>Ga0208853_1000216_pt1 | contig 17401 bp, 17 predicted proteins | sample LakMenEpi03Oct11_FD_150667 | JGI IMG/M metagenome (GOLD analysis project Ga0208853, IMG submission 150667) | Freshwater microbial communities from Lake Mendota, WI - 03OCT2011 deep hole epilimnion (SPAdes) | ecosystem: Environmental > Aquatic > Freshwater > Lake > Epilimnion/Euphotic zone ... | reverse complement strand
GACCAATATGCTGATATGTGGTGAAGATTTGGGTATGGTTCCGGGATGTGTTCCACAGGTAATGCAGCAATTGGGCTTACTAAGTCTGGAAATACAACGTATGCCAAAAGATTCCGCGAAACAGTTCTTCCATCCGAATGATGCACCCTATCTGAGCGTTGTAACACCTTCCACACATGATATGAGTACCATTCGTGGCTGGTGGGAAGAGAACAGCCAGGCAACAACAGACTTTTATCACCATGAACTGGGTCAGTTGGGCACACCACCCTTCTATTGTGAAGCATGGATCAATAAAGCCATCGTCGTGCAACATTTGTATTCCCCTGCTATGTGGTGTGTATTCCAGTTACAAGATTTATTGGGCATAGATGCCTCTTTGCGAAGAACACATCCGGCTGATGAAAGAATCAATATTCCGGCAGATTCGAATCACTTCTGGAACTATCGTATGCACCTGACCATCGAGGAACTGCAGCAAGCAACTGCCTACAATGAAGAGCTTGGCTATCTGATCGAATCCAGTGGGCGCTGATACTTATTTCCTTAATTATTTATGAACTGATTACCCTGTGCAACTGAACTACCAGGCCATAGAACTCCCTTTTGAATATCCATTCACCATTTCCGGTGGACGCACGAAAACACATCAGCCTACCCTCATCGTTGCACTTACCCTTGGAAATCTTACAGGTTGGGGAGAGGCACCTGCGATCAGTTATTACCAGGTTACGACAGAAGCGATGCTGGCCGTATTGGAATCAAAGAAAAGTATGATTGAACGCTTTGCGTTTACTACGCCAGAACGTTTTTGGCATTTTCTTCATCATTTATTACCCACCCATCCATTCCTGGTAGCCGCACTTGACATGGCAGGCTGGGATCTGTATGGAAAAATGCGAAGAAAGCCATTATATGAAATTTGGGATACAAAATGGGAAAAAATGCCCATGACAGATTATACCATTGGTATTGCATCACCTGATGAGATGCTGGCAAAAATGCAGTCCCACCCCTGGCCGATTTATAAAGTAAAGTTGGGCACAGCAGCTGATCTGGCCATTATGGAAGAACTCACCAATCATTCCACGGCTGTATTCAGGGTAGATGCAAATGCAGGATGGACGACTGAAGAAGCCATGGAACTGATTCCGGCATTAGCAGCCATGGGCGTTGAATTCATCGAACAACCGCTGGCAAAAGATAATAATGCCGGTATGGAAAAATTAATGGCGATATCACCCATTCCGCTGATAGCTGATGAAAGTTGTGTCTTTGAAAAAGATGTGCCATCCTGTGCAGGTTTATTCCATGGCATCAATATCAAGTTGACCAAATGCAGTGGCATCACACCTGCTTTACATATGATCAGAAAAGCCCGTGAATTGAACCTCCAGGTAATGATGGGCAGTATGAACGAAAGCAGTATCGGCACCGCTGCGATCGTACAGTTTCTACCACAACTCGACTATGTTGATGCCGATGGACCCCTGTTATTGCGTGCCGATTTGGCGAAAGGACTAACCTTCTCCGAAGGGAAGATTGAACCCTCCCATTTGCCGGGCCTTGGATTGAGTAGCATTCATCTATCTCCCATTCTTGAACAAAAAAAGAGCGCTGATGAATGAGGTAAGAAGAGAAAAGTTAGAGCGGGTATTAATGAAAAGGCAATTTGACCTGACAGTCGTCATGGAAAATGTCAACGATCCGCACAATATAGCTGCCGTAATGAGAACCTGTGATGCTGTTGGCATTCAGGAGATCTATGTACTCAACTCAATTATCCGGCCACCTAAAAAGTTTGGTGCCAAAAGCAGCAGCAGCGCATCCAAATGGTTATCGGTACATCATTTCTCAGAACTCGAATTATGTGTGAAAAGTATCCGCGAAAAATATAAGAAGATATATACTACCTTTCTGACCGAGGGCTCACTGAATCTCTATGAGATGAACTTGACTGAACCTATTGCGCTCGTTTTTGGTAATGAACACGATGGCGTCAGTGATGCTTTTCGCCAACTAGCCGATGGAAATTTCATGATTCCACAAGTGGGCATAATTCAAAGTTTGAATATTTCGGTGGCCTGTGCAGTGACCATCTATGAAGCCTATCGACAGAAAACATTGGCAGGACATTATGAAGCAGGACGTTCAAATTCACAATCCGGTTATTCCGATACAGCAAATGCCTGGGGACTAACCTAGCTTGCCATAAAATACCTAGCTATCCCTTTGCTTCCATTTCTTCCTGAGCCTGTCTTTCCATAGCCTGCCGGGTTAAAACGGTAATACTTACGTTTAATTCAAACCCAATTAAAAGAATCAGCGAGTTTAAATAGATCAACAACATCAGTATCAATACGGTTCCAATAGAGCCATATACCTTATCATAGGCAGCAAAATTATTGACCCAATAAGAGAATAGTAAAGTGGTGAGTAAATTGAGTGCAGTCGCTAATATAGCCCCGGGCGATATCAAATTCCAGCGCTTTTTTAGGGAAGGAGCATACTTATAAATAAATGCGATTCCGAAGTATAAAAGGGTGATGATGGTAATCCAGCGGGTACCGTTCCACCAGACAATGCGGTCGCCTTTGCCAATATGAAAAATATTTTTTAGTACATAGATCAATTCATTTTTCCCCAAAAGGAGCAAAGAAACAGCCACAACTACCAGTATCATCAGCAAAAGCGTGAGACGTATCGCTCGCCAGCGTTGGTGCATGAAATAGGCTTTTTTCTCTTCAATAGATTTATCAAAAGTGCGTATGACTCCCATCATGGCATTGGAAGCATAAAACATCACGAGTAAAAAGCCAAACGAAAAAATGCCGACATGCTTATCCAATAAGCCATCCAGAATATCTTTTATGAAAAAATAGGTGGCAGAATTAGGGGCGATGTCTTTGAACAATGCCAGCACCTGTAATTCCATTTTTTTTGCCTGGGGAAAATAGGGGATGAGTGAAAATAGGAAAAGAAGGGTTGCAGGGAGTGCCATGATCAGATTAAAAGAAATGGCTGCTGCCCGCTCATTCAAACCTATTTTGTTTACCTGACGAATAAAAAACATCACCACATCATATACCGGTAATTGTTGGAAGCCGGGTATCACCCAGTGCTTGCTCTTTCTGATGATAAAGGCAATGACGGGTGTTCTCAATAAGATGCGTTTCCATTTCATCGTTTTGCTCGCTCGGCTGCTGCTTTTTTATTTTGTTCCTCAGTCAACGCTTTTTGATACAATCTTGCATAATATTGGTGCTCGGAATAGGTAGCACTGAAATGATGGTAGCCACTGAAGTCACTCCTGGCTACAAAATACAGGTAATTCGTTTTGGGGGCATTCAATACCCGATCAATCGTGGCGGGTAAGGGCGTACAGATCGGACCAGGCGGAAGACCGGTACGTTGATAAGTATTATAGGGGGAAGCTATTGTTAAGTATTTTTCATAGATGCGGGTCAGCGAAAAATCTTTTAAGGCGTATTTAATGGTAGGACAAGCCTGCAAGGGCATACGTTGTCGTAAGCGATTCAGATAAACACTTGCAATCAATGATCGGTCACCCGGATCATTTGTCTCTTCTTCCACCACCGAGGCAAGGATATATATTTCCCGCGGAGTAAGCGACCATTCAGCAGCTTTTTTTAGTCGATCATTTTGTAGCCAAAAACGCTCACTCTGTGCCCGCAGTTTTGATACGATCACCCGCATGGAGCTATTGCGATAGAACTCATAGGTATCGGGTAAAATCATAGTGAAAAAACTGGTGGTGTCGACGCTAAATTCCTTCAATGAATCATTCGATTGAATGAATTGCATAACACTGGTAGAATCTATGATGAATTGTTTATCAATGAGGTGGGCAAAATCTTCTTTCAAACGCAGTCGATTGATTACCAGACGTACAATCGATTTACGACTATTCTTAAGTTGCTGTGCCGTTTGAAATAGCGTTTGACCCTTCCGGGCAGTATATTTTCCCGGTTGCACCAATTCCCACTCCCCATACATACCATAAAATAATTGAAACAACAATGGAAAACGAATGATCCCTTGTTCTTTAAGTTCACGGGCCACTGATTCACTTGAAATGGGTTTTGATAACTCAAACATTTTCTCAGACAAACGAAAGCTGGTATCAGGTATGCTGAAAACATACAGCGTTGCAGCCAGGGGAAGTAATGGCAACCAGCGAAGTACTCTAAATAGCCTTTTCATGACATTGTTATACAAAAAAACCCTGTCCGCAGGCAGACAGGGTCAACAAGTTACGGAAGAATTATTATTTTTTTCCTGTATCCTGGGTGGGCGCGGCAGGAGTAGCGGGTGCTGCTCCCTGAGGCTGTGTGCCCGCAGGTTGTGAGGTAGGTACTTTCTGGAGCATAGAATCTTTATCTATGGTGCTGCCTCCTTTCAAAAATAAGGTAGAAAAAAGGGCCAATACGGCAATAATACCGGCAAAGAGCCAAGTACCTCTTTCCAGGGTATCCGTCGTTTGTTTTACGCCCATAAATTGGTTGCCAATGCCACCTACATTACCGGATAAACCACCACCCTTGGGGTTTTGGATCAAAATGATGAAACAAAGGACAACGGATGCCAAAACAATTAAAATCAAAAATAAAATACTCATAAAGTGGATTTGATTTGCTCTATTCGAGCTGCAAAATAACTAGATTTTTCAGGAATCTGGAAACTTAATTTTAGGAATAACTGTATGGCCTGGTCCCGGTGCCCTTGTCTGAGCAGTACTTCAGCCATGGCTTCCGTGACAACTTCCTCCCGCCGAACCGAGTTTACTGCATCTTCAGCCACTTTTTTCTCCAATTGCGAGTCTGTGCCTGATTTCTCGGTCTGCTTTACCTGACGAAGCCAATCCGTAAAACTGAGCATCTTACTGGAGAGTTTGTCCTTCGTGCCTGTCTGCCAATTGACTTTAATGCCCTGGGAGGCAAAATAATCGACGGTATGCATGGGGCCTGACTGCTCAAATGGCAGGGGTGTATCAGGTGCAACAGGCTGACGGTAGGCAGACAGTTGGGATGATAAAACGGATGATAATTTATCCGTCGTTTTATCGGTAATCTTTTCAGTAGACACCACGGGTGGGGGAGTAGCTGGCTTCTCTTCGGTAGTACCCCCATCGATCTTACGAAGAATTGCCTGAACTGCTTCTACCGTTGGAATAGAAATAGGTTCTTTGATAGGGGGTAACTCTGCGGATTCAATATGACTAATTGGGAGTGGCGACTGCTCGTTGGGGACGGAAACAGCCGAAACTTCAGTTGGACTAAAAACAGGGGAACTCCATTGATCTGCTGCTTCTCTGCTCTCCTCAAGTTGATAGGCCCACCAGCGTGGATTAAAGTGGTACATGGTAGCTTTTGCTGCTTGCACAGCCGCCTCCGGATATTCCTGCGACTGATAATAACAAGCCAGCAGGTTTTGAGCAGGTGCAAAATACGGATAGTTACTTACCGTCTTTTCAAGGGCAGAACCGGCGCGTTCATTGTTCTCCATTTGTCCGGTCAGATGATACAAAGCTTTTTCCTGTAATGGATTCATTGTGGATGATAAAGCGTTACCAGTTTGAAAAGATACGGTTAAAAATGTCATCTGTGAGATTGCGCACGACTTCATCAGAAAGTTGCGCCTCTGCAACAGTAAAAGATTGCGTGGCAGGGTAATCAAAACTCCTGCTAACATCAAATTCCTCCGTTTTATTGGCCTTGTTATTCCGCAGGGTCATGTGTACCGTTACGGTAAGACGATTCGCATTGGCCTGTGCTGCACTTACGCCAACTGTCTGACTACCATCATAGGTAGTAATCACTCCATTAATTACATAATCAGCCTCATCTGAATTTGTCCGGGTAAGCTTGGTCGCAGATATGATCTTTTGCTGAATCTTATCGGTCAGTTTCGCAGCAAACTGCGGATTCACATACCGGGCCTTATTATCGATATACCCAATTTTTACGGTCTTGATTTCCGGATCAATCGAAGCGTCGTTGAATTTATAAATTCCACAAGACAACAAGGTCAAGGAAATCAACAAACATAACAGCAGCATCCGTGTAGGAATGAAGTCAGGCAGCTGTAGTTTTTCAATCTTATTCTTCGATATCATATTCCTTCAATTTTCTGTATAATGTACGCTCACTGATACCTAAATCATTGGAGGCATCGCGCCGTTTGCCCTTGTGCTTCTTCAGGGCCTTTAAAATCAGTTCTTTTTCCTTGTCCATGATATTCAGTGACTCTTCTACTTCAACATGGTGGTGAATATCTTCATCGTGCAAAATCATAGGTTGGGAAGAAGGAGATACCGGCGTAATGAGGGCAGGTGCTGTTGGAACAGTTGAAACCAGTGAAGGCTCATTTGCGGCAGCAAGATCACCCATAAGTCGCTCGCGTGCTTCTTGCAAGCTCTGACCCGGCATGCCGGGATTTTGCAGTATCTCCAGGAACATCTTCTTGATTTCTGTCACTTCTTTCTTCATATCGAAGAAGAGCTTATAGAGGATCTCCCGCTCATTCGCAAACTCCCCACCACCTGTAGCGGACGATAAAACCGGAAGACGGGAAGCACGATTATCCGGCAAATATTTTTTTAACTCCTCGGCGTTAATATGTTGTTGCGGACTCAATACTGAAATCTGCTCTGCGATATTTTTCAATTCACGCACATTACCCTGCCAGCCATGGTTCATGAGCAAATGCTTCGCTTCCTCATCTAATTGAACGGGAGCTGTTTTATAGCGTTCAGCAAAATCAACTGAAAACTTGCGGAATAATAAACTGATGTCTTCTTTTCTATCGCGCAATGAAGGAACCCGAATAGGTACTGTACTTAAACGATAATAGAGATCTTCCCTGAATTTTCCGGTGCGAGTGGAATCCAGCAATTCACGGTTGGTCGCGGCAATTACCCGAACATCGGTTTTTTGTACTTTGGAAGAACCTACCCGAATGAATTCACCGGTTTCCAATACACGTAATAATCGTGCCTGAGTTCCCAATGGCATTTCCCCAATCTCATCCATGAAAATGGTTCCTCCATTGACCGTTTCAAAGTATCCCTTTCTGCTGTCGACGGCTCCGGTAAAAGCACCCTTTTCATGACCGAATAATTCTGAATCGATGGTGCCTTCCGGAATGGCACCGCAGTTGACGGCGATGAAGGGATTGTGCTTTCTTGCTGAAAGGGCATGTATGATCTGAGAGAACACTTCTTTACCCACGCCACTTTCACCCACGATCAACACAGTCAGATCGGTACCCGCCACCTGTATGGCCGTATGCAGGGCATGGTTTAAGGCAGGTGAGTTACCTATGATACCAAATCTGTTTTTTATCGTTTGTATATCCATGTTATGCGTTGTTTAAAACAGGCTCTTCAACCTGTACCCCAAGAAGAGTGCCGGCCGTACAATCAATTATGTGCACCTGCACATAATCGCCTTTAGCTGTTTGACCATTTTTAGGGAAGATCACCATTTTGTTGTGGGAAGTTCTGCCTTGCCACTGCTCGTCGCTTTTTTTAGAATTACCTTCTATTAATACTTCCCAGGTTCTGTTTAATTCCTTTTGCATGTTTCGGAGTGACTGAATTCGGTGCAAGTCAATGATTTCCTGCAACCTTCGTTTTTTGATTTCTTCCGGCACATCATCATCATAACGTCTTTCTGCCAGTGTACCAGGACGCTCACTATAGAAGTACATATATGCCAGGTCATAATCACATTGCTCCATTAAATCAATGGTTGCCTGGTGATCTTCTTCTGTCTCTGTGCAGAACCCTGCAATTATATCAGTACTCAGTCCGGAATCTGGTAATACTTCCCGAATACGGGCAACTTTTGCCAGATACCACTCACGGGTATAGGTTCGATTCATCAGCTGAAGAATCCGATTACTTCCACTCTGAACAGGCAAGTGAATATATTGGCAAATGTTCCTGTAACGCTTAATGGTTTGCAAAACTTCTTCGGTAATGTCTTTTGGGTGGGAGGTGCTAAACCGTACGCGCAATAATGGTGAAATAAGTGCCACTGACTCCAGCAGTTGGGCAAAAGTAACCGGCTCACCCTTGGCTTCATCCATCCAATAGTAACTGTCTACATTTTGCCCCAACAAGGTCACTTCGCGATAGCCATCTGCTACGAGTTGACGAGCTTCCTGTAAAATAGAAGGTAAATCTCTGCTTCGTTCCCGACCACGCGTAAAGGGTACCACACAGAAACTACACATGTTATTACAACCCCGCATAATCGAGATAAAAGCTGTTACTCCATTGGAGTTGAGACGAACAGGAGCGATATCACCGTAAGTTTCTTCCCGACTAAGCAAAACATTGACGGCCTTATTACCTTCATCTGCACTGGCAATTAATGCAGGTAAACTTCGATAAGCATCTGGTCCAACAACAAGGTCAACCAATTGTTCCTGCTCCAAAAGCTTTTCTTTAAGTCTTTCTGCCATACAACCCAGTATACCCACCAGGGCAGCCGGATTTTTTTGTTTCACTACCCGAAGAGCAGTCAGACGACGTCTTATGGTCTGTTCAGCCTTGTCTCGAATAGAACAGGTATTGATTAATATAAGATGGGCATTGTCAGGTTGGGGGGTCGGACCATACCCTTCCTGCAGCAGAAGGGAAGCAATTACCTCACTGTCAGCAAAATTCATGGCACAACCATAACTCTCTATGTAAAAAAACTTACGAAAGGGCTGGGAAGCAGCTGCTGGATGAACGAAGACTTCCCCCTGCCTGGATTCATCATGTACCAATTCCATGGCGGACGCTCTCATGTATCGACAATTTTTGCAAAAATAACCATTTTTGATGGTAGTGTCAAATTGTCAGCATCCAAGTATTGATTTCATATCTTGTTCAAAACCAGTCAAAATGAGTTTTTTTTGCGTTAATTTGGTTTTAATTTCAAAAACAAATTATTTTGCCACAATTATTCAACTAATACCAATGAAAAAAATAATCTTGGTCACTTTTGTTAGTTTTTCCCTTTTTTCCAGCCTGGTAGCGCAAGATCTCGTCGTGAGTAAATTACGTTCAGAGACATCCCGACAAATTAAAAAAGAAACTGATACTACCCGCTGGAACTGGAAAAGTGGTGGCGTTTTCAACGTTAACATGGCCCAGGGTGCCCTCAGTAATTGGGCGGCAGGAGGTGATAATTTTTCGATGACCCTGGCAGGTTATTTTAACTACTTCAGCTACTTCAAGAAAGACCGCCACTTCTGGGATAATAACGTTGATATCAACCTGGGTTATGTGCAAACTACCAGTGCTGGAAGCAGGAAAAATGACGATCGTTTTGACTTCCTGAGTAAGTATGGCTATAAAATAGATACCCTCGGTAAATGGTTTTTGTCAGGACTCTTTAACTTTCGTTCTCAGTTTTTTGACGGTTACACTTATGCTAATAACCAAGGAACTTTTTCCTCTACCATCTTGTCTCCGGCCTATATTATCGTTTCCGCGGGTCTTGACTATAAACCCAATGATAAGTTCTCTATTTTCTTGTCACCTCTGACTTCACGTACTACCCTTGTTATGAATAAATTTTTATCAGATAAAGGTGCGTATGGGGTAGCTAAGGGTGCCAAAAGCGTAAGTGAAGTAGGTACTTTTGCCACCTTGAATTATAACAATGCCTTCTCAAAGAATATTGTCTATAAAGCCCGTTTGGATTTATTCTCCAACTATCAAAACAATCCGGGTAATGTCGATTTGTTCATGACGAATCAACTCACACTGAAAGTAGCGAAGAATTTCTCTGCATCTTATAGCCTTGATATGATTTATGATGATGATGTTCGCCTTTTTGGTCCGAACAAAACATCTCCGGGCTTACAGTTGAAAAGTCTTATCGGTCTCGGTTACATCAAAAGCCTGAACGTTAAAAAAAGGTTGATTGTGAACAGATAGATAGTAATGCCTATCAGGATTTTGGTGCAATCACACGCACGGTGTGTTTAATTTTGTTACACAAGTGCAGTAATTCAGATCGATCATTGTGCATGACAGTAATATGTCCCATTTTTCTGCCGGGTCTCGTTTCCTCCTTTCCATAAATATGAACAAAACAATGGTCCATCGACAATACCTGTTCCAAGCCTTCATAAATGGCTTTACCAGCATAATCAGCAGCACCTACCAGGTTAACCATAGCACTCGGAAGAACGGGATCGGTATTACCGAGAGGATAATTCAGTAGGATGCGCCAGAGCATATCAAATTGACTACTATAATTTCCCTCCATCGTATGATGGCCGCTATTGTGCACACGCGGAGCTGTTTCATTCACCCAAACATCATTGTTTGAATCTACCAGTAGTTCAACGGCAAATAGTCCAGGACTTTTAAAAGATTGTACAACTTTCACGGCTATCGCTTCTGCTTTCCAGTAAATTTCATCGGGCAATATGGCCGGTGAAATCTGATAATCCAGTTGATTCAGGTAAGGATCGACCATCATTTCTACCGGAGGATAAACAGCTAATTCACCTTGCTCACTGCAGGCCACCAACATGGAAAGTTCACGGCGTATATCGATCATTTTTTCTAAAATCGCAGGTGCATCAAATGCCAGCGATACATCTTCCTGCTTTGTGATTACCTGCACCCCGCGTCCATCATATCCGCCCTCACTTAGTTTATGAACGGCGGGTAACCGATCTGTTAGCTGAGAAAGTTCAGCCGCAGTCTGTGTGATCACATAATCAGGGGTAGGGATACTATGCTCTACATAAAAGGACTTCTGCGAAATTTTCTTTTGAATCGTGCGAATTACGGCTGGATGAGGAATCACACGAACGCCCTCCGCATGCAAACGCTCCAGTGCGGCGACATTCACCCTTTCTATCTCAATGGTCAATACATCCAGTCCTTTTCCAAAAGTATATACCTGCTCCTCATTAGTAATATCACCTGCCGTAAAATGATGACACAAATGTCCGGCAGGACAATCCATCGATTTTTCCATCACATGGGTGATAACAGGATAATTGGCTGCTGCCTGCAGCAACATTCTACCCAACTGCCCACCACCTAAAATACCTGCTTTTAACATATTGAAGCGATTAATAGAACCTATATCGGGTCACAAAAAGATTGAGATATAAGAATAATGCAAAGATAGATAATCTACCAGAGAAGGATTTTTAATAATATTTTATCAGGTACAGCGCTGATAAATATTTAATTTCGACCTGTGAATCGTCAGCTGCTTGTTATTGCCGCCTGTCTCTGTTTGGGAACCCTCCATGCCCAGGAGCTGGCTTTACATACTCCTCTACATTTATCAGGAGTGGCCCGTTCCGGCTATGCCAAAGAAGAAATGCTGAAGAAGGAATTCAGTGAGAGGAAACTTGCCTGGCCAGCCCGACAAATTTATATACGCAGTTTCAAATACGACAGCCAGCTGGAAGTATGGGTACGGAATAATACAAGTGAAGCCTTCCAGCTCTTTAAGACCTATCGAATCTGCACGCTTTCCGGTGCCCTGGGACCCAAGCGGTATGAAAATGATTACCAGGTACCCGAAGGATTTTATCATGTCAACGAATTCCGTCCAAAAAGTGAATTCCATATGGCGTTGGGCATAAGCTATCCCAATGCTTCCGATGGCTTATTGAGCGATTCAGTTCGTCCCGGGGGAGGTATTTTTATCCATGGCAGTTGTGTTACTACCGGCTGTATCCCCATACGGGATGAGCCCATGGAAGAAGTATATTTATTGGCCGCGCAAGCGCGGGAACAAGGACAGGATTTTATTCCGGTACACATTTTCCCAATCCGCTATCGTACCCCCCGCAGTGAGCAGTTCCTCGCAAAGAATATGCGGGATAATTACGAATACCAACGATTTTCGTCCAAATTGCGGCAAGTTTTTGAACATTTCGAGCAACATCGGAAATTACCCTTGATTGGTGTGAATGCCCGGGGTGAATATGTGTTCTTTTAATCATTTCCCCCCTATTCTTCTATACGCACCATTTGGAAGGTTTAATTACCTTTACATAACCGCATGCGCACCATTTACCTGCTGTATGCAATGCATAGTATGATGAAAGAACCAGTGATACTTGTTAATAACCTGCACAAAAAGTATGGAGATTTTGAGGCTGTGCGAGGCATCAGTTTTGAAGTGATGGACGGTGAAATCTTCGGACTATTAGGACCGAATGGAGCGGGGAAATCAACAACCCTGGAGATTATGGAGACCCTGCGAACAAAAACCTCAGGAAAAGTAACCATCAAGGGATTTGACCTCGATCAACAACCAAATGAAATAAAAAAAATCATTGGAGTACAACTGCAGACTTCCGGTTTCTATCCTAACCTCAATCTTACAGAATTAATTCTGTTATTCGCGGGTTTATACAATCGGCCGGCTGACCCAATGGAATTACTCGATAAAGTGAATCTCAGAGATAAGTGTAAGGCAAAATATAAGGAGCTCAGTGGAGGTCAGAAACAACGCTTTTCGATTGCCACCACACTCATCAACCAGCCTCAAATCATTTTCCTCGATGAGCCAACAACCGGATTAGATCCGCAGGCACGCCGGAACCTATGGGAGCTGATCCGAGATATCAGAAAACAAGGGACTACCATCATTATTACTACCCACTACATGGATGAAGCCGAGGTGCTTTGTGATCGCGTAGCCATTATTGATCAGGGAAAAATTATCGCATTGGCAGAACCCGGACAACTAATTGATGACCTGCTGGCAGGTGGATTCGAAAAAGCAGGAGAAACACGTAAAGCAAATCTGGAAGATGTTTTCATCCATATGACCGGACATCATTTACGCGAAGAATAAAATCAGTCAAATGACCGAAGATTTAAAATATCCCATAGGCTCGTTCCGACCTACCGAATATTCGCCGGAAAATTTTACCGCAGCGGTTGCAGCCATTACCCATCTACCCGAAGACCTTGAAATGGCCCTCGCGCAACTGGATAATTGGCAACTTCAAACACCCTACCGGGAAGGAGGTTGGACCGTGCACCAGTTGGTACATCATATAGCCGATAGTCACATGAATGCATTCATCCGCATGAAACTGGCACTAACTGAAGATCATCCCACTTTGAAAGCTTATGATGAAAATGCTTGGGTACTGCTCAATGATGTAAAAGACGTTCCCGTGAATGTTTCAGTGACCCTGCTACATGCCCTCCATCGCCGTTGGACTGTGTTATTAAATAGCCTGGCGGAGGAAGATTTGAAAAGAACGATTTTTCACCCGGTGAGTAATCGTGATATGAGTTGCTGGTTCTTGATCAGCCTGTACGCCTGGCATGGACGCCACCATGTTGCACACATCACATCGCTGAGAAATAGAAACCAATGGTAGAGGAACGCGATTTACGCTGGAAACAAATTGAATCCAAATCCCTTTATCAGGAGAACTGGCTGAACATTCGGGTTGATACCTGTGAAAAACCCGACGGCTCCCTTGTTTCACCTTATTACGTGTACGATTTTCCCGATTGGGTATGTGCCTTCGCCATCACCGACAGCCATGAAGTAATTTTAGAAAGACAATATCGACATGCACTGCAGCATACCGGACTCGAACTGCCGGGAGGTTGTGTAGACGCAACGGACCAGACAAAAGAACAGGCGATCGCCCGTGAATTATTAGAGGAAACCGGATATGCTTTCAATCATTTTGAATTCCTTGGTACCACTTCTGCCAACCCCTCCACCAATAGCAACCTCATGTATATGTTCCTCGCCACCGGCGGAAAAAAGATCCAGGAACCCACACCTGATCCGGGCGAAGACATCGATATCAAACTGGTAAGCATGGAAGAAGTGATAGCATTGTTGCGTCAAAATGCTTTTATGCAGTCCATGCACATCACAACGATTTTCAGGGCACTAGAAAAATTAGGTAAAATATCCTACTAAGTTTCCGACCATCGGTCGGTATCTACTTCACCTACCAGGAATATACTTCCACACACCAATATCAGGTCATTCGATGCTGCCATCGACATTGCTGCAGCAATTGCGTCGTTTACATCAGGTACAGCGGTTCCTTGCAATCCGAGACGATTCGCTTTCTCCATTAATTCTTCTGCAGGGAGAGCACGAGGAATGGAAGCCTGACAAAACAGATAGGTAGCACTTGCAGGAAGCAGTGATAGTACCGTATCGATATCTTTATCTTTCACCATACCAATGAGGATAAATAGGCGGCTAAAGGATATTCTTTTCAGTTGTGCAGCTACCAAACGCATGCCGTCTTCGTTGTGTGCCACTTCTAAAATTATACGTGGCCGGTTTCGAATGGTTTCCCATCTTCCATGCAGGCCTGTGGTAAGCACTACATTTTCCAATGCATGAGATATGTTTTCATCAGCAAGTTCAAATCCTTTTTGTCTGAGTACCTTCACTGCACTTAAAACAGTGGGTAAATTATACTGTTGGTAATATCCGGGTAGATCCAGCTGATAGGTATAAGATGTATGGTCAGCTGTTTTATCGTGAACACAGATGGTGAGTGTACTATCTCCCTGCATCGATGCTATTTCCCACTCTTCCGCTGAAAGGTGAACTAATGCAGTTGACTGATCACCGGAGACCTCGTTGGTTCTCTTATTGAAAATATCGTATAACACCGGCTCCATTTTCCCCACAATAACCGGCACATTTTTTTTGATGATGCCCGCTTTTTCAACGGCAATAGCTTCGCGCGTATTGCCCAGCAATGCCATGTGGTCAAGGCCAATACTGGTGATTATACTTAATTCCGGTTCGATCACATTCGTACTGTCAAGTCGCCCACCCAGACCAGTTTCAATAACAGCTATATCCACTCCCTGCTCTGCAAAATATTGAAAAGCCATAGCGACTGTAATCTCAAAAAACGAAGGCCGAATCGTCTCTATCAAGTTGTTCCATCGTTCAGTAAAATCTACAACAAAACTTTCTTCACAGCAAATACCATTGACACGAATCCGTTCGCGAAAATCGCGCAGGTGCGGGGAAGTATACAAGCCTGTTTTGTAGCCGGACGCCTGCAATATGGCTGCCAGCATATGACTTACGGAACCCTTTCCATTCGTACCCGCGACGTGAATGGTACGTATTTCTTTTTGCGGATTTCCTATCGCAGCGCATAAGGCGATGGTATTATCCAGACTTGGCTTATAGGCTGCAGCACCGATACGACTAAACATCGGAAGCCGATCCATCAGGTATGCCAGGGTCTGCTGATAATTCATGTTACTGCAAAGATGTAAAAAAACGGTCAGTCAACTTCAGGCTATTCCGGCTACCTGAATTTATACTTCCTGTTGCACAGACGTACGAAAGTTAAATCGTTCGGGAGAAAGATTGGTCAGAACAAGTCCGATTGCCACTAAAATGGCACTAATCAGGTGATGGCGGGTGAATTTTTCTCCCAATAGTAGAACTGCTTCCAGCGAGGCTACAATTGGAATCAGATAGCCAAATAAAACTGTCCGACCAATACCAATGCGAGCAATGGTAGCATTCCAGGCAAGAAAACCAACAACGGACGTTAATGCCCCCAAATAGAAAAGAATACCGATCAGCGAAGGACTCCAGCGTACCGGCGTGCGGTAAAATTGTTCCCAAAGCATGGCAGGAAACAGGAGAACACTGCCCAATGAAAATACGGTCAATAAAAAGGTTGTATTCGAGATGCCACTAGGTTTACGCCGAACCTGAATGTTATAAATGGCAAAACAAAAAGCACCGGCAAGCAGCCACAAATCACCTGAGGCTAATCGAAAATGAAGCAACTGTTCCCAACTACCCCTTACCAACAACCATACTATGCCAATAATACAAACGATAACGCCTGCTATGCGCAACTTACCGGGTTTTTCTTTCAGAATGATATATGCCAGTAGTAGTGAAAAAATGGGGGAGGAAGTCGTTCCAATCATAGCCATATTGATGGCACCTGTAAAATGTCCGGCAACATAGACCAAGGTATTGAATAACGTGATTCCGAAAAAGGCAGTCACAAAGAGGTAGACGAGGTTTTTTCTAATCTCCATCCATTCCCTGCGAAAAGAACGTAACCCTAGGGGAACCATGATAATGGCGGCAATGATCCAACGGAAAAATGCCAGCGATATTGGCCCAATTTGATGGATAACACCACGGGCTATTACAAAATTGCCGGCCCATACAACCACGGCCAATAAGCCGAGTGCAATACCCGTTAGTTCCCGGGAAAACCTGCCATTATCTGCGGATTGAGTTGGCTGCATGCTCGTTTACTTGACCGCCGGCAAAATCAGTAGCAAAATTGCCACGAATACGTTCCATTGGCGGATTAAAATACCCGTATCGCAGCTGCGGGAAAGTGTTTCGCAATTGCTGCATCATAGTTTGAATGCCCATGGCCGATCCGGTCTCTATTAAATTCATTTTCCCCAGATACCAATCCGGATCAATATTGAAATTGCGCCATTGAATCATAGTTAGATCGGTGTCTTGAATAAATTGTTGCAGTGCTTCAAACTCTTCCTCACTATCGGTGACACCGGGAAAAACAAAGTAATTGATACTCGCCCATCCGCCCGAAGCTCTTACAACTTTAATACTTTCCCGAATATCTTCGAACTTGTAGTTATTGGGTCTATAGTAATTGGTATAAATATGCGGCTGAACCGAATTGGTACTAACACGAATACTGTTCAGTCCTGCTTCACAGAGTGCTTTTACTGCTTCCGGATTACTGCCATTGGTATTAATGTTGATGCTACCCCGGTCGGTATGCTTTCTGATTTCTTTGATGGCATCACGAATGGTCTCCCACATGAGCAAAGGTTCACCTTCACATCCTTGTCCAAAACTCACGATTGGATAAGGTGCCTGCATCAGATGCGGAACCGTAAATTCAACTATCTCTTCTACCGTTGGCTTAAAGGTGAGACGATCTTGTGTGCTTACTATACTTTCTTCTGCGGGCTGAAATGATATACAGCCGATACAATTGGCATTGCAGGCGGGCGAAGAAGGAACCGGACATTCCCAGCGACCCAAGGCAAAATTGCGGGCAGCAGGACAGTGATAAGTGGAACAGCAATTATCCATCAGATGACGAATCAGTCTGTTCTCCGGATAGGCTGTCAACAACCGTTGAACACCATCCTTGATTTGTTCAGCGTGGTAACCTTCAGCTTCCTGACGGATATCCTGCTCAATGCGAAGGGCGGTTACATAAATTTTCTGATCGAGCCAGCCAGCAGCCGTATAACAAAATAAAGGAAGGGTAGGAGCATCGGCAGCAGTTTCATAGGCGGCCAGAAACAATCCGGTATGTGCCGGGGGAATAAAAGCTGCTACAGCCCAGCCTTTATCACAAAGAC
>Ga0208853_1000215_pt1 | contig 17504 bp, 19 predicted proteins | sample LakMenEpi03Oct11_FD_150667 | JGI IMG/M metagenome (GOLD analysis project Ga0208853, IMG submission 150667) | Freshwater microbial communities from Lake Mendota, WI - 03OCT2011 deep hole epilimnion (SPAdes) | ecosystem: Environmental > Aquatic > Freshwater > Lake > Epilimnion/Euphotic zone ... | reverse complement strand
TTTTTTATTGAGAAGATTTTATTATTTTTTAATGATATTTTTTAAAACAGCTTTATCAGAATAATTTATAACTTCTAAAATAATTTCTTCATTCTTTTTGTTCTTACCCTCAATCGTATATAGTTTTCCTCCTTCAAATGGTTTGTTGCTTTTGTCAAAATCAACATCGCCATGAGTTAAAATATTTTTAATATCGGATGTGTCAACCCATTGTTTACTCATTTGTAAAGAGGCGATAGAGTCGTAATTAAATGGCTTGTTTCGGAGGTCATTTAAAACTCTTGCATTGGGGAAATAATTGCACCGAGTATCTTTTCCACTTAAAACCATGGCGACAAAAAAGAGTCCGATTACTAAACCCACTAAATAGTAGGCAAAACGTTGGTATAATTTCATTTGAAAATAATGATTAATTTTTTGCAAAAGTAATCAATGTTAGATGTTCAATAAATTTTAAAATAGATTTATTTTAAAATACGATTAAGTTTATATCGTTATCGGGCAAGTTGAACCAATCACCTATAGCTTTGTTGGTTAGAATTCCATGATATAAGTAAACACCATTTTTCAATCCTTTATTGCAACGGATAGCACTTTCTAATCCACCATCTTCAGCAATTTGCAGTAAGTAAGGTGTAATAATATTGCTGATAGAAAGTGATGCTGTTTTAGAATATCGAGAAGGAATATTCGGAACGCAATAATGAACAACATTATTTTTAATGAATGTTGGTGACTCGTGAGTGGTTATTTCAGAAGTTTCAAAACAACCACCAGTATCTATACTGACATCAACAATAACGGCTCCTTTTTTCATGTGTTCCACCATAGTTTCTGTAACAATAACTGGACAGCGATCTTTACCTCGCATAGCTCCAATGGCAACATCGCACCGACGTAATGCTTTTAATAAGGATTTGGGTTGAATGGTTGAAGTAAATATTCTTTGGTTTAAATTATTTTGAAGCCGACGTAATTTTGTAATTGAATTGTCAAAAACTTTGACGCTTGCTCCAAGTCCAAGAGCCGTTTTGGCAGCAAATTCACCCACAGTTCCAGCACCAAGAATGACCACATCTGTGGGTGGAACTCCAGTAATATTCCCTAATAGTAATCCATTTCCAAATTGGTTGTTAATCATTAATTCAGCTGCAATAAGTACCGATGCTGTTCCAGCAATTTCGCTTAAAGATTTCACTGCAGGATACGAACCGTCTTCATCTTTGATGTATTCAAAGGCCAATGCTGTGATTTTTTTCTTTGAAAGTGCCTCGAAATATTCTTTTTTTCTTGTCTTGAGTTGAATGGCGGAAATGACAATAGTATTTTGATTAATTAGTTCAATTTCTTCCATGGTTAATGGCTCAACCTTTAAAAGTATGGGGCAAGTCATGACTTTTTTGGTATCATTTGTTATGGTTGCTCCAGCATCGCTAAATTCTTTGTCAGTATAGCTTGAACTCAATCCTGCTCCAGCTTCAATCATTATTTTGTGTCCATGCGAAGTAAGCGAATTAACCGCATCGGGTGTTAAGCAAATACGTCTTTCTTGGTAGGAAGTCTCTTTTGGAATACCAATGAAAAGTTCACTTTTATGACGATATACTTCTAGTTTTTCCTCTTGAGGTAAAAGTTGTTGCTTTGTGAAAGGAGTTAATGCCATAATACTCAATTGAATTAAGGCACAAATTACAAAAAAAATCAATTGCAAAATCAATATCAATATCAATTACAAAAATCAATATCAATAACAATTACAAAAATCAATATCAATATCAATTGCAAAAATCAATTTGAAAATTCAAAAATAAAATATATCTGTCGTCTAATTGATACTTTGATAGTCGTTGCTATTGATGTAGTTAAGTCAGACTTAAGTGCCTTTTACCATCAACTGCTTGTGATAAATTTATAGTGGAATGTTTCTCCGGAATTAGATTTGGAATTTTTTCAGCCCATTCAATAAAGCACCAATTTCCAGAATATAAATACTCATCAATGCCCATATCCATTGCTTCGGTTTCATTTTTTAAACGATAGACATCAAAATGATACACATATTGATTTCTATCAATTTGGTATTCGTTAACTAATGAAAATGTGGGACTACTTGTAGCATCTTTTACACCAAGTTCTTTTGCCAAAGCTTTAATTAATGTAGTTTTTCCAACGCCCATTTTTCCATGAAAAAGTATCACTTTATTTGGGTTTTCTACAATAATTTTATTAGCAACTTCTTGTATTTCGTCAATTGAAAATATGATTTCCATGGTATGTTTATGGTTTATGGTTTATGGTTTATAGTTAACACAACAACAAACCACAAACTATTAACTTACTTGGCGTTAAAAACTAAAAAAGGAACAATCATTTCCTCCATTGAAATTCCGCCGTGTTGATAGGTATTTCTGTAATAACTCACGTAATGATTGTAATTGTTGACATAGGCCAAAAAATAATCATTCTTTGCAAAAATATAGGAACTGCTCATATTGATGACTGGTAAACCAATTTTTTTTGGATCTTTCACAGCATAAACTTCTTTGTCTTCATAGGTCAAACTTCTGCCGGTTTTGTAGCGTAGATTTAAACTGGTGTTTTTATCGCCAATTACTTTTGATGGATTTTTTACATTTATGGTTCCGTGGTCGGTAGTGATTATGAGTTTAAAACCTAATTTTTGTCCTTGTTGAATGATTTCCAAAAGGGGAGAATTTTTAAACCAACTCAAGGTTAACGAGCGATAGGCCTTATCATCGGAGGCCAATTCTTTAACCACATCCATTTCGGTTTTGGCATGAGAAAGCATATCGACAAAATTATATACTACGGTAACCAAGTCATTGTCTTTAAGTCCTTTAAAATTTTCGGCTAGTTTTTTACCGTTGGTTAAGTTAGTAATTTTAAAATATTCTTGTTTGATGTTTAATCCCAATCGTTTTAAATGTGCCGTTAAAAATTCGGCTTCATAAAGATTTTTTCCACCTTCTTCCACATCATTTTTCCAGTATTGAGGGAATTGTTTTTCCATTTCCAATGGCGTTAAACCTGAGAAAATAGAATTCCTTGCATACTGAGTTGCTGTTGGTAAACTAGCAAAATAAGGAACTTCTTTTTCAAGTTTATAATAATTTGCCACTGTACTTTCCATCGCTTTCCATTGATCATAGCGCAGATTATCAATTACAACAAACAAAATTGGCTTCTCTTTTTTAACCAATTCAGGAACCACAAGTTCTCTAAATAAGGTGTGTGATTGAATTGGTTTAGCTTCGCTCAGTTCGGCTTTGCCTCGGATGTCAACTTTTGGCGCACTCGAGCCTTGACGAACAGGCGTAGCAAACCAATCTTCATAGTTTCGTTCTATAAATTTTCCAAACTGAACATTGGCTTCCACCTTCTGACTTTCAAGAATTTCAAACATACTTTGGTCATTAATGTTTTCTAATTCTAATTCCCAAAACAATAGTTTTTTATACAATTCTACCCAATCTTCATACGTTTTCACCATAGCCATTTCCATAGCAATTTTTCGAAATTCTTTTTGGTAATCCAAAGTGGTTTTCTCAGAAATTAATCTTGAATGGTCCAAATTTTTCTTTAAACTCAATAATATCTGATTTGGATTTACGGGTTTTATCAAATAATCGGCAATCTTCGAGCCAATCGCTTCTTCCATGATATATTCCTCTTCGCTTTTGGTAATCATAATTACAGGAGTTGAAGATTTTTTTTCTTTCATTTCCTGCAGTGTTTCCAATCCACTCATACCTGGCATATTTTCATCTAAGAAAACTATATCATAATTACCTTCTTCATAGGCATCTATGGCATCTCGCCCATTATTATAGGTAGTTACATTGTAGTTTTTCTTTTCTAAAAACATAATGTGTGGCTTTAATAAATCAATTTCATCATCCACCCAAAGAATTTTTATAGAATCCATAGTCTTAAATTATATAGTGCAAATTACTATTTTATAAAACGTAGTATTATTAAAATTATTATAAAAAAAATATTATTTTTAGCAAAGAATCAAATTAATGTTAAAATGTACCTTTTTTACAAAAAATAAAATTTAACTTTGGTATTGATTATGAACAGAATATTAATATTTAAAATGATATAAAATGAAAAAATTAGTTTCAACCTTAGCAGCTGTAGCTTTATTGTTTGCTTTAAATGCCAATGCCAATACAACAGACCCAAAGAAAAGTAAGAAAAAAGCAAAAACAGAAAAGTCTATTTCAACAGAAGAGAAAAAAGAATGCAGCTCCGAGAAAAAAGCAGGGTGTTGCTCTGCCAAAAAAATGGAAGATAAAAAAGCGTAAGTATTCCTTTTTTAATATGGAAAGCGTCTCAAATTTGAGATGCTTTTTTTGTTTATTTTTTTTCAAGCAACAATATCATTATTTTTACAACTAATTTGAATTTTAAATATGAAACCAATTATAAATATGAGAATATATAAACTTTCTTTCCTAATAGTAACGATAGCGCTTTCACTTTCAAGTTGTAACCAAAAAGAAGCTGATTTTCAAGACCCATTAATTACAAATCGCGATACAACAGTCAATCCAAGTGATGATTTTTTTATGTATGCCAATGGCGGTTGGTTTAAAAGAAATCCCATTCCAGCTAGCGAAAGGAGTAATGGTATTTTTAGAACAATAGGCGATACTATCAATTCCCAAATCAAACAAATTTGTGAAAAATCAGCAGCAATGACTGATGCGGTGAAAGGAAGTAACGAACAGAAAATAGGCGATTTTTATGCCTCTGGAATGGATACATTAACTATTGAAAAATTAGGATTATCTCCATTAAAAGAAGATTTGAATAAGATAAAGTCTATTAAAGACATTCCTTCTTTACTTGCTACGATAGGTTATTTACATTCTATTGGCACAAATCCTGGCTTTTCATTTTATGTGGGTCAAGATGATAAAAACAGTGCAAAATATGCGGTATTTCTTGGTCAAGGCGGATTAGGAATGGGCAATCGCGATTATTATTTCAATACCGATAAGGAAACAGTAAACATTAGAAATGAATATGTGAAGCATCTTCAAGCCATAGCTGAATTGATGGGTAATACCCAGGAAGTAGCAAAAAAGAATGCTATTTCGATTATGAAAATGGAAACGGAGTTGGCTAAAAACTCTCGAAAACTAGAGGTATTACGTGATCCAATAAAGAATTACAACAAAATAAGTGTTGGTGATTTAAATAAAATAACACCAAATGTGGATTGGAAATCAATGACTGCATCTATAGGAATTAAAAACGTTGATACCTTAATTGTGGGTCAACCCGAATTTTATAAAGCATTAAATCAAATGGTTAAAAGCTATTCCATCGAAGATTGGAAAACGTATTTGGAATGGGATTTGGTTAATTCCTATGCTTCCTATTTGAATGCAGCTTTTGAAAAACAAAATTTCTATTTTTTCTCTACCGTTATGAGTGGTGTTAAAGAGCAAAAACCACGTTGGAAAAGAATTGTGGAACAAACCGATGGCTCTTTGGGGGAATTAATAGGTCAAGTTTATGTGAAAGAGTACCTGCCAAAAGGTTCCAAAGAAAAACTACTCGAAATTGGTAATAATATCAGAAAGGTGTATGCAGAGCGTATTAAAAAGTTGGATTGGATGAGTGAAGATACTAAAAAGAAAGCACTCTTCAAATTAAGCAAAATAGAAATGAAAGTGGGTTATCCTGATAAATGGAAAGACCTCAGTAGTATTACTATAAACAGAAATTCTTTTTTAGAGAACATAAAAGCGACAAATAAATGGGCAATCAATGATATGATTTCAAAATATGGAAAACCAGTGGATAGAACCGAATGGGGGATGTATCCACAAACCTATAATGCCTATTACAATCCAAGTAATAATGAAATCTGTGTGCCAGCTTGTAATATTTTAGTACCCGGATTTGAAGGAAGAATGCCCGATGATGCCGTATTGTATGGAATTATTGGCGGTTCAACTTTTGGTCACGAAATCACTCACGGATTTGATGATCAAGGAAGCCAATATGATGAAAAAGGGAATTTAAATAACTGGTGGACTGAAGAAGATTTGAAAAAATTTAAAGCAAAAACTAAATTAATAGTTGAGCAGTTTGCTAAATATGAAGCTTTGCCAGGAAAATTTGTAAATGGCGATGCAACTCAAGGAGAAAATATTGCCGATTTGGGTGGAGTGGTAATGGGATTTGAAGCTTTTAAAAAATCGGCTCAATATAAAAACAAAGAAAAAATTAGTGGTTTAACTCCTGAGCAACGCTTCTTTTTAGCTTATGGCTATGCTTGGATGGTGAATATTAAACCCGAGTCATTAGCGCAACAACTATTAACGGATGTTCACTCTCCAGCAAAATATAGAATTAATGGTCCTTTAGAAAATAATCCTGATTTTTATAAAGCATTTGATATTAAACCAGGAAGTAAAATGAGAAGGTCCGATAGTGAAAGGGTAGTTATTTGGTAATAAAATCCCAATAAAAAAAATCCAAATCCCAAATTCCAAATCCCAAATCCCAAAATCCAAATCCCAAATTCCAAATCAATTTCAATATCAAATTAAAAATTTGAATAATTAAGTTTAATTGGAATTTGGGATTTTAATATTTTACTTTTTTTTCGCTATCGCTTCTTCAAACCGTTCAGAAACTTTTTTCCAGTTAATAACTTTAAAGAAAGCTTCGATGTATTTTTTCCGCTTGTATTGATAATCCAAATAATAGGCGTGTTCCCAAACATCCAAACACAAAATAGGTGTTCCCGTAATGATTTGTTTTGGCATCAATGGATTATCTTGATTTGGAGTACTCGTTACCACTAACTTTCCTGTTTTGTCAACAATTAACCAAGCCCAACCTGAACCAAATTGTTTTTCGGCTGCATCTGCAAATTGATTTTTAAAAACTTCAAAAGAACCAAAATCTCTATTGATAGTTGTAGCTAAAGTATCTTTGGGTTGTCCACCAGCTTTTGGTGCTAAGCTTTCAAAAAATAAGGTATGATTATAATACCCGCCAGCATTGTTTCGCAAATCGGCATTATTGAGGTCTAATTTTTTCAGAATATCTTCAATGTCCAAATCAACACTATTTGGGTCGGCAGCGACCAATTTATTCAAATTATTGGTATAAGTTAAGTAGTGCTTAGAATAATGTACATTCATAGTCAGTATGTCTATACTTGGGGAAAGTGCATTATATTCATAAGGTAATGCCAGCAAAGCAAATTGTCCTTCATCTGCACTAACATCATCAGGATGTCCTATAGTTACTTTTTCCTCGACAGAAGGCAGTGGAACTTCGACAACTTCGGTTAGTTTTTTTCTTTTGCAAGAAGGAAAAATAACAATAAACGTAATACAGAGAAACAATAAAAAAATCTTTTTCATACTTTATTTTTTGTCTTTTCCGATGGAATTTATGGCTTCGATATACAATTCTTTTGCTTCTTCAACACTAAGATGACTAATCTGCATCCAAGCATTTGTTTTAAAAGCATTTCTTAGGTCAAAATTAGAAGAGTTGTTATAGTCAACAGTACCAGATGTCGCTTGCTTATAATAGGCATATAAACGTAGCTGTTCATCTTGTGGCAGAGATGATTGCGGGATTTCTAGAGCTTTTTCAACTGCTTCTTGAAAACGAATTTCTAAATCTTTTTCAGGCATTGTAATTGATATTATTTTGAAGCTACTATGGTTTTTCCACCAACGGCGGTATCATTCAAATTTACATTAATTTTGGTTCCTAACGGTAAAAACAGATCTACTCTTGAACCAAATTTAATGAAACCAGCATCTTCTCCTTGAACCACTTGCATTCCTTCTTCGGCATAATTTACAATTCTGCGCGCAAGCGCTCCAGCAATTTGTCGGTATAAAATTTCTCCAAACTCAGCGGTTTTAATTACCACAGTTGTTCTTTCATTTTCGGTACTTGCTTTTGGATGCCAAGCTACAAGGTATTTTCCAGGATGGTATTTACTGAATGTTATTTTGCCATTAGCCGCATATCGGGTAACATGCACATTTAATGGCGACATGAAAATAGAAACTTGCATGCGTTTGTCTTTGAAATATTCTTCTTCAAAAACTTCTTCAATTACTACTACTTTACCATCAACAGGAGCAATAATATGCTTGTCATTGATAGCAACAGTTCTTTTTGGATTTCTAAAAAACTGTAAAACCAAAACTAGGAGTATCAAAGTTACAACTTGAATTCCTTTTTCCAACCAAATCATATCGGGAAGAAATTTATGAGAAAAAAGGAAAATAAATACCGACAAGGATGTCGATATTAATATAATTTTGCCGCCTTCTTTATGAAACATAATATAAAATTTGATAAAATAAATAAATAAATGGTGCTACAAATATAATACTATCTAGTCGATCTAGAAAACCGCCATGTCCAGGCATAATATTGCCACTGTCTTTTACGCCAGCTACTCTCTTAAATTTAGACTCTATTAAATCACCTAGTGTTCCAAAAAAACCCACGATTAGTGCAATTATTATCCAATAAATAATAGGTTCTTCCATATAAAATTTAGCAAGTAAAATTCCTGCAATTATTGAAAATACGATTCCACCAATAAATCCTTCTATCGTTTTTTTAGGAGAGACACTTTCAAATAGTTTGTGTTTACCGAGAGTAATTCCCGAAAGGTAGGCAAAGGTATCGTTCATCCATATTATTACTAATATACTAATGATGTTTTTTGGGTTATAAAGGTTAGCGTGTATATTAATAAATTGATCATCAGCATTCAAAAAAGGAATTTTTGTAAAAATGATTATTGGAATGATGAGGTAGCCAATAAGAAAAACATATTTTGAAGTTGTATCCAAAAATTTATTTTGTTTTTCAAACAGAAATAAAAGTGCTTTTACAGAAACTAATAAAGCGGCAATTAGTAATAAGACGTCATTCGTTTTTATTGTACTATTAATGTTAAAAAGAATAAAAGCTATGGTTGCGATAGCTAGAGGGAGTAAAGGTTTTAAGGAAACCAATTTACAAAATTCTACTACTGAAAAAAGTAATAAAATCCCAAAAAGTAATAAGAAACTATAAGGTGAAAATAACGTTGCAAAAACTAATATCAGTACATATACAGCTCCAGAGATAGCTCTTGTTATAGTAGTGTTCATACTATAAATCTTCAAGGAGCAAGAGGTATAAGTTCTTTGCAGTACTTCCATATTGAAGGAAGTTTTCGTCTTTTGCTTTTTCGAAATATTTTATGGTAGTAATGTTGGTTGGATAATCTTTGTCATATTTCTTTTTAATAACTCTGAGTCCATCGCTCTTTGTTTCAAGAATTTGACTTGTAGTGGCTAAAATTATAATATTCGTGGGAAGATCGTTTGGTTTATTTTGTTTGATTTGATTGGATGAAAAAAGTACCGAACCTTCATCTGCTAAAAGATTTTCGCAACTGGCAAATAAAAACTTGGGATTTGTTGGTTTGTCGTAATTGAGTTTGTTTTCATCCAACATACTGAAAAGCTTTGGTTCATAACAAAGGGCTTCGCTTTCAAACCAATCATTCTCTTCTAATATATGTTCAAAATGGTCTTTAACCTCGCTCAAGTTTTCACAATATAAAAACTTACCTCCATTTTTCTTGAAATTATAAGTAAACTTTTCATCTACAGGCAGTAATGAAAAGCTAGATGGAATATTGCTGAATTCGCTTTGACTTTCTTCGTTAGAGGCATCATTACCTGTGCCAAAAATTTTTCTGAAAAGACTCATGCTTAAATTTATATAATCTAATTTGAAAATTGAAATCCTTCAAAGATAAAAAAATCTTAATTCAAATGCATGTTTTGAATTAAGATTTTAAAAAAATGTTAAAAAACCTATTATTTTATACGATATCAGTTTCCTCAGCAGGAATTTCAAAAGGTCTTTTGCCAAAAATAGTTTGCAAATCATCCTTGAAAATTACTTCTTTTTCGATGAGAATATTGGCTAATTGTTCTAGCTTATCTTTGTTATCTTCTAGTATTTTAATAGCTCTTTGGTATTCAGTTTCTATAAGATTTGAAATTTCTTTATCAATAACCAGAGCGGTTTCTTCGGAATATGGTTTTGAAAAATTGTATTCACTTTGTCCCGAAGAATCATAATAGGTTATGTTTCCGAGCTTGTCATTCAAGCCATAAATAGTAACCATAGCACGTGCTTGTTTGGTTACCTTTTCCAAATCACTTAATGCTCCTGTAGAAATTTTATTGAACATCACTTTCTCTGCAGCACGACCACCCATTGTGGCACACATTTCATCAAGCATTTGTTCTGGACGAACAATTAATCGCTCTTCTGGAAGATACCAAGCAGCACCTAGACTTTGACCTCTAGGAACTATCGTAACTTTTATTAATGGCGCGGCGTGTTCAAGCATCCAACTTACTGTAGCGTGACCAGCTTCGTGAACAGCAATAGCTCTTTTTTCGTCGGTAGTTACAATTTTGTTTTTCTTTTCAAGTCCTCCAACAATTCTATCTACAGCATCAAGAAAGTCTTGTTTGTCCACAGCTGATTTATTATTTCTTGCAGCTATCAATGCTGCTTCGTTACATACATTGGCAATATCAGCACCTGAGAAACCTGGTGTTTGCTTTGCCAAAAATTCAACATCCAATCCATCTACTTTTTTCAATGGTTGTAAATGCACTTCAAATATTTCTTTGCGCTCTCTAATGTCGGGTAAGTCTACATAAATTTGACGGTCAAATCTTCCGGCACGCATCAAAGCTTTGTCTAATACATCGGCTCTATTGGTTGCCGCTAATACAATTACATGTGTATTAGTACCAAAACCATCCATCTCTGTCAATAGCTGGTTTAAGGTGTTTTCACGCTCATCATTGCCGCCCGAAAAATTATTTTTTCCACGAGCTCGGCCAACAGCATCTATTTCATCAATAAAAATAATGGCAGGTGCTTTATCTTTGGCTTGTTTGAATAAATCTCTGACACGAGAAGCTCCAACTCCTACAAACATTTCCACAAAATCGGAACCAGATAAAGAGAAGAAAGGTACTTTAGCTTCACCGGCAACAGCTTTGGCTAATAATGTTTTTCCTGTTCCTGGTGGACCAACAAGTAAAGCTCCTTTTGGGATTTTTCCACCTAAAGAGGTATATTTTTCTGGGTTTCTAAGGAATTCTACAATTTCTTGAATTTCTTCTTTGGCACCTTCTAATCCAGCAACATCTTTGAAAGTAGTTTTTAAATCTGTTTTCTCGTCAAAGAGTTTGGCTCTTGATTTTCCGATGTTAAAGATTTGACCTCCGCCAGCGCCACCAGCACCGCCCGACATTCTGCGCATGATTAATATCCAAATTCCTATGATTACTATTATTGGCAAAAGATTTATGAATATATCAGACCAATTACTTTTTGCCTTGAAATCATAGTCCTTTAAAATTCCAGATTGTTTTGCTTTTTCAATTTTGTTTTGAAAAACCTCATCGTTTCCAATGTCAAAAGAGTAGTGAGGTCCTTTATTAGGATTTCCTAACATGTCTTTTCCAACTTTTGCATGTGCTTTATCTTTTAAAGCAGCAGCAGTTAGGAAAGCTTCGCCTTCGGTTTTGTTGTAAACAACTACTTTTTCAATTTGCCCTTTGTCAAGGTATTCGTTGAATTTTGAAGAAGATATTTTGGAAGTTTCCTGAAAGCCAGAACCACCCAAAAAATTGAGTGCAAAAAACACCACAATTAATCCCGCGTATATCCACCACGGACTAAACTTAAAATTATTTGATTTCTTTTCGCTAGCCATTTTTTAACTTAATTAATAATTGTTTGGAATTGTAGTAATCTGTGCATCTCCCCAAAGTCCTTCTATGTTGTAAAATTCTCTAATTTGTTTTTGGAACACGTGAACCACGATGTTTACATAATCCATTAAAACCCATTCGCCATTGTCGGTACCTTCAATGTGCCAAGGTTTGTCTTTTAATTCTTTGGATACTAGTTTTTGGATGGAGTTAACTATTGCGTTAACTTGAGTGTTTGAGTTTCCGTTGCAAATGATAAAATAATCGCAAACTGCGGTATCTATTGCTCTTAAATCGAGGATGTCAATGTCATTTCCTTTTACTTCTTCAATGCCTTTTATGATGTTCGCTAGGAGTACATCGGTATTACCTGTTTTTTTCGTCATGTAGTATTTGTGTATGTTTTGCAAAGGTATTCTTTTTTGTCATTATTTTTGCTCAACAAAAGTTTAAAATTCGTTAATATTTACTTTATTCTTATGACTATAATCAAACTCGATGCCATAGACTCAACTAATGACTATTTAAAGCAGTTGTCAAAAGAAAAAGTATTAGAAAACTATACGGTTGTCATGGCAAATGAACAGACTGGTGGAAAAGGTCAAATGGGTGCCAAATGGCATTCAGAGTATGGTAAAAACCTATTAATGAGTGTATTGATTAAAGATTTACCACTCGATTTGATTTCTGTTTTTGACTTAAATGCTGCTGTTGCTGTTGCTGCTATCAATACTTTAACAATGAGTTGCTATCCTAAAGGAAAGATAAAATGGCCTAACGACATTATGGCAGAAAACAAAAAAGTAGGTGGCATATTGGTAGAAAATAGTTTTAAACCCAACGGGACTTTTAATGCAGTTATAGGTTTTGGATTGAATCTAAACCAAACCAATTTTGAAAATCTTCCCAATGCCAGTTCAATAATTTCCATTACAGGTAAAGAATTGGCCCTTGAAGCAGTGGCAAAACTCTATGTAGAAATGTTACAACAACTAATGCTACAGCCAGAAAGCACTATTGGCGTATGGTCTACTTACAATAATTTACTTTATAAAAGAGCTAAAGCTGTTGCTTTTGAAGATATTAATGGTAACCGTTTTATGGCAATTGTGAAAAAAGTTACTACCGATGGGAAATTGGCTTTATTGCAAAACGATGATAAAATTCATCATTATGAAGTCAAAGAAATAAAGATGCTTTTTTAATCAATCACTCCTTTCTTTGCAAACTTTTTTTTTGTGGTTTATAAACTGGTTGTATAAATCGTATCAACGCATTCCAATTTATAGGGAATTGCTATTGTTACTTTTTTGAAGCACGGATTAATTCGTCTGTTGGCTGCGCTCAAATATAAATCCGTTGTCGGGCTTGCAAATTCTTATTATTAGTGGCTATTTATAAAGTTATTAAATTCAGTCTTGGCCGTAGGACTTTCAAACAGAGAGCCGTGTTCACCGCCAACAATCTCAACAAACTGTCTGTTTTGACAATTTGTACAATTTAATACATCTTGCTTAAAAGTTGGCCAAGAATACAATTGAATAGGAGAGTCACTTAGTCCTTGAACAAATAAAATGTCCGACTTGAATCCATTTGTGAAATTAAGTAATGACCTCTGAAAGTAGGCGTTGGGGTTACTTGTTGTCGTTCCATACACATTGTTCAGTTTGGTACATACAGCACCTGATTGTACTTGTCCATTTTCCTCTAATCCACATCTATAAACAAGGTTTAATGGCCCTGGTGCATTGGCAATTACACCTGCTGTTTGATGCATTGTATTAAGTCGTGTTACAATATATCCACCTTGAGAGTGTCCGGCTAAGAATATCTTTTTTACTGTTATCCCTAATTCTTGACTTGCTTTATTTTTCAACCATAACAAAGCGGCTTCACATTGAACAATATTATCGCCTAATAATACATTTTCTTGGGGATATGCTACACTTACAATCATCATATCATTTCTGTATAAAATACCCTTGAATTTGTCAAGTGTTGTATTGGCAGCAGAAATTATGCTACTATCATACATCACTGTGCCATGGAATACCAACAAGACATCAACTTCATTTAATGCAGGTTTATCAATGATAACATCAACAGTACTATTATTATAGGTAACTGACTTTGTTATTCTATAAGCAGTTGGAATAGGTTGTTCTGTCGTGTTGTCTTTGGCACATGAGAAAAAAAACAATGACAATAAAATCAATAATCTCATAAAACTATATTTGTAAATTTTCTGTTGGACTGTTCTCATCTAAAATGGTTTAATCTTCTTAGCGGACTAACTTACCGCTAACTCGTATATTCCCGCAACAACATTCTCCAATCTACGTATTACTACTAAGTCGGGCGACTTTGCAGAGAGGTTTTTATTCCCACTTCACATTTAGTTTCTCCAGTTCTGAATTTAAATTAGATAGCTCCGTGGGCTCTATAATGGTTGTATCAATTTTTAGTTTTTTCTTTCCAGTTTTAAGTATATAATCCCCAGCATATTTTTCAATCGTAAGTATTTCATTTAAATTAATGCCTTTACCGAAAATGTTATTAACTCTTATCCTTTCATTTTCAATTGTTAGATATTTGTTTTGTTTCTGATAAAAATATTTTGCGATAAAACAAGTAGGTGTCAATATCCCTATAATGATTTTCCAACTCTCTGAACTTTCCAAAAAAACTGTAAACAACGTCACCGAGAAAATTAAAGCATATATAAGATTTAGATTTAAGTATTTCTTTTTGTAAGCTATTTTCATATTTTAATCATTTAAAACTAATATCTAGACCTGAAAATTAATCACAATCTCTCCAATTTTTGGGTGGATTGTTCTGACTGCTATCAGACTTTGTTTTCTCTGCAACTAATATATGTATTATTTTGAAAAAACGTTGTCAAAGTTCAAAAGGTTGACAAGGTTTTTTTTTAATTTTATTGCTCCGAAGGGCGGCTTCGAAGAGCGGGGGTATTGTTTTATTCTATGTAATTTAATTCTATCAATATTTTTCTGATTGCTCCCGTTATAAACTTGTCGTTATTTGTTAACCATATAATTGTAATATCTTTTTCAGGTATTATAATCAAGTGTGATTTAAAACCTGCTTGGTCTCCTGAATGTTCAATGACATTACATTTTTCATTTCCAAAGTCATCGAATATGGCTCTATGAACAAACCAAACCATTGAATGGACAGGTTCATTCTTTGATTTCCAATTTTCGGGTCGCCAAACTTTTTTTGATAATTCAATTGTTGAACAATTTGCAAATGAACAATTGTTTAATGCTAAGATATATTTTCTTAATTCTGATATTGAACTCCAAACACCACCATTTCCTGCAGCACAAAAAGTCGGATATTCCCCATAGTCATATTCTTCAAATTTATCATCAATTTTTCGATAGCTATGAGCCACATTTTTACTTGGAAAATTGCCATCAGTAATTTTACTAGTTTTCATTTTCGCTGGTAAAAAAATATTCTTTCTAATAAATTCTTGCCATTTCATTTTACTCACTTTTTCAATAATCAAAGCCAATCCATTATAAGCTGGATTTGAATAATTCCATTGAGATCCTTGCTCAAATTCCAAAGAGTCTGTTTGTAAAAGCGGTTTAAAATTTTCCCAATCTTTGGCAGTTAGATAATAAATGCTGTCTTTTTCAACATTTCTATTATCAGGAAGTCCCGAAGTATGTGTTAGTAAATGTTTTATTTTTATTTTACTTGCTAATTCTTTGTTTTTGAAATTTGGAAAAAATTTAATGATACTATCTTCTATCGAAAGTTTGCCTTGATTTTGAAGAATTAATATTCCATAAGCCACAAATGTTTTGCTTATAGAACCAATATTAGTTATTGTTTGGTCAGTGAATTTTTTATTTGTTTTTAGGTCAGCCAAACCAAAAGATTTGTTATAAAGAATTTTATCGCCTTTTTGAATAAAAATACTTCCTCCTGGTTCGTTATTAGAAAATACTTTTGCAAACGCACTATCTAATTTTTTCGTTAAAAGTATTTCATTAGTTGCCTGTCCTACACAAAATGAGTAGATGCAAATTCCCAAAATAAATGTCAATAATGTTTTCAAAGTCAAGTTATCACGGTGTTTTGTAAAAATATCGCACAACTCCTAAATACCCTTAATAACTTGCGTATCTAGCACATTTTAGGTGTAAAAGCGACTATTTATTTTTTTGTTTTCTAAAAATACTACAATTTTGCAAAAAACATTGTCAAAGTTTATAAGATTGACAACGTTGTGGTTTTCTATTTTGTTATTCCGGAGACTTCGTTGAGTGGGTGCAACTACCACGCGATTGGATTGCTTCGTCAGTTCGCTTCGCTCGTGTCGCGGGAGCGGGGCAAATGAGTAACTTTTACTAGCTTTGTGTTATTTAAAGCTGAAATAGAATTTTGAGCTTATTGTTTAGTTCATTGATTTCATTTTCAGAAAGTACACCAAGTAATCCTTGCACTAAATTTTTGTCAATAGTCGCAATTTTACTGGTTCTAACTAAGGACTGTTTCTTAATTCCATTTTGATCATTTGGAAATAAAACAATATCAGTTTGTTCCTGCCAATTAATTTGTGAAGTTATAAGGCAAACTGTACTATCAAGATTAGTTTCAGTTAAGACAATTGCTGGACGCAATTTGCTTCCGCTTAAATTTGTAAAAGGAAAAGTTATTAAAACAATATCACCTTTAGCCATTATACTTTTCTTTTAAATCATTTGAAGAATAAAGATCTTCTTCATCATTTAAAAAATCAAAGGCATTACTTTTTGATGCAAGTTGTTGAATACTTTGAGTAATACGATTATCTTCAAACTTTTTAATGACAAAGTCTGCAAAATCAGATATTTCTTCTGCTTTGTCTTCAGGAAGTTGGTTTATTGCTTTTATAGTTCTTTCAATTATTGCTTGCCTAGTCATCTTCTTATTTTTTTCAAATGTAAGACTTTTTAACTTTCAATGTTTTTTTTGCATTTTATTTTCAAAAATACTACTATTATTTTATAACAAACTTTGTCAAAGTTAAAAAAGGTTGACAACGTTGTGGTTTTTAATTTTATTGCTTAGAACGGCGGCTTCGGAGAGCGGAATTTCTATTTTGTTAACCGCATTGCAAATGCTACATTCTTTGTTCTAATTTGAGCAGGTACTCGTCACAGACGAGCACCAGTTGGGGTTATTTTTTATTCAATTGAAATGTTAAAAATGATATACTTAAAGCACTTAAGACTATACATGAAAATGCCATTAAGAACAAACCTAATGTTAATTTCGATACAATTTCTAATTCAGAGTAATTCATGGCGAAACTAGAAAGGAATGTCGAGATCCCAATGACAATTCCAACAATTAATCTATCCTTAGGATTAAATTCATACTGTGTTTGACAATTCGCACAGGAAAAGTTTTTGTATCCTTTCCAAAGGGATTTGAATATAGATTTTGAAGAAAGAGTTGTTTTACATTTTTTGCACTTTTCCATTTTTCTATAGTATTTCTGATTTCTATAAATTGCACACAACTTGTATACACCCCTGATAAAACTCAGCAAAATCATCCAAAAATTGTTTAAACAGGAAGATCTTTTTAGTTTTTCTTTCTCAAAAATAAGAATTAATTTTTGCAAATCATCAACAAAACAACTAATTAACG
>Ga0208853_1000214_pt1 | contig 17530 bp, 18 predicted proteins | sample LakMenEpi03Oct11_FD_150667 | JGI IMG/M metagenome (GOLD analysis project Ga0208853, IMG submission 150667) | Freshwater microbial communities from Lake Mendota, WI - 03OCT2011 deep hole epilimnion (SPAdes) | ecosystem: Environmental > Aquatic > Freshwater > Lake > Epilimnion/Euphotic zone ... | reverse complement strand
GGGTCATAACCAAACAGATTATGTTCTTTTATAATTTCGGCAATTCCTTTTGGAAGCATACGTTCCCAACCAGGAGTTCCGTTAGTAATCATTTTTAAAACTTCGCGAGAGAATATTTTTAGGTGACTTTTATCAAAATCACTAATGTCAACCACTTTACCATTGTAGGCAAAAAATTTATATAGCTCTTTCATTCTCGGATGCACTTTCAAGTTTTGAGAAGTAATAATTTCACCATTTTCATCTTCCATTGGATACAAGAACACTTTTAGGTCACGGTAAAATAATTTCCCAAAAGCTTCCAAAATTCCACCACTCAAATGGCGATAATATTTTTCATCAAAAATATCCACCAAATTATTTACTCCCATGGCCAATCCCATCCTGGCTTTAGTATAACTAGAAAAATATTCAACAACCTTGTAATATTCTTGGAAATTTGATATCATTACAGTTTGACCTAGATTGCAAAGTAATTCTGCTCTATCCATAAAATCTCTCTCATCAATCTCACCTTCTGAACGTAAATTAGAAAGAGTAATTTCAAAAATAACTAGCGTATTCTCTTTTTCAACCTTGCTTTCTTCAAGAAACATTTTTAATGATTTCTCATACATGTCAATGTTTACTTGTGTAACAGGTCTGAAACTTCCTCTCAAAGCCAAGATATTCTTTTTATAAAGAATGGAAGCAGGTAAAATATTTTTTCCGTCAGGGCCAAACATTACCGCATCGGTCATTCCGTTTTTAACCAACTGTAAACTCATTAATCTGTTATCAACATTAGCAAAACGAGGGCCGGAAAAGTTAATTGTATCAATCTCCAATTGGTCTTTATCTAAATGATCATACAAATAACGCAGTAATTTTTTTGGATCATTGTACTTGTAATAAGCACCATAAATAAGGTTTACACCCAAAACGCCAAGTGTTTCTTGTTGCAATCTTGCATCAGTTTCTTTAAAACGGATATGAAGTATAATTTCGTTATAATCTTCTCCTGGTTCCAATTGGTATTTTATTCCAACCCAACCGTGACCTTTAAACTGTTTAGCAAAATCAATGGTTGCCACAGTATTTGCATAACTAAAAAAGATTTTATGAGGATGCTTGTCTCTTTTTAATCGTTGTTCTATCAACTCTACTTCGTGAGTTAGCATTTTTTTCAACCGACTTTCGGTTACATATCTTCCATCGTCTTCAACACCATATATGGCATCACTAAAATCTTTATCATAAGCAGACATTGCTTTTGCAATTGTTCCAGAAGAGCCACCTGCTCTAAAAAAATGCCTAACAGTTTCTTGCCCAGCACCAATTTCTGCGAAAGTACCATAGATATTATCATTCATGTTAATGCGCAATGCCTTATCTTTGATAGCAGGAATTTGCGCTATGGCTTTATCTCCTTTGAGCTTTATATTTGTTACAATATTATTCATAGTAGTATTTATACATTGCAAAGTTAGTAAAATAGCTATTTTAATAAAAAGATAATTAACCCTATTTTTGTAATTAGTTACTTTTAAAATTAAACTTTACAATAATCTAATCAAAAATCGTACTAAAATGCAAGTATATTTTCTAGGAACCGGAACTTCTCAAGGTATTCCCGTAATTGGAAGTAATCATCCTGTTTGTAGGAGTTCTGACTCAAAAGACAAACGGTTGCGCGTTTCAGTTTGGATACGCTGGGACGACTTGTCAATAATAATTGATTGTGGTCCTGATTTTAGACAGCAAATGCTCACTTCGGGTTGTCTCAAAATGGATGCATTATTATTTACCCATGAACATGCTGATCATACCGCAGGTTTGGATGATATTCGGCCATTTTTCTTCAAACAAGGAAAAGATATTCCAGTGTATGCGCACAAACGCGTAATAGAAAATTTGACTAGACGATTTGACTATATATTTGAAACAGAAAATAAATATCCTGGATCACCAAGTGTTGATACATTTGAAGTTAAAAATGATATAACTTTTGAAATAGGAAATACTAAAATAATTCCAATTAATGTAAATCATGGAAATCTTCAAGTTTTTGGTTATCGTATCCAAGATTTTGTATATTTAACAGATGTAAAATCTATTGATGGCTCTGAGATTGAAAAGCTAAAAGGAGTAAAAGTGCTGGTTGTAAATGCATTACGAGAAGAAGAGCATCATTCTCATTTTAGTTTGCAAGATGCGTTAGATTTTATACATTTGGTAAAACCTGAAATTGCTTATTTAACCCATATTAGTCATTTGTTAGGTTTTCATAAAGAGGTTCAAAAACGATTACCGCCAAATGTTTTTTTGGCTTATGACAATTTAAAAATTACTATTTAACTTTTATGAAAAATTCTTTATTTCTATATCTATTTATCATTGCCTTATTGATGAATATTTTTACTTACAAATATTTCACTACAAAAACCGAAAGTGAATTAAAGTCGATGTCTTCTTCTCTAAAAAAAACAAAAGACAGCCTGACTAGTCTAAGCAATAAACTAGAAGACTCAAATTATTTTTCACTTGATCATAATGATAGGGCTCAGAATTATTTAAATCAAAATGATTTACCTGCTTTTGAAGATAAAGTTAAACAGTCGTTATTGGCTTTTAATGATGATCCTGCTGGAAACAAATATATTGATCAACCAAAAATGGGAGAGCAAAAGTTTATTATAAATAAAATTAAAATTTTAAACCATCGATGGATCATTGCGGATTATAGTAATGGTAGTCTTTGGGGAGAAGTACTCTTGAAATATTTTATAAACGAAGATGAAACAATTTCTTTTGAAATTATGAATTCTTATTTGTACAGTTTAGACTTAAATTAATAATCAAATCTATTAAAAATGAAAAAAATAGCCACTATTTTTATTTTTTCTATCATTATTTATTCTTGTAAACTTACTGATGAGAATGATATCGAAGCAAAAGTCGCAAAAAATACAACTACTAAAGATTCTACTGTAGTGAATGATAAAGACGAAAACGGTTGTTTGTCTTCTGCTGGTTATGTTTGGTCAAAAGTAAATAATGAATGTGTCAAAGGATATTCAGGGATTCAGTTAAATCCTATGAATGTTGCAAATAACGAAGATGAAACGGCTAGTGCTTATGTCTTATTTAATGAAGATGCTAGTATGGCTGAAGTTTTTTTACCTAACGAAACAACCTCAATTGTTTTAACACGAAGCACAGAAGGTAAACCATGGGTATATAAAGATTGGCAACTTATAGCGTGGAAAGGATATGTGCTTAAAAAAGGTGGTGAAAACAAATATATGGGTGATGCTGAAATGGGAAAAAAAGTATTAGGAAGCGATACTGAACAATAACGAAATCTATTTTTATTGAAGTAACCAATTTTTAAAGTCAAAGAAATTTTGTGGCGCTACTCCATGACCTACAGGATATTCTTTATAAATTATTTCAATTCCCAAACTTTCTAAAACAGGAATTGATTTTCTTGCCCATTCTACAGGAATAACTTGATCAACAGTTCCGTGAGAGGCAAATATTTTTAAAGCACTTAAGTTATTCTCTTTAAAATCGTCAACCGCCATTTCCGTATTTAAATAACCACTCATAGCTACTAATCGTTGTATTTTTTCTGGATAAGATAATGCTACAGCATAACCCAAAATCGCACCTTGACTGAAACCAATCAGTGCCACATTTGCACAGTCAATGGGATAAGTTGCTACTAATTCGTCAACAAAATTTGCTATGATTTCTCTTGAAGCTCTTGCCTGACCAATATCCGAAAACTTATTTTCATCTGCATCAAAATTAATAGCATACCAAGCATAACTACCAAATTGCATGTCAAATGGAGCACGAGCCGAAACAATAAAATAATCGTCTGGAAGTTCTGTAGCAAATGAAAACAAATCTTCTTCATTACTGCCATAACCATGAAGCAATAGGAGCAAAGGGTTTTTAGCTACGCTCTGTTCAGCGTTACCTAGAGCGTCTTTCTTTATTTTTGGTTCTCTAATTAAGTAATGTAACGATAAACTCATTATAAGCTTTTAAATGTTTTTTGAAAAAAAGCACCTACTATTGGTAGTTCTCTTTTAATGCCTTGTAACGCGCCAGAGAATCCATAAATCCATAAAATAAAATAGAATATGTAGAAAGCTGATGTAGCGGTCCAACTGTCAGCATAACCTACAAAATAACCCAACAAAAAGAATGAAATAAAAAGCCCCAAAGTTTGTCTGATGTGAAAAGAAGCAAATTCACTTTTATTCTCTTCTTGATTCATAAAAATAGCTATCACGCTACCTATAATGGTAAAATAGGCAATAATAGCGGTATTTTTTGATTTTTCTATATTTTCCATAGTTGTTCTGTATTACGATAAAACCAATTTCCCTTTATTAAAAATTCCAATAACTTTTCCTTTCATTTCATGTCCTAAGAAAGCAGAGTTTTTGGATTTTGATAGTATGTTTTCTTTTTTAAAAGTCCAATTTGATGTAGGTTGAAACAAAGTAAAATTGGCTTTTTTATTTTCTGCAATTATTTCACTTTCAATATTTAATATTTTCTTACCGGAAGTTAATTTTTCAACAATTTTTTCAAATGGTAATATCGTAGACAAAGCACCAAATGCACTTTCCAAACCTATAGTTCCATTTTTAGCCAAATCAAATTCCATCTTTTTATTTTCGATGTCTATCGGATTGTGGTCGCTGGTGATGCAGTCTATGGTATTATCTAGAACACCGGCAATTAATGCTTTTCTGTCTTCTTCTTTTCGTAATGGAGGTGTTACTTTGTAACGAGTATCAAATCCATTTAGTTTTTCATCAGTTAACACTAAATGATGAACAGAAACACTACAGGTAACCTGTAATCCTTTCTTTTTGGCTTCTTTAATTAATGCAACCGATTTTGCAGTAGAAATCGTTGGAATATGCATTTTTCCACCAGTGTATTCCAATAAAAATAGATTTCTGGCTACAATGATTTCTTCGGCTAAATTGGGAATACCTTTTAACCCTAAACCAGTGGAAACAATACCTTCATTGGCAACACCATTTCCCTTGATGGTTTCATCTTGACAAAAAGCGATGACTAATCCATTAAAATCTTGTACGTATTGCAACCCAATTTTCAGCAGATTAGCATTTGCCATACTTTTACCATAATCGCCAAAAGCAACAGCACCAGCATTCTTCATATCGAATAGTTCCGCTAAATCTTTGCCTTCGCTTCCTTTGGTAAGTGCGCCAATTGGAAATAAATCTGTGGCAGAATTAGCCGCTTTTTGTTTGACAAAATGTACTTGCGATTGATTGTCAATAATAGGATAGGAGTTGGGTTGCAATGCAATGCCTGTAAAACCGCTTTTAGCAGCAACATCCAATCCATTTGCTATATTTTCTCTGTCTTCAAATCCAGGTTCACCTAGTGAAACACTAGTGTCAAACCAACCTTGAGAGATATGCAATCCATCTTGGCTAAATTCTTGATGTGTGTTAGCATTTGGAATTGAAACACCTATTTTTTCAATAACACCTTCCGTAATTTTCAAATCAACTGTTTGATTGTGAAAAGGACTTTGAGGATCAATAATGGTTGCTTTTCGAATGATTAGGTTCATTTTACAAATTTTTGAATGAGTAATTCTAATACTAAAAAGAGTAGGGTAAGCACCACAAACCATTTCCAGATTTGTGTATCTGTTCTATCGGTTTGTATGGTATTAAAAACCGTTTCTATATCATCAATTTCTTTGTAATTGGCTACAGCATTAGGATTTGCCAATGCTAAATTACTTTCGGTTCTTGAATAATTAAAACTGATATTTTGCACCAAATTTTTGTTGTTAAAGATACCAAAATTTCCGGCTTCATTTGGATTGTCATTGAATGAAATTTTCACTTTTGTGTTAAGTAGTTGTTGTATAGGAATAAAACTTTCTGTGTTATTTTTTATTGTAAGTATTTCATCTTTAGCTAATAAAGCATCTACAATAAAAGAAAAGTTATCACCAATAGTTATAGCATTGACACCTGTTTTCATCGTGTTTTGAGCCATGTTATAGAATAGTGGCACTATTAATGGTGAATTTTGAAAATTACTATTGGCTTTGTTTATGGGTGTAGCAAAAACATATACTGACGACAAAGGATTAGCTACCGAAGTCAAGAAAGCACTTTGATCATCATAGCTCAAAATGGCTGGCGATGAAGTATTTAAAACGAAAGAAGTTTTTGTTGATGGAAATTGAAAGTTGTCAACTTTTTTCTCGAAAACCGAACTAAATACTGGATGATTGAAATTGATTTTGGTTACTTTTTTTTCTGCATTTGTTCCTTCTTTCAGTTGAATGGCACCAAAGTTTCCTAAAAACGCATTTAGAGTACTTAAATTGCCTTCTTTTGAAGGAATTACAATTAGGTTTCCACCTTTATTTACAAACGATTTTAGGGTAGTTTGCAGTGCTTGAGGAATTTCTTTTATTTCATTCAATACAATAGCGTCTTGTTTTTCCAAAAGGTTATAATCCAAATTTGCTAGTGGATAGTTAGTATAATCAAACTCATCATTAGTATAAATTCGGGCTAAGAAATTGCTTTTATCGACATCTCCTATACTGATGACATTGGTCTTACTTGGTTTAGAAATACTAAAAAAATAGGTGTTGTCATACGCCAACCCTTTGTCTGAAATAGAAACATAGCCATGAAAGTCTTCTTTAGGAATGGTAAAGTTGACTGTTTTGGTATTGGTTTCAAAGTTGACTAAAGTCTTTGCAGTCAATTTGTTGTTATTGTAAAGTGCAATGGGAATTTCTTTAAAGCCATCACCATTAGCAGCAAGTTTTACTCCAATCTCATAAAAATTGTCCAGTGTTTGTTGGATAAATACACTGTCAATGGCGATGTTATTCTTTTGTTCCGCTTCTGGAATGATAAAATACACGTTGTCTTCTTTTCTGAAGCTTTTGGTTTGATTGGTTACTAAACCAACCGCATCGGTAATGACTATAATGTCTTTGTTGAAAGCTGATTTTCGAGCATTCACTTTCGCTATCAAATTATCTAGTTGGAAAGCAGTGGCACTGTATTTCAAGTCCTGCAAATCCTTTTGAATGGCTTCAATATCGGTATTCCAATAGGTTTCAGTGTTGGTGACTAAGGAGAAGTTCTGTGTTTCTGGTGTGTGTTCTAATAAATCTTGAACGGCACGCTTTAACAATTCTCCTTTTTTGCCTTTGGCCTGCATGCTATAGGAATTGTCCAAAATGATATACATCTCATTGGTAGCTTTTTTGCTTTCTTTTGCTGTGAAAAATGGTTGTGCAAAAGCCAATATCAAGAAGGATAGCAGTAATAATCTGGTAAAAAGTAATAACCATTTTTTTATAGTCGAACTCTTTCGGGTTTGTATCGAAAGTTCTTTTAGGAATTGTACGTTGGTGAAATATTCTTTCTTGAAGCGCCGCAGTTGAAACAAGTGAACCAGAATTGGGATAACCAATAAGAAAAGGAAATAAAGAATTTCTGGATGTTTAAATTGCATTGTTAATTTAGTTTACTTCACTAAGTAAATATTTTAATGGGAGTTCAGTGAATTTTCAATTTGTCAAAAATAGTAAAAAAGTACTCAGTGTTCAGTATTTAGAGTTCAGATTTTTAAATTATAGCGACCTTTTTACTGCCAACTTATAACTAAACACTGAACACTACTTTTTCTTCCTTTTCGCTGCTCTAGTTTTTAGTATATTTCTATTTACTGAAGTACCTGTTTTTTTCTTTGTTTTTGATGGTCCACCAAGGTTGACTTTCTTGTTCTTATCTATTTTTTCGTGAAATGAAGCACCGCCTACTAGCTTTGGTTTTTTCAATAAGAACTTTATTTGCTTCTTTTTGTCTTTTTCAAATTCGAGTAAACGCACTGAAACTTCAACATTGGTTGGAAAAGGAATAAAGCTGATTTCTTTTTCCATCAAAACTTCTGCTTCTATCATGATGTCTTCCTCTCTCGGACTGATTAAACTAATTGCTATTCCTGATTTATCTGCTCTACCAGTTCTACCAATTCTATGAATATATTGCTCTGGAATTTCTGGAAATTCTACATTAATCACATGAGTAATATCGGAAATATCCAAACCTCTTGCCATGACATCTGTGGTGACAATACCACGAATTTCGCCAGCTTGAAACGTTGCCATGGTTTGCAAACGATAGTTTTGAGATTTATTGGAGTGTATCGTTCCAAATTGGTCTGGAAAAACTTCTTCTAACTTATCGGCCAATAAATCGGCTGTTTTTTTATTGTTTACAAAAAGCAATACTCTTTCTAGCGTTTCATCTTTGAGTAGTTCTACAATAAGGTTCACTTTGGTTTGAAAGTTAGGCACTTTATATCCCAATTGTTCTATTTGTTCCAATGGTGTTCCACTTGGCGCAAGGGAAACTTCTTCGGGAAAATCGAAATATTCTTCCAACATTTCATCCACTTCCTCAGTCATAGTAGCAGAGAAAAGTATGTTTTGACGTTTATTCTTCAGCATCGATAGGATAGAAGTCACTTGTGAGCGAAACCCAAGATTTAGTATTTCGTCAAACTCATCAATAACGAGCTTTTGTAAACTGTCAAATCGGATAACATTGTCTAATGCTAAATCCATAATTCTTCCTGGTGTTCCTACGAGTATGTCGATACCGCTATAAACGGCTTTTTTTTGTGTATTGATGTTTACACCTCCATAGACACCAAGAGTTCTTACCGACATGAATTGTGTTAACTTTTCAACTTCGGCAGCAATTTGAACTACTAGTTCTCGTGTTGGAACCAAAATCATTACTCTAGGCGTATCAGTAGCAACAAACTGCCATTGTTTTAGGATAGGCAAGAGGTAGGCAAAGGTTTTGCCAGTTCCTGTTTGCGCTATTCCCATCATATCACGACCCGACATAATCACCGAAAAAGATTTTTCTTGAATGGGTGTTGGTGTTGTTAACCCAAGAATGTCAACTGCTTTTTGTAGTGATTTTGGAAGGTTGAATTGCTCAAATGTGCTCATTTAGTTTGAATTTAGGGCAAAGGTAAGCAATTACAATTTAGGAGTTTTACATTGTGTCCTTGGGGTTTATCTTAGTGTGTTTATGAAGATGAGAAGATTTTGTAGAGCTAGGCACGGATTACTTTGTCAGTTCGCTGCGCTCGGGTGTAAATCCGCTATCGGGGGTCCACCAAGTTAATTTTTAAATTAATGTTTTACCCGTCATCAACCTTTTCCAGGAACGGATCCGTTGAAAAATTTCAATTTCCAATTCTTTCCTTTTTTTACCCATACAGAAGTCAACCGATATGGTACACGAATCTGACTACCGTCAGCATTTAATAACGTTAGGTAATTATTATTAAAGGCCCATGCAACTTGGCTAGTTGCAAATATTTCAGCGTTTGTAAAGTCCCAATTGATCGTATATGGCTTATTTATCGCCCCTTTAATTAAATCACTTATTTCCTTACGACCATGCTTTACCTCCGAAGAGTCCGAACCTACTAGCATTATATCTTCAGAGTTGTCAAACATCGTAATTATAGAGTCGGCATCTTTTGCATTAGCGTACGAAGCAAAATCCAATAGATTCTTTTGAATTATTGCCTTTGTGTCTTTTGTAGAGTCGCTTTCTTCTTGTTTTTTTGAACAACTTATTAGTGTCAATAAAAATAGACTAATTATTAGTAGTTTATACATAGTAATTCTTTGTTAACATAATCAAAAATCTTTTTATCTAAATTCAGTCAACCCTAAATTGTCGGCTTGCTCATCTTTGTCAACGTGCACCCAATTGCCACCAACGTTCCCGCGGCTACACGACTGTTGCGAACCTCGTAAACGTTTATTTTCCAACAAAGATAATAATTCTTGCGAAACGTGAACGTGAAGTTACCACAAAATTCGCAATAGCGTGTAACCTGTTAGCAACAGTTTTATTTAATTAATCTCGGGTCAAAATAAAATTTACTATGATCTATTACTTTTACTCTATTGAAGTCTTTATGTTGGCAATTTAAAATATAGTTGTGTGAAGTCTGAATTATACAACTTGGAATTTTAAGTGAAATTTCTTTTCCTTCATTTACCCATTCTTGCCCAATTTGTGACAAAATTGTTGGCGCTGGATAATTTGACCAATTACTGGGCAAATCTGAAATTTTCAATTCTAATATTGAATCATCTGGAATCTCTAACGTTAAAATATCAAGATCAGGAGTAATCATTGGAGGTGCATGGACAATATTTTCAAGTAATGCAATTTCTATTGATTGTCCAGTATATAAGACTGGCGTTCCTTTTTGATTCCATCTTCCAGGAAATAATGCAGCACCTGTACCTGATATATCTGAAGCATGTTTACTTTTCGTAATTCTATAAACTATCATAACATCTAGCTATATACACCATACTCAATCCTTCCAAGCAAATCTCTTACTTTAGATACTCCATTTGGGATTTCTAACAATTCTTTTGGCTCTAAACCTCCGAGTGCAGTGTTGGGCAATTCTAACCATTTAAAAAAATTCGTTTGACTTCCAAAAAATTCGTTTCCATACAAAAATAGATCTGCTAGTTCAAAAAGTTGTACTGAAAAATTTCTTTCAAGCTTTTTATCTTCTTTTACCCAACGATAAATTGTAGGTGCTGAAATATTAAGCATCTCTGCAGTAGTATGACGTGGAATATTAAAGTGCTTTCTAAAATTATTTATAACATTAGCATTAACACCTTTAGTTGCAATATTTATAAAATCAAAAGGACTTTCGATTTTTGAATTAATATATTTTCTGCCCAAAATGTCTAAAAGAGCATCATAATGTTCTGTTGTAGTTTTTTCAGTTTGTATCATTTGATAATATAATTTATTATATAACGAAGATATATAAAAAACATTGTACTCAGCACAAAAGTTCTAAAAAATTGTGGCTAACTCCTAAATACCCTCAATAACTTGCGTATATACAACCAAATCAGTTAGATTGGTAAAGGTTTGTTTTGTGTTATTATTTATCAAATATATTACTTTATTCTTACAAATAATAGAAAGAGTTTTTATGGGGTGTTATTTTCCTCTTGTCCCAAAAAACGAGGTTTTTGCCCTTTGAGCCTTCGACCCTTCGACCCGTCGACAAGCTCAGGGTAAACTCAGCTCAGGGTGTCAAAAGACACTCGGTTGTGAGTGTCTTTGATGTTGGTAGTCCCATTCTAGATAATTAAAATGTTTCCCCAGCATTTAGATAAAACGCTTTTGATTGTATTCCCCAAGCGTAGTTTGCAATTAAATTGGTTCGCGTAGCTTTATCAATTAGAATACGCAATCCAACTCCTGCGGCTGGTTGAATATATTGTAACAGTTTGATATTTCTATCGGTATCACTTGCTGAGGTAAAATTTGAAAATAGCGTACCACTAATAAGTTGGTTGCAACTAATAGGGAATCGGTATTCCATTTCAAAGTAGTATAAGTCATTACCCCGAAACAATCCTTGTACATATCCTTTTCCGGCTCTACTTCTTTGATCCCAACCAATAGCTGGTAAATTAAGATAGGGCACAACACCCGAAGTTACAAATTGCCCATAAGTCCAAAAACCCAAAACGTGTTGCTTATTTGTTTTACTTAAAGGAATAAAATAGCGTAATTCAGTATAAAGCATTGAACTGGGTTTTTGATTGTTGTTTAAAGCTGGATTCATTCTTACATTAATGTTTCCGAATAAGCCACTATTACTATTAATTTGATTATCGCGTGAGTCATATAATAAATTTAAACTTAGACCATTGACATAATATTCGGAATTACTAAACCCGTTTGCTGTATTGTAATTATAATGGGCTGTAAATATTTCGTTTTCAATATCAAGATTATTATCATTTATTTCGGAATACTGATCAATGTGAATTCCAGTTCCTACATAAAAATTACCTTTTACTCTCCAAGAAACAGTTTGATGAAATTTCAAATAATTATAATCCATAGGTTCTGTAATATCATCAATAGTAAAATTATCATTTATTCTAACTGTAGGTATTATGTCAGTTCCTAATCCATAGTTAGCTTGTGTAAAAATATAGTAACGCCAATCACCACTAAACGTAATTCTGTTATTCATAAGCATAACATTGTTCTTAAAGTTGATTATTAGTTGTTTCTTCTCGGTATAATTTACCCCAAGACTTAGGGTAGAATATTTGGCCTCAGCACCTTTTCCTTTAAAGGTATACTGTGAGGTAACTCCATACATAAAACCAGTTGCTGGTTGTGAACCAATAACTGGAATAATAATAAAAAAATTGCTTTTAGATGGTTTTACAACAAGTAAGGAGTCTTTTTTCTTAAATAGTTCAGGCAAAGATTTTTCAGGACAATTTACTGTTTCAATTTCAGAAGTATTTTGTGCAACAATCTTGCCTTGAAATGAAAGCAATACTAAACAAGTTAAAAAAAAATTTACAAAAGAGTAACGAATCATTATTGAATATTTGTTTGTATTTGTAGTATCTACATTCGTTGCTCAAAAATAAATAGAAAGGGAACTTTATTAAAGTACTTATTTTAGGAATCCATCTTTTCTCATTCTTTCAGCAACTACATCAGCTATTTCATTAACGGTTTTATCCATATTTGTTGGATTGACTGTTTTAGAGGTAGAAGTCCAAATCAACTTATCTTGTTTAACAGAAAAAATGGTTGTTTCTACAAAATAGTTTTTATCCGTAGTATAGTAACCAGGAGTTGAGTAGAATCCTGCACCGTAACCATAATACCTTCCATAGCCACCATAGTAAACCGATGTAGTTCCTTCTACATAAGAAGTTTCCTCATTAATATCAGCTAATCGCATCATTAAAACATGTGTGAATTTACCTTTTCTTAATTCATCATCTAATGCATTTACATTGGCATTTTTCAGCATAGCTAAAGAGATAGCATTATATGAAACCTCAGCATTTTTGTTTAATCGTTGAACTAAGATATCTTCAATAATTCGTCTTGAAGTTTCATCTTTTACCAAGGCAATTACAAAAGTTTTATTTTCAGCGCTGTTGGATATAGTCATACCCGGTTCATGCCAAGATTTTTCTATTGAAGTGGAACCGCAACTCAACATAAATAGGGAAATGCACCCTACGATAACTAACTTCTTCATAATTTAAAATTTAATGTTATTATTTTTTGAAATACTATTTGTATGGAACAAATTTAAACTTATTTAGTATAAAACAAAATATGATTTTTATTATTTCTACGCATTGTTGTCCGATAAAATTTAAATAAATAGTTAATAGGTCGCTCCTATGGAGCTATATTTAAAAAAAAATGTAATTTTTTACTAACATATCGCTCCCGATGGATTAATCGGTGCTTACTGTTTATAGAAAGAGTAGTTATTCAAAAACAAGAAACTAGTAGCAACTTGTTAGTAGATTCTATAAACAATGGGTTCAAAATTTCTATATTTTTTTTGATGATAAATTATTCCTTAACAATCTCAGGTAAATCTTCCAGCCACGAAGAAAATAATTTATATCCAATGGAAAACACAATTGGACCTATAAACATTCCAATAAATCTTTCCATGACGAAACCACCAAATACACAATGGAAAATCACAAGCATTGGTACAAAAAGCTCCTTTTCCTAATAATTATGGTTTAAAATAGTATTCGAAAGATTGCTTAATAAGTAATAAACTGTCCAAAAAATAATAGCAGTACTGCTGTCTCCAGTCGAAAACAACTAGATGATTACACTAATATTCACTAAAATATGGCCAATTTGAATATAAGATAGCATTAAAAATGACTAGTCCTAAATAATCTGTATCGATTATTTAGGACTAGTCAATTATTAGAGATTGCATTTAAAAGCAAAAAAACATGGAGTAATTAATTTTACTCCACGTTTTTTCAATCAAACTATTTCAAATTTATTTTGCGATTTTAACAATAGTTCTTCTGCTTTGATCTCTTCCTTCTTCGGTGTTTTGATCTCCAATTGGGAATTGTTCTCCATAACCTTTTCCACTTATACGATTAGCACTAACTCCTTTAGAAACTAAATAATCAGTAGCTTGTTTTACACGTCTTTCAGATAAAGTTTGATTGTATGCAGATTCTCCTAAAGTACTTGTATGTCCTTCTAAAATTACATTTAAAGAAGAATTAGCAGTAAGGAAAGTTACTACTTTATCCAATTGTGCTTTGTCATCAACTGTTAATTCAGATTCGTCTCTTTTGTAGTAAATAACCATTTCAGGACATCCCATATTATCAGCTATACCAGCAAGATTTGGACATTTATCATTTTCATCATTAATACCATCACCATCTGTATCTCGAACAGCTACTGGAGCGGTTTTTGGAGCAGTAGCAACAACTGCTGCTGCTGTTGAAGCGGCTACTGTTTCTTTAATGCCTTTTCGTAAAGCTATTGTAACACCAAATTGTAATCCTTCGTTATTTAACTCTGTTGCTCCGTTTACATCGTTAATATTTGTAAGTCCTCTCATGTATCTACCATATACACCAATGTTTTTGGTTACCCAAAATTCCAAACCTAATGTAACTGCAAAATCAAACGATTTGTATGTATCATTTTGATCGCCTACATTTTCTAAATCAGAATTAAGTAAGAAGTCAAATTGTGGACCAGCAAATAATCCTAATCTCCACGTTGGGTTATACTTTAATAGCACTGGTACTGACAAGTAATCGAGCTTTAAATCTCTATCAAAACTTGGATTAATGTTACTCTTTGTGGCAAAATTTGTACCCATACTAGAGTATAACAATTCGGGTTGGATAGAAAAACGATCCCCAAAGCCCATATTGTAATAAATACCACCAGCAAACCCGTTTCGGTGGCTCACATCCAGTCCTTCATAAAAACCATCATGATTTACTAAATGGGAAGCATTTAATCCTAATTTTACTCCAAAATAAGAGTTTGAATACTGGGCAAAAGCTCCAGTTCCTAGCGTCATTAGCGCTATTGATAAAATAATTTTTTTCATTTTTTTTGTTTTAGTTTTACATTTGTTTTAAAAAAAATCAAATTTAAAATAAATATTTAACATAATTTTATTTTTTTTTTGATAATTAATATGATTTTTTATTAATTTAGATATTATCTGGTTTTTCCTCTATCCAAGCGTCGAATAATTAATACCCAATAGAAAACACAAAAGGACCAACAAACATATTTATAAATCCAGACATTAGGAAACCACTAATAACTCGAAGGAAAATCACTGGCATAGGTACAACAGCACCGCTATTTAGCGAATGTTTTCGAGTTTTATTAAATGTTATTTTATTTTTTTTCATTTATTTTCCATTATGATAAAATTCTTGCAAAAGAAAAATGTGAATTTTTCACATTTTTCGCCATTTCTTGAAGAATCTATTACAACTAGTTTTTATTATCCATTTAGGAATTCAGAAATTTGCTTATTCATATCTGGAATTTTATTTTTCATAACATCCCAAACGATTGCATAATTAACTCCAATGTAATCATGAATTAATCTATCACGCATTCCAGCCATATTTTTCCATTGAATAGTATTCCATTTTACTTTAAAGTCAGCATGAATTTTCTTTGTAGCTTCTCCAATAATTTCCAAACTTCTTACAACAGCTCTTTTCAAAGTTTCATCTTCCATGAAATCTTCAAACAATAAGTCTTCGCTAACAGAGATGATGTATAAGCATTCGTCGTGAATATGTCTTAGATATTCTTTTGGCTCTTTAGACATATTGAACTTCATTTAAAATTTTCGGACCAATATATGGACTCAAACCATTCTTAGTAACAACTTCAATTTTTTCGTTTTTGAAAATTTTTTCAAATATATCATAAGCAGCCATATAATTGTCAAAGTTTTCTTTTTCTGGTTCGAAATCAATTAACAAATCAATATCACTTTCGCTAGATTGCTCATTTCGAATATAAGAACCAAACAAGCCAACATTTCGAATACCGAATTTCGAAAGCTTTAGCTTATTAGATTTTAGAGTTTTTAATATGTTTTCTTTTGTTGTCATTTCAAACTTTTTTCAAATATACAAAAGTTTGTCTTTTGGAACTCATGTCGCCGAAAATTAGCGGTAACTACTTTATATGCGAATAAAATTATTATATTTTATTCTAGTTAGTGATGTTATGCGCATGTTTTTTCCATTTTTTATGCGTATAATTATTTATAACAAACAACACAAAATTAATTAATAAATTTCAGGCAAATCTTCCAACCACGAAGAAAATAATTTATATCCAATGGAAAACACAATTGGACCTATAAACATTCCGATAAACCCTGACATGATGAAACCACTAATAACTCTTAGGAAAAAAGAAAGCATTGGTACAACACGGTAGATTTCTTTTTTAGTATGCTCTATATCCAAAAATGTATGGCATAAATCTAAAAATGTATGCCATAAATCTAAAATTGTATGCTATAAATCTAAAATTGTATGCCATATATCTATTGATGTATAGCAGTTTTCTAAAGATGTATGCTATAATTCTTTTGGTGTATTGAATATATTTAAAATTGGTTGATATAAATCTAAATACGGATGCTAAATTTCTAAATAGGGTATGTGATAATCTAAAATAATATGACAAAAGACTTATTGCGTGAGCAATAAGCCTTTTTGTTTTTTCTTTCTTTTTGTTTTGGATTATGCTATAATCTTGGTTTGCTGAATTTTATACCACTAACTTGTTTATATTGTGGACTGCTTGCTCCAAAAACAGATTTTATGTATTTTTTTACTTCGCTTGCTGTTTCAAAAATACTAATGTTGCTAGTGTAAAGTGTTTCGTTTCTTGAAATTCTTGAATTACTTATGTTTGTGTATGCTGTTGCTACTGCTGTATTTTTAGCTATTAAGTCGGCAATTTTTGCATTAATAGTGGCTACTTGTAACTCTGCTTCGTTTGGAGTATAGCTTGGTTCTTCTTCTAAAACTGCCTTTAAACCAGATAAATGTTGAATTAGTTGGTCAAAAGATTGTTGGCTTGTAGAAATTGTTGTTGGTGCTGGTGCGTTTGGGTCGGTAGGTGTTTGCGTTGCAGACGCTTTTTTACCTTGCATTTTGCGGTTGAATGTTTTAGCATCGTTAATCGTTGCGGTTGTTGCATCGGTTGATTGCAATGCGTTGACTAAACGAGTTGATAATGATTTTAGGTCGCTGAAAGCAATCATGCGTTCATTAACTTTGTTGTTGAAATTTGTGTTTTTTGAAACTACGTCTGTTAGTTTTGTTTCTGCTTTTTCTTTTAATGCAACAAGTTGCCCTAATTTAAGACTGCCTTTTGATGGATTATACGTTTCTCCATACCCAGTAACAAACTCGATTAAATCTTGAAAGTTTGCTACATTCTTTGCGTGACCTACTTCTGATGTTGATGCCATAATAAAAATGTTAAAGAGTTAATGATATTTCAAAAATAATAAAAAAATCTTTTTCTTACACAATTGA
>Ga0208853_1000208_pt1 | contig 17631 bp, 18 predicted proteins | sample LakMenEpi03Oct11_FD_150667 | JGI IMG/M metagenome (GOLD analysis project Ga0208853, IMG submission 150667) | Freshwater microbial communities from Lake Mendota, WI - 03OCT2011 deep hole epilimnion (SPAdes) | ecosystem: Environmental > Aquatic > Freshwater > Lake > Epilimnion/Euphotic zone ... | reverse complement strand
TGCGTTATGCAAAAACGTTTTGGTCTGGCCCAGAAGGTACGGAGACCCAACGACGGACCGCTTGACCCCCACACAAGGTGTGGATCGCATGCGGGCGGAAGTTGGAACCGCTCTGGTTGGCATCACAATTTCTTATGATGAGATTAGTTTATCCGAACATCTGTTCGAAAGTTATCAGGGCCCACTGACAAGGCCTCAGCGTGTCGCCAGGGGCATACTGGGCCAGTGTTGATCCTGCTGCCACCTTCAGAGAAAAAATCAGCCACTCCAGGCCCGGCCATCGAGGTCTATACGGGGGTTCTCTATGCGGCTTTGGGGTGGGATCGCCTGAACAAGGCACAGCAGAAAGTTGGCCAAGCTTGTATCGCCATTATTTCGGCCAAGTACGGGGTCGTGCGCCCCTTTGATCCCATAGAGCCATACAAGGAAAAGATGGATAACAAAAAGCTGGCGGCCCAGGTTGGTGAAGCGTTGGATGGAGCTGAAACTGAACTGATAATCGACTGTCGCTCTTCAACGTATCAAACTGTCTGGCAATCCCCCGCTGCAATAACTGTTGAGGTCAAAGTTTTCACACGCGTTGCTGGAGTCAAAAAAGTCATCACACACATGTCCAAGAAAACACGTGGTGAAGTAACCCATGAAATTTTAAAGACCAGCCAGCGACCAAAAACTCCCGAAGAATTACAAATGATTGTTGCCCAGAAATTTGAGTGCGAGTTAATTAGTGGTGATGAAAAAAATCCCTGGGTACTAGAAGTGTTTTGCTGAGGCGTCTTTAAGAGGCCAGTAATGCTGTTTTTTTGATCAGTTCTACCGTCAATGTTGGATAGTTCCACATGATTACATGTGCACAATTGTCAACGACAATCCATCTGGAATGCGGCGGGGCAACGGTTTTTTCTTGCGCAATCTCTTCTGGCAAAGTCAAATCACTGTCACCAAAAACTACTGAAAGCTTTACCTTTTCGGGTACGACAGATGCAAACCTGCGTCCGTTGGCACCATGCCACATCGGCATGTATCCCTTTGACTTGGCCATCGCAATGACAGAGTCGCGGCAGGATTCAAAACTTAACTCACGCCACAAGTGTGTGATCTTTTTGTAACCAATTGCCTTTAGCAACGGGATTCGATATGCGGTCTTCATGAAATACTGCGAAATCTTTGCCAAGAATCGAGCGAACAGACTTGGTGGAAACTTACGTGGTGGCAGTTCATGCCACAAGCCTGCTGGTGCTAACGCGGTGACACTTAAAACATTATCAGGGGCAACTGCGGCCATTTCTAGGGCAATCCAACCGCCTAATGAATTTCCAGCTACATGCATTTTCGCAACACCAACTTGGGTGACCATGTGATCAATGGTTGCCTGCGCAAGCGAATATGGATCCATTTTTTCATCTTCGTTTAGTGGCGCAGCTCCATGTCCTGGAAGGTCGATGGCATAGACCGTAAAATGTTCTAGCAGCTGCGGAATAATGCTCTTCCAAATTGTTCCGGCAGAACCCAATCCATGGACCAAAACCAAAGCAGGATTGTTAATGTCTTTGGTATATCGGTGTGAACTAACTGGCATTTTTAGTATCTGTACTTTTCTGTCTCGTTTGGATGTGCCTTGCACACCGCCTTCCAAATTACATCAGGTTCAAAACCTGCAGCCAGAGCTTCGTTCACGCTCTTGCTGCCTAATTCAGACAGTGCGATGTCCGAAGAAAATGACGGCGCCCATGAATCACCAAATGACAAGGTGATTCGTTCACGAAGATCAGAGATTCGCAATGCTTGCAATACCTTTTGCTTGAGTTTTAGATTGCTCTGGGGTTAATGGGTGCATCGCTTGTCCCAATAGCCAGCGAACGACAAGTTGGGCTTTGGCAGCATCTGTGACTAAATGTTTGATCGCAACATTAAACGCTCGCCACAAAACATGATCTTGAGCAGAAAGCGCCAAGGTAAGCATCTCTGGATCATTTCGACGCATCGCGGCAAGGGCAGCATCTTTAGATACTTCTTGAGAGAGTGTTTCAAGAGCCGTTGAAACATCCACCGCTGATTGCATCAAAGTTACAAGTCGCTGAATTTCTGATTCGCAAAGTGCTATCAATACACTGTCTTTATCTCGATAATGGTTGTACAAAGTTGCACGAGAAACTTGCGACATATCTGCAATTTCAATCATGGACATTTTCTTAAGTCCAGTAGTGGCGATTAACTCTTTGGTGGCCTCAAGGATTGCGTTTTGTGTACGGCGGTGAGTTGCAACTTGTGGCGCGTACTTGTTAAGCGGCATCGACAACAGTGAGAGTGACGCCCTCACGGCTCTTAAGCTCTGATGCAACCTGCGCAAACACTCCTGAAAGTGATAGACCTAAAGCTGAACAGATCGCATTGAGCAGTTCAGAGGAAGCTTCCTTTTGCCCACGCTCGACCTCGGATAAATATCCAAGAGAGACGCGAGCATCGCGGGCGACATCTCGAAGTGTGCGACCCTGCGAGGTGCGGGCAGCACGAAGGGTCTGACCGACAGCTTCACGAACTAGAACCATTGTCATTCCCCTCTCTTGTGTCGAAGTTTCGATGAGCTCTTTAAGCTCGATGTCTAAGGATACGCGCAAAGGTGGCTATCGCGCTTGATGTAGCTGCGTTTCGTACATTTTCACGTTCACCAGAAAGAGAAAGTTCTATTGTGTGGCTAATTGGACCTTCAATGGCAACCCAGACCGCACCAACAGGATGTCCATCTAGCGGGTTAGGGCCGGCAACCCCGGTTGTACCAATAGCCCACGTAGTTCCGAAAGATTTGATCGCCCCTTTTGCCATGGCGACCGCTACCTCTTCGCTAATGACTGTGTGCTTTTCAATTAACGCAGGGTCCAAGCCTAAATGTGAAACTTTAATTTCATCACGGTATGCGGTCACTCCACCGACAAAAACATCAGATGCACCAGAAATTGTGACAATTGCAGAACTTACCGCCCCTGCGGTCAATGACTCTGCAGTGCTTATCGTTTCACCACGTTCGCGCAGGTGCTCAACGATCTCGGCAGCAAAACCGATAATCTCATTTGAAAGCGCCATCCGCGAACTCTCTTCTTATGCCTTGTTGGTTAGGGCTGATTTTACATAGTACGCACCTGTAAAGATAGTAAGTGCGATCGCTACATACATGAACCCGTCTCGGAACCAATACAAACTTTCATCCAGTGGCAGGATATAGAAACCGACACCAAAACCTTGCATTGTGGCCTTGATCTTCCCACCTCTGTTGGCTGGAATTACTCCTCGTTTGATAACGGCTAATCTAAAAATTGTTATTGCAACTTCGCGGGTGAGAATCACAATCGTAATCCACCATGGCATACGCCCTAAGATGGAAAGTGAAACCATGGCAGTACCGATCATGAACTTATCGGCTACTGGATCTAAGAATTTTCCAAACTCAGTAATCGTTCCTCGACTACGAGCTAGTTTTCCATCCAAAACATCTGACATTCCCAATGTGAAAAATACACACCATGAGATGTACTGCCAGGTGGTGTCCTCACCACCATTTTTAAACAGGGTATAAGCACCAACTGGTACAAAAACTAATCGCATAACAGTTATGGAATTAGGGGTAATAAATGCTGGCAACTTCATAGCGGTTTAGCCACCAAATCCGCCCCCATGGAATCAATAACTACGGCATCTACATATCGCCCCACTGCAAAATCTGTTCCAATAAATGTTGTTGTTCCATCAACTTCTGGACCTTGGTGTGCTGCCCGGCCTTCCTGAAGGTCTGCATCCTCAATCAGAACTCGTACATTTTCACCAATACGGGCTTGGGCACGTAAAGAAACCATTTCATCGGCCAATGAAGACAAGGTTTCGACGCGTTGTGCAATCACATCGGCATCAACTTTGTCAGCTAAATTCAAAGCTTCGGTGTTATCTTCATCTGAATAACCAAAAACACCAACGGCATCTAATTTAGCTTGCGTAATAAAATTTGCCAGATCATCAAAGTCTTCTTGAGTTTCACCAGGAAAACCGACAATAAAGTTAGAGCGGATTCCAGCTTCGGGCGATAGGGCGCGAATCTGACTAATTAGGTGCAGGAATTTCTCGGTGTCACCAAAGCGGCGCATGCGACGCAAAACAGTTGGACTTGTGTGCTGGAATGAAAGGTCAAAGTAGGGTGCGGTTTTGTCGGTCGCAATCATCGCCTGAAGCAATGTTGGACGCATTTCAGCTGGCTGCAGATACGAAAGTCGCACCCGCTCAACGCCCGGAAGCGCAGCAATTTCTGGCAGAATTTTCTCCATCAACTGAAGATCCCCTAAATCCTTGCCATAAGAAGTTGTATTCTCGCTAACTAAAAACATTTCAGAGACGCCGTTTTCGGCGAGCCATCTGGCTTCAGAAATAATCTCGGTCGGCCGGCGTGAAATAAATGATCCTCGAAAATATGGAATTGCGCAGAATGAACAACGTCGATCACAACCGGATGCAATCTTGAGCGGCGCCCACGGGGTGTTCCCAAGACGTTTGCGAGAAAACTCTTCTACTTCTCGGGCATCGGCGCGTTCAGCAGGTGCGATCGGAAGCAATGCACGACGGTCACGAGGAACATGTGCTGCGTGTTTTTCTCCGGCAACAATTGATTGCAGCCGTGCCGAAATATCCTTGTAATCGTCAAAGCCTAAAATTGCATCAGCTTCTGGAAGGGCTTCAGCCAGTTCATTTCCGTAACGCTCTGCCATACATCCAACGGCAACAACAGCGCGTGTCACACCATGACCCTTAAGCGAATTAGCTTCAAGAAGTGCGTCCACTGAGTCTTTTTTAGCTGATTCGATAAATCCGCATGTGTTTACTAAAGCAACTTCGGCTGATTCCACATCTTCGACAAGTGTCCAACCATCTGCTGCCAATCGGCCAGCCAATTCTTCGGAATCAACTTCATTTCGTGCGCACCCTAAAGTGACAACTGCAACTGTGCGCTTCATTTGCACAATCTTACAGTGCAATGGGGGATTAGGAATCTACCCCGTACGACACGCTAACGACTTGTCCATCTGCTCCCAGAGAATCGATCTTTTTGCCATTTACTGACAGATCTACTCCCCCTGCATTGCCAATCTTAAGATTTAACTGCTGATTTGTAGAAAATGTTTTACTTCCACCTGTCGGGATTTGTCCGCTAAAGAGCACGCGTCCTGAAGAATCTGAAACGAAGAGCCAACTCTTTGCTCGAACTGCTTTGATTACAACTTCCACTCCCTGACCAGAAGAGATCGTTTCCTCATCGGTAGGGACAACTGCTTCAGTAGCAGTTGGCTCCGGTGTCGCCTCTGGTGATGCAGTTGGCGTTGCTGATTCTTCAATAGCAACCGGGATATCTGGTGTCGAATTACTCGAGACAATAATCTGAGCAAGTCCTGCCACAAATAACGAAGCGACCGAGATCGTTACTAAAACTTTCCATGAAACTTTTCGAATCTCTTTAGGCTCACGCATGACACTGTTTTCAACAAGTAAGTCGCGCATAGTGCGATCAACATGCATCTGTTCATCTTCAAAAGCGGTCAAGAAAATCTGCGGATCGACGCCCAGCTTTACCGCAATATTTCTAAGGTGGCCACGAGCATAAGTTTCTCCACCGCATTGTGAGAAATCATCTGATTCAATTTGTCGCAAAAGTGGGCCGCGGATATTTGTGGCTGCAGAAAGATCATCGATGCTAAGGCCAGCATCTTTACGCGCCTTAGTAATCATTGATCCAAGTGACATCAGACATCCTTACTGCAGCACTCCCGTGAGGTCTAAGTGTAAGTCGCGCAGGGTTAGGGTGACTAGATGAAGGTGTGAACATAAGGGGTGAAACTGCGTTCATCACCTGTAGTTAACCTGAAATTAATACTCCCGAAGGGTTGCCAGCACCGAATCAAGTTCATCAGGCTTCACCAAAACTGCCCGAGCCTTGGAGCCTTCGGATGGTCCAACAATTCCGCGCGATTCCATTAAATCCATTAAGCGGCCCGCTTTTGCAAAACCAACGCGTAACTTTCTCTGGAGCATCGAAGTTGATCCAAATTGAGTTCCCACAACAAGTTCTACCGCTTGGCACAAAATATCCAAGTCATCACCGATTTCTTTATCAACCATCTTCATTTGATTAACTGGCGCGGTGACATCTTCGCGATAACGAGGCTTTAACTGCTTCTTTACATGGGAAGTTACCGCTTCAATTTCGCGTTCAGAAACATAGGCTCCCTGAATGCGAATTGCCCGGCTAGCACCCATAGGGATAAATAATCCATCACCTTGGCCTACTAGTTTTTCTGCACCAGGACTATCCAAAATAACTCGACTGTCAGCAAGTGAGCTTGTCGCAAAGGACAAACGTGAAGGAACATTTGCCTTAATCAAACCTGTTACAACATCTACAGATGGTCGTTGAGTTGCAAGCACTAGGTGAATACCAGCAGAACGTGCCAGCTGAGTAATTCGGACAACTGATTCTTCAACCTCTTTTGCCGCAACCATCATCAAATCTGCAAGTTCATCGATGATGACCAAAAGATAAGGGTACGGCTCAACAGTCCTATCGCTACCTTCTGGAACAACTACTTTGCCCGCGCGAACCGCCTTATTGAAATCATCAATGTGCCTAAAGCCAAAAGTTGAAAGATCTTCGTAACGAAGATCCATTTCACGAACTACCCAAGTCAGTGCATCGGATGCTTTCTTTGGATTAGTAATGATTGGCGTAATTAGGTGTGGGATACCTTCATATGCGGTTAGTTCTACTCTCTTAGGATCAATCAAAACTAGACGGACATCATCTGGTGTTGAGCGCATCAAAATCGAAGCAATCATTGCGTTAATCATCGATGACTTACCCGCACCAGTTGCACCTGCCACTAATAAGTGAGGCATCTTGGCTAGGTTTGCACACACAAAATTGCCTTCAACATCTTTGCCGAGAGCAACCAACATTGGGTGCAAATCTTGTCCTGCAACGCTTGAGCGTAAAACATCACCTAAAGCAACGATCTCACGATCGGCATTGGGGATCTCAATTCCAACCGCGGATTTTCCAGGGATGGGAGAAAGAATTCGAACATCGCCGCTAGCAACAGCATATGAAATATTTTTTGATAAAGCGGTAATTCGTTCTACCTTTACCGCATTACCTAATTCAACCTCATAACGTGTAACTGTCGGACCACGCATAAAGCCAGTTACTTTTGCATCAATTTCGAACTGCAAAAATACTTCGGTTAAAGCAGTCACGACAGCTTCGTTGGCCTTGCTCTTGGCCTTTGCCGCAGGACCTGCTCGCAACAGATCTGGACTAGGCAGTTCATACCTAACGTCAGCAGTGAGCAGCAACTGTTCGGGGCGCTTTACCGCAACCGTATTCTCATTTGCATGAGTAACCGCTGGGATTGACTCTTCCACTGGAAACTCTTCATCAAAGCTTTCTTCATCTAACTCTTCGTCATCTACAGATGTATTCCATTCTGCAACCACGGGTGATTCAAAAGGAGGTGTATCAGTGATTTCAAAATCAGTCTCAACCTTTTCGGAACGCTCAGGCCGCTTGGACCAAAGCCAACTACTGGCTGTTGCAATTCTTGTGAACACCTCATTTACTGGTGTTGCAGTAATTACTAAGAGACCAAAAACAAAAACGATGATGAGGACTGGATAGGTCAAAACAGATGTCATTAAAGTTACCAGTGGGGTTGAAACTGCGTACCCAAGCCAACCTCCACCTTCGCGCATGGCAGTTGCACCTGTCCCAATAGATCCATTGAGCAAGTGGGATAAGCCAGTTGATGAAAGTAAGAGAGCCAGTGTTCCAATAATGATTCGACCTGTAGCCTTTGAATCCTCTGGAACTCGGAATAATCTAAAAGCAAAGTAGATAAGAACAATCGGTGCAAAAAAACCAATTTGCCCAATCCCGCCATATATAACTGAATACACCGCACGGCCAACAACATTGTCTGAGTTAAACCAAGTACCTGCCGTGGCAATTAGCGCAACGATCAAGATAAGAAATGCGATGCCATCTCGCTGATGTGCAGGATCTAAGTCGCGTGCCCCACGAGCAAGAAAACGAACACTGCTTCCTAGAGATTTTGCTACAAAGCGCCAAACCGATGAAAGGCCACGACCCAGAGCTCCGCCTACAGCTCCCGTCTTACTTTTTGCTTTTTTTCTTTTGGCCACACGCACGATCGTAAAGGGTGAACAATTCTGAACCTACTAGGCGCGCCGTTCTTTAAACTTCAATAACGACAGGGACAATCATCGGCTTTCTTCGATGCTCTCCCCCAACCCAACCACCAATAGTTTTTCGCACAATTTGCGATAGTTGATGGGTGCCGTTGTTTCCATCGGCAACAGCTACTGCGAGTGCCTTTTCAATTCTCATCTTGACCTCATCAAACATTGCAGCATCTTCATTAAAACCGCGAGCATGAATATCTGGCCCTGCAACTATTTTACCGCTTTGTGAATCAATGACAACAACGCAAGAGATGAAGCCTTCTTCGCCGAGAATTCTTCGATCCTTTAATGAGCTCTCAGTAATATCACCAATGCTTTGTCCATCAACAAATACAAAGCCTACTGGCACTGCTCCGACGATCTCTGCTTCATGATCAATCAAATCGATTACGACGCCGTTATCGACGATAAAGGTATTACCCCGAGGAACTCCAGATTGAATTGCTAATTCAGCATTAGCTTTCATATGTCGCCACTCACCATGGATTGGCATTACATACTTGGGCTTAACGATGTTGTAGCAGTACAACAATTCACCAGCAGCTGCGTGACCAGAAACATGCACCATGGCATTTGCTTTATGAACTACTTTGGCACCAAAACGTGTTAGCTCATTGATTACTCGGAAAACAGAGTTTTCATTTCCAGGAATCAGCGATGATGCCAGAATGACGGTATCGCCTTCTCCTACGCGAATCTGGTGGTCACCATTTGCCATACGAGATAGGGCTGCCATGGGCTCACCTTGCGAACCCGTACAAATCAAAACAACATTGTCATCATATTGATCAAGATCTTTGGCATCTGTAACAAGGTCTGCCGGAACGTGCAGGTATCCCATGTCTTCAGCAATCTTCATATTTCGAACCATCGAACGTCCAATGAACACAACTTTACGTCCATGCTGTGCGGCTATATCAATTACTTGCTGAACGCGATGAACATGCGAAGAAAACGATGCAACAATCACTCGACGTCTAGTAGATGAGATGACGCGATTAAGCGCTGGCATAATTTCGCGCTCTGAAGGTGTGAAGCCAGGAATATCAGCATTAGTTGAATCAACCATAAACAAATCCACGCCTTGTTCACCCAGGCGTGCAAAGGTTCTTAAATCTGTAATCCGACCATCTAATGGAAGTTGATCCATTTTAAAGTCACCTGTCGCAAGGACTCGACCTGCATCGGTGTTGATAACCACCGCTAACGCATCCGGAATTGAGTGATTAACTGCAACAAATTCGAGAGTAAATGGGCCGATATCTTCCGTTCCACCTTCGCGTACTTCTCGTGTCAATGGAGAGATTCTGTGTTCTTTTAACTTTGCAGTGATTAAGGCAAGAGTTAATGCCGAACCATAGAGTGCAATATCGCCACGTTCGCGCAATAGGTATGGAACAGCCCCAATATGGTCTTCATGTCCATGAGTTAAAAAGATTCCAACAACATCCTGAAGTCGATCTCTGATGTATGAAAAGTCAGGCAAAATCAGATCAATTCCAGGTTGATTATCTTCGGGGAACAAGACGCCGCAATCAACAATAAGGATCTTTGATTTGTATTCAAAGACCGTCATATTGCGGCCAATTTCAGTTAATCCACCGAGTGCGACAATGCGCAACCCACCGTCAACTAGCGCAGGTGGAGTGCTCAGATTTGGATGTGGATGATTCATTAGTTAACTGCGACGCCACCAGCGCGCAGATCATCACGCAACTGCGCAATCTGAGCATCTGTTGCATCGACGAGTGGAAGACGAGTGTGGCCACCAGGTAGGCCCATAAGTGTGAGCGCAGCTTTAGTAAGAATTGCGCCTTGTGTGCGGAAAGTACCTGTGTAAACCGGAAGTAGCTTTTGGTGAATCTCTAACGCACGTGCAGCATTTCCGGCAAACCATGAATCAAGTAGTTCGCGTAAATCCTTACCGACGGTATGGCCACATACTGAAACAAAACCAACTGCTCCGACTGAAAGCAATGGCAGATTCAAAATGTCATCACCTGAATACACCGGAATTCCACAACGCTTAATTACCCACGATGTCGATGCCACATCACCCTTTGCATCTTTGAGCGCCACAATGCGTGGATGTTCAGATAGTCGAACAAGAGTGTCAGGTTCAATTGGAACACCCGTGCGACCTGGAATGTCATACATCATCATTGGAAGATCGGTTGCATCTGCAACTGCGCGGAAGTGAGCTTCGATTCCGGCTTGTGGCGGCTTGTTGTAATAAGGGGTTACGACGAGCAATCCATCTGCACCCGCTTTTTCGGTGCGCTTTGCTTGATTGATTGAATACTCAGTTTCATTGTCACCAGCACCAGATAAAACTTTGATGGTTGGCCCAACAGTGTTTCGAACTACTCGGATGATCTCCTCTTTCTCAGAGGATTTTGTGGTTGGGGCTTCACCCGTGGTTCCATTGACAACAATTCCATCATGTCCATTTGCAACAAGATGGGCGGCAATTGATTCAATCCCTGCCCAATCGATCGCTCCATCTTTTGTGAAGGGAGTGACCATTGCCGTCAGAAGACGTCCAAATGGAGCAGGCGTTGTCATGTGGCGAACTCTACCCGTATTAAGGGGCGACTCGTCCAGACTTTTCAAAGGCTCCGTATGTAAGCGGCATTAATTTCGCGAATTCGGCTTCCATTTTCTCGGCAACCATCTCAATTTCACGTTGAGGATAGCTCGGAAAATGCGAGCCTTCTCGGCCGGTACGTAAGGAAAGAAAGTTCATGAGCGCTCGGGCATTCATAGTCACATACATAGATGAGTATGTAGCTACAGGTAACACAGCTCGTGCAACTTCACGTGCAACGCCAGCTTCAAGCATTTTCACGTAACTATCGTATGCAACTACATATGCTGCCTTCATTGATTCAACTGTTATATCAAATTGTTCCTTAGTGCCATCAACAAATGTGTATGCACCAGTTTTGCCGACCTGAACTAGTTTGCGTTCTGCAGATGGAACATAAAAGACAGGTCTCAATTCACGGTAGCGACCACTTTCTTCATTGTATGAAGCGATGCGATGGCGCATGAATTCGCGAAAAACAAAAATTGGTGCTGAAACAAAGAAAGTCATTGATGTGTGCTCGAAAGGTGAACCATGACGTTCGCGTGCCAGGTAATTAATCAAACCTGCTGAACGTGCTGGATCTTCGCCGATTTCATCCATTGATTGTTCGCCAGCTGTTGAAACACGTGCCGCCCAAATCACATCGGCATCACTTGCGCTGGATTTAACTAATTCAACGGTCATGTCATCGCGGTAAATAATCTCTTCACTCATGGTCGCACCCTATCCAGTCAAAGCTAGGCCCTCATGGATTTATACGGCACAATAGCCGCGTGTCCAAAGTTGCTTCCGCCACTCTGCGGGATTCGCTGAGTGTTTCTTTGACGGTCGGGGCCTACGGTGTGGCTTTTGGAGCAGCCGCCGTTGCAAATGGATTTTCTGTACTTCAGAGCTGCTTGCTATCTCTTCTAACTTTTTCTGGTGCATCTCAATTTGCAGTCATTGGCGTAATCGGTGCTGGTGGATCTGCAATAAGTGGAATTGCTACCGCATCATTGCTTGGTGTTCGAAATGCTTTGTACGGAGTAATCATGGCTCCGCGTTTACAGGTAAAAGGTTTGAAGCGCGTGATAGCAGCACAAATAACTATTGATGAATCAACTGGCGTTGCCCTAGGTCAGGAACCACGCGGAGTTGATGAGATGCGAAAAGGTTTCTGGTACACCGGAATAGGTGTATTCGTCTTTTGGAATCTCTTTACTTTGGCAGGTGCGCTAGGTGCCCAAGCGATGGGTGATGTACGAGCTTTTGGTTTAGATTCAGCGGTCCCGGCAGCATTTTTGGGGCTCGTATGGCCACGATTAACGGGGAATTTTGAAAGAGCACTTGCAGTTGGCTGTGCGATCTTTGCAATTGCAATGACCCCAATACTTCCGGCTGGTTTACCAATTATTGCCACCGCATTTATTGCAATTGCAGTGGGGTTGAAGCGATGACAATCTTCTGGGTAGCAACTATTGGTACAAGTCTTATTGCTTTTCTTCTGAAGTACTCTGGGCATTCTGTGCCAGAGCGTTGGCTTTCACACCCAAAGATTCAAAAAATTAACGCTTTGATCCCGATCGCGTTGCTCAGTGCCTTAGTTTCTGTTCAGAGCTTTTCTGAAAAATCCCAACTGATGATTGATCAACGCTTGGTTGGTCTTGTCGTTGCAATTATCGCCTTGATGCTCAAGGCACCATTTCCAATTGTTGTACTTTCGGCAGCGCTTTCATCGGCTGCGGTATACAACTGGCTTTAGATAATTCCTAAGCTTTGAAGCTTTGCTTTTAGATCATTATCTGAAGGTTCAGTTAAATGAGTTCCATCAGAGAAAACAATTACCGGAATTGACTTCGCTCCACCATTAATTTCGATTACCTTGTCAGCAGCCGTTACATCTGCATCGGTATCAATTTTTGTGTATTCAACATTGAGTTCTTTTAATAGTCGCTCTGATCTACGGCAATCTCCGCACCAATCGGCACCGTACATAGTGATTTGATCTTTAGACATTGATTGCTCCTTACATGAATTTGTCGAGGCCATGAGTCAGGCCTGGAGTATTTACAATCTTACGTACACCAAGAACAACTCCTGGCATAAATCCTGCACGATCAATCGAATCGTGACGAATAGTTAAGGTCTCCCCTAATCCACCAAACAAAACTTCTTGGTGGGCAACTAATCCTCGAGCTCGTACCGAGTGCACTGGTATCTCACCAACGATTGCACCACGTGCGCCATCTAGCGCAGTTGTTGTTGCATCTGGCATAGCACCAAGCCCAGCTGCCTTACGTGCAGCGCTCATTAACTCTGCGGTACGTGCAGCAGTCCCTGAAGGCGCATCAACCTTTGCTGGGTGATGTAATTCAATAATTTCTGCTGATTCGAAATAGCGCGCTGCCTTTTCTGCAAACTCCATCATTAACACCGCACCGATTGCAAAATTAGGAGCGATAAGAACTCCCACTGAAGGGTTCTGAGCTAACCACCCTTTAACAGTTGCAAGTTTGGCATCATCAAATCCCGTAGTGCCAACAACTACGTTGATTCCATTGTTGATCAGAAATTCAAGATTGCTCATCACACTATCTGGAGTCGTGAAATCCACAACAACATGGGCTGCAGAGCCCTTAAGTTGCTCAAGTGAATCACCTAAGTCCAATGCAGCAACTAGTGCTAAACCATCAGTAGCTTCAACAGCTTTAACAACTTCTGAGCCCATTCGACCACGAGCACCTAAGACGGCAACATTGATCATTTGCTTAACACCTTCTCAAACTTTGACTCCGACTTGAATGGACCAACGAGAGCAAGCGTAGGCGTTTTTGTCAGAAACTCGCTAGCAATTTCCTTAATGTCTGAAGCGTTTACGCGTGAGATTGCCTTGAGGATTTCATCAAAGTCCATGACGTGCCCATACACAATCTCATTTTTGCCGATTCGACTCATGCGAGAACCAGAGTCCTCTTGGCTTAGAACTAACGATCCTCGGACTGCGCCCTTAGCTCGTTCAATTTCTTCATGGGACATTCCATGATCTGCAACATCGGCTAGTACTTCTCGAATAATTTCTACAACTTCAATCGCCTTTGCGGGATTACATCCGGCATAAAAACCAATCTGCCCACTGCCTGCAAACTGTTGTGCGTAGGCATAGACCGAGTATGCCAGCCCACGCTTTTCGCGAATCTCTTGGAACAAGCGAGAAGACATTCCCCCACCTAATGCAGATGCCAAGATGCCCATCGCAAAACGTCGATCATCGTGGCGCGCTACGCCCTCCATGCCATAAAACATGTGTGCCTGTTCAGTTGGGCGAGAAATGAGACCGACTGACTGCTGTGGACTCTTGCGTACTGGAGTATTTGGTCTGATGACCGGAGCACCTGTTACATCCAGAAAGCCATCTTGTGAAAGTGCAGCTTCAACCATCGCCACAACTTTTTTATGTTTGATGTTTCCGGCTACCGCAACAACTAAGTCTTGCGGTAAGTAGCGCTTCTTGTAGTAATTAAAGACAGAATTGCGCGACATGTTATTGATCGAATCAATAGTGCCCAAGATTGGCCGACCCAGTGGAGTATTCCCGTAATAAGTTTCCGCATAAAGATCATGAACTAAATCACTGGGATCATCATCACGCATCGCAATTTCTTCAAGAACTACTTTGCGCTCTGCATCTACATCAAGTGCTGTTACAACCGAAGATGTGATCAAATCTGAAACTACATCGATTGCCATTGGTAGATCGGTATCAATCACACGTGCATAGAAGCAGGTGTACTCCTTGCTAGTAAAAGCGTTCATTTCGCCACCGACTGATTCAATCGATGCAGAAATTTCTAAAGCGTTGCGTCGTTTAGTTCCTTTAAAGAGTAAATGCTCTAGAAAGTGAGAAGCCCCAGCAACCGCCGGGGTTTCATCACGCGAACCAATATTTACCCAGATACCGATCGCGGCACTGCGTACCGAAGGAACTTCTTCAGTAACGATACGCAGACCGCTAGGTAAAACTGAACGACGAACGCTCATTTATTCTGTGGTGTCTGCCGCTTCAAGAACGGGAACCAATGACAACTTGCCCTTTGGATCAATCTCGCCGATTTCTACTTGGATCTTGTCGCCGACCTTCATGACTTCTTCCAGGTTTTCAATGCGCTTTCCGCCATGCATTTTGCGAATCTGCGACACATGGAGCAAGCCATCTTTACCTGGCATCAATGAAATGAAAGCACCAAATGCTGCAAGCTTCACAACGGTACCTAGGTAACGCTCGCCAACTTCTGGCATCTGTGGGTTTGCAATTGCATTGATCTGTGCGCGAGCAGCTTCAGCTGAAGGACCATCGGTTGCACCGATGTAAATTGTTCCATCATCTTCAATTGAAATATCTGCGCCTGTTTCATCTTGGATCTGGTTGATGATCTTGCCCTTAGGCCCGATTACCGCACCGATCTGATCAACTGGAATCTTTACAGAGATGATTCGAGGAGCGTATTGGCTCATCTCATCAGGTGCATCGATTGCTTCATTCATGACATCAAGAATCGCAAGACGCGCTTCCTTTGCCTGCAAAAGTGCGCCAGCAAGAACTGAAGCTGGAATTCCATCAAGCTTTGTATCTAGCTGCAAAGCGGTAACGAAATCCTTTGTTCCGGCAACCTTAAAGTCCATGTCGCCGAAAGCATCTTCTGCTCCCAAGATATCTGTCAAGGCAACGTATTCAACCTTGCCATCGACATCATCAGAGATTAGACCCATTGCAATACCTGCAACTGGTGCACGTAGTGGAACACCTGCATTAAACAGTGCAAGTGTTGATGCACAAACAGAACCCATGGATGTTGAACCATTTGAACCTAGTGCTTCAGAAACCTGACGAATTGCGTAAGGGAACTCTTCACGGCTTGGAAGCACTGGAATCAACGCACGCTCTGCTAGTGCTCCGTGGCCGATTTCGCGACGCTTTGGAGTACCTACACGACCAACTTCACCAGTTGAATATGGTGGGAAGTTGTAGTTGTGCATGTAACGCTTGTGATTTTCTGGATTCAAGGTATCGAGCTGTTGCTCCATCTTGAGCATGTTAAGCGTTGTGATTCCAAGAATCTGTGTCTCGCCACGCTCGAAGATCGCTGAACCATGTACGCGAGGAATAACTTCCACCTCTGCAGAAAGCGCACGAATATCGCGAAGACCGCGACCATCGATACGAATCTTGTCACGCAATACGCGCTGGCGAACAAGCTTCTTTGTTAATGAACGAAACGCGGCAGGAACTTCCTTTTCGCGTCCTTCAAATTGCGCACTGACTGATTCCTTTACAGAATCTGAGATCTCATCGATCTTTGTCTCACGCTCTTGCTTACCAACAATTGTTAGCGCCTTAGCAAGATCATCCTTGGCAGCTTTTTCAACCGCTGCGAAAACATCATCCTGGTAATCCAAGAACACTGGGAATTCTGCAGTTGGCTTTGCAGCAACCTTGGCAAGCTTTGCTTGTGCATCGCAGAGAATCTTGATGAATGGCTTTGCAGCATCTAGACCTTGTGCAACAACTTCTTCAGTAGGAGTTGGTGCGCCACCCTTGATGAGTTCAATAGTGCGCTCTGTAGCTTCTGCTTCAACCATCATGATTGCAACATCGTCCTTAGTAACACGTCCTGCAACAACCATGTCAAAGACTGCGTTAGCAACCTGTGAGTGGTTAGGGAATGCAACCCACTGACCATCAATCAAAGCAACGCGCACGCCACCGATTGGACCAGAGAATGGAAGACCTGCAAGTTGTGTAGACATTGATGCTGCGTTGATCGCAATAACGTCATACATGTGATCTGGATCGAGTGCCATTACAGTCACAACGATCTGAACTTCATTACGAAGTCCCTTAACAAATGATGGACGTAGCGGACGGTCGATCAAACGACAGGTAAGAATTGCATCCTCTGATGGACGACCTTCACGACGGAAGAATGATCCTGGGATACGACCAACTGCATACATCTTTTCTTCAACATCAACTGTTAAAGGAAAGAAATCAAATTGATCCTTAGGTGTCTTTGATGCAGTTGTTGCTGAGAAGATCATTGTTTGATCATCTAAGTAAACTGCTGCAGCTCCTGCTGCCTGGCGCGCTAGGCGTCCTGTTTCAAAACGAATCTCTCGTTTTCCGAACTTTCCGTTATCAATAACTGCAACGGCTGACTGAACCTCTTGACCCTCCATGGGTCCTCCTCTTTGTAGATTGAAAACACAACAGAATTGTTGAGTTTTTTAATCTGCTCAAGACGCAAGAGTCTTCGATCGAAGTTCACGCGCACTATTTCTTATGAAAGAAAGTTTGCGCGGAAACCACTACCGAGGACCATCGCTCTGCGGCAGATTGGTTTTACTTAATTAGCGGCGAATACCGAGCTTCTCGATAATTGCGCGGTAACGGTTGATATCTGTCTTCGCTAGGTATTGAAGGATGCGACGACGACGACCAACTAACAACAAAAGACCACGACGGTTGTGGTGATCATGTGGGTTAGCCTTCAAGTGATCAGTGATCTGATCAATTCTCTTTGAAAGTAGCGCTACCTGAGCTTCAGGTGATCCAGTGTCAGTAGGAGTAGAACCGTACTGAGCAATGATTTCCTTCTTTACTTCTGGTGTTAATGCCATTTCTTGTTCTCCTTATGTACTGAGCACGAGGGCTTCTCGGTTTGACTCACGAGAAACTCGCTAACTCGATTGAAGGGCAAGGGTAACAGTCAGGCTCG
>Ga0208853_1000201_pt1 | contig 17990 bp, 17 predicted proteins | sample LakMenEpi03Oct11_FD_150667 | JGI IMG/M metagenome (GOLD analysis project Ga0208853, IMG submission 150667) | Freshwater microbial communities from Lake Mendota, WI - 03OCT2011 deep hole epilimnion (SPAdes) | ecosystem: Environmental > Aquatic > Freshwater > Lake > Epilimnion/Euphotic zone ... | reverse complement strand
ACTGAAGTCATTGGAAAATCAGTCGTGAAAGTGGTTACCAGCGCTACTTTTATTCGAGGTGTGTTTGGGGTATTGAGTAAAATTTTTAAGCGTTAAGTCATTGCGAGGCACGAAGCAATCTCATAAACTTGAGCAATATGAAACCAGGTTTTATCTATATAGTAACTAACAAATACAACAATACATTTTATATTGGAGTTACTTCAAATTTACCTAAAAGAATTTTAGAACATATTGAAAAGCGTTATGAAAACTCTTTTTCAGCAAGATATAATCTTAATAAGCTGGTTTACTATGAACAATTTCAAATGATAGGTGATGCCATAGCAAGAGAGAAACAATTAAAAGCTGGTTCTAGATCAAAAAAGATTGAATTGATTCGTAAAATTAATCCAAAGTGGGATGATTTATTTGAACAGATTAAAGATATAATGACAATTTAAAAGAATTATCGAAGTTGATTATGAGATTGCTTCGTACCTCGCAATGACATGAAAAAATACACTATCCAAAAATCTCCCTTCATCGTTCCAACCACTGACGGCAAACTTATTGAAGAACATCACGGAATACCAACCACCGGAAATACTGAAATTTCAATCGCACACATGATTGCACCACCCAAATGGAGTGAGCCTTTTCAAACACCAGAGTTTGAGGAATACACCTATATCATTTCGGGAAAAAAAAGGTTTATAATAGAAGATGAAATTGTAATCTTGGAAACCGGACAATCCATCAAAATTGAAAAGAACACGCGAGTACAATATTCGAATCCGTTTGACGAGCCGTGTGAGTATATTGCGATTTGCAAACCAGCTTTTGATTTTAAAAAAGTGCATCGGGAGGAATAAATTCCAAAAAGTCAAATTCCAAATTCCAATAAAAACCTAATTGGGATTTGGAATTTGTTATTTGGAGTTTAAAAGTCGAATAATTTTTTGCTCTACTTCCTGACTATTCCATTTTTCTGCAATATTTGGCATTTGCATCACTTCTTCCATAATTTTGTTTTGGAAATCGCCTATGGCCAAAGCTTCGGAATAGGGCTGTAAGCTAAAAGTTACTCTACTGTACAACGGCATCCATTTATCGGGATGTTTATCCGAAAACCATTTTTCTATTTTCTTCTGTAATAAGAAATTGGCATCAGCTGTTTTTGTACTCATTTCCATAAAGTTCCGATAGGATAGCTCTGCAATCGCATCTGTATTAGGTTTTCTTGAGTTCTCATATTCGTTAAGCAAATTTGCCCAGTCATCACCATATTTATCTATCATTTCATTTAGTACGGTAATATCTTCAAATCCAGCATTCATTCCGTGACCGTAAAAAGGAACAATGGCATGACAAGCATCGCCAATTAAGGCTACTTTATCTGAATAGGTCCAAGGAAAACATTTCATAGTAACCAAATAACTGGTGGGATTCTTAAAAAAATCTTCAACCAAATCAGGAATAACCGGCTGAGTATCGGGGAAATGTAATCCAAAAAAAGTAATTAATTGCTCTTTATTAGTTAATGATTCGAAAGAGTTTTCACCATCATGTGGCATAAAAAGAGTGCACGTAAAACTACCGTCTAAATTGGCTAGTGCCATCAACATAAATCTTCCTCTAGGCCAAATATGCAAAGAGTGTTTATCCAATTTGTGGGTACCGTCTTTATTAGCAGGAATGTGTAATTCTTTATACCCTATTTCTAAGAATTCTTGCGAATAGTTAAACATGCTTTGGCGTTGCATACGATGGCGAATTCTTGAAAATGCACCGTCTGAACCAAAACACATATCATAATCGTGTGCAATCCATTCGCCTCTTTCGTCTTCACCTATTTGTATCGTTGCTGTTTTTAAATTTACATCCCAAACTTTTTGTTCAAATTTAAAATTAACTCCAACTCCCTCGGCTAAATCAATCATTCGTTTGTTTAAAACTCCTCTTGATAGTGAATAAATACATTCTCCGTCTTTTCCATAGTTTTGGTAAATCAAACTACTATCCACCATGTGAATGCAGCGTTTGTCAACAGGAATTCCTATTTTTTTAATTTCATCTTCAAGGCCAATATCTTTAAGGGTTTTCCATCCTCGATTGGACATTACCAGATTAATGGATCTTCCAGAAAAATTTATTTTTCTAATATCGGGACTTCTATCAAAAACATCAACTTGATGCCCTCTTTTTTTAAGATAAATTCCAAGTAAGGTGCCAACCAAACCAGAACCTACTATAGCAATTTTTTTGGGTGTTTGCATTTAATTAAACTAAGCGGTTTTTATTTAACTTCGTTCCGATCGACGCTTCTCAGCTCGGGTCATACAATTCGGCCTTTCGGCCTCGGGTGCAAATTTATGTTATTTTGAGAACTTTTATTTAACATTAATTTTAACATTAAGAAATTAAGTCAAATTAAGGTTTTCATTAAGCATGCTAGTTAATTTACTTCATCAGATTCCTCTCTCGTTCCAAAAGACGAGACGGAATGATAAAATTGGTGGTGTTACTTTGGCTTGAAGATTATTTTTGTTGATGTCGCTTCGATTTCCCTTTTATTGAGTTTCATTTTTCTGAATTTTCCTTTTACAAATAAATCGGTTTGATCGTCGTAATGTTTACTCATAGGGTTTCCGGATTGCCCTGTTGGTAGTACACTCCAACTGTTTTCAATATCGGAAAAGTCAATTATTCTTCTTGTTGATGGTCCGCCTTTGGTATTTATTTGTGCATCATCCGTGTAAATGAAGAGTTGGTTATTGATGACTTCGTTTGTTCCTGCAATTGGAAATGTACCTACGTTAAAAAACATACTAAACAATTTTACTTTCCCAATAGGATGTTGGAAGGTTACTTGGTGCACTTTCCCCCATTGCCATTGATTGACATTGGGACCTAATTGATTTTCTAAAGAGGTTATTGCTTCCTTGAACGATTGGGTTAAGATTTCAGATTGTGTTTCTTTTTTGTTTTTTGTATTGATGTTGTCCCACCAAACGGATGATATGTTTTGAGATTGATTTTCAATCATTTGTTTTACAATATGAGTACTTAGTAATAACTTAAAATTATCAACTCCGAATTCATCTTCAAAAGTATCTTTTAAGTAAAAATAAATCCATTTGTTATAGATGCTTGGCGCAATGTCTTCTAGTGTATGGGTGGCTTTCCATTCATTTATAACGGCTAAAGCTTTCTTTTCATTTTCAGTAAACTGGGAAGCGTTTACTGGTTTAGTCATGTTTGCCACTATGGTTTTTGCTGTTGCCGATGTATTATCAATAATCATCTTGCTGACCTCTTCTTTAGTCCAGTTATTTTTTGTTGACAATAATCCGTCTATCCGCAACGCTCTGTCTTTAGGAAGATAATAACCCGGATACAAATACCCGTCAATCGCTTGCGGCTGGTTGTTGGAGCTGTATACGTAATTCCAGGGTGGATTTATTGCTGCTGGGTTTTTGGTAAACGGAATAAACTCTTTCTTATCATCAATCCCGTTAGCACCATTTAAAATAAAATTGGTATTAACGGTTTTATCCACTTTGTATAATTTGCCCGAAGTAATCCATGCGATGTTGCCTTTAGCATCGCCATACATAATGTTTAATCCTGGTGCTTTAATGAGTTCAATATTTTTGTGGAAACTTTCCAGATTTTTGGCATGCGATAATTCATAAACCGCATCGAGGATTTCGTTTTTTTGCTGCGTGTAAATCCATGACATGGCTACTGATTTCTCTGTTTTTAGCCCTTCAAGTAATCCGGTAATAATTGGTCCGTGTTGGCTGGTATTTATGTTAATTTTTACATCGGAGCTGTCTTTTACTTTGATGGTCTTTTGTTGATAGATGTAATTTTTATAGCCATCAATAGTCTTGTATTGTTTGTCATTATTTGGATTATCTTCTTCTTGAAAGAAATCGACATCATCGTTTTCAAACATCGTCAAGCCATAAGCGTAATTGCGATTGTGTCCCAAAAGTGGAAACGGCGTTCCGGCAATATAGTAGCCATACATCTCATAATCAGGACACACAATATGCGCTTCGTACCATGTGCCTGGTTGCGAGTACATAATGTGTGGATCGTTTGCTAAAATTACTTTACCTTTTTTGGTTTTGGCACCGCCTATTACCCAACTATTACTCCCAATAAATGCCGGAACTGGTGATGTTTCTAATAAACTAGCAACTGATTTTGATATTTCAGCGTATGCTTTATAGTCGCCTTTATAGGATTTTAATTGTTTGGTTCCGAATTCGCCTTGAATACCAAAATCCCTAAGATATTCCATCCCAAAACGATCTCGGATATCCGTTAATAATGGGTCTGTTTTTTGCGCCATGGCAAAGCTGAATGACATAAATCCAAAAATATTATAAACATCTTTTAGCGTGAACTTTTCTTTTTTAATACCAAGTAATGAAAACTCCACTGGCGTTGTGCCTACATCCATGTATTGGTTGATACCGTCTAAGTAGGCATTCGCTAAAATGTAGGTTTGGGAGTTTTTGTTGAGTTGGGCAACTGCTTTTGCGGAGTTTTCGTCTATGCCAATTCCAGAAAAAAACTTATCCGTTTTTAAAGTTGTGGTGCCAAAGATTTCTGAAAGTCTACCCGGTGCAATGCGACGCATGAGTTCCATTTGCCACAATCGGTCTTGCGCATGTACATATCCCAATGTAGTCATGGCATCTTTTTGCGTATCGGCATAAATATGCGGAACGCCATACTCATCAAAATAAACGGTAGTTGGTTTACTGATGTTTTTTAGTGTTGCTTCTCCTTCGCAATTGGGTATAGTGTATTGAAGATAAGCAAATAGTGAAAGAAGAATTACAATTATAATTATTAGAATAATTAAGGCAACTTTTTTTATTTTTTTCATCAGGAGCACATTGAATTCCAAATGTAAAAAATAAACCATTAAGATAATAAGATGAAATGTGTTTTATCTTAACCTTTCTTAATTTCTTAATGGTTTAAAAAGAATAGAAGCACTTTTTATTTTCTCGGAAATTGAATTGGATCACCCGTATTCATTCCGTTATTTTTGGCCAACACACCACACATGTGAAAAAGCATTCTTGCGCCCACATTGCCATCCCAATCGGTTTCACCTGGTGCTACTTCTACCAAATCAAAACCGATGATTTCCTTACCGCTTTGGGCTAATTTGTTAAATAAATAAGTAGCTTGTTCAAATGAAAATCCACCTGGAACGGGTGTTCCTGTGTTTGGTGCATACCATTGGTACATTCCGTCAATGTCGAAACTAATACAAACTTTTTGAGGTAAACTTTCAATTATTGCATCACATTGTTGCGCCCACGTTTTTCCTGTGAAGGTTTCAGCTTTCAAATCAGCATCGGTATTGACCAATACTTTGCCTTTTGATTCTTGCACTACTTGTACTTCTTGCTCACAAAAATCCCGAATACCAACTTGAACAATCTTGGAAATCTGAGGGATTTTCAATGCATTGTACATTATGGATGCGTGTGAATAGGTAAACCCTTCGTAAGCTATACGCAAATCCATATGGGCATCGAGATGCAATATTCCAAAGGTATCATGAATAGAAGCTAAAGCTTCGTAATATCCCAATGGGGTTGAATGGTCGCCTCCCAATAAGGCCACTTTTTTGCTTTGGTTCATCCAAAACAACACTTTTTCTTTCACTTCGGTATGCAAATCGCGACACACTTTGTTGATGGTAGCTAAATCCGCTTGTAAATTTGGATGATGGTTCAGGTCTTCTCCTTTTTCAAGTGCCTGAATTATGGGCTGCGCTAATTCTTTATATTTATCGGAATTGGTTTTCCAATGTGATGGCGCTTCATCCATATAAATACCCAATTTCCATAATTCTGGAAACTCTTGATGATGTAAATCAACTTGAAATGAAGCATCCAAAACAGCCTCTGGCCCATCCGAAGCTCCAGCACCATAGCTAACGGTTACTTCCCAAGGAACGGGAATAATAATTATTTCTGATTGTTCGGCTGAGAACGGCAATCCAAAAATGGTGGCATCTGCTAGTCCGGGTTGCGATGGATCGAAGGTATCTATGATTTGTTGTTTGGTCATACTTTTTTTAGATATTTGAATTTTCAGACTTTTAGATTTTCAGAAAATCTAGCTATTTTTATTTTGTAAATATTTGATGAATTTAAAAATCATTTTGATAATTGATGATATCTCATTATTTAGATAATTATAATTAAACTCTGAAATAAAATTTAATTCTAGAGAGACTAACAACTGAGTTTCTATTTCATAACAAGAACCAAGAGCTGATTCTAGAAAAATAATAAAATGCTTATCAGAAGATTTAGCTGAACCTTCTGCAATGTTTGTAGGAATTGAAATGACAGCTCTTTTTAATTGTGATATTAATCCAAACTTTTCTGAATCGGGAAAAGTCTCTGTTAATTTATATATTTTAGGACAAAACTTTATACTGCTTTTCCAAACTTCTAGCTCTTTGTAATTGTGCATGTTGTATTTTTATTTGGAATTCCTATATCTGAAAATCCATTATCAGAAAGTCCATTATCTTTTTGATATTCCTTTTTTCAATATTTGCCCAAATTCATACATGTCTTCAAACGAACAATAAAAAGGTACAGGTGCAAATCGAATTACGTTTGGTTCACGCCAATCGGTGATTACCCCATTTTTCATTAAGTAGTCAAACAAACTTCGACCTTGTCCATGAAAAAAGACAGATAATTGACACGCGCGTTCTTCTTGATTTGATGGTGTTATAATTTCAAATTCAGTCCCTTCGATTTCATTATCGATTTCATGAAGGATGAATTCAAGGTAGGCCGTAATTTTATTTCTTTTTTTAATTAGTTTTTCCATTCCCACTTCGGCAAACATTTCTACTGAAGCTAAATAAGGTGCTAAAGATAAAATAGGTAAATTACTTACTTGCCAGCCATCAGCACCAATAATTGGGTCGAATTCCGGTTCCATTTTGAAACGACGTTCTTTATTTTGAGCCCACCAACCGCCAAACCTTGCCAAGTCTTTATTGGTATGATGCTTTTCATGAATAAAACAACCCGAAGCGTTTCCTGGTCCTGAATTCATATATTTATAGGAACACCAAGAGGCAAAATCGACGTTCCAATCGTGGAGTTGTAATTCGATATTACCAGCGGCATGTGCCAAATCAAATCCTACTATTGCGCCTACTTTATGACCAGCTTTGGTGATGGCTTTCATATCAAAAACCTGTCCGGTATAATAATTTACTCCACCAATTAATACTAATGCTAATTCATCACCAACTTCATTAATTTTAGCTATAATATCTTCTAATCGTATGTTGTGTTCTCCTTCTCTTCTTTTGATTTCAACTAGTGCGTCTTCTGTTTTATAACCCCTAAAGTTGAGTTGCGTTTGAAACATGTACTGGTCGGATGGGAATGCTTTTTCTTCGCAAATGATTTTATAACGCGTTTTGGTTGGTTGATAAAACGACACCATAAGTAAATGCAAATTTACTGTTAGCGTATTCATCACGGTGATTTCGGATGGTTTTGCACCCATTAATTTACCCAACGGATTGGCAAATCGTTCGTGATAATCCCACCAAGGTTTTTCGGCATAAAAGTGGCCTTCGACAGCCATATTTGCCCAGTCATTCATAACCTCATCAACGTAGTGTTTGGTTCGTTTTGGCTGCAACCCTAAGGAGTTTCCTGTAAAATAAATGACATCTTTACCGTTGTGTTGTGGAAAAATAAATTCATTACGATAGCTTCTTAATTCGTCATGAGCATCGAGTTGTTGTGCAAATTCGAGAGTATTTTGAAAAGTCATTTAAAAAAATTACGTAGAAACGTTTCATTGCAACATCTTTACTATTTGTGGTGTAAATGTAGAAAAAAAAAATAACCTTGAAGTTGGAAGTTGGAAGTTGGAAAAATAGTTTGTATTTATTAGAAGTCAATTTTTTTCTGGCGGGAATTGTTACCAAAAGTTTACTGACTTAGTGTTTTATTTTTGGCTCAAAATCCTTAAACTTCGGTTAACTAGGTTTACCTCATCGGGCATTCTTTTTTGTCATTCTTTTGGAAATAGCTCATTATTGGTGCTAGTCAGACAAGTAAACCATAGTTATTGATAACTATGGTTATTCTTTCTTTAATCCTGTTTAATTAAAATGTTATTAGTTAGAAAGTTAATAATTTGATCAATTATATTTTCTGTTCTGTTAGTGATATCTTGTTCTGAAAAATCATTATAAGTTATGCATAAATTCACTAATTCTTATATAATTGAACCTTCTTTTTTTTAATGCCCTTTGTCATTTGTGGAACGTATATAATACTTAATTTATCCCTAAATCTGTATTCTGAAGCTCTATAGTAGTTTCTATCTTCAAGTAAAGAATTATAACTGAGTAAAAAAAATTATTTTGCTTTGCTTTATTTTATATTATTCAAAGTAGTATTACTTTATTTTTATTTTTCAAATTTATTTTATCTAAATCGCTTTTATTAATAAAAAATTTAGAAAAAGTTGTATCATTTTTGGTCAGTTCATTTTTTATCAACCAATCGAATTCATACATGCCAGAAACTTCGAAACCCAAAATTCCTAGTTGAATTTTACATTCTGCATTCAAAATTCTTATAACAGTTATTAAGATTTTATCTAACTCTTCATTTAATTTAGTTACATTTCCGTTTATATTCCAAGTTTGATATTCATTTCCTAAAACTTTCTCCAACATAGCGGTATAAATTGAAATGTCTAACCAATTTATTCCGTTATCCCCAGAAATATGATGAATTTTGAAAGGCAACTTTTTTTATTAATTTCTATAATACCAATATTATTATAATATTCTAAATCTAGTTTTTTGTTTTCTAGATTATTATCAAATGGTCCGATAATATTTTCTATTTGGAATAATTTTTCTAATAAAACTTTAGCTTTTTTATTATTGTCATAATCTTCAACTTGTATAGCAATTTCATAAAATCCACCGCATTTATATTTCTCATCATTCCAAATTTTAATTACTTCGTTCATTTGTTTTTATTTAAAGATAATATTTAAACACATTCATAAACTTAAATAAAAAATTCTCTGATTCCCCGTACTTTTATCAAAAAAAACCCCAATCTTATTATAATAACGAGATTGGGAAATATTTAGTAAAGCACTTCGACTGCCTGTCTGCCGACAGGTAGACGCTCAGTGTGACACTCTAAAGATTAAATAATCAACATAGCATCACCATACGAATAGAAACGGTATTTTTCTTTAACGGCTTCTTCGTATGCTTTTTTCATTAAATCATGTCCGCAAAATGCCGAAATCATCATTAATAAGGTTGATTTTGGGGTGTGGAAATTCGTGACCATGCAATCGGCGATACTAAAATCATAAGGAGGGAAAATAAATTTATTCGTCCATCCAGTAAATGGATTTAGTGTTCTTTGTGATGAAACGGAGCTTTCGATGGCGCGCATAGAAGTAGTTCCAATACAGCATACTTTACTTTTTCTTGCTTTGGCTTGATTGATAATATCACAAGCTTTTTGTGTAATTATCAATTCTTCAGAATCCATTTTATGTTTTGATAAATCTTCTACTTCTACTGGATTGAAGGTTCCTAAACCAACATGAAGTGTTACCTCAGCAAAATCAATTCCTTTGATTTCTAATCTTTTCAAAAGGTGTTTTGAGAAATGCAAACCAGCTGTTGGTGCGGCTACTGCTCCTTCTTCTTTGGCATAAATGGTTTGGTATCTTTCTGCGTCTTCTTCATTTACTTCTCTAGTGATGTATTTTGGAATAGGTGTTTCTCCTAGTTCGGTTAATTTTTTTCTGAATTCTTCATAAGAACCATCATATAAAAAACGTAAGGTTCTTCCGCGAGATGTCGTGTTATCAATTACCTCAGCTACCAAAGAGTCATCGTCACCAAAATATAATTTGTTTCCAATTCTAATTTTACGAGCAGGATCTACTAAAACATCCCAAAGCCGTTGCTCAGAGTTCAATTCTCTTAATAAGAAAACTTCAATACGCGCTCCAGTTTTTTCTTTATTTCCATACATACGAGCTGGAAAAACTTTGGTATTGTTCAAAATCATTACATCGCCATCATCAAAATAATCGATAATGTCTTTGAATAATTTGTGTTCGATGGTTTTTGTCTTTCTGTTAACGACCATCAATCTTGATTCGTCTCTGTTTTCTGTTGGATATTCTGCTAGTAATTCAGTTGGTAAATGGAACTGGAAATGAGATAATTTCATTTAAAAGTGTTTAAGAGTTTAAAAGTTTAAAGGTTTAAGGTTGTTTCCTATAGACGTTTAAAATTCGGTTTACAAATATACGATTGTGAGATAGCCGATGTCAAGTGTTTTGGTGTTTATTTTTAATTTATTACTTTCGCATCCTAATTCGGGATGTAGCGCAGCCAGGTAGCGTACTAGCATGGGGTGTTAGGGGTCGCTGGTTCGAATCCAGTCATCCCGACTTTTTATTCTTCTTTTATTGAAAAGCCAATCTTTTTTAAATCATCCCAGAAAGTTGGGTATGATTTTGAAACTACTTCCGCTTCTTCAATGATGATAGGTATTTTGAGTGCTAATGGTGCAAAAGCCATTGCCATTCGGTGGTCTTGATAGGTAGCCACCCCCAACCCCTCCAAAGGAGGGGAGCCAGATACTAAAGTTAAACTATCGTTAGTCACTGAAATTGTGGCTCCGAGTTTTGAAAGTTCCGTTTTTAACGCTTCTAGTCTATCAGTTTCTTTAATTTTTAGAGTATGCAATCCAGATAAATGACAATCCATTCCTAGTCCGAAGCAAGTAACGGCTATGGTTTGGGCAATGTCGGGAGAATTAGCCCCATCCCAACCTTCTCCAAAGGGGAAGGAGTTGTGAACGTTGATTTTTGATATTGTAATTGATTGATTTTCATTGAAAATGGTTTCCACTCCAAAGTTTTTATAAATTTCTACCAATGAGCTATCGCCTTGCAAACTATTCTTTTTGTAACTGGAAAGTGTGATTTGGGTACCGATTTTGGATAGTGCTATTATGGAATAAAAATAGGACGCGGAAGACCAATCGGATTCTACAGAAATAATTTGTGGTTTATAGTTTATTGTTTGTGGTTTAACAACAATTTTATTATCCGCAAAGGAAGTTTTCACTCCGATTTCATTTAGCAAAGCCAAAGTCATTTTGATATAGGGAACGGAAGTGATTTCGCCTTCAAGGGTTAATTCTAATCCGTTTTCGAGTTTGGGAGCGATTAATAGCAAAGCGGAAATGTATTGACTACTTACATTTGCTGGAAGTGACACTTTATTTTGTAAAAGTTTTTTACCTTTTATTTTTATGGGAGGAAATCCTTCGTTTTCTTCATACGAAATTTCGGCGCCGAGTTTTCGTAAAGCATCAACTAGGATTTTAATTGGGCGTTCTTTCATGCGGGATGAACCTGTAAGAATCACTTCTCTATTTTCTTGAATGGCAAAATAAGCGGTTAAGAATCGCATGGCGGTTCCAGCGTGGTGAACGTTAATAAGTTGGGAGATGGAAGTTGGGAGATGGAAATTTTGTAATGCTTTTATCATCACTTCTGAATCATCAGAGTTGGAGGTGTTTTCCAATGTTAGATTTGGATACAACGCTTGGAGCAATAACAATCTATTGGTTTCGGATTTTGAACCAGTAATTGCGATTGCAGATTGAGGATTACAAGTAGATGATTTTAGCAGTAGATTCATTTTTTGTATACTGTATAATGTAAAATTGTATACTGTATATGGATCATTATACGATATACAGCTTTACAGTATACGATTATTTAAGTTTTTCATTATTCTGATGTCGGTCGTGGTCGCGGTTGGTTTTCAACTCCATTTTTTTGTCAAAAGCGGCTTGCAAGTCAATACCGGTTTGATTGGCGAGACACAACACTACAAAAACGACATCGGCGAGTTCTTCGCCAAGGTCTTTGTTTTTATCGCTTTCTTTTTCGGATTGTTCGCCATAACGACGGGCAATAATTCGGGCTACTTCGCCTACTTCTTCGGTAAGTTGCGCCATGTTGGTCAGTTCGTTAAAATAACGAACACCGTGTTCTTTTATCCAGTTGTCAACTACTAATTGTGAATGTTGTAAGTCCATTTTTTATGTTTTCTTTCTTGTTTCAAAGTAACGTTTAATTCTTGGATTTATGAAAACTTCAAACAAACCCATGGATGTGCCAAAAATTAATCCCGAAAAAAACGCTTGAAGAATATTCTTATTGTCTTCGGTGTAATACATGATTACCCCAAAAACTAATCCGTAGATTAAAAATCCTGTTAGGAATGTGATAAACTTTTGTTTCATTTTATTCTCTTTTTTTTGTATCAATTACTATCGTCACTGGTCCATCATTTACCAGTGCTACTTTCATGTTGGCACCAAATTGTCCTGTTTGTACTTTTTTGCCTAGTTCGGTTTCCATTTGAGCGATGAAAGCTTCATATAATGGAACGGCAATTTCGGGTTTGGCCGCTTTGATATAGGATGGACGGTTGCCTTTTTTGGTCGAAGCATGAAGTGTAAATTGACTCACGATGATCATGTCACCTTCAACATTTTTTAAAGATAAATTCATAACATCGTTCTCATCTCCAAAAATTCTGAGGTTAGCAATTTTAGAAGTTAACCAAAGGATGTCTTCTTGGGTATCGGAGTCTTCAAAACCTATGAGGACTAATAGCCCTTTTTGAATTTGGGCAACTATTTTAGCATTGATAGTTACAGAAGATTCGGAAACGCGTTGAATGATTGCTTTCATAAGCCCCCTAACCCCCAAAGGGGGAATTAAAAATTGAAATAATAGCTTGTTTGTGCATTTTTTAGATTTATTTAGAGTTCCCCCTTTGGGGGTTAGGGGGCTTTCCTCGTTTCATCACTAGCAATTCGATCCTCATTATAAATATCCGAACGGTAATGTTCATCATCACCTTCCAGTATTTTGAGGTAACTATTATAGCGCGACCAGGCAATTTTGTTTTCTTCTAAGGCCTTTTTAACAGCGCAATTGGGTTCTTCTTTGTGCAAGCAATTGTTGAATTTGCATTGGTCTTTCAGCTGGAAAAACTCTGGAAAAAAACCGCTTATTTCTGTTGATTCCATGTCTACAATTCCGAAACCTTTTATGCCGGGTGTGTCAATTATTTTGGCATCAAACGATAAATCATACATTTCGGCAAAAGTCGTGGTGTGTTGTCCTTGTTTGCTTTGTTCGGAAATGTGTTTGGTTTTTAGATTTAAATTGGGCTCTAATGCATTGACCAAAGTAGATTTTCCCACACCCGAATGTCCAGAGAACATGCTCACTTTTCCAATCATCATTTCCTTGAGCTGTTCCAACCCCTTTTTCTCCAGAGCAGAAACTTTCAAACAGTTATAGCCAATTTGTGAATAGATGTGTTGTAAATACAATTGTTCATCGTGCATGGCATCATCGTAAGTATCAATTTTATTGAAAATCAAAACAGCTTCTATACCATAGGCCTCGGCAGTAACCAAAAAACGGTCGATAAAACTAGTAGTGGTTGGCGGATTGTTGATAGTGACTAGTAGAAAAACGATGTCTATATTGGAAGCGATTATATGGGTTTGCTTGGACAGGTTCACCGATTTTCGAACAATATAATTCTTTCGGTCGTGAATGTTATGAATTTGCCCAATAGTTTCATCGGTAGTAGTATCTAACTCAAAATCTACCATATCGCCCACAGCAATTGGGTTGGTACTTTTGATGCCTTGCATACGGAATTTGCCTTTGATACGGCATTCTATAAAATCGCCTTGTTCCGATTTTACAGTGTACCAACTTCCGGTAGATTTATAAACAAGTCCTGTCAAAATGAATTACGATTTACGAATTGCAAGATACAAAGGTAGAAAAAGGAGTTTATTGGTGTATGTGTTTGTGAATTTAGTTTTTGGATAAGTTTAAAAAAGAATTATTTATATTTCAGAAATCAAAAAATGTAAATTTGAAAAAAAATATTAGTAACGCGTTTTATGAAAAAATACATTACCATTCCTATGATTGCAATTCTATTTTGCTACTCATTTTCTTTTGGACAAACAGCTCAAGATACAATCAATAATAAAGAAAAAGCAGAGAATTTATATATTAAAAATGTTTTAGATTATATCAATATTAAGTTTGATTTAGAAAGCAATAATGAGCGTTTTGAAATTGATGGGGCAAATTTTGACTATGATATTAGACCCAATGTTTCCACCGTGAGTAGGTTGTCTTTAAACTACCTGTTTTTATCTGTTTCGTATAGTTTCATTCCTAAATTTTTTCCTGGAAATAATGATAATGATTTAAAAGGCAAAACAAAAGCGTCTAGTTTTGGTCTTACTTTAAATTTCAACCACTGGATTCAAGAAGTACGATATGGCAAAGTAAAAGGATTTTATTTAGAAAATTCTGGGGATTATGTATCTCCTTGGATTGAAGGAACAACCCCATATAGTCAATTTCCCGATTTAAAAGTAATCTCCTATCGTGGCTCAACCTCCTATAAATTCAATTCCAATTTTTCATTAAAAGCCATTAGTACCCAAACCGAAATTCAATTGAAAAGCTCAGGAAGTTTTATTCCAGGGTTAATCTATAGTTATTACATCATTGATGATAAATCAGCGCAACAAACCACAAGCCAAAGGTCAAATAATTATGAAATTTTAGCGAAATTTGGGTATTATTACACTTTTGTTTTAAACAAAAAATGGTATGCTGCTCTGGGAGCATCCCCTAGTATTGGTTATAGTTACACAGACTTGCTAACAAGATTGCCAGACGAGAATGTTAATTCCAATTATTCTTCAAAAGTGTATCGAGTGAATGGAAAAGGCGGATTGGGCTACAACTCAGAACGTTTCTTTGGTGGCTTTGAAATTAATGCTTTTCGTTCTTTTAAAGATGATAGTTCACCCTCAGTATCTCTTGTCACGACCTATAATGCGTTACAATTTTTTGCAGGTTATCGATTTAATGCCCCCAAAAAGGTTAAAGAACTAGCTCAAAAAGTCGAATCCAAAATCAAATTATAAAATTCACTTTTAACTTAGGTTTTTACTAAGGAAGCAAAATGCAACTGTTATTGATTTTAAAGTTTATTGAAAATAAAAAAGGTTGCGAAAATTTCGCAACCTTTTAAATTTTAATCTTCTAAAAACAACCTTCCGAGCTTATCTTGTTGTTTTCTGGAGGCATAAATGATTAACTCATTTTCGCTTTTTCTAAAATAAACTCCTGGCCGAATGACCAATTCGTTTTTAACAACCTCTTCAGGATCTTTTCTAGTTACTTTTCCTTTATCATCAAATTTGAAAAGTGTTGGAACGGCATTATTGTAATTCCCCAATGCTTTTATTTCTTCAATATCAGTAATACCTTTGTTTTTAACATTATCATTGAAAACGATATTCAATACCCCATTTTTATATACTGGAATAGCACCCAAATATTCTGGTCCTTTACCCATTTGTGCCAGAGGTATTGCTATTGAACCTCCAACAGTAAAACTGCCATTACTGGCACCCATCCCAAATACAAATGACATCGTTGTTACAGCCGCTGATTGCTCTTTTGGTACAACATTACTCCAATCCAATGAACCATCAGGTTTTAAACAAGTTATAATGATTTCGTTTTTAGTATAAGTTACTGGAGTGAAAGCCAATGGTCCAATCCCAGAACTAGCCCCAACATAAACAAATTGTAATTCGGAAAGTATAATTAAACCACCATCATTTTTTTCAATGAGGGTTGTGATGTTATACAATGGTTTTACATCTTTTCCTTTTTTGGCTCTTCTTTCTCCTAATATTTTGACTTTAGTCTCATAATCAAACTCATTGAATTTTAGATTATCATTTTTATTTGTAGCCAAATTTATAGTAGCATTATAAACTCCCTTTAATTCTTTGTTTGCTTTTCCATTTTCGCGAACGCTGGAATAAAACCCAACCAACTGAAGTGAGTTTTTATTAGTTGACATCATCTTACAATTGATGATTTCTTTACCTTTTAAATTAATATCGACAACTTCTTTGGCATATTTATTGGCTTTTTTGAAGATGTGAATTTGAAATTTTTCAATTTGTTCTTTCTTCTTTGAGTCTCTATAACTTTCGTTAATTACTAAAAATACATCATCCTGAAAATTCAATTCAAAATCGGCAATGGTAAATTCAAAATCTTTTTTGTCGTCATCAAAAATCACTTTTTCTTCGCTTGAAAACAAGGTAGCTAATTTATCATCAAATAATTTTACTTCATATTTTACTGCATCTTCTTTTGGGAAACTTGAAGTATGCATAATTAATAATGCTCCTCCGTCTTGAGATTGCTTGAAATAAAATCCTCCTCTTTCAGATTTTTTTGCAACAACAGAGTTGAATAATACGACTGTATTTTTACTTAAAACTCCTTTTTCAGAAATTTCAGCACCGACTAAGTTGAACGTTTTGTCTTTCTTATTGTAAACACTACCTATAGCATATAATTTATCATTTAACAAATAGACTTCTTCAAAATCTACTTCTCTGTCGCTCACCTGTGGAATTACAATTAGATTTGAAGAAATCATTTTCATTGATTTTGATTCAAATATTTTTAGGTAATATTCGTCTTTTTCTTTAAATGCTAAGGCATAAATTTTAGTAGCAGACTCGCCAATAATCTTTACGATTTTTTGTTTATCGTCAGGCAATTCTTCGCCATAAGTGACGGTCATTTTTTCAATTTTAATTTGTGCACTCAAACTTGTGCAACTCAAAAGCAAAAAGCAAAAAGCAAAAAGATTTTTTTTCATATTGTATGGGTTAAATAACGATTTATTTTTATTTTCACAATAATACAAAAAAAACCTATAAATGCCTTGGGTATTTTATTATTATGAAAAAAGTGATTATCCATTAATCACTTTTTCTTGATGACTAATACTTTCCTGATGAATGGCTTTGAATAATTTCAAGATAAATTCTTCACTCAATCCCTTATCTTCGCCATCTAAGATCATTTTTCCTAAAATTTCATTCCACCTTTTATTTTGAAGTACAGCAATATTTTTTTCTTTTTTCAAGGCACCAATTTGTTCTGCTACTTTCATCCGATTGCCCAAAATTTCCAATAATTTACTGTCGGCTATATCAATATTGGCTCTTAGTTTTATCATTTTGGCATTAAAATCGTCATCTTCGGTAGTTACTTTTTTAACTTTTAAATCTACAAAAATCTGCTTTAAAACTTTAGGTGTTACTTGCTGGGCAACATCGCTCCAGGCATTATCAGGGTCGGTGTGGGTTTCAATCATCAAGCCATCGTAGTTTAAATCCAAAGCTTGTTGTGACACTTCTTGAATCATATCTCTTCTCCCGGTGATGTGAGAAGGATCGCATATCAATGGCAAATCAGGAAACTTGCTTTGAAGTTCAATAGCAATTTGCCATTCGGGAATGTTTCTGTATTTGGTTTTTTCATACGTTGAAAAACCTCTGTGAATTACTCCCAACTTTTTTATTCCAGCATTATACAAGCGTTCCACTCCACCAATCCACAAAGCCAAATCGGGGTTTACTGGATTTTTTACTAATACTATTTTATCGGTATTTTGCAAAGCATCGGCAATTTCTTGAACCGCAAACGGATTTACCGTTGTTCGTGCACCTATCCACAAAACATCAATATCATGCTCTAATGCTAATTTTACATGAGTTGCATTTGCCACTTCTATGGCCATTAATAGTCCAGTTTCGGCTTTGGCTTTTTGCAACCATTTCAATCCTATTTCACCAACACCTTCAAATCCTCCGGGGCGCGTTCTGGGTTTCCATATTCCGGCTCTAAAAATAGATACATCAGAATTTTTCAATTCGTGTGCAATTTTCAATACTTGGTCTTCGGTTTCAGCACTG
>Ga0208853_1000196_pt1 | contig 18336 bp, 17 predicted proteins | sample LakMenEpi03Oct11_FD_150667 | JGI IMG/M metagenome (GOLD analysis project Ga0208853, IMG submission 150667) | Freshwater microbial communities from Lake Mendota, WI - 03OCT2011 deep hole epilimnion (SPAdes) | ecosystem: Environmental > Aquatic > Freshwater > Lake > Epilimnion/Euphotic zone ... | reverse complement strand
ACCGAATATGAATTTGCAAACCACATAAAAAAGTTAGGCGATAAAAATAAAATGTTCCAATCATATATCGGTTTGGGCTATAACCAAGCGATTATTCCGGCGGTAATTCAAAGAAATGTTTTTGAAAACCCAGGTTGGTATACCGCTTATACTCCTTACCAAGCAGAAATCGCTCAAGGTCGTTTAGAAGCAATTCTAAATTTTCAAACGATGGTTATCGAATTAACCGGAATGGAGATTGCCAATGCATCACTTCTTGACGAAAGTACTGCTGCCGCAGAAGCGATGGCGTTATTATTTGATGTCAGAACCCGTGACCAAAAGAAAAATAATGTTTGTAAATTCTTCGTTTCTGAAGAGATTTTACCACAAACATTGTCGGTTTTACAAACTCGTTCTACTCCAATTGGGGTGGAATTAGTGATTGGAAACCATGAAGAATTCGATTTTTCCGATGAATTCTATGGGGCAATTCTTCAATATCCTGGTAAATTTGGTCAAGTTCATGATTATGCTAAATTCATTGCCAAAGCGAAAACTAACGAAATAAAAATTGCCGTTGGAGCTGATATTTTGAGTTTAGTAAAACTAACCCCGCCAGGAGAAATGGGTGCAGATGTTGTTTTTGGAACTACACAACGTTTCGGAATTCCATTAGGTTATGGTGGTCCACACGCGGCCTATTTTGCTACTAAAGACGAATACAAACGATCGATGCCAGGAAGAATTATCGGTGTAACGATAGATACCAACGGTAATCGTGCACTTCGCATGGCGTTACAAACTCGTGAACAACATATCAAACGTGATAAAGCTACTTCTAATATTTGTACAGCACAGGTTTTATTATCTGTTATGGCTGGAATGTACGCCGTGTATCATGGCCCAAAAGGGTTAAAATATATCGCCGATAAAGTACACACAATGGCAGTAACATTAGAAGAATTGTTAGAGAAATTGGGTTATTATCAAACCAATACTGCCTTTTTTGATACCATAGTTATTAAAGCAGATGCTAAAAAAGTGGCAGCAATTGCCGAACAAAACGAAGTGAATTTCTATTATATAGATGAAAATACGGTTTCCATTTCATTAAACGAAACAACAAATATTAGTGATGTAAATAAAATAGCCTCGATTTTTGCTAAAGTTTCAGGAAATCAATTTACCCCTGTTTCATCTCCCTCCCCTTTGGGGAGAGTTGGGGTGGGGCAAAGAATATCCACCTTTTTACAACATGATGTTTTTAACAAATACCATTCAGAAACGGCCTTAATGCGTTACATCAAAATGTTAGAACGCAAAGATTTGGCTTTAAATCATTCCATGATTTCCTTAGGTTCATGTACCATGAAATTGAATGCGGCTGCTGAGATGCTGCCTTTAAGTATGGCGCAATGGAACAACATTCATCCGTTTGCACCGTTAGACCAAGCGCAAGGTTATCAAGAAATGTTGACTAAGTTAGTGCAACAATTAAATGTAATTACTGGCTTCGCCGGTACCTCTTTACAACCCAATTCTGGTGCGCAAGGTGAATATGCAGGATTGATGGTTATTCGTGCCTATCATCAATCACGTGGCGATTTTCACAGAAACATTGCTTTAATTCCATCTTCTGCTCACGGTACTAATCCAGCTTCGGCTGCCATGGCTGGAATGCACGTTGTGGTAACAAAAACATTGGATAACGGAAATATTGATGTTGATGATTTACGTGAAAAAGCAATTCTACATTCTGCTAATTTATCATGTCTGATGGTTACCTATCCATCAACCCACGGCGTTTTTGAAAGTGCCATTAAAGAAATTACACAAATCATTCACGATCACGGTGGACAAGTGTATATGGATGGTGCCAATATGAATGCCCAAGTGGGCTTAACAAATCCGGCAACCATTGGCGCTGATGTTTGTCACTTAAATTTACATAAAACCTTCGCCATTCCTCACGGTGGCGGTGGTCCCGGAGTTGGCCCAATTTGCGTGGCACCACAATTAGTTCCGTTTTTGCCAACAAATCCTGTAATTCCAACTGGTGGCGAGGATGCTATCACAGCTATTTCTGCAGCACCTTGGGGTTCGGCTTTGGTTTGTTTAATTTCATACGGCTATATTTGCATGTTGGGTGCTGAAGGTTTGAAAAAATCTACAGAATACGCTATTTTGAATGCGAATTACATCAAGGAAAAATTAAACGGTCATTACGATACTTTATATTCTGGAGAGATGGGTCGCGCGGCACACGAGATGATTTTGGAATGCCGTCCATTTAAAGAAAAAGGTATTGAAGTAACCGATATCGCCAAACGATTAATGGATTACGGATTTCACGCACCAACCGTTTCATTCCCTGTGGCAGGAACGATGATGATTGAACCTACTGAAAGTGAAAACTTGGAAGAATTAGACCGTTTTTGTGATGCAATGATTGCAATTAGAAAAGAAATTGAAGCTGCCACCATTGAAAACCCTAACAATGTTTTGAAAAATGCGCCTCACACTTTAATGATGGTCACTACCGATAATTGGATTTATCCTTATACTCGTGAACAAGCGGCATTCCCGTTGGATTATGTAGCGGATAATAAATTCTGGCCAACAGTTCGTCGTGCAGATGAAGCGTATGGCGACAGAAATTTAGTTTGCAGTTGTGCTCCAATTGAAGCTTACATATAAGTTTTAGATTTGTTTAAAATTGTTTAAGGGTTTAAAGTTGTTCAGATTAACTTTAAACCCTTAAACAATTTTTAAACTTTAAACATTAAAAATGAACGATATTCAAAACCAAAGTGACTTGTATTTGTTAGTAGACGAATTCTACAAAAAACTGCTTTCAGACAGCTCAATAAGTTATATTTTTACTGATGTGGTTAAAATAAAAATTGAAGAGCACTTACCTATTTTAGTTACTTTTTGGTCACAAGTCATATTAGGAACAGGTGGTTATACAAATAATTTAACCCAAATCCATTTGGATGTAAATGCCAAAGAATATTTATCACCTGAATTATTTAAAATATGGTTACATCATTTCAATACTGCCGTTGACGAAAACTTTCGAGGTGAAAAAGCAGAGCAAATCAAAACACAAGCTTTGAATATTGCCACTATTATGCAAATTAAAATAGCGCAAAATAAAGTTTAGTGTTGCATTATTAATAAATATATTGGTTTTAAATGATAATTTGATAATAGTATGCACGCATAGTAATTATTGTGTTATTAATTGATTAATTATCTTTAAATTTACAGTTTATTTTGATTAAACTAAGCAATGAATATAAAAATAACAGGTTCTGGAAGCTATATCCCAACTGAAATAGTATCTAATAAAAATTTTGCTGAACACGTTTTTTTGAATGATGACGGAACTCCGTTTCCGCATCCGAATGATGTAGTAGCCAAAAAATTTCTCGAAATCACTGGAATTGAAGAACGCAGATATGCTTCAGATGATTTACAGACATCTGATATCGCAACAATTGCAGCAAAAAAAGCTATTCTAAATGCCAAGATTGACCCAGAAACTTTAGATTATCTAATTTTTGCTCATAATTTTGGCGATGTAAAAAAAGGAGCTATCCAAGGCGATATGTTACCGAGTTTAGCTTCTAAAGTGAAACATAATCTACGAATTAAAAACCCAAAATGTGTTGCTTATGATATGCTTTTTGGTTGTCCTGGTTGGGTTGAAGGAGTCATTCAAGCGACGGCATTTATAAAAGCTGGAATGGCAAAAAAATGTTTAGTCATTGGTGCTGAAACATTATCAAGAGTGGTAGATCCACACGATAGAGATTCTATGATTTATTCTGATGGTGCAGGAGCTACAATTGTTGAAGCTACAGCTGATGATGGCGGAATTCTTGCCCATGAATCTGCAACATTTTCTTATGATGAAGCAAACTATTTATACTTTGGAAAATCATTTAATTCTACACATAATCCCGATGTTCGCTACATTAAAATGCATGGCAGAAAAATATATGAATTTGCATTAAGCAATGTTCCCAAAGCTATGAAGGAATGTCTTGATAAAAGTGGTATTTCTATTAATGACGTAAAAAAAATACTGATACATCAGGCCAATGAAAAAATGGATGAAGCCATAATTCATCGATTTTATAAACTATATGGAAAAGAAGTTCCACATGGAATAATGCCCATGAGCATTCACAAACTCGGAAACTCAAGCGTTGCAACTATTCCAACGTTATATGACTCTATGGTTAAAGGCGAAATTGAAAACCAAGAACTAAACAAAGGCGATGTTATTATGTTTGCTTCGGTTGGCGCTGGTATGAATGTAAATGCTATTGTATACCGAATGTAATTTTTAACTGTTTTTAGTTTATGGTTTATGGTTTATAGTTAATTTTGCCTTGAAAAGACCAAAAACAATAAATCACAAACTTGTTACATGTACGAGAAAACCTATCCGAGTAAACGCTTTAACATTACACTTCAGTTTCTAAAAAAACACATTACGACATCCGAAACCATTTTCGATTTAGGAGTTTCAAATCCATTCTCCAAAATTATGGAAGAAAATGGATATACTGTTAAAAACACCAAAGGAGAAGACTTGGATAATGACCAAAGCGCCCTGCAAAACGAAACGTATCAGGTATTTACTGCTTTTGAAATTTTTGAACATTTATTGAACGCTTATACGGTTTTAGAAAACGTAAAATGTGATAAATTGTTAATATCCATTCCATTGCGTTTGTGGTTTTCCTCGGCTTACAAAAGTAAAACTGATACATGGGACAGACATTACCATGAATTTGAAGATTGGCAATTGGATTGGTTACTAGAAAAAACGGGGTTTAAAATCGTGGACCGTATCAAGTTTACACATCCTGTGAAAAAATTTGGTTTTCGCCCTTTATTGAGGTATTTCACGCCGAGATATTATATAGTTTATGCGGAAAGAAATCCCAAAAAATAAATCCCAAATTCCAAAATTTCGTTCATATCAGTTGGAATTTGGAATTTAAAAAATTGGAATTTAAAAATGAAATATTACATCGTCATTCCAGCTCACAACGAAGAAAAACACATTTCCTTAACCTTACAATCATTGGTCGAGCAAACGGTTTTACCTTCAAAAATTGTTGTTGTTAATGATAATTCTACCGATAGAACAGCTAAAATCGTTAAAGGATTTTCAGAAAAATATGCTTGGATAACATTAGTAAATAAAACTTCAGATGCAACACATTTGCCGGGAAGCAAAGTGATACAGGCATTTCAAAAAGGATTAGAAACGCTAGATGATAATTATGATTTTCTTGTAAAAGCTGATGCTGATTTAATTTTTCCAACTAACTATTTCGAAACTATCATTTCGCATTTTAAATCCGATGAACGAATAGGAATGGTGGGCGGATTTGCCTACATCGAAAAAAATGGCGATTGGATTTTGGAAAACTTAACCGATAAAGACCATATTCGCGGTGCCTTTAAAGCGTATAGAAAAGCAACTTTTGAGCAAATTGGCGGCTTAAAACCCGCCATGGGTTGGGACACAGTAGATGAATTACTTTGCAAATTTTACAATTGGAGAGTGGTAACAGATGAAACGTTGAAAGTCAAACATTTAAAACCCACTGGCGCAAACTACAATAAAACTGCTCGTTACAAACAAGGAGAAGCATTTTATACTTTAGGTTACGGATTTTTAATTACAACCATTGCATCGGCAAAACTAGCGATGATGAAAAGAAAACCGTTACTGTTTTTTGATTATATAAAAGGATATTGGAAAGCAAAATCAGGAAAAAAACCACTTTTGGTTACGGAGGAACAAGCAAAATTTATACGAAATTATCGCCTTAGCAAAATGAAAGAAAAGTTTATTTAGTTAAAATTTGTTGCAAATCTTTATTAAATGAAAAAAAACCTTCAACTGATAAATCTTCACCTATAGATTCCCAATGAATCCAACTATTATCAGCCCATAATTCATATGCTTCTAATTCTTCAATAGTAGAATTTTTTAAACGAGGAAACCACTCTAATGGCATTTTCCCAATTCTATTGTCGTTAGTTTCAACAAAAATAAATTCATTGTCAAACCAAATTTTTTTTGCTTCCATTTTGTTCTTTTATGATTTATAAAAATCGTTCCAATGATTGATTATTAATTCTTTGTTTTCTTCAATAATACTTTCAGCCAATAAAAGGTCTTTCTTTTTTATTCCTTTGTTTTCAATTAACTCAACAGGACTAATATTGAATTTTGCTGTGCCATCAGCATTTTTAATGTGTACATGAATAGGCAAATGATCATTGCTAAAATAGAAAAACCGCATTCCAAAAAAACGAAAAATCTCAGGCATGTCTTTTAGATAAATAGCATCACAAATATACGAAAATCAATTACTTATTAATTGAATAGGTCAAACTCATTAAAAAATTTCACTAAAATTAAACCAATTCATTCAAATTAACTTGTTTGTTAAAGGAAAAATGGAATACTCTTTTATACTAAAGCAAGATTTTTATATTTAAATCCTACACAATATTTGTTAATTAAACTAACATTTATTTAAAAATACAAAAATAATTTAAATACAGATAACCATATTTTTATCTTTTAAAAACATCAATAACATAAAATATACTATTTTTACTTTTTGCTCTTAAAAGCTATCTGGACTGTAAACTGAACACTAAAAAAATGATGCTTATCCGTTATTTATCTCAAATAGGAAAATATTTCTTGATGTGGAAAGAAGTCTTTAACAAACCAACAAAATGGTCGGTTATGAGACAATTAATTTTCAAAGAAATTGATGATTTAATAATAGATTCTCTTGGGATAGTGGCATTTATATCCTTCTTTGTTGGAGGTGTAGTTTCTATTCAAACTGCCTTAAATTTGACCAATCCTTTAATTCCAAAATACCTCATTGGGTTTGCCACACGACAATCGGTAATTTTAGAATTTGCGCCAACATTTATCTCCGTAATTATGGCGGGAAAAATGGGTTCATTTATCACATCAAGCATAGGAACAATGCGTGTTACAGAGCAAATCGATGCGTTGGAGGTTATGGGTGTAAACTCGTTGAATTATTTGGTTTTTCCAAAAATGATAGCATTACTACTGTATCCATTTGTGATTGGAATAGCTATGTTTCTAGGAATTCTTGGTGGTTTTATTGCCAGTGTTTATGGTGGATTTGGCTCTAGTGATGATTTTATTATAGGATTACAACAAGAATTTATTCCATTTCACGTTGCCTATGCTTTTATAAAAACATTTATTTTTGGTTTATTATTAGCCACCATTCCATCCTTTCACGGTTATTATATGAAAGGTGGCGCACTCGAGGTAGGAAAAGCAAGTACGGTTTCCTTTGTGTGGACGGCTGTTACCATTATTTTGGTGAATTACATATTAACTCAATTACTCTTAACCTAAATGATAGAAGTAAAAAACATAGAAAAATCTTTTGGAAATTCTAAAGTTTTAAAAGGAATTTCTACCATTTTTGAAACAGGAAAAACCAATTTAATTATTGGACAAAGTGGATCAGGTAAAACGGTTTTGCTGAAAAGTTTACTGGGAATTCACGCTCCAGATAAAGGAACTATCTCTTTTGATGGCAGAATTTATTCAGAGCTAACGGCTGATGAAAAAAGAACATTACGTACCGAAATTGGCATGGTGTTTCAAGGAAGCGCCCTTTTTGACAGCATGACAGTTGAGGAAAATATTGGTTTTCCGCTTAAAATGTTTTCTAATAAATCAGCCGCAGAGATTAAAGAACGTGTAAACTTTGTAATTAATCGTGTCAATTTAATTGATGCCAATCATAAAAAACCATCCGAAATATCGGGAGGAATGCAAAAACGTGTGGCGATAGCTAGAGCGATTGTGAACAATCCGAAATATCTTTTTTGTGACGAACCCAACTCAGGATTAGACCCTAAAACTGCGATTTTGATTGATAACCTAATTCATGAAATAACGGTAGAATATGATATTACTACAGTTATTAATACACACGATATGAATTCCGTAATGGAAATTGGTGAGAAAATTATTTTTTTAAAAGAAGGCATTTTAGCTTGGGAAGGTTCTAAAAAAGAAATTTTTAAAACCGATAATGAAGCCATAGTTGATTTTGTATATTCTTCTAATCTTTTCAAAAAAATTAGAAAAGCACAAAATAGAGAGGAATAAAAAAGCAACAATGTTCATTGCCTTTTATAACTCATTTGCCAAAGCAGTAATTCGCTTGATGTCTTGCTCTTTACTTTTCGGATAAATCAATAGAATACCTTCTTTATCTACAATGATGTAATCGTGTAAACCATCAATAACAATGATTTTATTGGCATCGGAACGGACAATATTATTAGAAGCATTTTCCATCACAACTTTTGCATTAATAATACCATTGTTGTTTTCATCTTTTTCTAATTTTTCATGAAGTTGTCCCCAAGTACCCAAGTCATTCCAATCGAATGTTGCCGGAAGCACATAAACGTTTTGTGCTTTTTCCATCACGGCATAATCAATGGAAATATTTTCGGCATTGGCATAATTATCATTGATGAATTGCTTTTCATTTAAGGTATTATAACTTTCAATTCCGTTTTGAAATAACCCGTTCATTTGGGGTTGGAATTTCTCAAATGCTTCTGTAATCGATTGTACACTCCAAATAAAAATACCGCCATTCCAAAGAAAATTTCCAGCCGCAAGGAATGATTTCGCCGTTTCATAATCGGGTTTTTCGCGGAACTGATTTACTTTTTTTATTGGATTGGTATCGCTTTTATTAAATTCAATATAGCCAAAACCTGTGTTAGGAAATGTGGGTTGGATACCCAATGTCATCAAAGCATTTTCTTTTTGACAGAAATCAAAACACTGCTGTAGATTTCGTGAAAATTCATCTTCATCTTCAATCCAGTGATCGCTTGGAGCAACGACCATCACGGCATTTGGATTTTGTTTTTGAATTTTTAGCGAAGCATATAAAATACAAGGGGCTGTATTTCGCATCGCGGGTTCTAGCAATACTTGCTCTTGTTTTACCATGGGCAATTGTTCGAGAACCAACTCGTTATAGCGTTCGTTGGTTAAAATCAAAATATTTTCAGCTGGAATTAACTTTGACAAACGACTGAATGTTTTTTGTATCAAAGTGCTTCCTGCACCTAACATGTCGTGAAACTGTTTTGGTAAATCGGTTGTACTCACTGGCCAAAAGCGTGATCCCACACCGCCAGCCATTAATATGGCGTAATAATTTTTATTCATAGTCATTGCGATCATAAGAAGCGCCCGAGGCGATAGCCGAAAAGAGCGGAGCTAATCTCATTTTTTATTTGACCACAAATTACACGAATTATCGCGAATTATCAAAGTTATAAAGTGAATGTTTTTATAAATTGAAACTATCCTGGAATTATCTCCACCTCAGCATTAGCATTAAACAAAAACAATCTTCCGGTTTTCACTTCCAGACATTCATATCGTTTTACACGAAGTCCTTTCTTTTGAAAAATTCTGCCATTTTTTATTCGGAACATACTGCCGCTTGGCACTTCGTGTATGAAATGAATATCGGGTTTTCGTTCGTCAAATTGCTTTAAGGCAAAAGCCAATCGAGCATCAGTATCACTACTGGCTGTTGGGTTTCTGAAATGATTCGCAACCAAAGGCAACACCGAATGTGGAAAAATTTCAGGACGAATAAAAGGAACCATCATTCTTTGAAACGTATGCTTCCATTCGTTGCCATGTGGTTTTATCATTCGTCCATACTTTTCATAAGCCACTAAATGGGCAATTTCGTGAACTAAAGTTATTAGAAACCTGTATTTATTCAAATTGGCGTTAACAGTAATTTCGTGCTTTCCTCCTACTGCTCTGCGGTAATCTCCATGACGCGTTTGTCGTTCGTTGACAATTTTCAAATGTACATTATTGCTTTTGATTAATTCAAAACAAGCAACAACTGAGTGTTCGGGCAGGTATTTTGACAGGACTTCGCTCATTATCCAATCTTCTTATTTGAATTTAATAATGACTTTGCATTGAGTGAACTCACAACTTTTTTACCTGTTTTGGTTTCCAATTCTTTCATAGCGACTTTAGCAACATTTCCTCCTTGTTTGGCTACTTTTTTATTTTCCTCAAAGGTTTCAGGATTTGTAGCTTGTGAAATATCTTTGGTAGAAGCTTCGGCTAACATATTTAATATCAATTCCGTATTAGTCATATTGTCTCGAAGATTTTCTTTTTTCAACCCTTTCAAAATCTTATATTCTTTTGTTGTTTTCCCCGACCACGATTTTGAAATTATATCGGTCAATGTTGCAAATTGCTGTCCTTCTTTCATACCTCTATTTTTCCATTCATCGGTAAGTTCCTTGCGAATTTCAATACTTTTTAGTCGTTGATTTATCCAGTTTTCAGAATATCCTAATTGCATATACTGCTCTAAAGCTCTATCAATACTGAGTTCGGGATCTTGCATTTCATCCAAACGTTCCGTTGCAACTTTTGCCAACCAAAGTTTAAATGGTTCTGCTTTTGGTGAAGGAATAGATTGAATTAACCGAAAAAGTTGTTCGGTATCTGCAACATCTGTTTTATAAAATTTTCCATCCGAAGATTGCATTTTCAGTTGACTACAATTTGTAGCCAACTGACTTCCTTCTTTTTTAAGTCTGACTTTTAAAACACTCCAATATTTACGAGGGTTTGGACTTTCGGTCAAAATTTCTACTACGTCAATAATAGAAATGAACCATTTTTCTTGTTCTTCATCCCAAATGGTTCGTACTTTTTTATCTTCAAATAATTGAATGGCATTTTGTTGTTTCATATTATATAATCTAAAATTATGGAGTTGTAGCCGAAACTTGTATCACTTTCCCATTATGGTATTTATTCCCATTTAATGCAAAATTGAAAATATAATCCGCCATTTCTTTAGCAGAAATTGGTGCTTCGTATCCTGGAAAAGCTTCCTGAAGCATTTCGGTATTCACAGCACCGAGTGCCAAAACATTGAAAGTTATTCCGCTGTCTTTATATTCTTCTGCTAAAAGTTCTGAAAGTGTGATTACCGCTCCTTTACTGGAACTATATGCCGAAAGTCCAGCAAATTTCATACTTCCTTGAATGCCTCCCATAGAGCTGATGGAAACCACGTGACTTCCTTTTTGCAAATAGGGCAAACATAGACGGGTAAGATTGGCAACACCAAAAACATTGACTTTATAGATGTTTTCAAAATCTTCTTGTGTAGTTTGAGCAAACGGTTTGAGTAACAAACTTCCAGCGTTGTGAATGATGATGTCAACTTTTTTCCAAGTTTGTAAAAGGAAGTTTTGAACTTGAACCAAATCATCTTCCTCAGATAAATCAACAGAAAGTGATGTGATATTTTGATTGCTAAGAAACTCTGGTGCTATTTTACGCGAGATGGCTAACACTTGATGTCCTGCTTTGGCAAATTGCAATGCCAACTCAAATCCAATGCCACGAGATGTTCCTGTGATGATGATGTTTTTCATATCATTATTTTCAAATGCTAAAATAATAAAAAATACCCTTTCAAAAATGAATTTCTGAAAGGGTATATTTGACTTCAAAATTTATATTATACCAAACCTCTTGAAATAACAATTCGTTGAATTTCGGAAGTTCCTTCATAAATTTGGGTGATTTTCGAATCGCGCATCATGCGTTCTACATGGTATTCGGCTACGTAACCGTTTCCTCCGTGAATTTGAACCGCTTCATTTGCCACTTCTAATGCAATTTCAGACGCATATAATTTTGCCATAGCGCCTGAGTGTGCAATGTCTTTGCCTTCATCTTTTTCGCAAGCCGCTTTCATAATCAATAATTTGGCGGCTGTGATTTTTACATACATATCAGCTAATTTGAAAGCAATGGCTTGATGTTTGAAAATTTCTTTACCAAATGCTTTTCTTTCTTGTGAATATTTTAAGGCCAATTCATAAGCACCCGTTGCTATTCCTAAAGCTTGAGAAGCAATTCCTATTCTTCCTCCGTTCAAAACATTCATCGCAAAATTAAACCCAAAACCATCAGCACCAATTCTGTTTTCTTTTGGAACTTTTACATCAGTAAACATAAGCGAATGCGTATCGCTTCCGCGGATTCCCATTTTCTTTTCCTTTGGTCCAATTTCAAAACCCGTCCAACCTTTTTCAACAATAAAAGCATTGATTCCTTTGTGGCCTTTTTCCACGTCGGTTTGCGCCATTACTAAATAGGTCGAAGCTGAATTTCCATTAGTAATCCAGTTTTTGGTTCCGTTTAAAAGATAGTAATCGCCCATGTCTTTGGCGGTTGTTTTTTGGGAACTCGCATCGCTTCCTGCTTCTGGTTCAGAAAGACAAAATGCACCAATCACTTCGCCTTTTGCCAATGGCACTAGGTATTTCATTTTTTGTTCTTCGTTGGCATATTTTTCAATTCCAGCACATACTAATGAATTGTTTACCGACATAATAACTGCGGCAGATGCATCAATTTTAGAAATTTCAATTAATGCTAAACAATATGAAATAGCGTCTAATCCTGAACCTCCATATTTAGGATCAACCATCATTCCCATAAAACCAAGTTGTGCCATCATTTTGACCTGTTCGGTTGGGAATTTAGAATGTTCGTCTCTTTCAATTACACCAGGCAATAATTCTGCGATTGCAAAATCTTTTGCTGCTTGTTGTATCATTACATGTTCTTCGGTTAAATTAAAATCCATGAGCTTTTAGTATTATGATGATTGAATCTTTTCGATTTGGTGCACAAAAATAGCACTTAAAACTTAAAATTTCAAACGTTTTCGTAAATTTAGAATCTATTGAAATATATCGAAGTTTTTGAACAGATTTTGTTTAGTCATTTGAGCAATATGTATTAGTTTATCTTATACAGCAAACCAGACGTCACGACAAAATTAGGATCTAATCTGTTTTTTGAATCGGCATTTAGAGGTTCAAAATTATTTTGTAAAAAATTAAAATTACGTCTTAAAGTAATTCCAGGCTTAACTTCAAACCAGAGTTTATTGAAAAGTTTTATTTGTGTAAAGGCAAAAAAGTTGGCATTTAAAATTTGTAATTTTTCATATGAATTGTCTTCAACATCAAATATTGATGAAGTTAATGTAGCGTTTAATCCATAATACAACTTTTTATTTTCTTTAAACAAAAGCAAAATAGAACTTGGTAAAGTAGCATTGAAACGCATCTTTTGAGTTTCATAATTAAAAATAAAGAAAGGCAACAATACATTTTTACCAAAGTCATTATTGTAATTAATTCCTGCACCCCATCTTATGGATTTATTGGTTTGGGATTGTCTCATATAACCAAAAGAGAACCATGGAAATAGTGCGTCAAAAGTCAAAGTCGTGTTGTATTGACTTCTTACACTCAACCGTGCATATCCAATAATGAAATTCTTCCCTTTTTTAGTGTAAACAAAAGAAGAAGTATATGATAAATCATAAAGATTTTTGGTTACAGCGTCATCTACAGAAACTGAACGATAAGCAACATTATTATCCCATTTGATTTTTTTTGCAATGACCTTACTTTTCAAGTAATATTGAAAATCAATATTTGATTGTTCGATAGAGTTCAACACATTGTTAGATGATGGTGCGTAATAAGTATAGAACAATGTAGCTCTATTTTCAACTTGAGCATAAAAAGAAAGCGGAATTAAAATTCCTGTAAGTAGTATTATTTTTTTCATGTTTTAGGTATAATTATATTGAAATTATTTTTTTTTAAATGGCATTTTTGAATTGGTGCAAGTAGTTGAAATTATAAAAATGATACTTTTGTAAAATCATGGATTAAATAGTCAAAAATACCATATAATAATTAACTTTCCAACATCTATAAATTTTAGCAAATGTTTAAACAAAAATATAACATTATTGGAGTAATGTCGGGTACTTCGCTGGATGGTGTTGACTTGGCTCATATACATTTCACTATTATTAACGGCAAATGGGACTATAAAATTTTGGAATGTGAAACTATTTCGTATGATGACCATTGGTTAAACTTGCTGAAAACTGCCGTTGATTTTTCTGCTGAAAAATTGGTTCAACTTAATAAAGATTATACTATTCTTTTGGGAAATAGTATCAAAACGTTTATCGATAAACACCACATAAAAAATCTTGATGCGGTTTGTAGTCATGGTCACACTATTTTGCACCAACCGCAAAACGGTTTTACATTACAAATAGGCAATCTTCCTGAAATAGCAAAAATTGTAAATAAAACTGTGGTTTGCGACTTTAGAGTGCAAGATGTACAATTGGGTGGACAAGGCGCGCCTTTAGTTCCTATAGGTGACCGCATTCTTTTTGCCGATTATGAGTATTGTTTGAACTTAGGTGGTTTTTCTAATGTGTCGTTTGAGCAAGATGGAAAACGTATAGCTTTTGATATTTCACCAGTCAATACGGTTTTGAATTTTTATGCCAATCAACTCGGATTTGATTATGATGATAGAGGGAAAATTTCTAAATCGGGAAAAATTAATTCCGATTTATTAAATGCTTTGAATGCTTTGGAATATTACAAAAAGCCGTTCCCGAAATCGCTTGGTTTTGAATTTGTGAAGACTGTGGTTTTGCCTTTAATGGAAAAGTATTCTATTCCTATTGAAGATAAAATGCATACGTTCACGGAACATATTGCGATGCAAACGGCTATGGCTTTGACAAACCAACAGGGCAAAATGTTAGTTACTGGTGGTGGAGCTTATAATGATTTTTTGATTGGTCTCTTGCAATTTCATTTAGCAAAACTTGAACTCATCATTCCTGATAGAAAGACACTGGAATATAAAGAGGCGTTAATCTTTGCGTTGCTTGGCGTATTGAAACTGCGTAATGAGGTGAATGTTTTGAGCAGTGTTACTGGTGCAAAAATGGATCATTCATCTGGAATTATATATTAATAATCTCATTTTTTATGCTTGTTTCGTATGGAAAAGTGTGGTTTTTTACATTTTTTAATATGAAAAAGTGTATTTAATTACATTTATTCATATGAAAAAGTGTATTTTTGTAATTGATTAATTAAAATTAGATACTCATGAATAGATTTTTAATAAATGAAATGATTGTTTGGAAAAACTCAGAAAAAAGAAAACCTTTACTGATTCAAGGGGCCAGACAAGTTGGGAAAACTTGGATAATGAAGGAATTTGGAAAGAGAGAATTTGAACAAGTAGTTTACCTCAACTTTGAAAGCAGTAGCCGTTTGAGAGATTTATTTACGGTTGATTTTAATATTGAACGAATTATTACAGTAATAGAAATAGAAACTAGTCAAAAAATAACTCCCGAAAATACTTTGCTGATTTTTGATGAAATTCAAGAAGCAGCAAAAGGTTTGACCGCTTTGAAATATTTTTATGAACAAGCACCAGAATATTATCTAGTTTCCGCTGGATCATTACTTGGGGTTTCAATGCAAAAAAACAATTCATTTCCAGTTGGAAAAGTCGATTTTAAGCAATTATACCCTATGAGTTTTAGCGAATTTTTAGAAAATTTAGACCACAAAAATTTAGTACAACAAATACAAAATAAAGATTGGAAAGTATTAGATTCGTTTCACGAAAAACTTATAGAGTTATTGCGATTGTATTATTTTATTGGTGGAATGCCTGAAGTAGTTGCAAATTATATAGAAAATAAAAATTTAGAAACAACACGAACGTTACAAAAAAAGCTACTCATTGGATATGAAAATGATTTTGGAAAATACGCTCCAAATGAGATTGTTCCAAAAATAAAGCTAGTGTGGAATTTCTTAATAAGTCAGTTAGCAAAAGAAAACAAAAAATTTATTTATGGACAAATCAAGAATGGTGCAAGAGCGAAAGATTTTGAGGCAGCAATCAATTGGTTAGTCGATGCAGGGTTGGTTTTAAAAGTTAATCGAATAGAAAAACCAACATTACCATTAAATGCTTATGCTGATTATGATGCTTTTAAATTATTCTTTATTGATATAGGTTTGCTTAATGCGGTTGCTAATTTAGACCAGAAAATACTATTAGAAAAAAATGCAATATTATCTGAATTTAAAGGTGCGTTGTCCGAACAGTATGTTTGCCAAGAGTTGACTATTCATCACCAATTATTTTACTGGTCGTCAAGTAATACTGCCGAAATTGATTTTATAATTCAAAATAAAAACGAAGTTGTTCCAATAGAAGTAAAAGCCGAAGAAAATTTAAAATCTAAAAGTTTAAAAGTATTTGTAGAAAAATTTGAAAACCAAAGTGCTATTCGTACTTCAATGAGCAAATTTAGGAAAGAAGATTGGTTGACAAATATTCCTTTGTATGCTATTAATGGAATATTCAAATAAAATTATAAACCTATATTTGCGCCACAAACGAACCAATAACAATGAAAGAGTTATTAAAAAAATTCGAAAACAAAGAACCCGAAATAGTTTTCAACTGGAAAGATGCGGAGACCGAAGCCGAAGGTTGGACCGTAATCAACTCGCTTCGTGGTGGTGCTGCCGGTGGCGGAACCAGAATGAGAAAAGGATTGGATATGAATGAAGTACTTTCGCTTGCCAAAACAATGGAAGTGAAATTTTCGGTTTCAGGACCAGCGATTGGCGGTGCTAAATCTGGTATCAACTTTGACCCGAATGACCCTAGAAAAAAAGGTGTTTTACAACGTTGGTACAAAGCAGTTTCGCCACTATTGAAAAGTTATTACGGAACTGGAGGCGATTTGAACGTAGATGAAATTCATGAAGTAATTCCATTTACCGAAGAATGTGGGGTTTGGCATCCGCAAGAAGGCGTTTTTAATGGCCATTTTAAACCAACCGAAGCGGATAAAATTAATAGAATAGGTCAATTGCGTCAAGGTGTTATCAAAGTAATTGAAAACCCAAAATTCTCTCCAGATGTGTTGCGCAAATATACTGTTGCCGATATGATTACTGGTTATGGAGTTGCCGAAGCGGTGCGGCATTATTATCAAATTTATGGTGGTGATGTACAAGGTAAAAAAGCGATAGTACAAGGTTTTGGAAATGTAGGTTCGGCGGCAGCTTTTTATTTGGCAGAAATGGGTGCGAAAATTATTGGTATTATCGACCGCGATGGAGGAATCATTAATGAAGAAGGATTTACTTTTGACGAAATCAAAAGACTGTTCTTGAATAAAGATGGGAACAAATTGGTTGCCGAAAACATGATTCCTTTTGAAACTATCAACCAAAAAATTTGGACATTGGGTGCCGATATTTTTACGCCTTGTGCCGCTTCAAGATTGGTTACTAAAGACCAAATTGATAATTTAATTGCCAATGGATTGGAAGTGATTTCGTGTGGTGCGAATGTGCCTTTTGCCGATAAAGAAATCTTTTTTGGAAGCATTATGGAAGAAACGGATAGCAAAGTGAGTTTGATTCCGGATTTTATTTCCAACTGTGGTATGGCAAGAGTTTTTGCGTATTTCATGGAGAAAAAAGTTCAAATGACGGATGAGGCCATTTTTTATGATATTTCGGAAACGATTAAGAAAGCACTAGAAACCGCACACAATTTACATGCTAATAGAAAGAATATTAGTGCGACTGCTTTTGAAATTGCTTTGAGTCAATTGGTTTAGGATAAAAAATCAGTTGAGTTTACACAATATTTAGTACTTTTAAACGTTATTATTTAAGAGCACAAACAAAAGAAAAATTATGAGTTTTGAAATTTCAAAAGACGAAAAGAAATCTTTGGCACTAACCATTTTGGTTTATGCTTTGATTTTGTTTTTACTTTTTTTAGCTCGTTTTTGGCCTCCAGCCAATATGAAACTCATGGGCGGTGGTGGCGGTGGCGGCATCGAAATGAATTTTGGCGATAGTGATTACGGTATGGGCGATAATTATAAAAGCGAAGTATTGAATGTGAAAGACCAAGCCACAGCAACTCCCACAGCAACTTCTCCTGATGAAGATGTTGTTTCGGATGACAACTCTGATGCTGTAGCTTTTATTCCGAAGAAAGAGAATGTAAAGAAAACGCCTGTTGATGTAAAGAAAGATGTGAAACCTGTAGCGCCAAAACCTACTGTTTCTAAAAGTGCCAATGATGCGTTATCGAGCATTTTAGGTAACAAAGGTGGTGATGGTAATGATGGTAAAGCAGGAAATAAAGGTAGTGCTAACGGGAATTTAAATTCCAATGGTTATTATGGTAGCGGAAGTGGGACAGGTTCGGGCGGTGGAAATGGTTCAGGAACGGGAACAGGAACTGGCAGCGGA
>Ga0208853_1000194_pt1 | contig 18370 bp, 17 predicted proteins | sample LakMenEpi03Oct11_FD_150667 | JGI IMG/M metagenome (GOLD analysis project Ga0208853, IMG submission 150667) | Freshwater microbial communities from Lake Mendota, WI - 03OCT2011 deep hole epilimnion (SPAdes) | ecosystem: Environmental > Aquatic > Freshwater > Lake > Epilimnion/Euphotic zone ... | reverse complement strand
TGCAGCCCCTTTCATTAATAATTTCCTGATCCAACTTATATAATCCAGATGATGCTCAACAAAGGGACTGTATAAACCACCGGGAGCAGCCAACCCAATCCAGAACTGCGTGCCTAAATAGAATACCAAAAAAAGAACCAGAAAGGTTATTACAAAACGGATGAATTGCTTATCGCTATACCAGCTCATGAATCAGTTTGATGAAAGGGAGAATAATTTGGAATACGACAAATCAATTTCTTTGGTGTTTATGGTATTGGCAGCATAGGCTATTGCTGCTGTACAACTCTTATCATATTCCTCCTGATTCATTTTCCCAAAAAATAAAATAGCCTCCTTGATTGCCTTCACCGTTAAATCGGAATTGATGCCAGCCTGAGCAGCTTCCAATCCGTTCCAGGGTGTAAAACGGCTGGTGATCACAGGCCGCCCTGCATTAAGGGCTCCCAGTAACGCATGGCCGAAATTTTCGCTTTTACTCGGTAAGATAAAAACATGAGATTGTTGCAATGGGGTCTGAAGGTTTTCAGGTGGTAATACCCCTTCATATGAAACTTTTATATTTTGAGGCAACTTCTTTATAGCCTCCTTACATATTTGCCAGTAGTGAGCATCCTTTATGGGCCCATAAATGTGATACTCCACCAAAATGTCAACCTGTTGCAGCGCCTCTATGATCAGTAGATGATTTTTCATGGCACTGATCAAAGCGATACTGACGAGCTTAACCATACCCGGCATTTTTATGGCTGCGGGTAAGGATTTTGTTATGGCAGGATAATTACCGGCAATAGCAATGGTTACATTATCGCCCATTTGTTGCCTGATATATTGGGCTTCAGTATCGTCCGTAGCATGGAAAACAACTTTTGCGGGAATACCAAAACTTTTCATCAGCCATATGTATATTTTCTTTTTAAAAGACTTCTGCGACAATGCACCAGGATGCAACATGCCACGGACAGAAATAATTTTTTTAGCTCCTGTTGAATACAACAGCGGGTAAATGGTGAAATTAACATCATATAATCCGATACAAAAAAGGATTGCTGGCTGAACCTCTTTCAGTATGCTTTTTAATTGGCTCCTTCTGCTACTTGATTCGGAATACCATACCATGGTATTATCATAGTAATCTACCCATTGGCCTTCCGGTACATTTAATCTGATGCCATTAAGATCGGTATTTCCACAGAAGATATAAAACCTGGAATCTCCCGGATACTGCTTAACGAGATTGGCAACCGACTGTATTGGTCCGCCTGCCCGGAAAGCTGGATGAAACCAGGGAATCATGATAAGTACTTTTGTCACCCGTAAGCGTAGTTTACCTTGAACTTATATTTCCATATTTGGATCATTACAAAAATGAGAAAGCATGATTTTATCAAGTGACCCAGAATCGTCTGTAATTCACAATCGGGCCTGATCGGGTAATAGAACACAAGGCTTGTAAATAATATCAAAACCGGGAATGACTTTCCAAAATGGTTAAACGCTTTAAGCACTTCGCTGAAAAACATGCCATACAATAACATGAAAATCGAACCGCCTACCATGCCAAAATTAATATAGGCATCTCCAACAGAACTCAGCCCCATAGAAGTTCCCGCGGCGATCCGCATACCCGACCATTTCATAAAAAATTCCCTGTCACCTGCATTGAGTTTATTAGGTGCCAGTATCCTTGGCATGATCGCCGCTTCTAGGATCTGAGCCAGTTCTTCGCCCTTTGCAAATGGCATCCGAGCAGGAATATTGGCCATGATATTAGTAATGATAAAACCTTGGTTGATTCTGACATTACTTCCGCCTAGTTTTTCTTCATTAATGAAAGAGTTTTTTTCCTGGCTGGCATTCATCGTTTTTTGTAAGGTTTCAATACCCCCTTCTTCTCCCTCTTTCCAGGTTGCTTCCCGATAATCTCCTTTAATGAGTTGTATCATAAGCGCGAGTATGATAAATCCAAAGGTAAAAATCCCTTTCACCTGGACACTTGGCTTATATTTTAATGCAAAAACCGCCCCTAAGAATATTAGCCAGGTAAGCAGATCATGAAACATGGCACTTCCCAGTGAAGAAGCAATTACTGAACCATATACCAGAAAAAGAAAAAACGGCCTGAGTTTTGTGCCACTCAGAATGAATAGAAAAGTTCCAATAAATTTGAAACAAGCCAGTAAAGTAAATACGAAACCTAATTCAGCCCCAAATAATCCGGATACAAAACTAGAAACAAACCCGATCCCAATAAAAACGAAAGGCAGTTTGGGATTTTCTTTTACAAATCGCTTTATTTTTTCCTGATCAACCACCTCGCCTTCCAGCATTCCTGCTCTTATGTGAAGTCCTACGATGAAACAAATCACTGCAGGTATCACATAAAGGAAATATTGATCTTCAGGTATCTGCATTTTCAGGAAGCCTCGCTGGTATTTATCCAAACCATTATATGCCAATGTTGGGCCTATAAACATCTGCAGGCACATAAATGAACCCAGTAAATACCTAATGGGTATCACTGCACCAAAGGAATAAAACAACAAGAGGAATTGAAAAACCGATATCATGATTGCGACATAGGAAAACCAGCTCAGGTCAGGAAATAATAACCTACTAAAAATAATCAGTCCCAGATATAGACCCCAGTTAAATCTTACTTTGAATAAAGAATACAATTATTTGACGTTTTTTGTAGCATAAATCAAGGCATTACCGGCTGTTTGTATTTTATCCATTAGGGTTAGTTCATTGTTGGAACTCCAGGTATATAATGTATATCCATACTTTAACAGTAATTGTTGCGCAGCACCTGCCTTGCAGTCATGGGCTGCATCCTCCGCCCAATCAACAAATTCAAAAAGTATATCAGGTGCATTTTCTGCCAAAAGTAATTTCTCAGCTCCTTTGAATGCATGGTATTTATACCCTTCAATATCCACTTTAATGAAATCAACCTTATTGATATCTAGTTGCCGCAGCAATGTATCTAAACGAATCGTTTCAACCGGTTTTGCATTTTTTGTAAATAAACTGTTTAGCGACCCTTTACCGAATTTTTCCTCCGGACTAAAAAATTAACAATTGCTCCATCATTATCTGTATGGGCTTTATTGATGATGGTACAATTTATTAATTCATTCAGTTTTACATTGAAATCAAAATAACCATATACCCGTTCGGCTGCTTCAATGCAAATGGCTTTTACATCAGGTCGTTGTTTACAAACCGGTAAACTGATTGAACCGATGTTTGCACCCATATCCACCAATACTCCACCCGGGGGCAATTTTTGCATGATCAGTTCAATGGTTTTTCTTTTCGAACACACCATCAACATAAATATCAAAACCAACATTATCTATGATATTGGGGATTTTAAACGTACAGCCACATCTTCCCTTCACCAATACATCTTTTATACGGTTAATCCTGTTCCCCGTAAAATCTTGCCAGCCGTGGCTTTCCCTATAAAGGACTGAAATAGCTTAATAATGTGCCTATTATACTATCAATCAAATTTGCTTATTTAACTTTTTTCTAAACTACCTGTACTAAATTAGAGATACATTATAATATTTCTTGCACTTTTTTTAAAACAACTATTTACTTCTTTTGGAAATATTAATGGAATTAATTCCTTTAAAATATGGAGCCCTTGCAGCTATCAGGCCATCTTCCGAAAAACTTTCATCAAGATCCGCACTGGCAATTATGACAAAGTTCTTATTTTTCAAAAAGTTGAGGCACTGGTAATGCAATACATTGGAATGGGTAGATATAAAAACGTATCCCACTTTATCTTCTGAAAATGTCATTTCCGCTCCTAACAGCATTTCGTATTCATACCCTTGAATATCACTATGGAGCATATGAATAAAAGGAATAGAGTTCCTTTTGACAAGGTCATCTACACAAATGGTAGCTCCCTGCTTACCAGATGCTGAAACTCTGCCAACGAAAGCTTGTATAAAAAAGCCCTTCATTTTATTCAATCTGAAATTTCGTTTTCCCTGGCCCATGTTAAATGAATCAGGTTCAACCATATAATTTACGGCCTGTTTAACTTCATTTTGAAACCACATAGAATAAAAACTCCAGAATGCCCCCATTTCCACCATCACAGAACCCTGCGGAATAGTTTTTAACGCTTCCATAAAAATCCTTTCTTCCTGTGGCTCATGTACCCCTTTACTCAAAACCAACATCTTCGCATATTCGGGACCGTAATAGCTACCAAGATGAATCTTAATACCGTTGTGCATAACCTGCTTGCCACTGCTGATTTTCCCGGCATCAGGTACTCTGGGAATAAAATCATTATCCGTACTGCTTAAAACATGGTCGATTCTTTTTTCCCAGATTGGCGAAACGGCATAATTTCGAAAATAGGAATCAAACAAACCAGATGAAGCAAGCGTATATCCAATAAATTTTCTGACTAACAGGTTTTTTTTTGCGATATTTCTTATTTGGCTGATCATCTAAAAAAAGACAATTTATCAGTATTTTAAAATCTTTTCGAGCGTATTCACTCCATTAATCAAGGTTTCTGAGCAATTATACTCCGGATATTCTTAATTAACAAGAGATCAATTGCATCATGAAGCATCGGCCCCTCATAAAAATGTTTGTTTATTTCATCCGGTCTGAAAGAAGCATGTAAATGATCAGGATGTTTGATCAATGGCGCATCAGCCAGAAACCCTGCCCAATAGCTGAATGTGCTTCCATTGGCTGCTATAAGGATTGAACTCCTGCTAAGTAGCAAGAGATCGACGATGTCTGTATTTCCTTCTATCATCGTAACATTGTCGAGTGAAAATATCTCTTCAAATTCTTGCCGGTAGCCATCTGTAAACAAAGAAACAGGTAAATTCTCCCCAGAGATTTTCCTGATGGCATTCACTATGTCAATGAAATAATATTCGGGTGTGCGCACATGACCAACCCTGCTAAAATCTTCTCCTTGCTTCAATTTCCGAAAATCACCCATGCGGATGTGCACGCCTATTATTGGTTTGGGTGATATTTCTACTTCCGCTAAAATGGCCGGGTTAATCACTGAATACAGTAATTCCTTTACCAGTTTGCGGTGCCCTTTTAAATGAATAAAGTAATTATGATAGGTTGGCAATTTTTCAAAAAGATATAATTTTTTAGAAGGCACCTTGCCTGCTATTTTTTCTACTGCAGGTTCCTTTACAGTTTCAAAGAGTTTTGTTGATATAAATACCCTTGCCTTGTCATATGTTTCACCAATAATATTTTTTTGAAAAGTAAAATATCCGTTGTATTTACGCTTGATTTTTTCTTTCCTAAGGTAAGGACCGATTTTCAACTGATGATAGCCAATGATGATCACTGGCAAGTTGTTCAATTTGCCAAATACGAGTGCATTCATCAAGGGGAACAAATGGTTCCCTAATCCAGCGTTTGGCAACCTGCAAACTACAATACTCATTACTATTTAATAAGGTGTTTACTACTGTTCATGAATCCCGGTAACAATGCCCTCAATAGCAAGCCCCAGGTTTTCCAATGAATAGGGTTGTATTTTATGGAATGAATTTATTCCCATCAATGCTGTTCTTTTTCTATCCACTGCCAACTTGATAAGACATTGCATTAATTCATTTTTGTTTCCAGCACTAAAAATGTATCCGTTCACCCCGTTTTCGGCTAAATCTATGGCACAACCGCATTTATCACTAACAATAACTGGCAAACCATTGGCCATGGCCTCATTCACCGATAACCCCCATGTTTCACCGGGGCCACGGGAAGGCAATACAAAAACATCTGCGGCTTCATAAACTGATGGCATATGTAATTGGTTTTGAAAATCGAGAAAGTGAATATTCGCATGTTTGCTGTATAGCGTTTTCAATGTTACTTCCAGCACTCCGTTTCCAACCATAAGCAGATGAACAGGAAGCGGAAATAATGCTTCAGTAAAGGCAGCAAGCAATAATTCGGGATCTTTTTTGGGTTCTATTTTACCTGCAAATAAAAAAACCGGTTCACCGGGTTGAATGCCGAGTTTGCTTCTGATTTCCCTTGCGGCTATCCTGCAATCATCCGATTCACAGGCAAACCTTTTATTATCAATGGCGTGCGGACCAAACACCAGTTGCCTGGGCATGATACCGGCTTTCCGAAAATACTGGTAATTGCTTTTACCGGTGTACAACGCAAGATCAATATGCCGGTATACCCATTTCAAAAAAAACATTCGTTTAAGCGATTGCAGGAAACTACTTTTATCTAGCATTGTTGAATCACCACGAAACAGTACAGGTATCTTATTTTTGAAATGCCGCATTACCGAAAGATGGCTTTTAAAAGACCAACCGTAAACAAGCAGTACATCCGGTCGGTAATTAGTAATTGTGGTAATAATACTAGGATTGATGATACCATTAAAATGATGTGATCCTTTATCTTCAGCGATATTCTCCAAAAACTCAAAAGAGTACCCTTGCAAGAGTGGAATGTCCCACTCGATTACTTTACCAAAACCCGGATCAAACTTATTCGTTAAGACGGATGTTCCCCATGTATAAAATACCCTAATATCTATTTTCTTCCTGCCAGAGAGCCATTCAAATAAAGGAGCATTATACTGAATAGGATGCGAAGTAACTATGGCAAGTCGCTTTTTCACGATTCCAATGAATGTTTAACTACATCCATCGCCGGATTAAAATGGTTTTCGAAATTTAATTTGTTCTCAAAATCCATTCTTGCGTCTTGTTGAAGTTGTGGCAGGTTGATGCATATATTTTCAATCACTTCACGTATAGATTTTTTACTGCCATTGCAAAAAAATGTCCAGGAATATTGGTTCAGGTATTTTTTAAACTGATCAATATCATACAATATTACCGGTAGCCCCGAAGCTGCATATTCATAGATTTTATTGGATGCAGTGCCCAATGTTTTACTAACAATATCAGTGTTTCTGTGTATGGCATTACCAATGTGACAGGAATTAGTCAGGTCTGGCAAATCACTGTATGGACCAACCCCAACCCAGGTGATCTTATCTAAAACTTCATATGTTAAAGCAAGCTCGTTTATACTTTTTTTGTAATCATCTTTTACAGATCCTTTTAGTATAAGGTGAAGTTGTTTTCCATCTATCTTTTCGGCGAGTAATTCAACCATTTCTTCCAATGAATGCCCGGCAGAAATAAACCCCTGGAAAATTATTCGGATTGTATCCTTCAACTGCGCTTTTGGTTTTACCCGGTCATACACTTTTAAAGAAGGATAATTTGGAATAATGAATACAGGAATCTGCTTTTTTATTTCAGAATAAAACTGCTTTCTGTCAGATGATGGCAGTGAAAAAAAATCAATGTGTTCCATGGCACGATGTTCATACGTTGCAGAAAACCACCCCGTAGAATATTTCCGTTGCCCTTCAAGAGTTGGCATATCATGGTTGTGATACCATATTTTTTTCTTTTTGCTGATTACTTTTCTAATCAGATAAAAGGAAAACAACGGAAAAGGATCATACAACACAACCAGCTTTGTTTTATTACCGCTAGTATGTTTAAACAGTGTATAGGTGAAATGTAAAAAAGAGAAAACTTTAGCAGCCGTACCTTTTTTTTCCGAATCCCTTACGCTGCTATACTTTCCAACTTTTTTTAAAAGTACATTTGAGGGAAAGTGATAATTGGCTACGCTGTTGTTTCTAGACACAACCACTACCTCTTCAAATGCCGATGCCAGGTTTAGGATAGCATTAATTGTTGGCGGATAAAAATCCGGATCAATGTATATAGCTACTACAACCCTTTTCAAAATGAACTTACTATTCGTAAATTTTCTTAATAACTTCCTTCAACCTGCCTGCATGTGTATAATCGCTGTTCCTGCAACGTTGCAAACCGTTATTTGCAATAACCATTCTTTCAGCTTCATGCTGCAGGTAATAATTTACTTTTTCCAGCAGTTCTTTTTTAGTACTAAAAAAAACAGCCTCAATATCTTCTTCAAAAAGACTTGAATGAACGTCCGATCTCTCAGCCAGCATAAACACACCACAAGCCGGTATCTCAAAACTGCGGCTGTCCTGATCATCCCTGTTTGCATGACGCAAAAAATGCAATGCGATTGTCATGCCATTGATGCTTTTTATGTAGGCATCACCGTAAACGGATACACCATGATAATTAGGCTCAATGATATTCCAGTGCTTACCTTTTGACCAACCATCACCCGTTACCTGCACTTGTATATTATTTTGTATAAGGAAAGCAACAAAATCTTCTCTATTTTCTTCATAAGTTCCTATGAAACCAACACTTGCCTGGTACTTTTCTTTCTCAGCCTCATCAAGTTCAATTGGCCGGTTAAAAGAAGGATCATAAGAACGGAAACAGAGCTCTACCCGTTGGGCACCATACTTTTTCAGTTCGTCTATATTTACTTTCCTTTGTACAAAATGACAATCATACAAAGGAGCCGTTTTTAAACTTATGCGCCAGGCATATTTAAACTTACCGGTAGGATCATCTGTTATTAGATTGATAATTTTTATATCAGGTAATTTTTTCCGGATTCTTCTGATCACTGATCCTTTGACAAACGATTTATTGTCAACAAATAAAATATCAGGATGTAACTTTTCAAATTGCTCTAGTATAATTTTGTTTAACTGGTTTACACCTGGCCCTATGTTGAAATGATGGTGAAACCTGCTGTATGGGCCATTATAAATGTATTTGTCGCTGTCAACACCTTCTACTTCATGCCCAAGCTCCTTCAATGTTTTAAAACGTCGGTAGGAATTACTTTGAACATTTAAACTACCCACATATATTATCGTCAATTTTTCACGATTCATTTATTAATCGGTAAGGTTTTTTAATTCTACCAGGAAGTTGATGTTTTTGAAAATTTCCAGCCGCTCATTGTATTTCGTAATTGGTGCTAGTCCGTCTCTTACTATGCGGTATATATGAAAATCATCTTTCAGCAAGTACCAGAAATCCTGGAAATAGGTTCTAGAGTCAATATTGCATCCGCCAAATTCAAATTGAATAAAATCAATTTTTTTATGTTTTAACATTGCGGCAGCGCCCAATAAACATTTATATTCATGCCCTTCGATATCTAATTTTAAAAAATTGATCCGGTTGATATTGTGGTTGTTACAATATTCATCAACGGTATCCAGTTGTATTTGCTCTGTAAAAGACATTTCAATACCGAAATGATCAAGCTGACGTTTATATAAAGACGATAGCCCAGATAAAGGTCCGCGTTTGTATAAGGTTAACATTTCTTTTTTGTCACCAAGACCAAAGTTATTTGGAATGATACTATTCTCTTCTCTGGTGGTAGCTTTTAATATTTCATATGTTTCCCGAGAAGGTTCAAAAGCATGTATAGAAAATGCTTTATCTGAAAAGATGTGTGCCAGTTCCATGGAATATTGCCCTTTGTTTGCACCTCCATCAAAAAAGGTATAGGGTTCTGTTAATCGGTTAAGTTTTCCCTTTATATATTTTGCTGCAAACAACTCCCCGCTGCTCCTGAAATTACCACCATTGCCATAATTCATCCCATATACTGAAGCGCTGTATAAAAGCTCAAACAGTTTTTGAAGGCTTTTCCGCCCTGCGATAAGATTAATCAGTTTCCGTTTCATTCTTTATTTTAAATACCCTTTCCATTGCTTAAAATAAATCTGGTGCCAGATCATATAACTAAAAGTTCTCCAAAAAATAGATACATCACCAGTTGCATGATAAAATGCATTGCCAAGCGCAGCCGTTTCTTTTGGCTTTAATAAAGGGGTTTGGGCAAAAGTGTCATAAAAAAAGTGCTTTGTTTCCTGATCATGTTTTAATGCATGATCAATTGGCGATGGAAATCCGTATTTACCTTTCTGTTGCAACACTATTTCGGGAACAATACCTTTAAAGGAATTGCGCAGCATACTCTTACTTTTGCCCTGTATAATGTCTTCTGTTGCAAACTGCAGGATGAATTCTATGAGCACATGATCAAAAAATGGCACCCTTGTCTCTACTCCAAAAGCCATTGAGTTTCTGTCTTCATAATGCAGAAAAGGGGGTGCTGTCCAGCTTTTGTAATTATTGATCAGATTCGCAAAATATGGATCAGGATGATTGTGGTAATAATGTGGAAACGCCGGCCGGATAGACAGGTGGCCGATTTTTCTTTGTATCTGCTTTTTTTTTATCTGTTGCCGTATCCTAACCGGAATATTTTCATATATGCTTTTCACCAATAAATTCTTATAAGTTATCGCAGAGTTTTTGCTAACCTTTTTTAAATCCCGAAAATATTTTCCAAAGCGTAATTGTGCAAATAATTTTGCATGTTGCGCATGTATATGTGAAGCATATCCACCAAACAATTCATCGCCACCGGAACCTGATAATAAAACTTTTATTTTATTTGCCTTTGCCATTTCACACAACTTATAATGGGCATACATGGAACCGTCCATTGTTGGTTCGTCGTGCTGATAAATAAGATCCGGAATATCATCAAAAAACTTTTCACCGCTTAACAAGAATGTATGAGGAATAATACGGTCGCTTGTATCAAGCACATCTTTGATCAGGGCATTTTCAGGATGAAAATATGGCAATACCGCAGAAAATGTATGTAAGGTTGATTGCTGCATATTCTTTAGCGCAAAACAGGTTACCGATGAAGAGTCAATACCACCTGAAAGAAAAGAACCCACCGGCACATCCGACCTCAGATGCAAGCGGATCGTGTCATTAAAAAGTGCCACAAGTTCCTCCCCGGCCATTTTATCAAAATGCCTGTTACCTGGCTGGGGGAATGCCCAATATTCTATGGCATTTTCCATTTTTCCCGCTGCAGTTACCCACGCATAATGCGCAGGCAATAACTGGTAAATATTATTAAACAGGGTTTGTTCATTGGTGTCCATCTGGCGATTGCCTAAAAATTCATACACTTTAAATTCATTCAGTGCCTCTGGTTTAGCAGTAAGGTTTATGATTGCTTTTATTTCTGAACCGAATAAAAATGCTCCTTCCAGATTACGGTAATAGAAAGGTTTAATACCAAAGCGGTCTCTAACCATCAATGTTTTGTTCTTTGCCTTATCAAATAGAGCAAAGGCAAACATGCCCCGCAGGTGTTTTAAAAAATCAATGCCATAAACAACATAGGCAGCTAAAATTACTTCGGTATCAGAATCTGTATGAAAGGTATAACGCTGCCCAATAGCTTTTTTTATTTCCAGGTAATTGTATATCTCTCCGTTGAAGATGATTACATTGCCTGTGGCTGGATCTATCATCGGCTGATTGCCATTGCTGCTGAGGTCAATGATACTAAGCCTGGCATGACCAAAAGCCTTGTCATCTTCTTTCCAGTAAAACAATCCGTCGGGCCCACGATGCCGGATCCGTTGAAGTAATGTTTCAATGGTTGCTGTTACTTTACTGGTTCCTATTATGCCTGCTATACCACACATACTGAATTATGGAAATATCTGATTAAAGATTATTTGAGATTTAAATGACTGACTCACTTGAATTATCCCTGTTTAATGAATTGTATTAAATTAAACAACTTCTCCAACTGCATCTGCAAGTAATTTTGTCAGCGCTTTTCTATGGTATTTCTTAATCTCCGCAATATTAGGGTATAAAGTCATTTCGCCCAGAAACAGTTGTGAGAGTGCAACAGCACTCATTTTCGTATCATCAGGATCGCAAACTAAAGCCATCCCGGTTGCGTGTAAAATATCCTTTTGTGCTCCATCACAAACAAAAGCAACAATAGGTTTACCCATCGAAAAATATTCATAGGTTTTGCCGGCAATACTATAATCCCTTCCGTTGATTACTTTAGAGGATGTAATTAGAAGTGCATCGCATTCCTGTTGAAAAGAAATCACTGCTTCATGACTCAGGTAACCTGCATGTGAACAAATTTGTTGCAACCCAAATTCCTTTATCTGCGCTGTTAGCCAGTTGGGATTATCTCCTGCAAACCTTATCTCTATCTTATCGGCCAGGCTGGGATTATTACTGATGATCTCCTTTATCGCTTTAAAGAAAAAATAAGGCGAGCGGTAAAGCCAGTCTTCTTTTCTGGGCACATAATTGAGCATCCGGTGCAATGGTTTTTTCCACCATGGCTTAAAGATTTCTTCTCTGGCTTTAGGTGTATAATAAAAAGCACCAACATAACCGATGATTACCTTGTCACTTTTTTCTATTCGCAACTGATTACTGATCTGTAATGCAGTGTCATAACCATTATGTATAACCGAAAATTTATGTGCAGGAACGGCAGAATGAACCTGCATCAAATCTTCCATGATCTGCTTACTGGAACATATCACTTTTGCGGCACAGTCTAATACCTTTTTTTCAAACCCCAATTTAAGCAGGTAATGAAAATAGGTGGCATTGGCACTGATACACCATTGCGACCATGCATCCCTGAAATCTATGATCAATGGCAGTTTAAACTGCTTAATATAACGCATCCATAGTCTGGCCATGATAAACGGCGGAAGGCTTACATAGATCGCCCGGGGTTTATATTCATCAATAATAGCCGGTAATGCTTTATTCAGCTCTTCTTTCCACAGGTCTTTAAAATCACCGGTTACCGTAAAATATATCCTTGCCCATTCATGAAATTTATTTTTGGCAGGGGCAAGGCCCGGACAGTGTATGCGTTTGATAATAGTACCGGCAGGTATTTCTTTGCAAAGAGATTCATCCATAGGATGGGAAGCCATTACATGCTTATAATCGCCTTCCTTTACTGTAATTATGATAGGGCATATTTGATTTCCCGGCAGGTATTTTACAAAATTCAGAGATCGTTGTACACCTGCACCACCCAATGGGGGAAATTCAAAAGCCACAAAAAGAATATTGATTTTATCGCCCACTAAAAATTCCTGAAATTAGAAATCACCGTATATCGCTTTTTAAGCTGCTTCATAAAATACCTGGCAAAGAAAAGGTTCATCGGTGATAATATTTTGGGATGTGAAATAAAATGCCAGTAATCTTTATTCCGGATGTTGTTAAGTTGGTACAATGTATAAAAGAGGTCGAAATCTTCGAAGCTGGCAATAGACCTTTTTTTACCGGTGTAAAATTCATCCTGATTAACTGAATTGAACAACTTGATCGTTTTACCGTTACCCATTGGCCAGGCAAATTTTAATTTTAGTATAAAGAATAACACATTTACTTTATTGCTCCAATAACTAATCCATTTGGGTGCTTCCAATACGGAAATGCTGAATTCTGTGAAGTCCCCGTTCCTGTTTTCCACACAAACATTATCTTCAAAACGATAAATATGTTTTTGGCAGCAATTGCGGTAATCATACCAGTTAGAATCACTTTCCAAAGATTTACCGGGAATTACACTAAACTCGTATTTGATGCCGTATTTTTTAAAAAAGGGATAAAATGAACTGAATGGCTGGATGTTCCAGCCACCTGCCCTGTATCCATCCAACACCAAATTATCAGATTCAATGATCTCCTTCAGTATGTTTATTGAACTGGCAAATAATCCCTCCTGCATTTCATAATCCAGCGAGGCAAAACTATATTTGGAATAATCCATCAGGCACCAGGTATTTGTATCCGGTTTATATTCAGCATCCAACCAGTGTGCGTGGATATGTGGAAAAATCTGGTGTCCTTCATTTACGATCCTGTTTAATTGTGCCACTATATCCATATAGTCTTTACTGGCTTTTGAGAAACTTGCACACAATTCTTTTAAGCGGCACAGGTATATTGTATCTATAAAAAAGATTCCATGAAAACCATTCTCCTTCAAAATATCAAGTAAGATAGCGGTAGGTGAAATGATGGTTTTATGAACATCCCCGCTGCTAACTCCTAAATACAATTCGTAATCAAATGAAAACAATACCTGTTTCACTCTTTTTTTAACGCTGGAATCTTTCTCGGTCATCATGGCGCCCTTATAGCTCATGGCACCTTTCCCTGTAATTTACAGTAAATACTTTTTCAAAATACCAGCTAAAATGTGCCGGTAGGATTGTAAAACTTGATTTATTTTTAATAGGTAATAGGTGTTTCAATGTTATTTTTAAATACTATTTTTAAACTAAAAGTCATCAGCACTCAAATTACTTTTACTTCAACAGAATTATTTTTTTGCTGCGAATAAAAAATATTCATCCTGATGTTTTTTATTGAATGGAAACTGTTTTTAAAGGGTTGCTTTCATAGTTTTCGCCAACATAGCAAATACCAAGTGTTTCTGCATATATTTTAAAATGAGTTCCCAATTCCTGCTTCCATAATTCCATGATCTGTTGTTCTCCTATTCTGTTAGCATCATCTAAAAAAATAATGTGCTTTTCTCTAAGCGCATCCTTGAGGAATGGAAGGGCAAAATACCTGCTGAGTGCTATTTGTTTATGACAGGCAGTTGGTCCATCTATTAAAACCAGATCAAATGTTTTACTGGGGTCTAACTTTCTTTTTAAAATATCCATCTGGTACCAATGATTTTCGAATCCTTGTAAAATCTTTTTTTCCAAAGGCACATGGATGAGAACAATATTTGCAGATAACCCTTCTCTATCAAGTATGCCTTTTACAATATTCATCCAGGATTCATCTTCCTCAACGGAAACAATATCAAGCTGAATATTGTTCATTTTTGCCAATCTCGCCATCATTATTGTAGAAACGCCTGTCCCAAATTCAATAATACTTCGCCTTTCATTTACAATGATTTCATTCATTAAAAATGCAAGAACAAATGGTCTGATTGACATATTGCTAAATGGAAGATAATTCCCGTTATGCATTATCCTATTTATCAAATGCAAACAATAGATATCTTCATTAAATCTAACCTGGTTTATATTATTTAGGACTAAATTTATCTGCCTTAACTTAGTAATTATATTCATATTATTATTTTTATGGAAGAAAATTTATATACGCTAAACCTTTTTAAAATCCCAGCTATGATCAGATAAAGCTTTATATATCAAATACGCTGAATAAAAATTCCCTTTGAAAAAATTAATTAAAATATACTTTCTCAAACGGCTCTTTAATCGGTTTCTTACTGTGGCTCTTTTTTCTTTACTTATAGGAATGACAATATCTGATTCATAAAAGTGCAGCATAGATATTTCATACCGGACCCTAATCAAAATATTACTTCTTACTTCGACCGATTCCTGTTCATCATGGTTTCGATACCAAACCATACCATGTGGCATTAAAACCAAATTATATTTTAATGATAGCAGGTGCCACATTTCTGTATCACCTATTAGTCTTTTACCAGAAAACCCGCCGATTTCATCAAATTTTACTTTGTTAATTATAACAGACAAAGGTGACTTATGAAAAAGGCTTGCCTTAAAGTTTTGATAATCGTATATTTCAGCCGGGCCAAGTTGAAAAGGAAATGGCTTTTCATGATCCGGTTCTAACGAACACAATCCCCAACCCGCATCCGGAAATTGCTCCATAGAATCTACCAGTATTTTTAATCCCCAGGGATAGATGTAATCATCCGCATCCACATATTTTATATATTTCCCTCTGGCATAAGATGCAGCTTTATTCCGGTTGGGGTAATCACCCAAGTTTTTTTCATTTTGATAAACCCTTACCCTGCTATCTTTTTTTTCGTAATCTCTGGCAATAGCAACCGTATTGTCTTTGGAACCATCATCTACAATAATTAATTCAAAATCTGTATATGTTGATGCAAGTACACTATCTACAGCAAACGCAATATACTTTTCCCGGTTATAGGAAGTCATCAATATACTAACCATTGGTAACGTCATACCATAATAAATTAATAGAACAAGAGTTAAATCAGGGCTATTTTTATACCGCTCTTTTGTGTCGCACCCCGATTATTTCAAGTGGGAAACAAAACAGTATAGATTAAAATCTTAGGTGCCGCACTATTAAATAGGTGCCGCACTATTAAATAGATAGGCCCGATTTCTTTGTTGGGGAATAACTGTTCAAGCCACAGTATTTCTAAAGTTTAATCGAGGCTTCCAGCAGAAATAGCGCTGTATATCAGTTTCAGGAACCTTTTCGGTTTCTTAATTGGCGATGCAAAAAAGAACTGGATTTCATCTCTATTTTGCACAGCAACTGAATTAATGCAGAGCCTTAAAATCATAATCATGGTTGGGTATCAACTTATAAATAGTATAGGCAGACCTGAATTTTCCTTTTGCCAGGTTGATCATGATATGCTTAATCATTGTCCTGTGCATTTTACTGGCAATTGATTTCCGCTGTTCCGGTGCAAGTGGTATCAACATATTGTTCTGATAAAAATGATATTTGGCAACTGCATACCTTGTTCTTACTGCGATATCATTCCTGATCTGTGTAGATTCCTGTCCATCGTATATGCGGTACCATACAATTCCCTGCCCCATTAAAACCATCTGGTATTTTAAAGCCAGTAAATGCCACATCTCGGTATCACTCATTTGCCTTTTACCGGAAAACCCTTGCACCGCATCAAAAACATCTTTTTTTATTATAGAAGATAAAGGCGGATTATGAAACAGGGAAGCTTTATAATTCTGGTATTCAAATATTTCAGCAGGATTTAGCGCAAAAGGATAAGGCCTGTCATGATCAGGTTTAAGGGAACATATACCCCAACCTGCTTCCGGAAACTGTTCCATGGTTTGCACCAGTATCTCCAGCCCCCAGGGATAAATATGGTCATCGGCATCAACATACTTAATGTATTTTCCTTTTGCCAGTGATGCCGCCTTATTCCTGTTGGGATAATCACCCAGATTTATCTCATTTACATAAACGTGAACCCTTATATCAATGGCTGCATAATTTTTTGCAATGGCAACCGACTGGTCCGTTGATCCATCATCAACAATGAGCAGTTCAAAATCGGTGTGGGAAGATGCCAGCACACTGTCAATAGCCGAAGCAATAAACTGCTCCTTGTTAAAGGATGTCATTAATACACTTACAATCGGATTAGTCATTTAATTAAAACAGTAAATGTCTAAAAACCGGTATTGCCCGCTGTTAACAATAGCGCTCATTTCCGTTGCACAGATATTTTTTTTCAGTTCAAATCCTTCATCCCGTAAATAATTAAAACTAGCGTTGTTGTTTAACTGAACCAGATGGTTAATGATCCAGCTGCTTTCTGTTGCAAATTCAGGCAAGTTACACTCAAAGCTTAGCATCGGTATTTTAACAGGTAAACCACTGACCACTTCTTTTTCAAAACCTTCAACATCTATTTTAATATAATCCGGTATTCCAAACTGTTCTATAAGTTTATCCAAAGTAGTTGTTTGCACTTCCCTATCCAGGTTGAATTTATGTGTTTCTTCAAAACGGGTTTTATTGGCTGCGCTTAAAGTATTTACCCATTTATCACTCAATGTATTAAAAACACTCCCTTCAGCTTCCATGTGCAAAATAGCCGTTCCAACTTTATCAGTAACAGCCTTTTTTATGATTGTTACCTGCTTGTTGTCACCAAACCTGGTGTGCAGGATGAGGTTATTTTGTTCATCAGGCTCTACACATACCAGCCGTTCACAAAGAGATGAAAATATATAGCTGTGATCGCCAACATTTGAACCGATATCAAAGACCAGTGATGGCTTTTTACTTTTAAAAAGTGTATTATAAAATTCAGTCAGTTCCTGCATTTGTTTTTTATATCCCGGCACTTTATACTCTCGGTACCAATGGGAATATTGTATGCGGTACCACAAACCCGTTTTCAATAAAATATTTTTCATCAATGATTTCATGAATACAAAAAATTATACATTAACGTGTTGTGTGATTATAAAACCTATGATTTTGAAGTGTTTCCTGATTTAATAGAAATTTTAGTCATTCCCTTTTATATTACCCTTTTGTAATTTGCCCCCCAAAGTAATCGGGATGTGCCACAAAAAAGAACCAAAAAAGATTCCCGAAACCTTTGTACAGCCTTATTTGGGAAAGCAGCGGTGAATAAAGTGCAGTACTAATTTAGCTAATAGTTAATCCCTGAAAATGAAACCGAAGTTTTTGATATGCAAAAAACGTTAAACATTAAATCATAAATATGCTTAAAAAAACTGATCAAATAATAATCTTCTTACCTAAACCTGTTTGTTACAGACCTTACAGCTTTGATAAGGCCAGGTGGCAGAAAAAGCTGGTCGAGCCGGGCGCCAACCTTTAATTTTTGGAGTTTTTTTTCTTTATAATACTCACGGTACCGTGAAAATAATTCATGATATTTCACCGCAGTATTTTTCAAGTCATATCTTTCAATGATTGTCTGCCTG
>Ga0208853_1000193_pt1 | contig 18414 bp, 22 predicted proteins | sample LakMenEpi03Oct11_FD_150667 | JGI IMG/M metagenome (GOLD analysis project Ga0208853, IMG submission 150667) | Freshwater microbial communities from Lake Mendota, WI - 03OCT2011 deep hole epilimnion (SPAdes) | ecosystem: Environmental > Aquatic > Freshwater > Lake > Epilimnion/Euphotic zone ... | reverse complement strand
GAAAGATTTTGAAAATCCTTGGGGATTGACCACACCAAAAGGAGAAATCAGAATGATGTCGTCACTATTAGATTTAGCAGTTTTTCCAGGAAATCAAGGGGGACCATTAATGCACATTATTGCAGCAAAAGCAGTTGCTTTTGGCGAAGCGTTAACCGATGAGTTTTTTCATTATTCGATGCAAGTACAAAAAAATGCAAAAGCTATGGCTGCCGCTTTTATGAAAAGAGGTTATCATTTAATTTCGGGAGGAACAGACAATCACATGATGCTCATCGACTTAAGAAATAAAAATATCACAGGTAAAGAAGCCGAAAATGCATTGGTAAAAGCAGAGATTACAGTAAACAAGAATATGGTGCCTTTTGATGATAAATCGCCATTCATTACTTCTGGAATTCGTGTTGGAACTCCTGCAATCACAACTCGTGGTTTGGTTGAAGAAGATATGGAAACTATTGTGGAATTAATCGATAGAGTGTTGATGAATCATACCAATGAGACTGTAATTGAAGAAGTAGCTGATGCCGTCAATGAAATGATGAGCGAAAGAGCCATTTTTGTTTTCTAAATCTTTAAACATAAAAAAATAGCAACCTTCAAGAGTTAACTTTTGAAGGTTTATTATTTTACAACAATATTATACTTTTCCAAAAGCCCTTTTAAACCATCGGTTGAGAAAACAGCTTTTTTTAGTTTGTTTTTTTCTGGGTCAATTGTATAATCATAACTTGTAGAAAAATCAGCTTTATTGGCAATTGTATCCATAAATACGGCTCTTCTCAGGTTGCAATTATCAAACAACACTTCCGTCAAATCACTTGCCATAAAATCAACCGCAATCATACTACAGTTGATAAACTGCATTTTCTTTAGCTTCAAGGCATAGAATTTGGTGTAATCCAATAAGCAGTCCTTGAAATGAAATTCATAGATAACTTGATCCGTCATAGCAAAATTAACCGACGTAAAATTACATTTGGTAAACCACACACCACGAAGGGAAACATAATTGATTTTGGTATCTTTAAAATTGCAATCAAAGAAATTACAATCGATAAAAGTTACGGTTTGAAACGTACAATCGGTAAAATCACAGAAATGAAAGGTGCAATTTTCGAATTCTTTGAACTTAATATCAGCTTCGAGAAAGAAGACATCATGATACACTTGGTCTGTAAAATAATCTTTGGACATAAATTTGTTATAAATTGCCAAAGCTAGTAATTTATAAAGCAATCCATTACTAACAATTGTTGATAATTTTTATGGATGAAATTTCTGTTTATGAAGTTCATCTTTATGGAAAGTAATACATTTGAAGGTACTGAAATAATGAAATTATGAGAATTGAAACGGACCTCAAATTAGGATTTAAAGATGTAATGATTAGACCAAAACGTGGTGCATCGAAAATCAAAGTACCAAACAAACGTACTACATTTATTGGAGTTACCGAGCAGGAAAACACAGTTTTTGGTATACTATAAATTATGGAAAGCACTACTTTTTTTAAATTTTGTCCCAATTGTGGTTCCCAAAATTTCGAATACAAAAATAATTTCAAATTCAATTGCCATAAGTGTGATTTTGTATTGTATCACAATATTGCAGCTGCTGTTGCTATAGTATTCACTTTTGAGGACAAAATTTTATTCACCGTCAGAAATGTAGATCCCGACAAAGGAAAACTCGATTTACCTGGTGGCTTTATCGATCCAAGTGAAACAGCCGAACAAGCCGCTTGTCGCGAAATAAAAGAGGAAATAGGGCTAACAATTCTCCCTTCCGAATTAACATATATTACTAGTTCACCCAATGATTATTTATACAAAAATGTGGCTTACAGAACTATGGATATTATTTATGAGTGTCAATTAGAAACCTCAACCATTGATATCACTGCCAAAGACGAAATAAAAGAGTTGATTTGGATGAAACGAAGCGAAATAAAACTTGAAAGTATTGGTTTTGTTTCTATCCGTTCCGTTATTGGTCAATACTATTTACTTTAACTAAAAATTAATAGTCGTTCTATACCCATTCTAAAGTTTATATACTAATTTTATACACTATGGAAAAAAGTATCAAAAAAGGATTTTTATTCAAAAAATACGAAGCACCCTTTCAATCTCCATTTGATAAACTATTTGAAATTTTTAAAGAGTTAATTACGCATACTTCGGGGGATTTTGACGAAGCTATTGATTGGTTACGGCAATTGGATGTAGAATATAAACTCACCGATTCCAGTTATTCCATCGACGACTTTATTGAAGATTTAAAGAAAAAAGGATATATCCGCGAAGAACTCAAAGACGATGGAACTTCGGGGACTGGAATTACTGCTAAAACAGAACGAGCTATCCGACAACAAGCATTAGACCAAATTTTTGGTAATTTGAAAAAATCGGGAAGCGGCAATCATAAAACAAAATATTCGGGAAATGGTGATGAACAAACGGGTGAATTCAGAGAATATCATTTTGGGGATAGTTTGGAGAGTATTTCTTTGACCGAAAGTCTAAAAAATGCTCAAATCAATAATGGTACAGATGAGTTTCGATTGACCGAAAATGATTTGGTTGTAGAAGATGCACGTTTCAAAGCTCAAATGAGTACGGTTTTGATGATTGACATCAGCCATAGCATGATTTTGTATGGCGAAGATCGAATTACTCCAGCCAAAAAAGTAGCTATGGCGTTGGCAGAATTAATCACTACTCGTTATCCAAAAGATACCATTGATATTTTAGTTTTTGGAAACGATGCGTGGCCTATAGCTATTAAAGATTTACCTTATTTAAAAGTAGGTCCCTATCATACCAATACCGTTGCCGGATTACAATTGGCGATGGATATGTTGCGCAGAAAACGCAATACCAACAAACAAATCTTTATGATTACCGATGGAAAACCGAGTTGCATTCGTGAAAAAAATGGCGAATATTATATGAATAGTAACGGATTAGACCAATATATCGTGGAGCAATGCTACAATCAAGCGGCACAAGCTAGGAAGTTGCACATTCCAATCACCACCTTCATGATTGCCAACGATCCTTATTTGCAAAAATTCGTAAACCGCTTTACGGAAGCCAATCAAGGAAAAGCATTTTATACAGGGCTTAAAGGATTGGGCGAAATGATTTTTGAGGATTATGAAACGAATAGGAAGAAGAAGATTAAATGAGAGAATAGAAAATAGAGAAAAGAAAATAGAGAAAAGAAATTAGAAAATAGAGAAAAGAAAATAGAAAGTACGATGAACAAGATACGAAGTACGAAGTAAAATAGAAAAAAATAACTTTGTGAACCCTGCTTGGTGGAAGGAAGTTTTGTGAAAAAACATTGTAAACATCGTGCTCCAAAAATAAAAAATATGAAAATAGAAAACATAACAACATTAGGTGGATTAAAACAATCAGGATACATTTCAAGAAGTATCAAAGACGAGTTGAGAGCTAATCTTCGGGAAAAAATTAAATCGGGAAATCCAACATTTGAAGGCGTACATGGATTTGAAAATACGGTGATACCCGAATTAGAACGCGCCATTTTATCGCGTCATAATATTAATTTATTGGGACTTCGTGGTCAAGCCAAAACACGATTAGCGCGAAAGATGATTGAATTGCTAGACGAATACATTCCAGTGGTAGAGGGTTCAGAAATAAATGATGATCCGCTAAATCCCATTTCTCGATTTGCCAAAAATTTGATAGCAGAAAAAGGCGATAATACCCCAATTTCTTGGTTGCACCGTAGCGAACGTTTTTCCGAAAAACTCGCCACACCTGATGTAACCGTTGCCGATTTAATAGGCGATGTCGACCCAATCAAAGCGGCTAATTTGAAGCTATCTTATGCAGATGACAGAGTAATTCATTTTGGAATGATTCCACGTGCGAACCGTTGTATTTTTGTGATTAATGAGTTGCCCGATTTGCAAGCCCGAATTCAAGTCGCTTTGTTTAATATTTTGCAAGAAGGCGATATTCAAATTCGGGGTTTCAAGTTGCGAATGCCTTTGGATATGCAATTTGTATTTACGGCAAACCCCGAAGATTATACTAATCGTGGTAGTATTGTAACGCCTTTGAAAGATAGAATAGGTTCTCAAATCCTAACACATTATCCCGAAAACATTTCAATAGCAAGAACCATAACCCATCAAGAAGCAAAATTAGACAAAGAGCAATCTGAAACGGTTTATGTGCCTTCATTAGCCAAAGATTTGCTAGAGCAAATTGCCTTTGAAGCCCGTGAAAGTGAGTTTATTGACAATAAAAGCGGTGTAAGTGCTCGAATGACTATTACTGCTTATGAGAATTTATTGAGTACTGCCGAAAGACGTGCGTTAAAGTCTGGTGAAGACAAAACATCAGTTCGTTTGTCTGATTTTATGGGAATCATTCCATCCATAACAGGCAAAGTTGAATTGGTTTATGAAGGCGAACAAGAAGGTGCAGCAGAAGTAGCCCAACATTTGATAGGAAATGCCATTCATACGTTCTTCCCAGCGTATTTTCCAAAAATTGAGAAATTAGAAAAAGATATCGATGCCAGTCCGTATGCTAAAATTCTAGAATGGTTTTTTACAGAAACAGGTTTTGAATTGTTAGACGATGCTTCAGATGTTGAGTATAAAATGCAACTAGACGCTGTAAAACCATTAGAAGACTTAATCCAAAAATACCAACCACAAATTCCTATGGAAGACAGCCGTTTTTTGAAAGAGTTTGTGCTTTGGGGTTTAGTCGAATATGATAAATTGAGTAAAGATAGAGTAGAAGAGGGCTATCAGTTTAAAGATTTGTATAGTAGTTATATTAATAAGTTGTAATTGGTGTATTTAGATTTTGCTTTGTTGTATTAATTAAAAATCTGTTATTCGAAACTGGATTTTGCTTCGCAACATCCATCAAAGCTCCGCTTTGATAATACTAAAAACGAAAAAAAACGCTCAAGTAGCACGTTTTTTGTACATTTGTGTTTTAAAAATAGAAATTATGAAAGCAAAATCAAAAAACACAGGATTTAACGCTCCCATAAAAGAAAAAAACTACGTTGTTATTGATGGTAAAAAAGTATCAAGAAGTTGGGCGGCTGCTTTAGCACTTAAAGGAACTGGGAAAATTTTGGATATGAGAGCCGTTTTAAAATAGAAATCATGAGCCGATACTTATTAGATACTAATGTTTTAGTATTTTTTATTTTGGGAGAAACTGAAAATTTAACCACTGAAATAACAAGTATTCTAAACGATTACAACAATCAATTATATGCTAGTTCGGTTAGTGTATTAGAACTTTTGCAGTTGTATAGAATAAAAAAGATAAAAACAAAAGAGTTTAAAAATGCTACCGAATTATATAACGCTATCCAAGATAGACTTTACATAAAAATCATCCCTTTTACCGAAAAACACACAAAAATACTTGCAAAATTAAAAATTGCTGATGGACATAATGATCCATTTGACCATTCAATAATATCTAGTGCTATTGCCGATAAAATGATACTCGTTTCTTCAGATAGACAGTTTGAAAACTACACCAAGCAACATCTAAACTTTGCTTACAATAAAAGATAAAATCATAGTAAAGATTTAATTTCAACTGACCGAAACAAGCAATTTGTTTAGGTTTTTTTGAATTGATTTTACAAAAATCATACAAATATTAAAAATAAAAAATCCTTAAACTACTGATTTAAAGTATATTTAAGGATTTTTACAGTGACCTCGACTGGATTCAAACCAGTAACCTCTTGAGCCGTAATCAAGTGCGCTATTCAGTTGCGCCACGAGGCCATTAATTTTTACCAAATTTGCCTGCTGATTGGAAAACAGTGTGCTATTCTCCTGATACTTCTGGAGCGCCACGAGGCGTTTTTTGTGGGTGCAAATATAATCATAAATGTGTAACTTGCAAACCTAATTTGATTTAAAACCTAAAAAAAATGTCCTTAGAAAAATACATTCGCGATGTAGAAAATTTCCCAAAAGAGGGTATACTATTTAAAGACATAACTCCAATGTTAATTAATCCTCAAGCTCGGAATGAATGTTTGGAAATTTTGATTTCGTCACTAAAAGATAAAAAAATTGACAAGGTAGTAGGAGTAGAGAGTCGTGGATTTTTCTTTGGGATTTTGTTAGCAGAAAAATTAAACGTGGGTTTCATTCCAGTGCGAAAACCTAAAAAACTTCCGTTCCAAACTATTTCGGCTTCCTATCAATTAGAATATGGTTCAGACACTTTAGAAATGCATATTGATGCTATTCAAAAAGGGGATAAAGTAGTAATTCATGATGATGTTTTGGCTACTGGCGGAACCGCAAAAGCTGTTTGTGAATTGGTTGAAAGACTTGGTGGTGAAATTGTGCAAATGAATTTTATAATGGAAATTACAGCACTGCAAGGCAGACAAAAACTAGGCAATCGAGAAATACTTACTGCTTTAACCTATTAATGAAGAGCTCTTTTCGTTACATAATAACGCCATCCAATAATAGCCATTTGCCATTTTTTGGCTTTGGATAAATCCAATTGCTGTTTGGTGAAACTGGGTAAGAGCAGTTTATTGAGTTTAGCTAAAGTTTTGTACATTATTCTATGATTTCGTAAATACAAATTGTTTTCCGCCTTGGTTGAGTATCATTTTCTTTTCGGAAGGCACAAATTCGAGAAGAATACCTGCTCTTTTAAATTCGAATTTGTCCTTTGCAATGGCATTTAATGGAAAGGCAGATTGCCCAGTTGCCTGTGCCATCATTGTAACATTGTCTTTCGTAATCGTCACTTTTAACGGAAATTCGGGGCTAGAATATTCCCCTAAATAAATATCTAAATCTTTTGTAGTCAGCGCTATTTTGTTTTCTATCTTATCAACAATACTCTCATTGTATAGGATTCTTTTAATTTCATCGATTGGTATTTTGGTATTTTGAGTAAGGTTGTTTTGTAAAATGATGATTGTTTTATCCTCTGTCAAAAAGCGCGAAATGGCTGTGAGATATCCTGCCCAACTTCCGGTATGACTCACTGATTTTCCATATTTCACATGTTGACTTATGCCCCAACCAAAACCATAATTAGTGTTTTTGCCATCTAAGGTTTTAATAGAACTAAAAATGAGTTGCTTGTCTGATTCGTTTACTAGTTGCGTTCCATAAAGAGCTCTGTCCCATTTTAATAAATCGTCAAGGTTAGAATTTACCATGCCATCGCCTACAATTCCATCAAGATAATAGCTGTAGAATTCTTTTCCAAAAGTATCTGGTTTTACTTTATTGTTTTTTTCGTCTAGTACATAACCATTTGCATAATTTGGAATCACTTCGGGTTGATAACGACTGCGATAAACTTGGGTGTCATTCATTTGTAAAGGTTTGAAAATAGCGTCTTTCAAGTAATCGCCAAACGATTGCTTTGATACTTTCTCAATAATAAGTCCGAGCAGCGCATAACCTGTGTTGCTGTATTCATACTTTTCGTTAGGTTGAAATAGTACTTTTGGTTTGTGTGTGGCAAAAAGCGTAACAATATCTTGATTTACAGCAATTTTTGATTTGTCCCAATGTTCCGCAAAAAGTTCCATATAATCAGGTAAACCACCTGTATGATGTAATAGGTTTCTTATGGTTATTCCTTCATAAAAACTCAATTCAGGAACGTATTTTTTTATAGGATCATCAAATGATAGTTTTCCTTGTTTTTGAAGTAAAACAATACCCATAGCCGTAAATTGTTTCGAAACTGACGCTAATTCAAAAACGGTTTCGGGGTTTAGTTTTCTTTGGGTTTCTTCGTCGGCATAACCATAACTCTTTTTGAAGAGTACTACACCATTTTCAGCTACCAAAACGTTTCCATTAAATACTTTTTGATTACTGTAAGCGGTTAATAAACTGTCGATTCTACTTGCTTTGTCTTGAGCATGTGCAATCATAAACAATAAACAGAAGAAGCAAAGAAGTACTATTTTTTTCATCTTGTGTGTTTTTTTTTTTCAAATATAGTAATGTTGAGTTTAAAAAAAAATCCGCTTTGTAGCGGATTTAGTTTATGCTTTTGAGTTTTTAAACTTTTTCTTCCCATCTTTCTCATCGTCTTCGGATTTTTTTATTTTTTCTTCAGCCAGTTCAATCTCATTTTAATTGTTTTCTTGTTTTTGTTTTAAATCATCCAATTGTTTTTGAATTTGTTCGAGTTGTCGTGAAAAATCTTGATTGCCTTTTTTGTAATTAAATTGTTTGTATCCTACAACGCCGGTGCTACTTTCGTTACTTTGCTTAATAAATTCGTCAATCTCTTCTTTGGTATAGTCACTTCCACCTTCTATGACTTTTCCATCTTCAATAATTAAGGGTTCTTTACCCGTTCTTTGAATGCTTGTTATAATTCGTGGACCAGAAGGTTTTTCATTTGGGTATGAATATTTATAGTTTTTCATCATGGTATCTTCTGGGTCAACACTAGAAGAAAAAGTAAGACCAGCAGGAAACATTGGCGTCTGCCCAAAACCTACCTCGTTATTTTGTTTGTAAATTTTTATATCACCTATTGGTTTTATATTATCATAACTCAATGAACCCTTTTCACCAATTTTTGTTTTATAAGAAATAGTGATGGCTATAATTTCATTGCTTTCATTTCTTTTTACATTGCTGTATTTTAAAGTAACACCTTTTTCAGCAAATACCTTCACATCGTCTTTCATTTGTTGTTCGGGTGTGTTTTTGTTCCAAGTGACAAAATACATGTCTTTCAAAAGTTTAACTAAGGGATCATTTTCAGTAGTTTGAGCAAAAGAATGAAAAACTACAAACAAAAATAAACTTGCAAATTTAATGGCGTACTTCATGTTTTTTAGATTTAAAATTACAATCAAATTTAGTAAGTTTAAAATAGTAAATAACAATGTTTAATAGTTTTTTAACCTTTAAATAATTAAAAATAATATTTTAGAGGTTATTATTCTCATTTCGTATCAATCGAAACACCCAAATCCCTAAAATGAAACCCAATAAACCAAGAAGTCCCATAAACAACCAATTCATTTGGTAACCAAAATATTCAATAATTTCCATACCCATTTTTGCACTAAGGATATGAGCCGAACTGAAACTCATCGTATATATAGCCATATAACGGCCTTCATGCCCTTTAGGTGCTCTGCTCAATGAAACCGAATTAGAGAAAGGAAAGGCAAACATTTCCCCAAAGGTCATAAACACCATCATAATTATGAGAACACCATACCAAGTATTGATAAGCATCAACAACATACTGATAGCCATGAATAAAGAACCTAAGGCAACTACTTTCACTTTGCTAATGTGATGTCGTTCCACATAGCTAACAATAGGCATTTCAAGAAAGAAAATCATCAAACCGTTCATGGTTAACAGCAGGCCAGTTTGAAATTCGGTTAAGCTAAATTGTTCTTTATGATAGAGTGGGATAGTAGTAAATAATTGAAAAAATAAAATACCCGAAATTAAACACGTTAAAAGAAAAATCATAAATGGCTTGTCTTTGAAGACGGAATGGGTCAACACTTCGCCTGGGTGAGCTTTATCGCGAAAAGCTGTTTTTTTCTTTTCTTTTACTTTTAACCAAAAAATAAGAATAGCTATGATACAGGTAGCACCATCTGCCCAAAACAAGCCACGATACCCAATATTCATAATAATCAAACCACCTAATGCAGGTCCAGCTGCAAAGCCAAGATTGATAGCAAGTCGAACCAAAGTAAGCGCACGAGTTCGGATTTCAGGTTTGGCATAGGCACCCAATGAAACAAACATCGCAGGACGATACATGTCAGCTACCGTCATGATCAAAAACATACTGATACAAAGACCTATAAAACTGGTAATGAATTGAATAACAAAAAAGAGTAGACCACTAACCAACAAGCTAATAATCATGATGCGGTAGAACCCAATTTTATCCGAAAGCTTTCCACCCAACCAAGAACCAAGTATCGAACCAAAACCAAAACAAACCATAATCCATCCAACTTCTCCATAAGTGAAATGCAAATCTTCCTTCAAATACTTTGAAAGAAAAGGCAAAACCATCGTTCCCGCACGATTGATAAAAGTAATAATGGCGAGAATCCAAATTTCTCTTGAAAATCCTCTGAAATTGTTGATGTATCGCTGAAAAGCTAATTGGAGCATGTAGTAATGTTTGATTTACAAATTTAAAAAACTTTGTGGCTCATACTCTTGGAAGCGTACTTAGTTTTACATTATTTTTGTTAAAAAGTACACAATGAAAAAAATATTTTCACTTTTGTTTTTACTAACAAGTTTTTTGATAACAGCACAAGAATCATCAAAAGAATTCCAAGACTCACTCAATAAAGATTATTCAAATCGTGAAAAGAGCCCATTGTCCTCGGAGGATTTTGCATCTTTTAAATCATTGGATTTCTTTCCTATAAATACTAAATTTATAGTGAAAGCGAAGTTTGTCCGTTTACCCAATGAAAAAATATTCAAGATGAAAACGTCAACATCACGAGCACCCGAATATGTGAAGTATGGCAAATTAATTTTTACAATAGACGGAAAAGATTTCAAACTCAATTTGTATCAAAATATAGAATTAATTAAAAAAGCAGGTTTTGAAGATTATCTTTTTCTACCTTTTTCTGATTTGACTTGCGGAAAGGAAAGCTACATAGGCGGAAGGTATATTGATATGAAAATTCCAAAAGGAAATACAACAACAATCGACTTCAATAAAGCGTACAATCCTTATTGTGCCTACAATCATAAATATTCTTGTCCTATTGTTCCACTCGAGAATGATTTAGAAATTGCCATTTTGGCTGGTGTTAAAAAGTTTCATGACTAATGCAATACTTCAATTTGCATACTCACAAGTTCACTAACAATCCAACCACTTTGGAATTGGTCAATCAATATCCTTGGGAGTTTGACGAAAGTATTCCGCATTATTCTATTGGAATTCACCCTTGGTATATTGATGAAAACAGATTGGAACTGGATTTAAAAATTATTGAAGAGAAATTACAACAGCCAGAATGTTTGGCTCTTGGCGAATGTGGTTTAGATAAGCGTATCGAAATTCCATTAGCAGTGCAAATCAAAGTTTTTAAACAGCAAATTGCTTTGGCTGAGAAATATCAAAAACCACTCATATTGCATCTGGTGGCGGCTTTTGATAAATTAATTGAAATTAAAAAAAGGTTGGATATTTCTGTTCCTGTTATTATTCATGGGTTTTCAAAAAATGCACAACTGGCAAAGCAGTTATTGGATAATGGGTTTTATCTGTCTTTTGGAAAATATTTATTGCAATCCCGAAGCGTCGGGACTGAATTAGAATACGTTTTTAAATCAGTTCCTAATCATCGTTTTTTTCTGGAAACCGATACTGTTGAAGAATCCTTAGAAGAAGTTTATACCTTAGCGGCGAAATATAAAAAAATTACCTTGGATGAGCTCCAAAAACAAATACAAAATAATTTTAGTTTAGTTTTTAAATCATTTTAATTTTAAATCAGAGGATGCGATTGCTCGTGCCTCGAAAAGATAAAAAAAATGGCAAAGTGGCAAGAAAGAGCAGCGCTCTTATTTAAGGCAGAAGGATTAAATAACTTAAAAAATGCTAACGTATTAGTTGTTGGACTTGGTGGTGTTGGTTCGTTCGCTGCTGAGTTTTTGGCTCGTGCTGGTGTTGGAAGTTTGACCATTGTTGATGGTGATGTTGTAGATATTACTAATATAAATCGACAGTTACCCGCGTTGCATTCTACAGTTGGAATGCCGAAGGTACATGTTGTTGGTGACAGATTGATGGATATTAATCCGGAGTTGAACTTAACTCGTATAGAAGAATTCCTTTCACCGGAACGCTCGCTAGAAATTGTTACTCCCGATTTTGATTATGTACTAGATTGCATTGATAGCATCACGCCAAAGTTGAATTTGATTGTTGCCTGTAAAAGAAAGCGGGTAAAAGTGATTTCGAGTATGGGAGCAGGAGGAAAGATGGATGCATCAAAGGTAAAAGTTGCCAATATAAAAAACACAGCGCATTGTCATTTGGCTAAGACCATAAGAAAGCGTTTAAAAAAAGTCCATATAGATAAACTGAAAGTAGTTTACTCTTCTGAAATACAGGATGCCTCTAGCTTAAAAATGACTGATGGAACCAACTATAAAAGATCGTTTTATGGCACGAACAGTTATATGCCCTGTCTTTTTGGTTTGTATGCTGCTGAAACGGTGATACGGTATTTGTTGGAGAAAGAGGAAAGAGAATAGAATAAAGAGAATAGACTATAGAACTAAATCTTGGGAACAGATTGCCACGTTCCTCGTAATGAACATGATTAAAACGGTAATTTTCGATATGGATGGTGTAATTGTGGATACTGAACCAGTTCATCACTATGCTTATAACCAACATTTCAAACAATTAAACATCGATGTTTCACCCGAAATGTATGCCACGTTTACAGGCAATTCGACCAAAAATATTTTTGAAAGATTAAAAGTGCAATATAATTTATCGGATGATGTTCCAACTTTAGTAGAAACGAAACGCAATTTATTTAATGAAGCTTTTGATAGCAAAGAAGATTTATATTTATTAGATGGTGTAGAAGATTTGATTAAAGATTTACATCAAAACGGAATGCAATTGGTGTTAGCATCTTCATCAGCAACAGTAACGATTAACAGGATTTTCAATCGTTTTGGGTTGCACCAATACTTTACTCACATTGTTTCTGGAGAAGATTTTCCAAAATCCAAACCTCATCCAGCTATTTTTCAACAAGCTGCATTTTTGGCAAAAACTCCTGTAGAAAACTGTATTGTTATCGAAGATAGTACCAATGGGATTTTGGCAGCAAAGTCGGCAGGAATTTATTGTATTGGTTATGATAGTTTCCATTCAAAAATGCAGGATTACTCGATGGCCGATAGGGTAATTAGAAATTTTGATGAACTTAGTTTTGAAACGATACAAACGATAAATTAACCCACAGCTTCCTTATAAACTGTAAGGCATCTTTCTCGAGCTTGTTTATGGTCGACAATAGGAAGTGGATAATCTATAGTATCCAACTCGGGTATCCATTTTTTGATGTATACTAAATCCTTATCAAACTTTTTAATTTGCTCCGTTGGATTGAAAATTCTAAAGTAAGGAGCTGCATCAACGCCACTTCCTGCTGCCCATTGCCAATTACCCACATTGCTAGATTGTTCGTAATCTAAAAGTTTGATGGCAAAATACGCTTCACCCCAACGCCAATCTATCAACAAATGTTTACATAAAAAACTAGCTACTATCATTCGTACGCGATTGTGCATGTGTCCGGTAGCATTTAGTTCGCGCATACCAGCATCTACAAAAGGATAGCCCGTTTTTCCTTCGCACCATTTTTGAAATACTACTTCGTTATTATCCCATTTTATTCCATCATATTTTGGACGGAAACTCGATTTGTTTGTGTGTGGAAAATGCCATAGAATTTGCATAAAAAATTCTCTCCAAATCAATTCTTTAAAAAATGTTTCGTTTTTACTTTCAATTGCCTTGGCTATCATTTTCCGAATGGAAACTGCTCCAAAACGTAGGTAAATCCCAAGATAGGAAGTTTTGTTTAATGCCGGAAAATTGCGAGTAGCTTCGTAATTATCAATCAAAGAATTGGAAATATCGAAAGGTGTTATTTTTATAGTAGAAGTTTCAAAACCGATATCATTCAAACTTAAAAATGGATAGGAGTGAAGTGTAATTTTGTTAAGTAAATACTCTGATTTATAATTAATTAACTGTATCTTTTTAAAGTTATCTTTCCATTTATTTGAATAAGGTGTATAGACAACATAAGGTGTTCCATCGTCTTTGACTACTTCGCTTTTTTCGAAAATGACTTGGTCTTTGCTAGTTTTAAATTCAATAGTATGTTGTTTAAACAAATGATACAAATCCAAATCTCTTTTACGGGCATAAGGTTCATAATCATGATTGGTATACACTGCTTTAATAGTATTTTCTGCAATCAGTTTCTGAAAAACTTCAATAGGTTTTCCATGAAAGACAGCCAAAGATTTTCCAACTTCTTGTAATTGGTTTTGGATTTTTTCTAATTGTTGATGAATAAAAGTAACGCGCGCATCATCCTTTGGCAATTGAGAAAGTATGTCTTGATCAAAAATAAATATAGGCAAAACGCTTTCACCATTTTGCAGCGCGTGAAAAAGTCCAACATTATCATCCAATCGTAAGTCGCGTCGAAACCAGAATAGGTTCATAATATCTAATTTTTTTGTTTAAGTTGGTTTAAGGTTGTTTAAAGTAGTTTAAGTTTACATAACCTGGATAATAACAATTTTAAACTCTTAAACCTTTAAACTTTTAACTTCTTATCCGTTCACTAGCAGCGTTGACATACCACCATCAACATGGAAAATTTGTCCCGAAATCCAACTGCTTTTATCACTCAATAAGAAACTCGCCATTTGCGCCATATCTTCAGTACTTCCAACTCTTTTTAAAGGATGTCGCAAAGCTGATTTTTCTTTTTTCTCATCATTGCTTAAGAATTTTTCGGCTAATGGTGTATCCGTTAAAGAAGGCGCAATCACATTCACTCTAATTTTTGGTGCATATTCAGCAGCCAATGCTTTTGCAAAACCTTCAATGGCACCTTTTGCAGCGGCTACGCTAGTGTGAAAAGGCATTCCCATACTTGCAGCAACAGAACTAAATAGCACGATACTTGACTGTTCTGCTGCGTTCAAATTTGGTAAAATGGATTGAATAACTTTAACCATACTGATAAAGTTAATTTGCATATCAGCTTCAAAAGTTTCGATTTTCAGTCCTCTAAATGGCCGAAGATTAATACTTCCTGGACAATACACAAATCCATGAATTATATCGGGAAGTTTGGTCGTATCCAAAGTATCCGTCAAGGCATCAAAAGGAATGTGTGTAACATTCATTTCAGCTATAATGTCGTTTGTTCTTGAGGCAATAAAAACTTTGTTTTCGTATTGCAATTCTTTGGCTATCGCTAATCCGTTGCCATAAGAGCCGCCTATTAAGAGTATATTTTTCATATTATTGTGGTTTAAATTCTCCAAACATTTCTATTAATTTCTTTCTTCTGTATTCAAATATTTCGTTCAATTTTGGTTTAACCAAAAAAGGATGCACTAACTGTCCCAAAATTCCCAAAGGAACTTTATAATCCACAATATCTTCCATTTCTACACCGCCATCAATTTCCTTGATAAAATGTTTATGATGCCACAAAGCATAAGGTCCAAATCGTTGTTCGTCAACAAAATATTTTTTATCTACAACATGTGTTATTTCAGTAACCCATTTAGTTGGAATTCCCAAAACAGGAGTAACAATATACTGAATAATTTGACCTGGGAACATTGGTCTATCAGCACCAGAGAGAATTTTAAAACCCATATACTCCGGAGTTATTTTCTGGAGATTTTTTGGGTCAGATAGTAAATCCCATGCTTCGTCAATAGTTATAGGTAGATTTTGTTTTGAATGTAATCTGTAAATTTTCATTATAAAATTATATTTTTTGTAAAATTACTATATTTTTGTTGAATTATATTTATAAAATGTTAAACAAATATATTTAAGTTATTATTAACATTCCATACTCTTTTCAATTTGTAATTTTGGACAAACTATTAACAATTCAATTTATGAAAAAAATTATTTTTATGTTAGCTATGATTATTGCTAATTATGTAATTTACGCTCAAGTAAAAACTCCAGCTCCAAGTCCAAAATCTGTTTTAACACAAGTAGTTGGTTTGACTGATGTTACAATCGATTATTCAAGACCAAGTTCAAAAGGAAGATCTGTTTTTGGTAATTTAGTTCCTTTTGGAAAATTATGGCGAACTGGTGCTAACCAAAATTCTATGGTAACTTTTAGTGAAGATGTTGTTATCAAAGGTGCTACATTGAAGAAAGGTAAATATGCCATATTCACTAAACCAAAAGCTGATGTTTGGGAAATTTTTTTCTATTCAAATACAGATAATTGGGGAACACCCGAGAACTGGGATGAAAAAAATGTGGCATTAAGTACAACAGCTTCTCCAATAACTCTTGGAAATAATGTTGAAACGTTCACAATTTCCATAAATAATTTGACTAACGATAGTGCTACTTTAGACTTATCATGGGAAAAAACAATGGTTTCAATTAAATTTGAAGTTCCAACACAAAAAGCAGCTATGGCGAGTATTACCAAAACTTTAGCTGGACCAGGTGCTGGTGATTATTTTTCCTCGGCGCAATACTTGTTTCAATCAGAAGGCGATATGAATAAAGCTTTAGAATATGTGAACAAAGCAATTAGCATGGCAAAACCTGGCGAAGACGTTCCGTTTTGGCATTTGAGATTAAAATCGTTAATACAAGCAAAATTGGGTGATAAAACAGGAGCAATTGCTACTGCAAAAGTTTCATTAGCCAATGCTGAAAAAGCTAAAAATGAGGACTATGTTAAAATGAATAACGATAGTATAAAAGAGTGGAGTAAAAAATAATTATCTCTTATCAATATTAACCACGAATTCTAAAAAGTTCGTGGTTTTTTTATGCTATAATTTTTTGTTTGTCTCTAAAGCAAATTTGGAAAATAATTGATACTAGTACAGTTAATGATGCTCCAATAAAATTTAACCACAAATAACCAAGCTTTTCTTGTCCCGTTGGATAGATATGAATAGTGTAATAATAAATAAAGAAAATGGTAATTTGACTAATCACGGCACTATAAAATATGGCATTTGCTTTGACATATTTAATATAAAAGCCAACCAAAAACACACCCAATACGGTTCCGTAGAAAATGGAACCCACAATATTGACCAATTGAATTAAATTTTCAAATAGTGTTCCTACACAAGCAAAAAGTATGGCAATTACGCCCCAAAGTAATGTAAAATAACGAGTGGCATTGACATAGTGTTTTTCAGATTTTTCTCCTCTAACATTTCTCTTGTAAATATCAATAGCTGTTGTGGATGCCAATGCTGTTAAACCTGAAGCAGAGGAAGACATGGCTGCCGATAAAATTACTGCTAATAATAATCCTATTAATCCTGAAGGTAAATAGTTTAAAATAAAATAAATAAATACGTAATCTTTATCATTGGTTTCGGCTTTACTATCTACTTTTTCAATGATTTCTTTGGCTTGCTCGTGCAAATCTTTTTCTTTGCTAGATAGTGAAATCAGTTTTTTTCTCAGAATTGGATTGTCATAATTTTGATTGAGATGGTCAATATATAGTAGATTGAATTCCTTTTTTTCTTCGGATAATTGAGATAACTGTTTTTCTAGCGAATGGTAATCTGTTGCAAATTTTGATTTTTCAATCGCCTCTTTATTAACTGGATTAAAATGCAAAGGCACCGGATTGAATTGGAAAAACACAAACACCATCACACCTATTAATAATATAAAAAATTGCATCGGTACTTTAAGAAATCCATTCATGATTAAACCCATTTGGCTTTCTCTATCTGATTTTCCAGATAAATAGCGCCCTACCTGAGATTGGTCAGTGCCAAAATAAGATAACATTAAGAAAAATCCACCGGTAATACCGCTCCAAAAGGTATATCTGTTTTGAGGATCAATCGAAAAATCAAGTATATTCATTTTATCATTGGCACCAGCAATGTGAAGTGCGTTTGAAAAGGTCATGTCATTGGGTAACAAATGTAAAATGAGAAAAAAGGTAATGAACATGCCACTCATGATGATAAACATTTGTTGTTTTTGGGTAACGTTTACGGCTTTTGTTCCGCCAGCAAAAGTGTAAATCATTACTAAAATCCCAATGATAACATTAAGCAGTGTTAAATTCCAACCCAAAACTGCAGAGAGAATTATAGATGGCGCGTAAATAGTTAATCCTGTTCCTAATCCACGTTGAATTAAAAATAATATGGCCGTAAACGAACGTGTTTTTAAATCAAATCGTTGTTCGAGATATTCATAGGCAGTAAATACTTTTAGTCGATGATAAATGGGAATGAATGTCATTGAAATAACCACCATGGCAATAGGTAAGCCAAAATAGAATTGTACAAAACCCATTCCATCGTGATAGGCCTGACCTGGTGTGGAAAGAAACGTAATAGCACTGGCTTGTGTTGCCATTACAGATAAACCGACAGTCCACCATGGTGTTTCTTTGTTTCCAAGAATGTATTCTTCTACGTTTTTGCTTCCTTTGGTTTTATATACACCATAGAAAACTATGAAAAGTAGTGTTACTGTTAAAACTAACCAATCAAGTTGTTGCATATTAAAAGAATAATTGCATTAGAATAAAAAAGACAATAATATAAAT
>Ga0208853_1000192_pt1 | contig 18418 bp, 9 predicted proteins | sample LakMenEpi03Oct11_FD_150667 | JGI IMG/M metagenome (GOLD analysis project Ga0208853, IMG submission 150667) | Freshwater microbial communities from Lake Mendota, WI - 03OCT2011 deep hole epilimnion (SPAdes) | ecosystem: Environmental > Aquatic > Freshwater > Lake > Epilimnion/Euphotic zone ... | reverse complement strand
CAATAACTGTCACTTTATCATCTGTCTGTCACCTCAGCCTTTTTGAAGTTGAATCAGATAATCGAACAGATTTTCTCCCCCTTGGAGGTTCAATTTTTTTCGGAGCCGATAACGACTAATTTCAACCCCCCGAACGGAAATATTCAGTAACTGCGCAATTTCTTTTGAACTCAGGTTCATTCTCAGATAGGAACATAGTTTTACTTCATTGGGACTGATATCAGGGTGTTTGGTTTTTAGCTGCATAACAAAATCACTGTGTACCTTATCGAAGTGTTTGGCGAAATGATCCCACTCCTGATCAATTTGATCATCTTCCTCCAATTGCTTGATCATTTTCTTTACTTCTGTTTGGGCGGCGGGAACATCGACTCTGCGAATCAGCTGATTCAATTCTGTTTTCAAACGGGTAATCAATTCCCCCTTCTTAACCAAGTGCATGGCAGTTGATGCCAATTCTGAATTTTTGAATTGGATTTCTGTTTCGAGGTTTTGGCTTTTTACCGAAATGAGTTCGCTTTCGGCCCTGGTTTTCTCCAGTTCAAGAATGTATTGCAACTTTTTTTGCTCTTCTTCAAAGAGCAACTGTTGTCGCCGGAATTTGTTTTGCAGGAAACGATACCTCCAGAAAAATAAGCCACCTGCCAACAATAAATAAAATATCCATGCAATCGGTGTCTGGTACCAGGGTGATGATAGTAAGAAAGGAAAGCTGACCGGCTTTGATTCACTACCCAGGTTATTTCTGGCTTTTACTTCAAATTGATAATTACCGGGGGGTAAATTGGTAAACTCTTTCTCTGTTCTCTTCGTCCATTCTGACCATTGATCTTCAAATCCCGCCAGCCGGTAACTGTATTCTAGGGATTCCGGGTCAGTGATAGGTGCAGTACTATATTCGAAACGTATGTTTCTTTCATTAGGTCCTATAGTGACTTTGCTGTTTTCGTCCAGCAGTCCAAATCCTCCAAATAATAGACTGTCTGAATGTAATCCTAATCGTACCCCCCGGATGCTTACTTCCAGGTTTTCCTGTTGTTTCCGGTATTTTGACAAATTAACATGGTACAGTCCTGCTTCCCCTGCCATGAAAACGTTGTTATCATTATAAGGGTAGATGAATTCAAAGCCACTGAGTAGTTTCTTTTTGAGTTCAGGCAGATATACAATAGAAGTATTGGCCGATGAGCGATCAATCCAACCCACTGTTTTCTCATGCACGAACCAGATATTACCTGTTGCATCATCTTGCAGGTATCGGATACTTTGGTTGCCGAGCCATTTTGCATAGGTCGGATCTGCCTCAAAGCGGTCAGCTTTCGGGTCATATCGGTATACGCCCTTTTCAGTACCAACTACCATTTGTTCGAGCACTTTGAAAATATGGTTATTTAATTGAGAAGGTAACCCCTCGGCTACTCCATAGGTTTTCCATTGGGTGGCATGACCGGTATCTCTTTGTAAGCGAAAAACCCCATGATAGGGGTGGGAAATCCAGATATTTTGTTCCCCGTCAATAACTACATATCGTGAAGACTCTTCAAAAGGGGAAAATGTTTTTCCCGGAACGAAACGTTCGGAGCTATAATCAATCAGTTGGAGACCCTGGTAGTTCCCGGCCAGAATTTTACTCGTGGGATAGGTAGCGCTGAGTGGTTTGAAGTTCCAGAATCCCTTTCCCAATAGTACAGGAACTGCTTTTGATTGCTGAATCCGGAATACCCCCTCGTGGTGTCCTAGTAAGATCTGGTTATTGATTTCAGTTATAGACCAGGCCTGGCCTTTTGTGTTTTCAATGGTTAGAAAGGGTTGCTGGCTGAAGCTTAAGTCAGGCAGGTTGTCTAGGGTTGTTCTCCAGGTACCATTGGACGTGCCTACATATAGAATGCCATTCTGAACCAGGCAGGAATAGGCGGCCATTTTACCTTCAGAAGGATCGATGCGCTTAATTGCACTGTTGTAGGCTATATAATCAATCCCGTTATCCAATCCCAACCATAAGTTGTTATTCCGGTCTGCACGGATGCTAAGCACATTGTTGTTTTGTAAGCCCTCTCTTAACCCGAAGTGTTGAATGCGTTTCCCGGTTTGGTCAATTATATAGATGCCATTGGTATTGGTCGCCAGCGCAAATCGACCGTCTGGTAATTTTTCGGTCGCATAAATGCGTGCTGATTGAATGACGGCGAGATTCGGGTGGGTCATCCGCTTTAATCCTTTACCATCTGAAATAAAGATGCCTCCCTTCAGGTGAATGACCATAAGTTGGTTGCCATCTATGGCATGCAGTCCGGTAATGGCATCGTTGGTTGGCGATGGATTTCTTGCGAATAATGTTCGCCAGGCACCATTTTCATAGATTAGAAGTCCTTTCTCAAAATCCTGGGCGTATAGTTTCCCGTTTACGGCCCCTAAAAATCCCCATTCGGAAGCTGCGGGAAATACGGCCATGGCACTCCCGCTGTATTTGAATATTCTTTTGGCTGTGCGAAACCATATATCCTGATTGATCTGAATGATATCCCAGACATCCCCGAAGGCGAGTTCGTTGGCTGGGATCTTGTTCAGCAGGGATCTGTAGATTAATCTGCCACCCTTATCGGGTTCGAAGTATCCCAACTCATCCTGCCCCCCCACAAAAATCTTTCCGTTCCGACCTACTTGTACTGACCTAACAATGGTTCGGTTGGGAAGGGGGTGGAGCGCCCAATATCTTCCATCAAAGCTGAGCAGACCCTCATTATTTGCCACAAATATGTTTCCAGCTTCATCCTGGCTTATGTCCCAATTCTGCAGCCCCCCGCCATACACTTTTTTTGGGTGATTGACCACATCCGGCAAGCCAACGGTATTCTGTCCGCTAACTTTTAAGAGCGTGATTAAAAGGAATACAGCAATACAAGACTTTTTCATCTGTAAAAGGTATATAATAATAACTGATGAGTTGAGATTTTGTTTATGATGTAGTAGTGATGTAGTAATTAACTATTGATAATCAATGATATATAAATACTGATGTAGTATTGTTGGAGTCATTTTTTTCAGCAGGCTTGTCAGGCTGAGTAACATTGCACAGGTTTAAACTAACAACCTAATTGCAAAATTTCTGCCGTATGAAAAGAAAATATTTCTTGTTGGGTCTACTGCTGTTCCTTTTTGGTCAGCTATCGGCTCAAATGATGACAGTCACCGGTAAGGTGATAAATGGCTCATCCGCTGAACCCCTGGCTGGTGCCACGGTGGGTATAAAAGGGGGAGCAACGAAGGCCTTGACGGATGCCGCAGGTCGCTTCTCTTTGTCTAATGTAAATGCAGGTTCTGTTTTGGTGGTAGGCTATGTTGGTATGGTTTCGCGTGAAGTGAAAGTGACGGGTACTACCATGACCATCGAACTTTTCCAGTCTACCTCTACCTTATCAGATGTGGTCGTAGTGGGTTATGGCACACAAAAAATTACCAAAGTTTCGGGAGCCATTTCAACTGTGAAAAGTGCCGACATCGAAAAATTGCGACCTGTTAGAACGGAGGAAGCGCTGCAGGGGCGTGCCGCGGGTGTGAATGTTATCCAGAGTGGATCCCCGGGAGCAAAACCAACGGTATTGATCAGGGGTATTCCTTCCTATTCCGGTACTGATCCTGTGGTGGTTATAGATGGCGTGCCTCAGACGCTGACCGACCTGAATGCAATCAATGCATCAGAAATAGAGTCGATCAATGTGCTAAAAGATGCTGCTGCATCAGCCATTTTTGGTGTGAAAGGTGGCAACGGTGTGATCGTCGTAACAACACGTTCCGGAAAGAAGGGAAAAGCTGAATTCAATGTAAATAGCAACTATGGTATTCAGGAAGTAGCCAACAGAGTAGGTGTGTTGAATGCGACCGAATATGCGGCCATCATAAATGAAGGCAGCACGGTTTCTGGCGGATCACCCATTTTTACCAATCTGAGTAGTTTGGGTGTAGGTACTAACTGGCAGGACCAAGTGTTCAAGCAAGCATCATTGCAAACCCACAATATTTCTGCCAGAGGCGGTTCCGATCAGGTAACCTATTTCATTTCGGGTGGTTTTCTTAGCCAGGGAGGAATTGTAGGTGGAAATGATAAATCGCTTTTTAACCGGGGTAACCTCACCGCGAATTTGAACATCGCGCTCAGTGATCGGCTCCGACTTATCTTGAATACATCGGCTGTTATATTAAATGGGAGAGGTGTTCAGGAAAATTCTTTTAACTCCATCTTGGGTTCGGCCTTGAATTATGATCCTACGGTGCCGGTGTATAATAATGTTCCTAATACGGTTGGACAATACGGATTCAGCACAAGGATTTTTTCAGAGATTTTCAACCCACTGACCAAACTGGAGAATACGTATAATAAAAACGTGGGGGCAAAACTGTACGGAAAGGCTGAACTGCAATACAAGCTTCGGAAGGGATTATTGCTAACCTCCCGCTTTGGATATACTAAGTATGATGGTAATGCCAAGAGTTTTACGCCCCTTGTATTTTATGGCATCAATAACGTAGATAACTCCATGAATGCGGATGGTTCAACTGTTGCAGGTCGGTTTAACAGTGTATCGCATGAAAAAACTAGCAATTTTAACTACACCTGGGAGTCATTTGCTAATTACGATTTTAACTGGAAAGAAAACCACCACTTTGAAACGGTCGTTGGTTTTTCGCTTGCAAGGGTGGCCGGAAATGCTGCCGGCGCATCCAGACAGGATGTTCCATTCAATAGTTGGGAATTTGCCGACTTCACAGCTGCAACGGGTGTAAATACCTCGACCAATACCAATGCATTGAGTGGTTACTATTACCAGTATTTCCGCCGGAATTTATCGAAGTTCCTGCGAGTGAATTATGACTACCAGGAAAAATACCTTGCATCTATAACGCTGCGGCGCGATGGCTCATTTGCTTTCGGAACTGATAATAAGAATGCTAATTTCCTATCGGGTTCCGCCGGTTGGGTCATCAGTCAGGAAAAGTTTTTCAAGTCCAACTGGATTGATCTGTTGAAATTAAGAACCAGCTATGGTACTGTCGGCAACGAAAATGTTAACCCACAATATGTAGGTATTGTAGTGGGAGGTCCCAGCTATGGACCTACGGCCAATAGCAATGGTTACAACTTTGGAGACGTATTCTATCCGGGATCAACCGTAGGTTCTGCTGCTAACAATGCTCTTCGCTGGGAGAAGCAGATTCAAGCCAATATCGGATTTGATGCCCTTTTCTTCAAGCGCAAAGTGTCGCTTGCCTTTGATTGGTTCTCTCGCGAAGTAGATGGGTTGCTCTTTACCCCTTCCGCATCACTTTATTTGGGAACAGTTCCTATTCCAACAGCAAACATAGGCGCTACTAAGACAACTGGCTATGAGATAACGATAGGTTACAACGATCGCATTGGTAAAAAGCTGCAATTCAATACAACAGCTACTTTTACAGCAGCTAAAAATCTCGTTACCGCTACCAATACAGATGGAACGGCTAAGATCTTCGGTGGTTTTTATTTTAATGGACAAAACCAAAGTGTAACGGTCTTTGAAAAGGGCCAGACACCGGGTTATTTCTACGGACATCAGGCTATTGGCATCTTTCAAAATGCCGGAGAAATTTCATCAGCCCCGGCGCAGGCAGGTGCAGTTCCCGGTGACATTCGTTTTGCAGACATAGATGGCAATGGTGTTATTAATGCGAATGATAAGACCAAGATTGGCGATCCCTTCCCCGATTTTACCATTGGCTGGAATGTAAATATTACCTACGGCAATTTTGATCTTACTGCCTTTACGTATGCCTCTATAGGAAATGATGTTTATAGCGCATGGGAGCGCAATGGCAATTTTACCAACAAATACAGGGGCGTTTTGGCTCGTTGGACAGGTCAAGGCACCACGAACGACCCTCGCAATCCCAGGTATAGTTTTACCGATGCGAATAGTAACATCCGGGTATCGAGCCGCTATGTAGAAGATGGTTCATTTGTGCGTCTGAAAAATTTACAGATAGGATACACTTTCCCTGCAACCGAGCGTAAGAAAATATTTACAGGTATCCGCGCCTATATTCAGGCACGTAACCTTTTCACACTTACCAAATACAGCGGTCTTGATCCGGAGATTGCTGGCGGTATTCTGGATACCGGAGTGGATCGTGGTGCATATCCTCAGGCAAGAACATTTTCTTTCGGACTAGACATCAAACTCTAACAATCTATCAAAGCATTTAATATGAGAAAGCAGATTCTACCCCTACTAGCAGCCGGCATGTTTTTGATGTTGGCAGGAGGCTGTACAAAATGGATTGATTATGATCCGAAAGAAGATTTTCGGATTACAGAAGCGAACTATTTAAGTTCAGAGTCAGATTACCGTACCATGGCCGTTAGTGTATATACACCCATGCAATGGTTGTGTCAGGCCCCACTGGTTGGAGATATTGCAAGCAATGATGCTGCCAGCGGCGGCGAAAATGCTTCTGATGTTCTCGCCCTCCAGCAGATCGATGACTTTACCCATACTCCGGTCAATAATATATTGACCGAATTGTGGCAGTCTGCCTTTGAAGGCATTAACCGTGCCAACTACCTGCATCAGTATAAGCAGGCAAATCCTGCCGGACAGGCCATCAGTTTTCCCGGTAAAGAGGCAATGTACGGGGAGGTTTATTTTTTACGTGCCTATTACTATTTCCATCTGGTTCGTTTTTTTGGAGATGTGCCCTTGTTCTATGAAAAGCGACTCAGCTTGAGCGAGTCCCGTACGTTGAAACGTTCTCCCAAGACGGAAGTATATGCTCAAATTGAGCGCGATCTTACCGCAGCCATCGCTGTTTTACCTGCAGTGCAGGTACAAAAGGGACGAATTACCAAATATGCGGCACAGGCATTATTAGGAAAGGTTTATTTATATCAAAACAAGTTCGAAAGTGCTGCACAGGTACTTGAAAGTGTTATCACATCGAATGCCTTCTCCCTGGTTACTGACTATGGTTCCCAGTTTTTATCGACTGGCGAAAATGGCGCTGAATCAGTTTTTGAAATACAATTTTCGAATAATTCACCTTATTATAATTGGGGTGGACCTAATAGAGGACAAGGAAATTTTGCAGTACAAATGGTCGGCGTAAGAGGATTGAATGGAGGGGGTGCGATGCCTTATGCATCCGGCTGGAGCTTCGATTTGCCCACCACTGCTTTGGCCAATGCTTTTGAAACGGGCGATCGTCGAAAAGCTGTTGCCATTCTTGATATAGAAGCATATAAAAATGCTAACCCTTCATTCAACATCACCTACCAGGTTGCGCCCTATAAAAATACCGGTATGTATAACCAGAAATATCATCCGCGAATTGGTCAAACCTCAGGTCAGGTTGAGTTGAATTATTTGAATAACTACAGAGCTATTCGCTATGCTGATGTACTCCTGATGGCAGCAGAAGCTTTCAACCGTTCAACATCGCCCAATGATGCCAAAGCCCAGGGTTATTTGAATCAGGTGCGGGCCCGTGCTTTTAACGACAACCTTCACAATATAACCTCAGCAGGTACTGCCCTTCGTCAGGCGATTTGGGATGAAAGACGACTGGAATTAGCGATGGAAGGCGAGCGGTTTTTCGACCTTGTTAGAACCGGACAGGCGGCTGCCAGGATTACAGGTTTTCAGGCTGGAAAACATGAAGTATTTCCTATTCCACAGTTAGAGATTGATATTTCAGTGTTAACCCAAAACAGCGGTTATTAATATTTAAAAATTTATACAATGCGCTATATGAAAAACATAATTCTTTTATTCCTACTGGGAGTGGCCATGCTGGGATGTAAGAAAGAGGTTTATGATGATACTTCTTTTGTTTCATCCGCCAATGGTCCCGATTCTCTCTCTGTCTTGTTTGAGATTACCCAAGACAATTCAGGATTGGTAACCATTACTCCCAATGGTCGGGGGGCAGTATCTTATGATGTATTTTATGGTCATGGTTCAACAACTGCCGTGAAGGTGCCCGCCGGAAAAAATACGAACCATGTATACCCGGAAGGTGTATACAATGTAAAAGTAGTTGCTTACGCAGTAAATGGTAAGACAAAGGAACTGAACCAGCAACTTACCGTTACTTTCAGAGCACCCGAAAATTTGCAGGTGAATGTGGCCATTGACCCCACCAATAATTTTAAAGTAAATGTTTCGGCATCGGCCCAATATGAGACCAATTTCCGGGTTTACTTCGGCGATGTTCCTAACGAGGTACCTGTAAGCTTTTTGGAAGGACAGACCGTATCGCGCACCTATACCGCAACCGGTACGTTTAATGTAAGGGTAGTCGCCCTCAGCGGAGGCGCTGCCACCATTGAAAAGACAACGCCGGTAACGATTGTTGATCCGGTTTTGTTGCCACTTACTTTTCAGTCATCTACCATCAACTACAACTGGGTGAATTTTGATGGCGGCAATACTACTGTTGTCAATAACCCGAATTCAGCTGGCATCAATACCACTACCAAAGTTGCCAAAATGGTTAAAGGTGCTGGTCAGCCCTGGGGTGGCAGTTTGCTCACACTGAGCAGAAATATTGACTTTAGCACCAATAAAATTTTCCGCGTGAAAGTTTTCTCTCCTCGTGCTGGAGCCAAGATGTTGCTTAAAGTAGAGAACTCAGATAATCCCGGCATTAATTTTGAAAAAGAAGTAGTAACAACAGTTGCCAATGAGTGGGAATACGTATACTTTGATTATAGTACCATCAATACCGCACAATCATATAATCGGTTGGTAGTTATCTGGGAATTGGGTACACCGGGTGATGGCTCAGCCAACTTTACATTCCTCATGGATGATTTTGAATTGGTAAATAGTTTGCCTGCACCTCCATTGAGTCTCCCCTTGACTTTTGAGTCTGCTACTACGAACTATAATTGGTTTGGTTTCGATGGCGGCGATGTATCTATACAGAATAACCCGAATGCCGGTGGCATTAATAACAGCGCAAAGGTTGCTAAGATGGTAAAAAATGCAGGTCAGCCCTGGGGCGGTAGTTTCCTCACCCTGTCTGGTCCGATTAATTTCTCTGCCAATAAAATTTTTCGAATGAAGGTATACTCGCCTCGAGCGGGTGCGAAAGTGTTGTTGAAAGTAGAAAACTCAAGTAACCCAGGTTTAAATTTTGAAAAGGAAACAGTTGTTTCCATGGCCAACAACTGGGAAGACCTGGTCTTTGATTTTACTGGTATCAATACTGCGAATTCTTACGACCGGATTGTTTTGATTTTCGATTTAGGTACGCCGGGTGATGGCTCCTCTAATTTCACTTTCTTCTTCGATGATATACGATTGACAAACACAGCTCCGGTATCTATTCCATTGAATTTTGAATATCCTGTATCTTATGACTGGTTTGGTTTCGATGGTGGCGATATGACCATCATAAATAACCCGCAGTCCGGAGGTATCAATACGAGCGCGAAGGTGGCGAGGATGGTGAAAAATGCGGGTCAACCCTGGGGTGGTAGTTTTCTTACCCTCAGCGAGCCCATACCTTTTTCACTGTCAAAAACATTCCGCATGAAAGTATATTCTCCACGGGCAGGCGCAAAAGTTTTATTGAAAGTAGAGAATTCATCTAATCCGGGTATCAATTTTGAGCGGGAGGTAACCATTGGTGCTGCCAATGCATGGACTGATCTCACCTTTGATTTTTCCGCTATCAATACTGCCAACTCTTATGACCGGGTTGTGCTCATATTTGATCTGGGTACCCCAGGAGATGGCTCCTCTAATTTCACTTTTTTGGTCGATGATATACGTCTTCAATAATCTTTCAAAATCTGTATTATGCGTAACTTAAATTACATATCATTGATGTTGGCAGGATTTGTACTCTTGTTCAGTTCCTGTCAGAAGACATCTTACTCGTTTGGAGAATTAACGGCTCCCTCCAATCTCGTTCTCACCACTTCTATCGTGGGTGTTGATGGTTCCAATCCAAACGGCAATGGTTCCGGGAATGTCAATATATCGGTTACATCCAAAGGGGCCCTTACTTATAACATCGATTTTGGTGATGGAATAAGTAGAGTGGTACCTGGTGGCAGTTTAACCTACAAATATGCCAATCCGGGAACCAATGATTATACTATAACAGTGAATGCCATTGGAACAGGGGGCAGTATATCCACCATCAGCAAGCGCATACGAGTTTTTGTAGCATTTCAGATTCCTGCTCAGATACTAAGTGCGCTGACGGGCACTGGCTCAAAGATTTGGGTTACTGACCGAGGTGCAGCTGGTCATTTTGGAGTTGGTCCGGCAGATGCGTTCGCTCCCATCTGGTATGCAGCAACCCCTGACTCACGGGAGGCATGTGCTTATGATGATGAGATAACTTTTTCCAAAAACGCCAACGACCAGGTATTTATGAACGTGAATAACCAGGGTGCCTCTTTCTCAATTGGTGCTTCCAGTGCATTCTATGGCTTTAGCGGGGGTGACAATTGTTACCCAATCACTACAGGTGGTAATAAGCAATTGATTTTCCAAAATGCTACTTCCAATTCTACACCAGCCCAATCAACACGCATTCAGTTTACTGTTCCCGGTAATGGCATTATTAATTTTGGCACCGGTGGAACGGTATATGAGATACTTGAAATTACCCCTACGACTGTGCACCTGCGTAATATTGGCATTGATGGTAACTCCTGGTATCAAAAACTGAAACTGAAGCCCTGATGAATCGTTTTTTGCTCATTATTGGCCTGGCTGTATTTGGCTGTGGTGAAAAGAATACAATGCCAACGCCTGTTGCTCCTTCGAACCTGTCTGTAACAGCAGTCGTGGCAACTGATAATAGCGGAAATGTGCAGTTCACCGCCACAGCAAATAATGCGGAAAGTTTTGATTTTGATTTCGGTAATGGCATTTTTCAAAATTCAGTGACGGGTAAGTTAACTTATCGCTATCCAGCTTCCGGAACCTATTCGGTGAATGTGATTGCAAAAAATAGCGCAGGTCAGATGAGTAAAAATCTTTCAGTGACCGTTACTGTAGTGCAATCCATGATTTGGTCAGACGAATTCAGTGCTCCGGGGGCACCGGATCCTTCAAAATGGGGCTATGATATCGGCGCCGGTGGCTGGGGAAATAATGAATCGCAGTATTATACCAATCGACTGGAAAACGCTGTTGTTTCCAATGGCACATTAAAAATCATAGCAAGGAAAGAGAGTTTCAGTGGTAGTAACTTCACCTCCGCAAGGCTATTATCACGCAATAAATTTTCATTTAAATATGGAAAAATAGAAGTGTCAGCCAAGCTTCCCGTTGGTGTTGGAACCTGGCCAGCCATTTGGATGCTGGGCGATAACTTTCCAACAGCCGGATGGCCTGCCTGCGGTGAGATTGACATTATGGAGCACAAAGGTTCCGATCCGAATCGAATTCATGCTTCCGTACATTATACCGGATTCTCCGGCGGTAATGCGGTAACGGCTACTACACTCATTCAACAAGCCAGTTCATCTTTTCACTTGTATGCCTGCGAATGGTCACCACAGTCCATCAAATTTTTTGTAGATGGTAACCTGTATCATACGGTAGCGAATGCCGGCAGTTTACCATTCAATCAATCCTTTTTTATTCTGTTGAACCAGGCAATGGGCGGAAATTTTGGGGGTGCTATTGACCCCAATTTTTCATCTGCAACTTTTGAGGTCGACTATGTTCGGGTTTATCAGTAATCAAACTTTCACGAGAATTCGGGTTTTGTTATGAAGCTATATTTGAAATCGATTGTTGGGCCATCGGCGATTTTGATACTTTTATTTTTTTCTGTCACCACTTCTTTTGCACAATACCGATTCAATAAATTGGTGTGGTCGGATGAATTTGAACAGGCAGGATTGCCGGATTCCTCTAAATGGAACTATGATCGTGGCAGGGGCTGCCCTCAATTGTGCGGTTGGGGCAACAATGAACCGCAATTTTATACCTGGAATCGCCCGGAAAATGCGCGTATATTCAACGGGAAATTGATCATTGAAGCCCGGAAAGAAACATACGAAGGGGCACCTTATACTTCCGCCAGGCTGACAACAAAGAAGAAAGGCGATTGGTTGTATGGCCGCATAGAAGTAAGGGCGCAGTTACCGAACGGACTGGGTACATGGCCCGCCATTTGGATGCTGCCTACACAAAGTCACTATGGTAACTGGCCGAAGAGTGGTGAGATTGATATTGCAGAAACCGTTGGCTATCAAAAAGATACCTTACACCAGACCATACATACTGAAAAGTACAATGGCATGTATCAAACCCAGCGAACCAATGTAATGCCACTAAAAAATCAGGCGCAGCAATATCATACGTATGCCATCGAATGGTCAGCCGTGCGGATCGACTACTACCTGGATGGGGTAAAAACATTTTCATTCGAAAAAGAAAGCAATGCATTTTCGGTTTGGCCCTTTGATCAGCCTTTTCATTTAATTTTGAACATGGCAGTTGGGGGTGATTTCGGTGGCAGGAAGGGAATCGACGATACAATTTTTCCCACACAGATGCACATCGATTACGTTCGAGTTTATCAATAAATGAAACTATGCGCGCATTAGCAATCGTTTTCTTCGTTCTATCTTTTTTCGCTCAAAACATATCCGGTCAATCCAATACTATTGACAAACGTGTTGACTCTTTGTTGCGTTTGATGACCCTGGAAGAAAAAGTAGGTCAATTACATCAGATCACCAGTGACTTCGCAGCGACCGGGCCCATCACCAGAGATGGAGAAAAACAAGATAGGGTTAGAAAGGGAATGGTGGGTTCATATTTGAATGTGACCGGAGCAGCGCGCACCCGATCCCTGCAGGAAATTGCCATGCAATCGCGACTTAAAATTCCACTTCTTTTTGCTCAGGATGTGATACATGGATTCCGCACTATTTTTCCACTACCCTTAGCGGAAGCCGCCAGCTGGGATATGGATGCCATAGAGCGTTCAGCTCGTATTGCTGCTAAAGAGGCCGCCGCTTCAGGTATTCACTGGACATTTGCTCCCATGGTTGATATCTCCCGTGACCCCCGTTGGGGAAGGGTGATGGAAGGAGCCGGTGAGGATACTTATCTGGGAAGTCAAATAGCAAGAGCTAGGGTTAAAGGGTTTCAGGGGAAATCGATTGGCGATACAGATGCCTTGTTGGCCTGTGCTAAGCATTTTGCCGCTTATGGTGCTGCTGAAGGAGGACGCGATTATAATACCACTGACATGAGTTGGCGGAGACTGTATGAGGTATACCTGCCCCCTTTTCAAGCGGCCCGTGAAGCAGGGGTTGCTTCTTTCATGAATTCTTTCAACGACATCAATGGTATACCTGCTACCGGCCATACATATCTCCAGAGAAAATTATTAAAAGGGGACTGGAATTTTAAAGGCATCGTAGTGAGTGATTGGGGCAGTGTTGGTGAAATGGTCAACCATGGATACGCTGCTGACCTTGCTGATGCTGCTAAGAAAGCTATCCTGGCCGGCTGTGATATGGACATGGAGAGTAGGGCGTATTCAGCTCATTTAGCGGCGCTCGTAAAAAAGAAGGAAGTCGATATCAAATTATTGGATGATGCTGTAAGAAGAATACTTCGAAAAAAATTCGAATTGGGTCTTTTTAAAGATCCCTATCGTTTTTCAAATGAGGCACGCGAGCAATCGATCTGGAATGAGAAAACCCACTTGAATGCAGCAAGAGATATAGCTAAGAAGAGCATCGTGCTTCTGAAGAACGAAGCGATTGGGACTGAAAAAAATACCTTGTTGCCAATGCGGGGTATAAAAAATAAAAAGATAGCCCTGTTGGGTCCATTGGTAAAAGCAATCGATGACAACAATGGCTTCTGGAGTTATAGCTGGCCCGATGATTCTGTCAGGGTGGTTTCTTTGTGGAAAGGCATGATGAATAAATTTGGTGCCGACAACAGCCTGCTATATTCAAAGGGTTGTAATATCACAGGTAATGATACTTCCGGTTTTGCTGCTGCCCGGCAGGTGGCGCTGCAATCAGATCTTATCATTATTAGTGTGGGAGAGTCGGCGAATATGTCAGGTGAGGCGAAAAGCCGGAGTAGTATACATTTACCGGGCGTTCAGGAGCAATTGGTACAGGAGATGACAGCATTGGGCAAACCGGTCATTGTGTTAATTAGTGCAGGCCGTCCGCTCATTTTTAACTGGATTGCTGATAACGTACCAGCTATTGTCTACACCTGGTGGTTAGGAACGGAGGCCGGCAATGCGATTGCAGATGTATTATCCGGTGACTATAACCCTTCAGCAAAGTTGCCGATGACTTTCCCCAGAAGTGAGGGACAAATACCTATCTATTACAATTATTTTAGTACGGGTCGGCCATTTAAGCAGGACAATGATAACAACTATGTTACTGCTTATAAAGATTTACAAAATAGTCCGCGCTACCCTTTTGGATATGGATTAAGTTACTCCCGTTTTGAATATGGGCGTGTGAAGTTGAGTGCAGATACCATTTCACAGACACAACAACTATCGGCCAACATACAGGTTTCCAATACCGGCAGTTATGTAGGGGAGGAGGTAGTTCAGCTATATATTCAAGATGTAACCGCTTCTTTGGTTAGACCGGTTAGAGAGTTAAAAGCATTTCAAAAAATCAAGCTGGCGCCCGGCGAATCAAGGGAAGTGACGTTTGTTATAACGAAAAAAGAATTGAGTTTTTATCTCGAAGATCTGCGCTTTATTGCTGAACCCGGTCAGTTTAATGTGTTCATTGGCGGTAGTTCACTGGCTGCGGAGAAAGCGTCTTTTTATTTACGTTGATGCTTGTTATAACGACCAGGGCATAAGTTTCATTTTTGGCCTGTGACGGAAAAGACATTAGTTGTTCAGGCAAATTGGGCAATAAGTTTTTCACCTAAAAACGGCCAGTAGAATCCTTTCTTTGGATGGGTAAGCTGGAATGCAGAGTTTTTTTCCATTCCAGTAAATTTCAATCAGTTTATTTTTTCCTGCTGCTAAATTCAAGTCTACCCCTCCAATAAAAGGAATGGAATTAAACTGTTTCAATGATTGGCCGGAGCTGTTTCCATCGCCCCCCTCGAAAATAAAACTGCTGATCACTGTTTTAGCTGCCGGTGTTAGCGTAGGGGAGCAAACCGGCATTCCATTGACTGTAACCGAATCGCGCCCACCGATCATGGCACCGGTAGCAGAATAGAGTACCAGCAGCGATTGGTCTTCTTTTTCAGGAAGAGTTCCCAGCATCGCCATCATACGATTGCCCTCGGGTATGCCACGGAGATAGACCAGTGGGTCAGCATGCTGGAAGTTGTGAAAGAAGTAGGAGATTTTTCTTTTGTTGGTATCACTAGGGGTCAATTCAATTTCATAGGGAGAAGTAGATTGGAGTGTAACGGGCCCCCATGTGCCTGTGCTATTCACGGAAAGTTCAGTGATGGCCGTGCCGATTTTTCTTTTTCCATTTCTTTTATTAAGCGGATAAATATGGATGCTTGCTCCTGACATGGGTTGATTGTCTCCCAGAAGAACAGCCCTGCCGCTAATCGAAACTTGCTTTTCAACAGCAGGAACGAATAACGTATTCTGAATGGGATTGAAAAATTGTAGCATGGCTTTTAGTGCAGGTTCAGCCGTTGCCACCTGATAATGGTCTTCCTGTTGTAGTGCCAGGTTAGAAGCCCCTTCTACATTTCCCGCAGAGTTGCCGGCTACTTTATCGCCGGAAGAAAAAATATTCAGGCATTGTTGGTTCGGAAACCAGGAATAGTCATTGGTCCATTTACGACTACCTATGTGCACGTAGTGCGCAATTTTTGGGGCTTGCAGACTATCTTTTAGGAAATTTCTGCCAAGGCCGCCGCCGGCGGAATGTCCGACCAGATCGATTTGTGTGGCACCGGTAATAGCCAGCACTTTATCGATGAATTGAATCAGTTGTTGCTCAGTTTTTTTATTGCTGCCGCCGATGCTGTTCCAGTCAAATGCGAATAACCTGTTCTCGCAATAGCCGGCCTGACGAAAATAATGTACGGCATTCGACCAGGTATCTCCGGAAGCCAGAAATCCATGTACGAATACGACCGGGCGCAGGGTGCTGTCGCACTGGGCGGAGGCAGAAGGAAGTATGAAAATCAGGAAGATAAACAAGTAGATACGCATATGTTCAAAAATAGAACTTTTGTAAGAATAAAGAGGGGGCAACTATCGAACTACCGGTCATTTCAACTGAATAGGGTTGCAGGAAACGCTGGGATACTTGAACATGAGGGCAGAGCTAAATAAATGAAATACTTTTCGGATTATTATAATATATTTATAACATTGAAAATGAACTGTGACAAAGATTAGCGGCTTAATTATATAGGTTGATTTGTAAAGGGGAGGGAATGGTTAAAAAGTAAATCATCAGATGCCGTTTTTTCATTCATTTATTTCAAGTTAACAGGCTGGTAGAGCTTTCGTTAAGATATTAAAAATGTCGCAAATAAATACTGGTAAGAATGGTTTATAGTAAATTGAAGTCTCGATTAGCCTTTTATATACATTTATATTAATCAATTCTTCAGGATCAATACAAATTTCCTTTTTTTTGAATGAAATTTTCCTAGTAACTATAGATTTTATGACAAAGAAGCTGTTCATTTTGATATTATTTTCTGCCACTTTTTTCAATGTAGATGGACAAGATTTACCAGAAGAGCTTAGGAATAGATTGGTTAAACCCATAAACGATTCTTCATTAGTTTCAAATCTAGAGGTAATGATTGCTTTTTATCGGGAAAGGAATAGAGACTCAGCCATTTTTTATATCAAAAAAGCCATTTCTGTTTCCGAAAAAAGCAACCAAATGTTATTGTCTATAAGGTATAAGACAATGTATGCCAATCAATTGATAAGTAAACAACAATTTGCGGCAGCTTATCAATTGTTAAATGAAATTGAAAGGAAGATCCCCGCAATAGATAGTCAGCGAAGCACGTGGAGAATAAGTCGACTCCCAACCTTTGCCCAATCAAAGAATCTTGCAGTTGCCTCGTTAAATTATAATTATAAGATTCTGATGAACCAAACATCTAATTTTGAGTTGGTTCGTGTTTATTTACAGAAAGCAAGAGAGAGTGCTGCACTTGTTACTGATTCCAATAGATTTGTTGCAGCTTTGAATTCTTCATTGGCCTACTTATTGATTTCTCTCAAAAAACCAGACTCTGCAATAGTGGTTTTAAATTCTGAAACAATTAAGTATAAGAGTCAATCTTATTTCAAGATGTTTAATAACATGTTAATGGGTTTTGCTTTTGCAGATTTGCATGAATATGAAAAGTCCAATCAATTTCTCCATTTGTCTGTAAAAGATGGTGATTCAAGAAATGTCAAAACACGAAGTGCCTTAAAACTATCGCAAAATTATGTACAGTTGAATAATATTGATTCAGCTCTATATTATGCCAATTATTTACTAGATACACTTTCCAGTTTTGGTTTTTCAAACTACGAGGTTGATCTTGGAGTTGCTTATAATAATTTGTATCAATGTTATATCAGAGCCAATAAAAGAGACAGTGCGTTTAAGTATGCTCAACTAGCTTTAAGAACTCAGGATAGTCTTATGGCATTGCGTATTAAGAATCTTTCAGATTTTCAACATTTACTCCTTTCGGAGAATAAGCGAATAGAAGCTATAGAAGACGAAAGATCTGAAAAAGTTGCACGTTGGACTAATTTTGGTGCCATATCTTTTTCTATATTGATTGGCGTTATTGCGCTTCTCCTGTTTAGAAATGTAAGACAAAGCAGATTGGCAAATAGTAGTTTGATTGAGCAAAAGGAAAAGCTGCAGAAAACACTTGATGAGCTTAAGTCTACCCAATCGCAATTGATCCAATCTGAGAAAATGGCATCTTTGGGAGAACTCACTGCCGGTATTGCCCATGAAATACAAAATCCCCTCAATTTTGTGAACAATTTCAGCGAAGTCAATGCAGAACTAATTGAAGAGGCCCAAAGAGAAGCGGGTAGCGGCAATCAGGATACGCTGAATGAGTTGCTAGGTGATATAAAAGCCAATTCAGAAAAAATCACCTTCCATGGTAATCGAGCCGATGCCATTGTTAAGAGCATGTTACAACACTCTCGCAAAACATCCGCACAAAAAGAGCTCACCGATATCAATGCATTATGCGATGAATACCTGCGATTGGCCTACCATGGGCTACGAGCGAAGGAGAAATCATTTAATGCCCAGTTTGAAACAGATTTTGATCTTTCTCTGCCTAAAGTCAATGTAGTTTCTCAAGACATTGGAAGAGTAATTCTGAATCTGATTAATAATGCGTTTTATGCAGTCAATGAGCGATACAAAAAAGAGGGGAAG
>Ga0208853_1000189_pt1 | contig 18653 bp, 16 predicted proteins | sample LakMenEpi03Oct11_FD_150667 | JGI IMG/M metagenome (GOLD analysis project Ga0208853, IMG submission 150667) | Freshwater microbial communities from Lake Mendota, WI - 03OCT2011 deep hole epilimnion (SPAdes) | ecosystem: Environmental > Aquatic > Freshwater > Lake > Epilimnion/Euphotic zone ... | reverse complement strand
AGGTGGGCAAGTTTATCAAAGATTGTGTAATAATTTAACCCCTTTGATATAAAATGATACATCTTATTTTGCATATTAAAAAAAAGAAGAAAATTCATTTGAATATTTTAACGAGAGTACAAGAGTTTATTAATTAAAAAAATATTTATAACTTTGCAATATGTACCAATCTGGCGACATAGTAAAAATAAGGAAGAAAAACATAGAGGGCAAATTTGTTTGCTTTGTAGAAGAGTATGTATGTGATAATTCTGTGGTTAAAAAGCGCATGGCATTAGTTGACATAGATGGTGATAGGAAGAAATTTGAGGTATTTGACATAAAATTTGTTCAATGATAAAGAGTGTTAAGCCAAAAAAGTGTGTTTGTGGTTGTGGGGATAGTTTTGTTCCTCGCAGGTCAACTGATAAGTGGGTAAATTCGGATCATTACAAGCATTGGTTGTTAAATACACCTCAAGGTCAGAGGGAGATAGAGAGAAAGGCTTTAAGGGCAAAGAAGCAGGTTCAGAAAGACGAGAGGGTTAAGGATAAAAAGTTAAAGAATGAGATTACCGATTGGAATAAGAAGTTACAAATTAAGGTACAGGAGATAGCGAGATTGATTGATAGAGGTCAGCCTTGTTTGGCGAGGGGTTATACAGATTGTCAATTTCATGGTGGCCATGTAATAAGCAGGGGTGCTGGAGCGAATACAAAGTTAAATCTTCATAATATACATCGTCAGTCGGCTCAAAGTAATCATTGGCAAAACGATGATGCTTTAATGAAAAGGGGTTTGGAGTTGGAGTATGGTATTAACTATTTAAACTTTGTAGAGGAATTAAGGAGATGTCCAGTTCCTAAGTACACGAATGAAGATTATCATGTTTTTTACTCAATAGCTTGCGGTGTGGCGACACGATTAAAAAAGGCGGAAAAAGAGTATGGCTTAGAGGAAAGGATAGAGTTAAGAAATCAGATTAACTTAGAATTAGGTATTTATTCAGAGGAGTATTGCATTTACAATTAAAACCAATAAAATGAAAAAAAGATTAAGAGTTCAAATTTATCTAAACAAGAAGAAAGAATTTTGTTTTAGAATACTTGCTGGCAACAACAAGATTATAGCCATTGGTGAGTCTTACAAGTCAAGGCGGGGCGTTATGAAGACAGTAAAATTGATTGAGGGGTTAAACATTTGGGATATAAAAGATTTGACTGCGTAATGTACATTTATCAAAGCGTAAGCGACCTATCTAAAATAGAGTTTGTTTCAAAAGAAACGCATAAGGTAAAGACTGATAGTAAAGGCAGGCAGACTAAAGTAAAGTTAGATGAAGACTTGCTGAGGTTTAAGTATATTGAGGCTGCGGAGCTTAAGTATATTAAAAGTCAGGGCAAGTTAGGTAAAGAAGTGGAGTTTAAAAGAAGTGAATTTGAGAGATTAGTTAAACAAAAAATGTTTGTAAGAGTAAATTAAAATGGAAGACAATGAATTAATAATTAAAAGCATTATAAAGAAGTCTAATGGAATTTTTACTGATGATGAGATTAATTTTCTTCAAAAGTTAGTAACTAATTCGTACATAAAACTTTTTTTAATACTTGACAAAGCTATTGAAGATGCCTATGAGGTATCAAAAGCGCCTCTAACTTTTTCTGATGATGAGTCTAAGATTAGAATATCCTTTTTAAAGGAAGCAAAAAGTTTAGCTGATGATAGGGAGTATGCGAGGAAAAAATTGAGCGAAAACGATTTAAAAGAGGTGGAAAATTTAAAGAAAACCAAAGGTAATACCGTAGCAATTTAATGTTAATAAAAGACGCATCAAACCCCACACCTTTTTTCACAAGAAAGCCTGTTCCTGAATTATTTAGGACAGAAGTTGATAGGCAAAAGTATTGGGCAAAAGAAAAGAAGAGGTGGATAGATGGTTACTCTGAGGACATTAATGGAATGTTGTATTTTTATGCTACTCAATGTATATTAAAAGACAGGATAACAGCAAAACTTTACTATCCTACTGTAAGAGATGCAGATGTTTTAATATTTAAAAACATTGAAGAGGGTTATAAGCAGGGCAAAGCACCTTTTATAATCAAGGGTCGTGGAGTTGGCTTTTCTTCTATTGGAATGAATTTGCCTTTTTACTTTTGGAAAACAAATCCGGGAGCAACTTGTGTGGCAACATCAAAAGACAAGGGAACGCTTGCTACTTTGTTTACAGAAAAGACAATGATTGCCTACGATGAAATGCACCCTGACATTAAGCCCGACCTTGTAAGGAAAAATCAAACTTTGTCTGAAAGTTATTTAAAGACAGGTTCAAATTATTTAGACCATAACAACAAAGTAAAGTATGCTGAAAGTATTTTTTTGTGCAGAGATACACAAGAAAGTGAAAAGGCTGCAACAAAATTTTCGGGCGCTGGTTCTATATATGGATTTGCCGATGAAGCCCCGCTAATGCCAAGAGTATTTAGTTTTTTCAATTCTGCAATAGAAATTTTTAAAGACCATTCTCAAAATAAGATAACAGGCCTTTTGTTAATGGGTGGAACGGTGGAGGACACAATACCGAGAGATGCTATAGTTAGATTAAGGGATATATGGAACAAGGCTGATTATATGCAAATACTTCCATTTTTTATAGATGCTACCTATGGAAAACATTTGGTAAACGGACATAGCAATAGGGAAAAAGCAAGAGAAGAGATATTGAGAAGAAGAGATGAGTTAGATAAGTTAGAGGACAAGACAGCCTTAAACGCTTATATTAAAAACAATCCTTTGGAAATATCTGAAATATTTAATATGGCCGATGGAGCTATGTTTGATGAATATACAATACAAGTTGTAAAAAATCAAATAAACGACATAGGCACTACTACATCTAAAATAATAGTTCCTGTTTCTATTGTAAAAAGAGAAGATAGCTTTATTTGCAATCCAGAGAGTAAGTCGGGGATAAAAATACTTGAACACCCTAAGCCTAATGTAGAGTATGTGTTTGGTTTAGATAGTATTATGACATCTGAATTATCGAGTACAAATACGGGAGTTTCTGACTATTCTTTTACAGGAATGAAGGGCATAGATCCGTCAAGTGATTTGCAATTTTGTCCCGTTGCCTTGTACAAGGAAAGGCCAAAAACTATTTATCAGGCGCACGAAACTGCTATTAGGCTGTTTCAGTATTACAATAAATATGGCAAAGCAAAGGTAACAGGCGAGTTGAATGCCGCTGCTGAAATATTTATTTCTATGGCTATTTCGGAGGGCTTGAAAAATAGTTTAATAAAGAGAAGGGATTTGTCCGACAAGGGCTATGTAGATGTAAAGAAGTTTTGGTTTTACAGAAACGATAAAATTAAGGAATGGCAGGTAGAGGCCGCTAATATCTATTTAAAGAAATATGGACACATGGTTTGGTTTATAGATTATTTAAACGATGCCATGAAAGGCGAAAACGATAATAAAGATGCTTTAGATAGTTTAATGGCTTGTCTTTATGGTTTCGGCACAGGCGATTTGCTTGGTGAGAATAAAAAGGTATCAGCACCGAGAGTTGCTATGCCGAGTTTAAGGCGTACATTAGTTATGGATGGGGATAAAATAATAGAAAAGTGGGTATAATTTATTTTTTTTAAAAAACCTTAGAGCATCAATAGTCTGTAATTTTGTTAATTAAGGATATAAACGATGTTCAATCTTTTAGTAAAGGAAAGCGAAAAAACAGTTGATTGGTATAGGGGTGTTGCAAACCACTATTGTACTTTTTACAACACTACGAACTTCATAGCAAACAATGGGTTAATCATATCTCCTGTTCAAACTATCAACGAGAACTATCTTTACTATTTATCTTCACAAGACGGAAACAGAAACGCATTTGCTACTCAAAACACTCCTGCTGGTCTTTTAACCACAAAGGGCAATGAGATATACAAATTAGTAAACGCTTTAAAAGGAAAGGTAAGTGAATTTTTCCAAAAGTTAAGAATAACTACTGATTTATTAAGCGAGGACGCAACAAACAAAAAGGATATTGAAAAGTCCTTATATATGTTTTATGTTACCAATCAAGACTTTATAAATACATTAAAGGAGCTTGGTGTTAATTTCAATCCATTGCCAGAGGGAGTAATATTAAGGACAAAGGAAGATGTTGAGGAATTTATGGAGTTGGATTACAGACAAGAGGGCTGTGAGGTTGCTGAAAGAATAGCCGACTGCATAATGAAGATAAACTATTGGACTTCATTATCGGAAGAAGAGTTTAAGGATATTTTGATTGCGGGCTTTACTGCTACCGATGCTTACATAAAAAACGGTGTATTAACAGAGGAAAGAGTATTGCCGCAGGAGTGCATTTTAGATTTAAGAACGCCAAACGACAACAGCTACAATGAGAAAGCTATGTTTAGAGGTCGTTTTATAAACCTTGTAAGTCCTCTTGCTATTATAAAAGAGTTTGGGGATAAGTTACCACAAGATGCTATTGAGGAAATAAAAATGTTATCCGATAGCACAATAGGAAATATTGGTCAGCAATTTTTAAGAATGTTCCCTGCAAGTCCTACAGGAAATTATGAGTTATACCAATATAGCCAAGCGGGTATGAGAGGTATGACAGGATTGAGTGTTATTAAAATGTACTTTTTAGCACCAAAGGACTATCGTTACAAGTCTACAAAGGGCATAGTAAACAAGTACAAGGACTACGATGAAAGTGGAAATCCTATAAAAGAAAACATAGCAAGAAAAGGTATATTTCAAAGTTGGGTATGGCATCAGGCAACGGTAATAGCAGGAAAATACGTAGTTAATCATGGAATAGTATCTAATCAAGTAGTTACTAAAATACCAAAGGGAGAGTTTCAGTGTCCTATGACTGTTTATATTGACGACTACACATCGGGTTGTTACAAGTCAAGGGTAAGCAGAATGAAACCTTTTCAGGACGACATTAACCTTGCCGACACAAAAATAAAGGAAGCCGAGTTAAACGATTTGGGGGTAAACTACATTGTTCTTGACGGAGGTACAGATGCTCAAAAAACAATAAAAGAAATCTACGAAGATTTCAAGTCAATGAAAATGACTATGTTGAAAGTAGATGCCGAAGAAGAGAATTTAGTTCAGAAGCAGTTTGCTCAAATGATGGACTTTACAGGAGCGTTGAAAGTAGTAGATGTTTACCAACAAATTAAAGATGTATGCCGTAGGGAAATGGAAAACATTATGCACATGCCAGCAATAGCAATGGGGCAGCAACCAACGGTAATAGGCAAGGGAGTTCAGCAAAATGCAGTTCAGTTGGCAAGTGTAGGTTTAGCACCTTTATTTAATGGGTTTATAGCTTACAAGCAAAGAAGATTACAATTATCGGCCAATATATTTAAGTTTGCTATTGTTGCGGACAACTATGATGAAGAGTACGCAAGAAGAATAGTTGGCGACAATGGTTACGAGTGGTTAAAGACAAGCGTAATAGAAAACTTTGAGTACTTTGGAATTTACTTTACTCCTTATGATGTTATAGACGACCAACGCAGGGCAGCATTGGATCAAAAGATATTCTCTTTAATTCAAACAGGAATGTTGGATGCTATGGATGCGTTAAGGCTTGACGAGATACACTCATTAAGACAAGCGTATGCCTATGTTAGAGTAAGAGTTAAGCAAAGAAAAATGGAAGCGCAGCAGGCGGCAGAGCAACAAAGAATGGACAACCTCCAAATGGCTCAGGCGCAGAACGAAACTATGTTGCAGTCAAAACAAATACCGGCACAAGCTGTCGTAGAGGCAAAGAAAATACAATCGGACGCTACAAGCCAAGACAACGAGAGAACCAATCAAACCAAAAAAGAGATAGCAGACTTGCAACAGCAGGTAAAGTTGCTTACAAAGAGAATGGAGAGTGGTGAGCAAGTTTAGTTTTCTTGAAAATCTTTTAAAATAACATCGGCAGTCTTTTCTGTAATTACATTTCTTCTCATAAGGTCAATAAGGAAAATGCTAATAAGTTGTTCTCCGTATTTCTTATTTAGAAGTTTAAATATATTTTTCTTAAAGAAGAAAGCGTATTTAAAGATGCAGTCAAAGGAATATGAAACAGGTATTCTATTTTCTATATTATAAATAATAGAGTGGTTTACATTTATCTTATAGGAAAGGTCTTTAACCGATAGGGGATTTTGCTGGTTATATTTTATTCGTAACGACCTAAAAACTTCGTAGTTAAGATAGTTTGGAGTATTTGTGGAGAAGTCTGCCTTGTGAACATAAATTGAGGCGCTATCCATTTTATTAATAAAGGAGGGCACGGAAACAAATTTAGATAGCAGATATTCGTATAGTGATATTTCTTTTGAGAGTTGGACATTCATTACCTTTTGGGTAACATTTTGATTTTCCTCATTAATAAATGAAAGGCATATTTGTTTGTCCACTAAAAAAACGTGAATAAATTTTACCTCACAAGGGAAGTGGTGTTTAACCTTTTTAATCTCTGACTTGATAAGCGAGTATTTGATTGGCTTGAAATTTTCTTCCATTGTAGATATTTTTTTAAAAAACCGCAAGCAAAAGTATAGAAGTAATTTTGCATTTACAAATAAATAAATTAAAAACAAAATGTCAGAAGAATTAGACTTAAGGGGCGTACCTCCGTCTGTTGTTGATATGCTTAAGGAAGATATGCTTAAGATTCAGCAAGAAAGAGAAACTGAAACAAACAAAGTAGAAAAAACACCAGAGCAAACGGCAGCAGAAATTGCCGAGCAGGCTCAAAGGTTGGAAAAGGCAGTAGAAATGGAAGTTGCTGCAAAGGTGGCGCAAGAAAGTGCTGCACAGCAAAATTTAGCACAAGAGAATGTTGAAGCTAATCCTGAAAAGGTTGAAGCAGAGGAAACAAAAGATTGGCGTGATATTATAAGAGAGAAAGACGAGAAAATCAAAAAAGAGGAAGAGGAAAGAGAGTTTAAAGAATTAATGAATGATCCTATTGTAAAAACTATTTACAAGGCAAAGAAGAACGGACAAAATCCGTTAGAGGTAATTAAGAACATACCTTCTTTAGATGTAAATAATGTAACAGAGGAGCAGTTATTTAGAATGTCAGTACAAAATGAAGATTTGTCTGAGGCGGAAATACAAGATAGGTTTGAGAGTTTTATGTATCAGCCCGAAAGTATTAGAAAGGCGATATTTGAAACAAAGAAAGCCGAGTTAAAGTCTGCCCAAGACGAAATGTATTCAGAATCAAAAGAATTTCAAGCTATCAAAGAAAGCGGCACAAAGGCTCTTGCATACTTAGATGATGCAACAGAAAAATTAAAGGGCGTGGAGATTGGTGGTGTGAAAATAACGAAGGCGTTGCAAGCTGAAATCTTTCAAAAGGCTACAACCTTGCTACCTGCTTTCAAACAAGGCACTCAATTTGAGTCAGAAAAGGCCTTAGAGTTAGCTGTCAGAGATATTATGTATCCTCACATTGTTAACCAAACGGCTAAAATTGCTGAAAGTGATGCCAAGCGTTCTGCTTTTAAGGAAATACACAATCCCGATGGAAAAGGTCAGCCTATCGCTACGGGAGTTGCAACCTCAAAAACAGACATACAAATTCAGGAGGAAGCGCTAAAGGCTCATCTTGAAAGACAAAGAAACCCTTTTGGGACAAAAAATTAAAAAATTATTAACTAAAAAAAATTAAAAAACAATGGCAAATTCAATTATCGGTAACGATTTATTGGCAGCTGCGGTAAGTAGAAACCTCAACTCCCCAAATAACTATAACTTTATTGTTAGTTACCATCAGCAACAATTCGCATACTTGCGTCTTAATCAAATCATTCGCGAAAAATTAAACACGAAGCCTGTAGGTGTGGCAACAGCCGACCTTAAAGTACGTACAATGGTAATGGATGCTTCAATTTTGAACGCACCTATTACAAGTTCTGTTCAATCTGGAGCAAACTTAGTTCTTACATTAGGAACAAACGTTGGCGACAAATTCCGTCTTAACTTTACCGTAGCCGATGCTAATGGTAAGTTAGGTATTGTTCAATCAACTACCGTAAACACTATTACTATCGCTCCTTTAAATGGCGAAACCTTAACTGCTGGTACTCATTTTGAGTCTACCACATACGTTCTTGAAGGCACTCAATTAGTGAAAGATTCAGGAAGTGGCGCACAAGCAGGTCGTTATGTAGAGCCAAGAATTATCGAGGACTACATCGAAACCTTTAGAGCAAACCGTTACTTCAACAGAACAGACTTCTCTAAAACTTTCGTTGACCAAGCTGCCAATGGTATTCAAGGTATGGGTCAAGATATGTTAAACACTCGTATTGGTCAAGCACTTGTTGCTTTGCAAGTACAAGATTTAGCTTATGACCTATTGAACCAAATGGAAATGTCTTTCATCTTCGGTAAGACTGGTGTTCAAACTGTAGACAATGGTGCTGCAAGAACACAAATGGGTTATTTAGAGGCTTGCCGTACAAGAGGTGGTGTTGCTGTAGATGCTACAACTGCTATCACTTGGTCAAGATTTTTACAAATCGCAGGTGATGTGTTTGACAACTACAACAATCAGGCTTCTGAAATCATCGTATTAGCTGGTTCACAATTCATCAACAATGTAGTTCTTTCTGCTTCTGCACAAGGTTACAAAACTACAGCGGGTACTAATTCAGTATTAGAGGGTTCAGGTTTGAACTTCCAATCAGTAGTTCTTCCTTTGGGTACTTTGACTTTCGTACAAAATCCATTGTTCAACGACAAAAATCGTTTTGCAACTGTAGGAAGCACAGGTTACAGAAACATGACCGAGTCTGCTTTGTTCATGTCAGTAGCTCCAATGAAAGACCAGTTTGGCAACCAAATCCCTGTTATTCAGAAGTACTATGGTGAGTACGGAGGAAACGGTGATGGTATTTTCCCTAACATGACAAGCGGTATCATCGACAAGAATGGTAAGTTTGTTCAAGAGGCAATGAACCAAATAGACGGTGTAACACTTGGTCTTACTGCACATTGCGGTGAAATTATCGCCAACGCACAGCCACTTGGTTACTATATGTTCCAAGCCTAAAAAACAAAATGCCCCTGCCAAAACGGTGGGGGCTTATTTAATTAAAACTTTTAAAACTTAAAAAAATGCAAAAACAAATAAGTATATTAAATGCCGTATCTGGCGCTGCTGATTGCGTTACCACTTCTGGTACAACAGCTATTACAGGGTTAAGCCCTTTTAAAAATGTAAACTTAGAGTCATTGCAGGTTGTAAAAAACCTTGTAGCAACTCCTTCAAGATGGACATACTCTATTCCTTTGGTTAATAGTGGAAGTGTTTCATTTAGAATTGTTCAAACGGTAAATGGATTAATAAGAGATGCAATTTTCTCTTACACATTTGCTTCTACAGCATCATCTTCTGATTTGAAAACAGCAATTGATAGCTGGTATTCGGCACAAGGATTTGAAGGTTCAAACACAGTAACAGCAGCCTCTCCGACAACAGGTATTTTGGTTGGTTCAAGCTCTAATACAGACATTCAAATGACTGCTATTACAGGTTTGACAGTTACCTATGCAATGCCTACATTAAGCCCTAATGCAACTCCTGCAACTGCTGTAGCTGGAACTACTACAGTTACTATTACAGTTCTTGCTTCTCAGACTTACGCTACAGGAGAAACCGTAACAATCTCTGGGGCTACAGGTTACACATTTACAAAAAATGGTGTTGCCACAGTAGGTTCTGTTACTGCTCGTATTACTTACGCATCTGCTACCACTTTCACTCTTGATGGTGTTACAGGCTCTGGAACTAACACAGGCACAGTAACAATTACCAAAGTAGCACAAGTAGGTTTTGGTTCAATTGAAGATGTTAACGCAGATGCTTTGGCTAACGGTTCAACACAAACAGCAACTCAAACTACATATCAATACAATTGCGCACAAATCAGAGGTACTTACTCAGTATCTACCAATGGTTCATTGCAAATTGCGGATGTATTTGAAGCTACATTGTGGTATCCTGCAAATTTAATTGCAAGTCCATTCACGGCCTTCACAAACACTTCTGCTTTAGAGTCAGCCCTTGCTGCAATTGCAGTTTAGTCTTAACAATTATTTTTTTAAAAAACCCTTGCATAATTGCAGGGGTTTTTTTATGTTTGCAAAAAAAAATAAAACATGGAAACCAAAAAGAAATTAATATTAAAGCGACTTGGCAGCGTAAACAATATAACAAGATTAGAGTTTGCTTGGACTGTCAACGGAGAATTTTTTGCTTATGGAATGGATTACAAGCCGGTAAGTCAAAATGATTTTAAGAATGGCGTAAAAGATATTAAGAGTATTGTGTTTCCACAAAATAAGGTGCAGGAGGTTATAATGATTGACTCAAAGTCCGATGCGGACAAGAGGTTGTTAAATATTTTAACAAGTTGCCCTATTGTAAAAAGTCCTGAGTCTGTAAAAAACGGGATATGTAAAAACCCTCAATACGAGTTAATAGATCCAAACGAAGAAATTGTAAGGGCTGTAAAGGCTAACAAGCAGGACAAGGAAATGATGAACTTTGTTGACTCTTTGTCCATTGAGGATATGTGCGACATTTTAAACTATTTAGGATTGAGTACAGTTGGTTTAACTGCGGAGGAAGTTTACGACAAGTTGATTAACAGAAAGACAGGACTTGCCTATGATAACTACGAGAAGATTATGGGAATGAACAAGGACTTTTCATCTGAAATGAAGATTAACATTAACAAGGCTTTGGCACTTGGTAAGATTATTTTGAGGGGTGGAGTTTATATGTTCAAAGAGAATGTTCTTGGTAACACAAAAGAGCAGATATTAGCTTATTTTGAGGGAAATAAAGACTTGTATAACAATGGTTTGATACCTGATTTGAGTGGCGAGCAATTACCTATATCAATAGGCAATGATTTAAACACAGAGAAAGTTGTTGCAAAGTTAAAGGATATAGCCGTTGGTGCTGAAATTCTTGCTGACGACTCAAAGTACACGCATGAATATAATTTAAGGCGAGCAGAAGAATTGAATATTAAGGCGATAACAAACATGAAGCCTGAAACATTGAAAAGAAAAGTTATGGAAACTGAGGCGTATTTAGCCGAGAAGGAGTCTGCAAAAATGGCTGCAAAGGCAATGCAGGGCTAATAAAGGGTAGTACGTTTAACTGAAACCTCTGTTGTTAATTCGGCAGGGGTTTTATTTTTTTTAAAAAACTGCTATTTGTTTATTGTTAGATAATTTTGTAATATGTACACAGGACTGCAATTATCCAAAGATTTAGACATTAGAGTAAGACAAACAAATGCGGGGGCTTATTTTAGTCCTGCAAGGAAAGAGTATTGTTTAAGAATGGCCATTGTAAGTTTGTTAGAAAGCAACTACAAGGGAATGATAAAGCAGAAGTCAGTTGACGAGATAAGTCCATTGATTAAGACTTATGCTTCGTTTGCTCCTTTTAACAATCAAGTATTATTAAAGCCACTACACATTACTAACATTGTATTTGTTTCGGGTACAACATATCAAGTATTTTTTGACAGACCTCACAATTTTAGTTTTGTTTCGGGAACGGAGAATATAACATTTAGAGGTGTTTTAGGTGGAACATATACTAATTTAAACGGACAAACCTATGGTGCTTCGGACGCTACTACGAGTATAGATACATCGGTATTAATAACGGTAGGCTCGGTACTAACAGGAACTTATACATTAACCTCTGGAGAAGTTTACGGAGATTATTGGATTTGGGACTACTATCATTTATTGGCGGTAAGTTGTGTTTCCTTAAAAGACCTTCGTGTTACTATTAAAAATGTTAGGACAGCCCCTTCATTAGAATTAACCATAGGAACTAACAACATAAGAACGGGAGAGTATTTAAGGTTTAGTGGATTTGGAGGACTAACAGGCATAAACAATCAGTATAAGTATGTAAAGAAAATATCTGAAAGAAAGATAAAACTTTATGACGATGTTGCTTTGACTGTGCCTACGGTGGTAGTTGGAACATATACAAGTGGTGGAAAGATAGAAAGAAAGCACGATAGATATTGTGAGCCATTGACATCAGACCAAAAAATAAGTTACTATCAGCCAACAGAGTTGTTCCCTTTGTATGAGTCAAACGAAAACAGATTGGCTTGTTACACAAGTGAGCAAGATGTTGATCCTTTTATCACATCTATAAATTACTTTGTAGATTACATAACCGTTCAAGCAAACATAGATATTACTAATAATACTATTGATTTGCTACAAACATACAATCAAGAAATGTGTAGAATGATAATTGAAAAGGCGGCAACATATTTCTTTGCTTTTAACACGAGTGCTGAGGACATACAAATATTGCCAGTAACACAATAATAAAATGAAGTGCGACCAAATTATAGATGCTATTATAGTTTACATGGAGCGAAACAACATCGTTACCGATGAAACGTTATTGCGTAGGCAGCAGTTGATAGACTTATTTTGTGCTGCGAGGGCGAGAGTGCTTAGTGAGTTTAAGATTAAGGGCTATCCAATTACGGGAAAGAATTATTTAAAATCAGTAATAGACAAAACTATTTTTGAGCAAGGCGGTGCTTTCAACTACTTTGATGTTAAGCCTGCTGTTATGAATGAGTATGAGTATGTAGGTGGAACGGATGGCTGTTCAAGGTATAGAGAAAACTTAACCATAAGTCAGTATCAAAACACGATTAATCAGCAAGTTCCCAAAATAACTATGTACTATAAAGAGGGTGATATGTTAAAGGTGGACAACAATCAGATAGAAACCATACTAACAAATTACATACCTGTAAACCCTGTTCAAGTTCCTACGTTCAACTATGAGTTAGACGAGTTTCCTGTTGACGATGCTTTATTAGATACTGTTTTCAATGAAATGTTTGAAACCTATCAAAAGAAAGTTGCCGATGTACCAAAAGACACCGTATCAGATAGTCAAGACACAATTAAAAGTATAATTAAATGACATCAGAGCAAACCATATCATTAACATTTGTAAGGGATAGGATAAAGTCTTTCTATGATATTGTAGATACTAAACTTGATGCTTTTATTGATTTAAAAATACTTGACTCAATAAGAGATATGTATAGTCATAAGTATCAAACGCAAGAATGTTACACCCTTGATATATGCGACTGCAAGGCGGAGTTGCCTTGTAACTTTTTAAAGATATTGGCTATTGTTACTCCTTGTGGAACGGACGAAACGCCAATGATATACTCTGACTTTGTTTTTGATGGGGTAAAAGGAAACTATCAGCTAAAAAACATTCCTAACAGGTGGAAGATAATGGGCAATTACCTTGTTTTTCCTTCTAACTTTGCTTTTGACTCAATAGACATATATTGCAATGTAATGAAGTTAGACGATGAGGGCTTTCCTATTTTAATAAAAGACCACGTATTGTACTATGAGTTTTACGCTTCATATTGGTTAGGTCAAAAGTTAAGAGACCCAAGAGTGGCAGCGTTTGTTAATCCACGTTCAGGAAAGCCTAAATACATAGGTGCAAGGACATCAATAATCCACAATGAGCAAACTATGCAATTTGACTATGATAAGTTTGCGATAGCAGCATTGAATAGAAGTTTGCAAGGTGCAAGTTTCAGATACTATGGTGCTTATGGCACACAAGCTAATGTTTATCAATGGGGGCTATAACCAATGGGGCTATTTAAGATAATAAAAAGGTTGATAGGCGGGTTAAACCTTGACAACACGCTTGATGATTTGCCTAAAAGCGATTTTATTGATGGCTACGATGTAGTTGATAGAAACCCTACTAAGAGTACGGAAGATAAATACTTGCAGCCCGAAAACAACAATGAGTTTATTTATGACTTAGGAGTAATAGATGCTATTGCTAAAAAATACCGAGTAAAGATAGACCTATCAAATGTTTTAGAGGAAGAAGGCTTTACAATAGATATGAAAGTGTATGGCAAGTATGGTTGGAGTTGGAGCTTAGGTTTTAATTTTGTTGCTGGCAACACACCAGCGGACTTGTTTGATACAATAGTAGATGAGTTTGCTTTGTACTTTACAGATGTTCCCGAATTGGTTTTAGTTGATAGCAACACATTGATATTTGACTTTACCCTTGAAGATTGGTTTTCCTATACTGACTTTTTCATTTCATTTAGTGATGATGCCGTAGGAGATGTCTATTATGATGTTTGGGCATTAAACGATGCTATTAGTGTTGAAAAAACGGGAGCATTAGTTCCAATAGAGTTTACCAATGTAAATTCAGACCAACAAGTTTGGGCAACAACAAAAAGCAAGGAAGAGGAAACGATAGATGCGGTAGGTAATTTTTCTGGCGGCTTGTTTACGCTAACATTTTTGGACGACAATGTTTTAGTGTCAGGCGAAGAAGTTTACATATATGGCAATGGCATAGCTGCTTATGTTGTTGTAAACGCTTACCTAACTCCCGATGTTTACACTGTTTGGGGCGCTGTTGACCCTGTAACGGGATTGCCATTATTTCCCAATGGGAGCTATACGGTTGTAAGAAACAAAAGAACTGCATCTGTAATTGGCTATGCAAGCAAAAACTACACTAATGACATTTGGGATTACACAGAACTACTAAGGAGTATCAACTTAAACTTTAGAACATACAAGCAGATACAGGCCTATGGAATGATAACCAACAATGGTATTATTTACAATTGGACTGACTATCTAAACCAAATAAAAAGACTTTACTACTTTGGCAATATAACTCAAGACGGCTTTTTAACAGTTTACAACTCTGATGCTATTTATGATTTAGACACAATAGGAGAGGAAAGCAGGTTGCAGACAGGCACTAATACGGCAAAGGTAACTTTGTCTGTTGCAAACACATTGGGAGGAACAAAGTTAGAGGGAAATTACGCTGCTTTTGTAAGATTTAAAACTATTGATGGCTTTTACACTACATATAGCAAGGCTTCAAATGTTCAATGGCTAAGGACAAATAGTTACTTTGTTCATTCTTCTGTAAGAACAACAACCCTTTCTTTGGGCATATTTATTGAGCAGATAAATTCTAAATTATTTGATGCCGTTCAAGTTTCCATAATTCATTTTACCGATAGCTCTTGGACAGGATATTCTTTGCCCGAACAAAAAATAAACGGATTAACCGAATTACAAATTATAGACACAGGATATAATTCTGCCGAGTATATAGACTTTAACGATGCTAATGTTCTTTTAAATCAAATACCTTTTGTTTTTGAGAACGCAAAAAGCATTTTACCTTATGCTCTTTATGAGATAGCGGCAAATGTAAACTTAATAAAGGATAGAGATTTGACCGATTGGGCAAAAACAATTGATTTGACTGCTAAAAGGAGAGAGTATTTTGGTTTTTCTTTTGGTGCGTCTGGAATTTTGCCTGAGAATTATGCAAATTTTATTTTTGCAGGTATAAACGATTTTGGCAAATGTTCAAATGAGTGGATGTCTTATATGCCCTATGACACTTATAGATTTTGTGTTTTTGTAGATTGGGAAGATGGCAGTCCAACAAGCACCTATTGGATTGACGATGTAAGTTTCGACCCCACAGATACAGGAATTGCAGACGGAGATGTTCCTTACAGAATAGATGTTTTAAATGAATTATATTACTATCAGTATTACGTAGAAGCAACAAATATAAACCTTGACTACATTCTTCCTAATGGAGAGAACTTAAGAAGCATTGTAAAAGATATTCGATTTGGAAGGGCTTTGTGCAATCCACAAGTTTATGCAACAGGATTAACAATTGCGTTTCATGAACCCGATGTATTAAACACTTACCCTTATGCAATTGGAGGGGCTCAAAGTGTTCCTGCTGCTGATTTGGTTGAAGGTAAGTTTGTTTTATATTCCCCTGATTTTCAAAACACAGAAAGCGACTTTTCTTTTGTAACAGTATCTGGGGATAGGGTTGTTTCTTATCAAGGTGATTATAACGGTGGCGCAACGGGTTTAGCTCGCACTGTAGTCAGAGACACTCCAACATCTGTTTCTTCTGCAAATGTTTTCAGGACTATTCCTGCCGCCAATGGGCAATGGACAGAAATAGGGCAAATGACACAAACAATTGCCCCTATTCCGCCAAATACAAATAATGATATAGGCTATCAAAGGGGCGGTGTTACTGCCGAGTTGCTAACTTCTTTAGTTTACGCAATATCAAATCCTTGTAGAGACACATATTATATTAGACCATATCCACCATCGGGCGCTTACCCAGTATCTCCTGAAAATACTCAATTTTTTGTTTTGCCGCAAGATAATTGGTTTGACAAAGCAACACACGATTTATCTACTGTTTATTCTATTTATGGGGGCGATGCCTTTCCTAATGCTTCTGCTTATTTAACAAGGCAAAACAATATATTTACACCTGTTGTAAATGATGTTGTTTATACCAATGAGGTAATTTTATTTTTTAGCTTTAACAGAACAAACGCAGGTTTAAGGGGGCATGAGTATGGAGGTTTCCCTTATTATCCATTAATCGAATACCTTACAAAGCCGTATCTAACCGACTCTCCTTTTGAGGGAGACCAATATACATATAGTCCATCACTTACTCCACGTTACCCTTTTCAAAATCAAGTATCTTTTAATCCCGACCAATCTCAAATATCAAAATTAGGAACAAGCATATTTTATTCCGAGCAAGCTGTAAGTTATGACTTAGCAGGTGGAAATAGACTATGGACTGCCCTTAATAGAAAAGACTTGGAAAGTACCTATGGGGATATAATTCACATGGAAATTCTTTTGGGCTTTTCAGAAACGGGATTATTAATAGTTTGGCAACCACAAAGAACAACTGCTCAATACTTTGACAACACCGCAAATTTACGAAGCAGCGCAGGCGAATTGCTAATAGGCAATGGAAAGATAATGGAGCGCAAGGGTGCTGACTTTACCGAGTATGGCTGTGAGCATAAGTGGACAATAAGAAAAGGTCAAAATCCAACAGGAAAAGATATTGTATATTGGGCTTGTTTTAGAAAGGGTGCAATAATGAGATTAGGCGCAGATGGAACAGCCGACTTAGTAGGGGATATAAACAGCCTACTAACCAATAGGACTTTCCTTTCCTTACAGAACAGATACAACAACACAGACACTCCTGCACACAACTACGGTTGCCACGCAGTTTGGAACAATCAAACAAAAGAGTACATACTAACATTAACACTTATTCCTAAGCCATCGGAAGAAAAGAGAGAGTATGCAAAAGGCGATTGGGTAGTTTCGGAAGATGAAACGTGGGGCTTTGAGAATTTTCCTGTTATGTACAAATGTTTGGTTAATGGGGCAGAGCCACCTTTCTCGCTTCCTAATTGGGAAAGACACGAAGGATATGATGATGACTCTTTCCAAATATGGACAATGGTATGGAATGAGATTGACAACAAGTTTAAAACATTTAGAACATTCAATCCTAAGATTTACGGACAATTCAACAACACTTATGTAAGCTCACATCCTAATCATCCTAATTTAATTTACGAACACAACAAGAACAAGAGCGAGGCTTTATTTTATTGCACAATGGAGGAATATACTTCTGTTTCTTCAATTATAACCAACCCTGCTTTGTATAGAATAGAGGGAGCAGGCGTACAAGCTATACTACCTATTCCTTTTGCTCCTAATGAAAGAGAGAAGTGGGTAATAAAGATAGAGGACAAAAACTACGAAATAGTAGGCAGCGGAACAGATTATTTACAAATGGCAGATATTGACAACGATGATATTTTGCCTGTTTATTCGTTTGGCAATACTTTAAGTTATTATATTTGTAATTGTCAAGATCCTTATATTACAGGAGTGGTAAACGAGTCAGCACCAAGATATGTAAACTTTGTTTTAAAGAACACGCAGTCTGACGACACATTAAAGAGAGCCGAGTATGAAGCGGGTTACGATAGTTTAGGAACGCCAGTAACAAGGAGTTTTACAAATAAAGAAGAGGAAGAGTTTTACAATGGCGAGAGCAATGTTCAAATAAAATTGGACACAACAAACAACCCTACTAACAATGAAATTGGGGAAAATTCAGTAGAGGGCAAGTGGGCAAAGGTTAAGCAAATTTGGAGGTGGGGTAAAAAGAATAGAGTATTAACAACATCAGTAGCAGTAGAAGAAATAAATTACAAAAAACAATAGTTATGGCAGAAGATAAATCATTTTGGGACAAAGACTGGAGCGAAAAAAACTTTGGAGGAAAGTTAGTTACAGTTGGGCTTGGTTTAACAGGTGCGGGTGTTCCTATTATAGCCAACCAAGCAAGAAAAATGTGGCAAGGCGACAAAGATAGGCTTTCTGAAATAGATGCTGCTATTGCCGAGTCTGAAAATAGTCCTTATAACCTTGCACGAGTATCAAAAGAGAATGTAGATTACTACAATAAAGTTCTTGGCGACTATGCAAAAGCAAAGCGAGAGTCTGAATATGGTTTTAGTCCAGAGGAAAAGGCGGCAGCAAGGCAAAGCTACGCTGAAACCACAAACCTTGCAAGGCAAAACGCTTTATCGGCAGGCGGTGGTAATTTGGCAAAGTATATCAATGCTAACTTAAAC
>Ga0208853_1000185_pt1 | contig 18715 bp, 11 predicted proteins | sample LakMenEpi03Oct11_FD_150667 | JGI IMG/M metagenome (GOLD analysis project Ga0208853, IMG submission 150667) | Freshwater microbial communities from Lake Mendota, WI - 03OCT2011 deep hole epilimnion (SPAdes) | ecosystem: Environmental > Aquatic > Freshwater > Lake > Epilimnion/Euphotic zone ... | reverse complement strand
AAAGATGCCGTACCACAATTTGATGGTGGTTGTACTGCAGAAGTCATTTCGGACAAAGGTTTGATTTTAACCAATCATCACTGTGGTTTTGATAACATACAAAGCCATTCAACTGTCGAACATGATTATTTAACCAATGGTTTTTGGGCATACAAAATGGAGGAAGAATTGCCCAACAAAGACTTGTATGTTACATTCATTATCCGAATTGAAGATGTTACTTCAAAAGTGTTAGAAGGAACAACTACTTTGACTTCTGAAGCTGAAAAACAGAAAAAAATTCAAGAGAACATAAGTATATTAAATAAAACATTACCCAAAGAAACTTGGCAAGAAAACAGCATTCGTCCATTTTTTGACGGAAATCAATACCTACTTTTTGTTATCGAAAATTATGAAGATGTTCGACTTGTTGGTGCGCCACCAAGTTCTATAGGAAAATTTGGTTCTGATACTGATAATTGGGTTTGGCCCAGACATACAGGCGATTTTTCATTGTTTAGAATATATGCTGACAAAAACAATCGACCTGCTAAATATTCAAAAGACAATGTTCCTTATAAGCCAAAACACTTCTTCCCAATATCAATAAAAGGAATTAAAGAAAATGACTTCACCATGGTGATGGGTTTTCCAGGAAGAACTCAAGAATATTTACCGGCAGTTGCTGTTGAACAAATAGTAAATACCTTAAATCCAGCAAAAATTGAAGTGCGTGATGCCGCCTTGAAAGTACAAGATGGTTTTATGCGAAAAGATCAAGCCATCAAAATTCAATATGCTTCCAAATACGCCAGTGTAGCTAACTATTGGAAAAAATGGATTGGCGAAAGCAAAGGACTCAAAAAATCCAATGCAGTAGAAGTTAAACAAAAATTTGAAACCGATTTTCAACAAAAAGTTATCAAAGCAGGAAAGGAAGCAGCATACGGTAATTTATTGCGCGATTTTGAAAAAAATTACGCTGAAATAAAAGACTATGCTTTGGCAAGAGATTTATTTACAGAAGTGGCATTACGAAATACAGAAATACTTCAAAATGGCTATCGTTTATACCAATTAGAACAAGTATTAAAAACAAAAGGGGAACAAGCTTTTACTGATAGAAAAAATAATTTATCCAATGGAATTGTAGATTTTTATAAAGATTATAATGTAAATGTTGATAAAAATGTGTTTGAACAATTAATTGCTATTTATGCTAAAAGATTGCCTACTCAATTTTTACCCAATGAATTGAAAAACCTTAATGCTTCGCAATTAACTACTGATGTTTACAGCAACACTAAATTAACAAAGCTAGAAGATTTTAGAAGTTTGCTAGAAGGTGATTCTAAAACTGTCATCGAAAAAATTAATGCCGATAAAGGATATCAAATTATAAAAGCAATGGCAGATGCTCATACTAAAAATGTAATGCCAAAATATGATGAACTAAACTTAAAAAATAGTGCAACACAAAGAACGTATATGAAAGCCATTTTGGAATTAAGTCCAAAATCAGCTCGCATTTTCCCTGATGCCAATAGCACACTTCGTGTAACCTATGGAAAAGTAAAAGGATATAAGCCCAATGATGCAATTACCTATGAACCGTTCACCTATCTGGAAGGTGTGATGGAAAAATACGTTCCAGGCGATTATGAGTTTGATGTTCCCAAAAAACTAATTGATTTGTATAATACAAAAGATTATGGAAATTATGGAGTGAAAGGAATCGACAGAGCGGAGCTAAAAATGCCTGTTAATTTTATAGCAACCAATCACACAACAGGAGGAAACTCAGGCAGTCCAGCGCTAGATGCGAAAGGAAACTTGATTGGTTTGAATTTTGATAGAGTTTGGGAAGGAACGATGAGTGATATATATTATTCTCCCGAAATTTGTAGAAACATAATGGTTGATATTAGGTATGTTTTATTCATAATTGATAAGTTTGCTGGCGCAGAAAACCTAATTAAAGAGATGATAATTATCCCAAATTAAAATAAAAGAATAATTTTTTAGAATAATTTTGGTTTTGGCACGGTTGTTGTTAGGTAAAAAAGCAGAGCAAACATAGGTTTTTGAAAAAAAGTTGAAAAAATATTTTAACCTATTAAAAAATTTATATCTTTGCCTCGAATTAATAATTAACCTTTTATTTTAAGTAAGATGAAAAAAGTATTTTTAAGTTTAGCTATCGTTGCTGCATTAACTGTAGTATCTTGTAAACAAGCTGACGCTGCTGCAAATGAAGCAGTTGACACTACTGTTGTTGAAGCTGTTGATACAGCTGCTTCAATGGTTGACACTGCTGCTGCAATGGTTGACACTGCTGCTGCAAAAGTTGATGCTGCTGCTGAAAAAGTTGATGCTGTTATTGAAGAAGTAAAAAAATAATTAGTACACCAACTAATTTTTTTTTAAAGACTTAAAGCCATCCGCTTGTGCGTGATGGCTTTTTTTTTGCAATAAACTTATGCTGTTTTATCATTCCGTAGGAATCTCACTTTTTGTTTTTCAAAACTGGAATGAATTGAATATGCTTTTGATGGGATTCCTCCGAAATGACAATAGGATTATTGCGATTTTTTATAAAGAAGCCACAAAAAAACCTCAAACTTTCGTTAGAGGTTTTTGTACTCAAGGCGGGACTTGAACCCGCACGAACATTGCTGTTCACTGGATTTTAAGTCCAGCGTGTCTACCAATTTCACCACTCGAGCTGAATGATTTTTTGATGGTTTAATTTTTAAAAAAAATTAATTAAATATACTCCCCATCCGAGCTTTATACTCTATGAAGACTTCATTTTAAAAACGAATCCATCATAACGTTATTTTGAGCGAAAAACGGGGCTCGAACCCGCGACCTCGACCTTGGCAAGGTCGCGCTCTACCAACTGAGCTATTTTCGCATTCACAATATTTGTTAGAACTGCAATACTTATTGTGTATTGCGGATGCAAATGTAATACTAAAATTGAATTATGCAAACCTTTTTTTGAAAAAACAACTAGAAAATCTAATCCGTTGATTTGCAAAAACTCCCGCAGTAGTTTACTTTTTTAACAAAATCTTTTTCAACTCATTTAGCTTCATCAATGCTTCAACTGGAGTCAAAGTATTTATGTCTAAACTCAAAATATCTTCCCTGATTTCTTCCAATAATGGATCATCCATACTGAAAATAGTGAGTTGCATATCCTCTTTGGAAGACTTAATTGTATTAAGTGCATCACTGGAGTGATTTTTTTCTAATTTCTTTAATAGCTTTTGTGCTTTTTGAATAACTGTTTGTGGCATTCCGGCCATTTTTGCCACATGAATACCAAAACTATGAGCACTTCCACCTTTTACTAACTTTCTTATAAAAAGTACGGTGTCTTTTAATTCTTTTACCGAAACATTATAATTCTGGATTCTCGGCAACAATTCACTCATTTCATTCAACTCATGATAGTGTGTTGCAAATAATGTTTTTGGTCTAGCTGGATTTTCATGAAGAAATTCAGCTATTGCCCATGCAATTGAAATTCCGTCATAAGTACTGGTTCCGCGGCCTATTTCATCAAGCAGAACTAAACTCCTCTCGGAGATATTATTTAATATTGATGCGGTTTCATTCATTTCTACCATAAAAGTAGACTCGCCCATCGAAATGTTATCACTGGCACCAACACGTGTGAAGATTTTATCCACAATACCCATTCTCACTTTTTCGGCAGGAACAAAACTTCCCATTTGTGCCAATAAAACAATCAATGCAGTTTGTCTTAAAATAGCTGATTTTCCAGACATATTGGGTCCAGTAATCATAATGATTTGTTGTGTTTCTCTGTCTAAAAAAACATCATTAGGGACATAAGGAACTCCAAAAGGCAATTGTTTTTCGATTACTGGATGACGACCATTTGTAATTTCCAATTCAAAGGATTCGTCTAGAATAGGACAAACATAATTACACTCAATTGCCAATTGTGCAAAAGAAGTTAGGCAGTCTAATTGCGCAACCAAATTAGCATTGAGTTGGACTGGCTTGATGTATGTGGCAATCCAACTTACTAATTGTTCAAATAATTGACTTTCGATTTGATGAATTTTTTCTTCGGCACCAAGTATTTTGGTTTCGTATTCTTTTAATTCTTCTGTTATGTATCTTTCAGCATTAACCAAAGTCTGTTTTCTTATCCATTCAGCAGGAACTTTCTCCTTATGGGTATTTCTAACTTCAATATAATACCCAAAAACATTATTGAAGGAAATTTTTAAAGACGATATTCCGGTCAATTCAGATTCTCTTCGTTCAATTCCTTCTAAATATTCTTTCCCTGAGTATGAGATGTTTCTTAGTTCATCTAGCTCAGGATTAATCCCAACAGCAATAGCATTTCCTTTGGCAATAGCAACTGGAGCATCTTGATTGAGCGTTGTTTTAATTTTTTCTCTAAGTAAATCACAGCCATGCAAACTGTCCCCAATTACACGAACAGCTTCTTGCTTACTTTCCAATGCTAAATTTTTAATTGGAATTATGGCATCTAAAGATTCTTTAAGATAAATCACTTCCCGAGGTGATATTTTTCCAGTAGCCACTTTGGAAATCAAACGTTCCAAATCGGAAATTTGCTTGATTTGGGATTGAATTTTTTGAAGAATTTCTTGATTTCCTTTTAAATAAGAAACCACTTCATGACGATTTCTAATTTTATGAATGTCTTTTAAAGGCAATGCCAACCAGCGTTTCAAAAGTCGAGAACCCATTGGCGAAAGCGTTCTATCAATTACATCCAAAAGTGTTACTGCATTTTGAGAATGACTGTGGTATAATTCTAAGTTTCGAATGGTAAATCGGTCCATCCAAATATAGCCATCTTCAGCAATACGCTGAATACTGCTAATATGCTGCACTTTATTATGTTGTGTTTCGGATAAATAAAATAAAACGGCACCCGAAGCTATAATTCCATCTAGCAATTCTTCAATTCCAAAACCTTTTAAAGAATTAGTTTGAAAATGATTGATCAAAGTTTCAAGCGCATAATCCTCTTTATATACCCAATCCTCGAGATAAAAGACATTAAATTTATCTCCAAAAACTTCTTTGAAATGTAATTTATTATTCTTTTGAATTAAAATTTCACTCGGACTAAAATTTTGCAACAACTTATCAATATACTCTTCATTGCCTTGTGCTGTTAAAAATTCTCCTGTAGAAACATCCAAAAAAGCTACTCCCAATTGTTTTTTACCAAAATAAATGGAAGCCAAAAAATTATTTGATTTTGATTGCAAAACCTCATCGTTCATTGCAACTCCTGGTGTAATCAATTCGGTTACACCTCGTTTTACAATAGTCTTCGTCATTTTTGGGTCTTCCAATTGGTCACAAATGGCTACTCGAAGTCCGGCTTTAACTAATTTTGGCAAATAGGTATTTAAGGAATGATGCGGGAAACCAGCCAGTGCTGTTTCGGTTTCACTACCAGCTCCCCGTTTAGTCAAAACAATTCCGAGTATCTTTGAAGCTCTAATGGCATCTTCACCAAAAGTTTCATAAAAATCGCCCACTCTAAATAATAAACATGCATCGGGATATTTTCTTTTTATCTCGTTGTATTGCTTCATTAATGGCGTTTCCTTTATTGGAGTTTCTTTGGCTGACAATGGATTTGAATTATATTTTAGTGAAAGCGAATTTAAATATTTTAGAATGAATAGACATCTTAAAAAAAATTAATTTAATATTAAGATAAAAAAAATGACACCACTTTCTTTTTTAGATAGATTTGTATCAGAAACATAAAAACTTATAAAAATGAAAAAATTAATACTATTCGCTGCAATTACTGTTTTCGGTGTTGCGACAACAAGTGCCCAAACAGCAAAAAAAGTTGTAAAAAAAGAAACTACTGCCACTAAAGTAGAAACTCCAAAAGTAGATGGTGCTGGAATGGTTTTTGAAAATGAAACCATCGATTATGGAACAATTCCTCACAATGCTGAAGGAAGTAGAGAATTTGTATTTGTTAACAACGGCACAAAACCATTAACCATTGAAAGCACTCAAGGTTCATGTGGATGTACTGTTCCATCAAAGCCGGAAGGTGCAATTGCTCCTGGTGCTAAAGGAACTATTGGTGTAAAATATGATACAGCAAGGCCTGGTGCTTTTACTAAAACAGTTACAGTAAAATCTAATGCAATTGGACAAGAAACAAAAGTTCTTACTATCAAAGGAACCGTTTTACCAGCTCCAGCTACAGAAAGTGCTACTCCAGTTAAAAGCTAATTTTAGTTAATTATAATTCAAGAAAAACTCGTCTCGTTTTAAAAATGAGACGAGTTTTTTTTTGAATATCTTTGCCACTCTTGACAAATACGTCAAATTATTTGAAATAAAAAAGATGCGTAAGCTAGAAAACAAAGAATTAGAAAGAAAATCGGTTACAGCTTTTAAAGAAGCTACTAAAACACCCTTAATTATTATTCTTGATGACATAAGAAGTCTTCATAATATAGGATCAGTTTTTAGAACTGCCGATGCTTTTTTAATTGAAAAAATTTATCTCTGCGGCATTACAGCCATTCCGCCCAATAAAGAAATTCACAAAACAGCGCTTGGTGCTACTGAAACCGTTGCTTGGGAATATCAAAAAGATATTCTAAATGTAATTAATAAATTGAAAAGCGAAAACGTCCCTGTTTTCGCTGTAGAACAAGTTGAAAATGCGATTTTCCTTCAAAATTTTCAAGTGGAGAAAAACAAAAAATACGCACTAGTTTTTGGCAATGAAGTGTATGGCGTTTCTCAAAAAGCGATTGAATTATGTCATGGTTCTATTGAAATACCACAATTGGGCACAAAACATTCCTTAAACATTTCGGTAAGTGCTGGAATTGTAATTTGGGATTTATTTCAAAAGATGGATCGAACTTGAAAGGCGAAAAGGCGCAACAATTATTAATTTGATATTTTATTTTGAATTTCATTTAGAATAAAAATATAATCTTCCTGATTATTATGAAAATCTCTATCGGTTATATCTATAATTAAAACGTTCAAATTCTGTTGTGATTTAATATAATCAAGGTATCCGATATTAATTTTTTCCAAATATTCCGCTGGAATTTCTTGTTCATAGGGACGCCCTCTTTCTTTAATGTTAACTAGCAATCTTTCTGTACTTTGGTATAAATAAATATACAAATCAGGTTTGGGCATTTCTTTATAAATAATATCAAACATGGTTTTATATAAACGAAACTCATCTTCGGCTAAAGTAACTTTAGCAAAAATCAATGATTTAAAAATATGATAATCGGCTACAATAAAATCTTTGAATAAGTCAAATTGGGCTAAATCATCAGAAATTTGTTGGTATCGGTCTGCCAAAAAAGACATTTCCAACGGGAAAGCATAGCGATTTTGGTCTTCATAGAATTTTGGCAAAAAAGGATTATCCGCAAAACGCTCTAACACAGTTTTGGCATTGAAATCTTCGGCTAATTTATTGGTCAATGTGGTTTTTCCAGCTCCAATGTTTCCTTCTATAGCAATGTAATTAAAATGGTTGAGTTTAATTTTGTCAATAGGAATCTCAAGTTTTTGAACCAGTTTACAATTACTTTTGTCTTCCGAAAGCACCAATAATTCATGAAGGTATTTCTGCAAAATAGGATGACGCCAATCCAAATTCAAATCCTTCATGGGCAACAAAACAAACAGTCGGTTTTGCATTTCGGGATGTGGCACTGTCAGTTTTTCGGAAGCAATAATTTCTTCATCAATAGCAATCATATCAATATCTATAATTCTAGCTTGGTAAACTTGTGCATCTTGACGAATTCTTCCCAAAGATTCTTCAAGCAACAAACATTCTTCCAAAATTTGATGAGCTGTTTTATGAGTATGCATGACTACAGCACAATTGTAAAAATTGTCGCTTTCAAAACCCCAGGAAGGTGACTCATAAAGCTTTGAAACCCTAATTATAGTGCCAATTTCATTATGTAAACCATCAATGCAAGACACAATGTTTTCGAGGCGATTGCCTTGATTTGTGCCCAACGATAAAATGACTTGATGTTGCATATTCATAGAAGCACAAATTAACTAAAACTATTTCAGAATATCGTTAAATACAATGAAGTGATTACTAACAATTTCTCAAAAATATGTTTCTCAATAATCATAAATCTTTTTTAAAATGTAACAGTGTTACAATTGAAAGGCATTACTTTTGTTACTGTTAGCAGCACTAAAAATTCATTTGTTATGGTAAAGAAAATTTTAAAAATCATTGGAATACTTGTTTTGATATTACTAATCTCGGCGTTTGCCATTCCGTATTTCTTTAAAGACCAAATCAAAGCTAAAATCCAAACAGTTATCAATGAAAAAGTGGATGCAAAAGTAGCTTTCGCCGATGCTGATTTGAGTTTATTTAAAAACTTCCCAAATGCCAGTGTTACCATTGAGAAACTTTCTATAATCAATAAAGCGCCATTTGAAGGAGATACTTTGGCAGCTTTTGAAGAATTAAATTTAAAAATGTCTATCAAAGAATTATTAAAAGGCGATAATGAAACGATGAATATTGATGGGATTTCTTCAAAAAATGGTTTGATTAATATCATTTTCAACAAAGATGGAATTGGTAATTATGACATTGCCTTGAAAAACAAAGACAAAGAACAGGGAAAAAGCAAACCGCTTTCGCTAAAAATAAAGCAATACTCCGTTGAAAATTTCAAGTTTAAATATTATGATGAAAAATCTAAAGTCAAAATGGTTCTTGACAGTATTAATCATAAAGGAATAGGGGATTTTGCTGCTTCAAAATTGGATTTAGTAACCACAACTACCACCAAAGTTTCTCTCGACATGGACAAGGTAAATTATATGAAAAATGTTGCCATTTCATTGGATGCCATTCTCGGAATTGATTTAAACCAAAGCAAATATACTTTCAAAGAAAACAAAGCCAAAATCAATGAATTGCCGCTAGAATTTGATGGCTTTATACAATTGGTTGATGCTGGACAAGACTATGATTTAAAACTTAAAACACCCACTTCTTCGTTTAAAAACTTTTTAGGATTAGTACCTGCAAAATATTCAAGTAATTTGAAAGAGGTAAAAACCAGTGGTGATTTTACGGTTGTTGGTTTTGCCAAAGGATTGTATTCCGAAACTTCGGTTCCAAAATTCAATATCGAAATTGCCTCTAACAATGCTTCGTTCCAATATCCAAATTTACCTAAATCAGTTCGCAACATCATTATTGATACTAAAATTATCAATGAAACTGGCGTGATGAAAGATACTTATGTGAATTTGGATAAACTATCTTTCCAAATAGACCAAGATGTTTTTAATGCAAAAGCGAATATTAAGAATATCTCGGAAAATGCTCAAGTAAATGCAGCGCTCAAAGGAACAATCAATTTGAGTAACCTGACAAAAGCGTATCCTATAAAATTAGAAAAACCGTTAACCGGAATTTTGAAAGCCGATGTCACTTCGGAATTCGATATGGAATCTGTAGAAAAAAGTGATTATGCCAATATTAAAAATGCTGGAACAATTGATTTAACTGGATTTAATTACACGGATGAAAATGGTAAAACCATGAAAATCAGTCGTGCTTTGATGGCATTTAATCCAAGTCGTGTGAATTTACAACAATTCAATGCCACAACCGGAAATAGCGACATGGCTATTAACGGTATTTTAGATAATTTTTATGGTTTTGTATTTAAAAATCAAGAACTGAAAGGAAATTTTAATTTAAATTCCAATCAATTGGCTGTGAACGATTTTATGACGACAGAAACTGCTTCAAAAAAAGAAACAAAACCAAGCGAAGCTATGAAAATTCCAGCTTTCTTAAATTGTACTTTGACAGCAAAAGCCAAAACGGTTTTATATGATAATTTAATCCTGAAAGATGTTTCGGGGAAACTAATTATCAAAGACCAAAAAGCAACTTTAGAAAATGGCAAAACCAACCTATTTGGTGGTTCAATCGGCTTTAATGGTGCTGTTTCCACTAAAGAAAAAACACCAATATTCAATATGGATTTAGGCATGAATAATGTTGATATCATGCAGACATTCACACAATTGGACATGATGAAAAAAATAGCACCTATTGCTGGTGTTATCAATGGAAAATTAAATTCTCAAATCAATGTTTCAGGAAATTTAAACGAAAAGGAAATGACACCTGATTTGAATACTTTAACTGGAGATTTGACTGGTCAATTACTTTCTACCACAGTAAATTCAAGTAATTCAGCAATGCTCACCGCTCTGGATGACAAATTGGGATTTGTGGATTTGAAAAAATTAAACCTTAATGATTTAAAAGCATCATTAACTTTCAAAGATGGAAAAGTGAACGTGAAACCGTTTGATATCAAGTACCAAGATATTAAAGCAACTATTGGAGGAACTCATGGTTTTGACCAAGTGATGAATTATAATGTAAAACTGGATGTTCCAGCCAAATATTTAGGAACAGAAATCAATAGTTTACTTGCAAAATTATCGCCATCCGATGCTAAAAAATTTGAAACTATTCCAATAAATGCAATCCTTACTGGGAATTTTCAAAACCCAAAAGTCACGACTGATGTTAAACAAGCCACGACAGCTTTAGTCAACAATTTGGTCAAACAGCAAAAAGAAAAGTTGATTAATCAAGGAACAAATTCTTTGAATTCTATCATTTCAAATGCCACAAAACCCAAAAGTGACACCACCAAAACTGATGTAAAGACAGATATAAAAACAAAGGCAAACGATTTACTAAACGGATTGTTTAATAACAAAAAGAAGAAAAAAGAAGAGCCCAAGAAAACGGAGTAGTTTTTCATTTATTTGTCATTCCGACGAAGGAGAAATCTCATATATTATAGACAGTTTGATGCGATTCCTCGTTCCTCGGAATGACAATTTTTGGGGATATTTTAAAACTTCAGCAATCAAAAATCCGCAATCATCCCTCTAAAATCATAGCGAAATCTTCACCACATAACCTTCAAAAGTACGAACATTAAAAACGGTTCCGTCTTCAAACAGTAAATATTGCCCTTTAATTCCAGTAAGTTTTCCTGAAAAATTAGGCGATTTATCAAGGTTTAAACTCGATACTTTTGTTGGATATTCCAAAACTGGGAAATGCAATTCATATAAATTGTTGGAATTCAAATCATAATATTCTTGCGCTTCTTTTGGAATAAGGTATTTTAAACTTGCTTTTTCTTTTATTAAATCAATAAATGGTCCCGAGGTTTCGGGATTCATTTTTAGCATTTTTTGCCAATTGGTTTTATCAGCATACTGATTTTTTAGCGCCACTTCGGTAATTCCGGCCAAGTAACGATTGGGAACTTCTACAATTGGAATAGCTTGCACTGCGCCTTGGTCAATCCATCGTGTTGGCACTTGGGTTTTTCTAGTAACGCCCACTTTTACTTCGCTTGACAAAGCTAAATATACAATATGGGGTTGCAATTGCACTCTTTTTTCATAGTCCAAATCGCGATCTTCAATGTCCAAATGTGCGGTACTCAATTCAGGTTTCATAATCCAATCGCCTGCAGCTGCCGAACTCATAAAACAATCATAACAAAATCCTTGACGGAAAATCTTTTTCTTTTTGCCACAATTCAAGCATTGATATCCTTGAAAAGTAATTTCCAACGATTTGTCTAAAAATTGATTTACATTCAAAAAACTGTTTTCAAACACCAAATAATACTGAATGGGATTTGAAAATTCGGTTTGCATTTTGGTGAGAACCCCTTCGTATACCATAATTAAAAAATAAAATTTTTTCTAAAGATAAAAACTCCTATATATTTGTAGAAATTAAATCAAAATTTTCTAAGTAAATGAAGTTTTTTTTATTCTTATCACTTTTTTATCTTTTGAACACTAGTTTTGCTTACACGCAACAATATAAACCAATAGATACCTCAGACTCAACATTGCGCAAAGAAAATGTTTTGCGATTTGACCTTAAAACTAAAGAGTATATAGCTTTTGTAAAAGAAAAATACATTGCTAAATATAGCACAAAAATTGCTGATGATTTCAAAGGTTTCTCCAAAGATTTTGTGAAAGAAATTAATGATGGTAGTTTTGTTTTTGATAAAAAAATTAACGAGTATGTTCAAGATGTTTTAACAAAGCTTCGCAAAAACAACAAAAATATACCAGATAATATTGATATTCTTATCGCAAAAACCAATTCACTCAATGCCTACTGTTTGCCAAATAATACCTTTGTTTTAAATATGGGATTATTTTATTGGCTTAATAATGAAGAGCAATTGGCAGCGGTTCTTTCTCACGAACTAGCACATAAAATTTTAGAACACACAACTGAGAGTAAGAAAAAGAGAATTGAAGAATTAAGTTCGAAGAAAACAGTAAATGAGCTAAAAACTATTGAAAAAATAAAATACGGAAAATCAGATTATGCCTTTGAACTGTTTAAACAAAAACTCTACACAACTCAAGAGGAAGCTCGTAAACATGAATTTGAAGCAGACTCTTTAGGTTTTGAAATTTTCAAAAAATCAAGCTATTCTCAATCTGAGTTTCTAAACGCACTCAATTTGATGGTTCGCTACGATACTATCAAACCTAAAGGTCTTAAAATTGAGATTTATAGAAAAATGTTTGACTTACCCAATCAAAAATTTGACGAAAAATGGATGCTTAAAGAAGACTTTAGTAGTTATAATTACAATTTATTTACGGAGAAAATCGACAAAGACTCCATTAGTTCACATCCTGAAACTTTAGATAGAATTGCAAGAATAAAAAAGTTATTTCCCGAAACCGAAATTAAAACAGAAAATATAAATAGTGAAACATTCGATGAAATTTCAACTATAGCAGAATTAGAAATTGTTCCAAATTTATACAACACCGAAAACTATGGCAGTGCTATTTATGCATGTTTGCTTTTTTTGCAAACAGAAACCAAGTACGAAGAATATTATAAAAAATGGCTAGGTTATTGTTTTTCAAAAATTTATGAAGGTCGAAAAAATTATAAACTCAACCGTTATTTAGATCGAATAGACCCAAAAGAGCAATCAGAAAGTTACCAACAATATCTGAGTTTTGTTTGGAATTTACGATTGAACGAAATCAAGGAAATTGCTGATTTTTATTCCAAATAGTTAGTAATTTAATCGTTCTAATCGCACTTCGTTGTGCTTATAATCTTTGTTGTATTCACGTAAAAGTACATAACCTTCTTTTGCCAAAGATGGAATAATAAAGAAATCTTTTTTAGATGAAATGACAATTTTTTCTTGATTAAAAACACCATTTTTGATTGTGTTAATATAAAGATTCCAATTCTTTTTTGATGCGCCATCATCTTTCTCATAATCACGATAAAAGAATACTAAATCCTTATCATTGTTTAAATATTGCGAAAAAAGATAGTCGCTTGATTCATTAACCGATTTTGCTTTTTCGAAAATCTTAACTTCGTTTATAACAAAATTGATGTCGGTTTTAAATAAAATTAGGTCGGTTGCTACACTTCTGCCGTTATTTCCATATTTAATTTTTTCAAACATTATGTTAACCGTACCATCCGCAAGAATATAAACATCGCGAATTGCGAGAAAGAAAGAACCACTCAAGCCACCATTTTTCTCAATTTTAATATCTGTTTTAGTGAGTGCATCTGTATATTTTAAAATTTCAAACTTTCCGGTATTTGTTTTCTTGTCAAAAAGAAAACGGTAAAAACCTATTGGTCCGTTGCTGCGATTTTTTTCATAACTTCTTCCCAAAAAAACCAATTTATCATCAAAAACTTTTTTGTTCCCAACAGAATAGCCATTAGAATCATTTAGATTGTAAATATTATTCAAATCAAATGCATCAAAATTGGTTATTGGAATTTCTACTATAACATTTCCTGTTTTTATGTCCAAACGCAAAAACTTCATGCTAGTTGTTTTTGATTTTTCATAAAAAGTCTGAACCATATAAAGGTTTTCCTGATCAAAATTTAATACCGATGTGTTTTCAAATTGTTTCTTTTTTAAATCTTTATTAAATTCATAGCGCCATATTTCCTTATTATCTTTATCAAATTTGATGTAGCTATTGTCACTAATTTTATCATTATCAATATAATACTCATAAACCAAATAAGTTCCATCTTCCATAATTACCACATCCGATTTGTATTTTAGATCCTTTTTACGCTCCTCTTTTGCGTCTTTTTGCATGTCTCTATAAGTCAAATCTTTAGGGCAGTCTGAAAATTTTTTATCCTTAAAACAAATATCATCATCCAAAGAAATTTCATTTTTTTCTAAATTAATTTTACGCGTTTGTGGCATTTTTTGGTCTTTATAATTCCATATGCTCGTTGCAGAATAATCAAAATTAGGGCGAAGTTTTATCTCTCTCTTATGATTGATACGGGTAATATTATAGTTAGAAACATATTTCTCTGTTTCAAAAACATTATTTGCTACTTTATTGAGGTTTTTATCTAAGATAACATACTCCATTTTCTTGGTAAACTTATCTACTAAACCATAGTCATAATACACAATGTATCCAAAAAGTGCATCACTCTTTTCATAAATTCCGGTTGACCCAGCATAAGTTCCTGTTGACAATGATGCTAAATCGCTAGATTGTGAAAATAAACTTAAGGAAAAAAACAAAAATAGAATTAGGATAGATTTTTTCATTTTATACAAATTTTTAACGTTTGAGCAATTGTACAATATTTTTTTCAAAAAATGTTTTTTAAAATAAAATATTTAAACGAATACCTAATATTTTTTACAATAAATTAGGGTCGTTTTCAAATTACCTTAAAAATTTATTGAATTTGTATTACATTAGCTTTATCATAGTTCAATTAAAAAAAAAAATTCAAATTAATATCATCGTAAATCGCAACTAAAAAATGCCATTTCCAATAATAAATTCTATCGCTTCTTGGGTTTTGAAACAACGCATTCATCAAATTGAGTTGTTTTTAAAATATCCTCATGAAGTTCAGGAAGAATTGATGATGAATCTAATTCGTTCGTCTGAAGAAACGGTCATTGGTCAGAAATATGATTTTGGAAGTATCAAATCCTATAAAACTTTCTCGGAAAGAATTCCAGTTTCTACCTATGAAGATTTGGAACCGATGATAGAGCTTACTCGAAAAGGGGCGCAAAATGTTTTTTGGAACACACCTATAAAATGGTTTGCCAAATCGAGTGGTACTACCAATGCCAAGAGTAAATTTATTCCTGTGAGCAACGAAGCATTAGAAGATTGTCACTATAAAGGAAGTAAGGATTTGTTGTGTATGTATTTGAACAATAATGAAAACTCCGATATGTTTTTGGGCAAAAGTTTGCGTCTTGGAGGAAGTTCTAAAATTTATGAAAACAACAATACCTATTTTGGTGATTTATCTGCCATATTGATTGAAAATATGCCTATTTGGGCAGAATTTAGTAGCACACCAAGTAATAAAATATCTTTAATGAGCGAATGGGAAACCAAACTCACGGCTATCATTAACGAAACCAAAGCTGAAAATGTAACAAGTTTTGCTGGTGTTCCATCGTGGATGTTGGTTTTACTCAACAGAATTTTGACCGAAACGGGAAAAGAAAATCTTTTTGATTTGTGGCCAAATCTGGAAGTCTATTTTCATGGTGGTGTGAATTTCGAACCTTATAGAGAACAATATCAAAAGATTTTACCTCAAAATAACTTCAAGTATTACGAAATATACAATGCCAGCGAAGGATTTTTTGCCATTCAGGATTTGAATTATTCGAATGATTTATTGTTGATGCTGGATTATGGCATTTTCTACGAATTTATTCCAATGGATACTTTTGGGACTCCAAATCAAAAAATAATACGATTGGCCGATGTGGAATTGTTTAAAAACTATGCTTTAGTTATAACAACCAATTCTGGCCTTTGGCGTTACATGATTGGAGACACTGTTCGGTTTACCTCTTTAGAACCTTATAGAATTAGAGTTTCTGGAAGAACCAAACATCATATAAATGTTTTTGGCGAAGAATTGATGGTTGAAAATACTGATAGAGCTATTGCCAAAACATGTCAAATCACAAAATCAGAAGTTATTGACTACACAGTTGCTCCTATTTTTATGAAAGTAAAAGAAAAAGGCGCTCATGAATGGATGATTGAATTTAAAAAACAACCAGAAGATATTGAGGCATTTACAAAAATATTAGACGAGACTTTGCAATCTTTAAATTCTGATTATGAAGCCAAACGTTATAATAACATGACATTAAATCAATTAAAAATAAACGTTGCAAGACCAAATTTATTTTATGATTGGTTAAAGGAAAACAACAAACTAGGTGGACAACACAAAATCCCACGGCTTTCCAACCAAAGAGATTACTTGGAACAGTTGAAGAATATGCAAGTTGAAGTTAAAAAATAATACTATGAAATCGCCATTAACAAGAAGTTTGCGTAAGCAAACACCAATGAAGATTGAGCGATTACTCCCGATAGCTATCGGGAGACCATAAAAAAACAAATTTTATCTACATATGAAAAAAATATTTTTTCTGATGATACTATTAGGTTTCCTTTCCTCTTGTGGTCCGCATAGAATGAGATGTGGTCCTGGAAGATGCAGTGTTGAAGATAAGAATTCTGTTTTTGAAGAAAAACTACCAAAACAAATGAACGCATAAAAATACCCCCAAATAGCGTCTAACTTTTTGGGGGCAGTCTAATGTGAGGGATTTTTTTACGAAGCTATTTCCAATCGCTTTAATAAATTTTTAGTTAAAGCATCATGAGTATAATCAACATCAATGTGCAATATTTTTTCATCCGAACTTGGCAATTCATACATAGCATCGGTTAGAATGGCTTCACAAAGGGAACGCAAACCTCTTGCTCCCAGTTTGTATTCCAACGCTTTATCCACAATATAATCTAAGGCGTTGTCATCTATGGTGAATTTCACATCATCCATTCCGAACAGTTTTTTATATTGTTTGATTAACGCATTTTTAGGTTCAGTCAAAATGGCACGAAGTGTTTCTTTATCTAAAGGATCCATGTGGGTCAAAACAGGAAGTCGACCAATAATTTCCGGAATCAACCCAAATTCTTTAATGTCTTTTGGAATTACATATTGTAGTAAATTGTTTTTATCAATTCCTTCTGCATTTTGAGAAGTCGAATACCCTATAGCTTGACGGTTCAAACGTTTTGATATTATTCTTTCAATTCCATCAAATGCGCCACCCGCTATAAACAATATATTTTGAGTATTTACTTCAATGAATTTTTGATCAGGATGTTTTCTTCCCCCTTTTGGTGGCACATTCACCACCGTCCCTTCTAATAATTTCAATAACGCTTGTTGCACACCTTCTCCAGAAACATCTCGAGTTATGGATGGATTGTCGCTCTTACGTGCAATTTTGTCAATTTCGTCTATAAAAACAATACCTCTTTCTGCCTTTTCCACTTCATAATCTGCAGCTTGTAGTAATCGTGTCAATATACTTTCTACATCTTCACCTACATATCCTGCTTCGGTTAAAACTGTTGCATCAACAATTGCCAATGGAACATCAAGCATTCGGGCAATAGTTTTGGCAACCAATGTTTTTCCTGTTCCTGTTTGCCCCACCATAATGATGTTGCTTTTTTCAATTTCAACATCTCCATCGTGTTGCAATTGCATCAATCTTTTGTAGTGATTGTATACCGCAACCGACATGACTTTTTTGGTTTGTTCTTGCCCAATAACATATTGATCAAGAAAAGCTCTGATTTCTTTTGGTTTTATTAAAACTAAATCTTTCGATTGTTTTTTTAAACCCGAAGTGCTTTTTAATTCTTCTAAGACGATGCCGTGCGCTTGTTCAATACATCTATCACAAACATGCGCATTCATGCCAGCAATCAATAAATTGGTTTCGGATTTTTTTCTCCCACAAAAGGAACATTCTAATACTTGTTTTGCCATTTTATTTGTTTATGGTTTATTGTTTTTAGTTTATGGTTAACAATAAACCACGAACCAAAAACTACAAACTTCTTATCATCTTCTTAATACTTCATCTATCATTCCATATTCTTTAGCTTCATCAGCAATCATCCAATAATCGCGTTCCGAATCTTTGTGTACTTTGTCAAAAGTTTGCCCTGAGTGATGGGAAATGATTTGGTATAATTCATCTTTCAGTTTTAACATTTCTTTCAGGTTGATTTCCATATCGGTTGCAACTCCTGATGCTCCACCAGAAGGTTGATGTATCATTACTCTTGAATGTGGCAATGCTGAACGTTTTCCTGGTGCACCCGCACACAATAATACAGCACCCATGGATGCTGCCATTCCTGTACAAATGGTTGCTACATCTGGTTTGATATACTGCATGGTATCATAAATTCCTAATCCTGCATAAACACTTCCACCTGGAGAATTGATATAGATTTGAATATCTTTTGAAGCATCGGCACTTTCCAAAAAAAGTAATTGTGCTTGAATAATGTTGGCCATATAATCGTCTACTCCAGTTCCCATGAAGATGATTCTATCCATCATCAAACGGGAGAAAACGTCTAATTGAGATACATTCATTTGACGTTCTTCTATAATATATGGTGTCATGCTGCCAACGATTTTATCGTAATACAAACTGTTTAC
>Ga0208853_1000183_pt1 | contig 18758 bp, 13 predicted proteins | sample LakMenEpi03Oct11_FD_150667 | JGI IMG/M metagenome (GOLD analysis project Ga0208853, IMG submission 150667) | Freshwater microbial communities from Lake Mendota, WI - 03OCT2011 deep hole epilimnion (SPAdes) | ecosystem: Environmental > Aquatic > Freshwater > Lake > Epilimnion/Euphotic zone ... | reverse complement strand
CATATTAGATGAACCCTTCAGTGGCCTCGACCCCCTAAATGCCAATCTCATCAAAGATGAAATTTTTGCTCTGGCGAGAAAAGGTAGTACCATCGTATTCAGTACCCACCGGATGGAACAGGTGGAGGAAATCTGCGACCACATCGTTTTAGTGAACCTGGGGACTAAGATGCTGGATGGCAGCGTTGCTGATATCAAACAGCAATTCAAAGAAAATAAATATTATGTCCGCCTGTCAACACCTGTAACAACAGTCGATTCAGCGGCATTCACCATTGCCGAACAAAAAGAGCGGGAGCTGACTGTATATATTCAACCCGGCGCCAGCAGCAACGATATACTCACTCATTTTATCAATCAGCATCAAACCATTGAGGCATTCCATGAAATCCTTCCATCGCTGAATGAAATATTCATCCGCCTGGTAGAAGGAACCCATGCTGCAGCCCGTGCCTTCCAAAACAACCCATCCTAACCCTTACCTCATTTGTCAATAAATAGTATATGAATAAGACATTACTGGTTGCCCGTCGGGAATTTCTTACGCGGGTTCAGAAAAAAACATTTTTACTGACTACCATCGGCGTTCCCCTCCTAATTGCCGTTTTTTATGCTGCCGTGATCTTTTTTCAGATCAAATCAACTGATAATTATGTCATCGCGGTGTCGGATGAAAGTGATTTCCTGAGTGGCAAGTTAAAAGAGAAAAAAGGAGACTTTGAGTTCAAGGCAGTTCAAGGAGATACAACCACCCTGCGGAAGCAACTGGATGCGAAAACTTATGACGCCTATCTGTTCGTTCCTAAAACATTTGGATCAAGTGTGACCGACTCCATCGAGTTCCGCTCCGCCAAAACGATGGGTTTCCTCACGCGCGAGAAAATTGAAGACATCATTGGAAATGCCATGGAAGAAAGAAGATGGCTGCAAATGAATATCTCCAAAGCCGCCATCGACAGTATCCGCAAGCACAATGACCCGATACGTTATACCTCTTCCGCAGGAACAAAAGAAACCGGTTCAAAAGCCGGCATCAGCTATGGCGTGGGTATGTTATCCGGCTTCTTGATTTACATCATACTATTTGTATATGGAACCATGGTGATGAGAGGTGTAATGGAGGAAAAAGTAAGCCGCATTGCGGAAGTAATTGTGAGCAGCGTAAAACCCTTCCAGCTGATGATGGGTAAAATCACTGGTATCGGAGCAGTGGGTCTGGTGCAATTTCTGATTTGGGTCTTACTAATTTTTGGTATCCAATTAGCCATTCCACTGATCTTCCCGGAAGTGGGCACAGCCTTGCAATCAGCACCTCCCGTTGGTACGGGCGGCGCAATGCAAGCAGCGGAAAACCTGAAAAACAGTGGCGCGTTGAATGGAATCATGTCTGAATTACAGACAATTAATTTTACCCTGATCATCGGTTGTTTTCTTTTTTACTTCCTCGGTGGATACCTCGTTTATTCTGCCCTGTTCGCAGCAGTAGGCAGTGCCGTGAATGAAGACCCGCAGGATGCGCAGACCTTACTTTTCCCGATCATGATGCCCATCATTTTTGCATTTGTTATCATGACCAATGCGGTGAATGATCCCAACAGCAGCATGGCCGTTTTTGGCAGTCTCTTCCCCCTCACTTCTCCCATTGTAATGATGGCAAGGGTAGCACACGGTGTGCCGGATGGCGTAACGGTTGCTCAACTGCTCATTAGCATGGGCCTCCTCCTGCTTACCTTCGTGGGTACAACATGGGTAGCAGGAAAAATTTACCGGACCGGCATTTTGCTTTACGGTAAAAAAGTAACCTGGAAAGAAATGCTGAAATGGGCATTTCGCAGTAATTAAGCCATTTTACTGCGTTAGCGAAATCCGCACATTAACCCCTGCCCTGGTATTGGTAATAGGGGCCGATGTAGAAATGTAGGGGGTTACCCTGCGCTGATCAAAGAAGAACTTGAGACTGACACGTCGGTTCACGACGTAGTCGATAGAGGGTTGTATGGTTATTTCTTTTTGTCCGCCTGTTCCATAAGCATTTGACTGATCCAGGCGACTGTTGCTCATGGCCATATCGCGCATGGCGAGATCTATCCTGAAGTTGATATCATTTTCCAGCCGCTTAGTGCCCTTGCTAAAAGGTAATTTAAATGGAAGATTCATCCCTTGCTTGCGCCAGGAGAATCCAAAGGTCCATTCGGTACTGCGGCTCTCACTTAACTGATAATCGATCAAACTGAGACTCAACTGGCGGCTCTTCTTATATTCAAATCGAATATTCATTTGGCTATTGGTGGTCAGGTCTACGCCAATCAGTGGCTCAAAACTTTCCTTCATTGTAATATTAGGCACGAGGAAGAATGGAATAAAGTTACCACTGACCGTATCAATAAAACCTGGCGCATCAAAGCGCAACGGATCACGGTACAATAAGGCACTGTTGTAACTGTTCATGCTCAGGTTGCCATTGTAGCTGTGGGTAAGGCTAATATTACTGAAGATCTTCGATACACTGGGTATTTTGGTTAGTCCGAAATAAGTCAGACGCCAATTGGGTCGCGGTAAATAACCACCAAATGGATTGGCACGGATGTTTGCATTAGATTGTCTGATCAGGGGAATTTTGGAAGGATCAGAGCCGTTGTAGGCTGCAATGAAAGCAGGTAGTAATACATCCTGTGAATAACGACCATAGCCCTTGGCATATCCATCAGCCGTAAACTGCTGTCCGGGTGCCAATGCTTTCCAATATGGATTGGCTTCTGCCACCCGCGTAGAAATCACCTGACGATAATCCTGGAACTTTTTAAAGGTAGCAGAGATCTCATTGGGATTATAAGAATCGAAGAGTGTACCAAAACTAATATATGAAATACTGAATCCACCACTTGCCAATGGACCCAGGTGGCTTAAGCCGGCCCGGCCGCTCGTATCTTTAAATAATTCTGTATACTCTTTTGTGAATGATTTTTCCAGATTCACCTCTATACGCAAATCACGAACGGGCTCAATCAATGCATTGATACCCAACCGCTGCTCAAGGTTTTGGCGGAACAACAGGTTAAAAGTAGAATCCCGCGAAAGTAAACCTGCCTGGCCCTTTCTATTCAGCCAGTTGGTATCGGGCTGTTTACCAAATACATAATCCAGTCCGGGCGCCATACTGCTCCAGTTTTGACCCATGGCCTGAACACTATCCATATAACCCGGAATGCGGCTGCGATAATTTTCGGAGTAGGTAACTGAAACATTTTTGACCATCGTTAGTATTCTGCCGGCAGACCGTGCCCACCCATTTAATTCCGGCGGCTGATTGGCTTTTAATAGGCGCTGAGCCGTTCTTTCATCCCGTTTCAACTGGCGCCATTTTTTTAAAGCCAATCTTTTCTTTTTTCCTTTCAACCCCTTAATCACTTCTTCCCGCGGAGGTATCTCAGTACCGAGTGCATTGCCGGGTGCAGGTTGATTATTTAGTTTAGGATCCTTGGGTGGCTTCGGGGTGGGTGGATTATCCAGCGCCCTCAACCATTTTGATTTATTGTACAGATTCGTAAAATTGAACTGGGCATTGAAATTATTATCCTGGCTATTTTCAATCGTATTACCCAAAGCAATGGCTAGGCGACTGGCACCGATCCAATTGTAACTGGCGCCATAGGTATAACTCGCCTGTATCCAGTCCGTCAGCGGAAATTTATTTAGGGGTAAAGAATAACTCAAAGTACCACGCTGCTGATATATCACGTGTCGGCCTCCTCTGAAAAATTGACTGCGTAACGTATCTTTTTCTTCCTTCGTATCAATCCTGCCATTGGGTTCATCTAAACGTGCATTGGCCACCGCATTAAAGTCTACGGTCATCGATCGGGCCGGCTTCCAGCCAAAACGATAATAACGGTCAAACGTGAAGAACTTATCATAGGTTGTATCTACCTTGTCGACATTGTTTCCCGGGGTATTGATTACGCGGGGAATGAACTCGCCGAACTGACGATTGATATCTGACCTAAAACTAAGAGAAGAAGGTTTCAGGTTAAAGTTCAAATCTCTGATAAGACTTAACCAGGGTGTTTTATTGGTAATTACTTTCCGGAAAGGCTCAATAAATTTTTCACTGCCGGCAAATGTATAGCCGAAGCCACCCCGGTGACGGGCTATATTATTCTGCTGAATGAGTGAGCTGCTTTGTTCTATAATAGAATAAGCATAATTAAAATCAAAATTACTCAGCTTGAATAAGCCGGGCCTTCCATTGGCTGACCCAAAGCGCACATTCGTGAAGTTGATGGTTTTGATGGTCGTTTGCTCAATGGCAGCACTGCGAAGTGAATCCTGCTGCTGCTTATTCAAGATACTGAGTTTATCTTTCAGTCGCACATCCAGATCGAAGGGATCGAATTGCGGTGTAATCACGGTTCTGTTCAAGCTCGCATAAACAGGTAGAGAAAGTCGCAAGTTGCGGGGCAGCAATTTACCTGCATCAATATTTGCAGCGACATCAAACTGGAAAAGATCATCTCGGGCCCGTTCAATTACTCTTTGCTCAATGGTACCAAAACCTTGACTGCGTGTACTGGCTGCCACGGTAATCGATCCCAGATCGGCGAGTGTAACATCCATTCGACCCAGGGCAGACCATCCACCTTCTTCATTGAGTGCTGACAACCGTAATTCGTTCACCCATACTTCTGCGTGCTGAATGGGACCATCGGGTCTAAATGGATTTTCTACCCCGATCAGTATCCCACTGATGGCTCCGAGGTTGGGATTGCCTAAAATAGAAATCACCTTGTTGCTATCCAGTCTTTGACGATAAATCTTATTCAGCGGCTGTCCGGAAGTGTTTCGACGTAGTTTCAGGTTGATGAGTTCGCGTAAGATGATATCCAGGTTATTCTGTCCAGGCCATACCACTTCCTCCTGTCCTTTCACGTATGTTCCCGGCGGAGTAACCTTCAAAGGAATTTTTATTTCATAGTAGTTGTTGAGAAAATCCTGTCCGATTCGAATCACGGCATTTAACTCTCTGTCCCGCACCGGCCGTTGACCTGTAACAGACTCTGCGTGTATATACATCGACAGCTTTCCAAATTGCCGGATATCCCAGGAGAATGTTTTGAAAACAGCCCGCGCATCACCGGTATATAAGTTGCGAACCTGCAAGCTCATAGCTTGCTCATTTTGCTGAATATTCACCCCGTTGTTACTCAGCAATTGCATCCGTTCTACGTTGGGCGGCATGATATAATTCACCGGCTGTCGGGCTGAATTCTCTTCCAGGTTTACTGCGAGGGTATTGAAGACAGTTCCAGTATTGTTGACAATCGGTGTGTAGGTTCCGGTGGTATCGAGTTGGTAGGTAAATTGGCGCCACTGGTTTCGCACCAGACTCAGTGTTGCAAATCGCAGGATAACTGAATCCTCAAACCCGGTGAGGTACATGCGAATAAAACGAATCGATTTATAGTCGGGAATATTTCCGATCCGACGGGTGAACCCACGAATGGGAACACGGAAAAGATACCAGTTCTCCGTTCTTGTAACACCATCTGCAGAATTAACAGACACCGTTCTTCTGTCAGTGATGTAAGGCGTATTCCCTACGTTCATGCCCGGCTGAAGGTTGATCTCATACTCATAATATGCTTCCGTCTCATTGAGGGTATTATCGCGGTTGAGATCTTCATTATCAGGAAACAGGGTAGCTGCTGAAGTAAATTGTCCACCCGAACCGGCAATCGGTGAGTTGCCCTGTTGGTTGTTGAAGTTTTTATATCGGCCCAAAATACCGGTACCGGCCTGATCGAAAATGGCATCCCGATACCAGACATAATTATCATTGGAGGGGTCTTTTAAAAACTGCTGATAAATCTGTGAACCGGTGCCGAATGTATTGGCCAATCGTTGTAATACGTATGATCGCTTTCTCCTCTCTGCATCATCATCCAATCCATCAAAACCTACGTCCTGATAGGGTCTGTCACCTGGATCATTGCTAAATGCCTGCGTAATCTGGATAGGATTGACCGGCGTCTTTCCCCAGGTAGAAGAACTATCGACATCACTCGGAATGTTGGGCGTGTTCATACCATTCTCATAGAAACGCTTACCGTCTTTTAATACATCTTCACTGACATTACCCAGGTTGATGAATAATTTACCACCCTTACCATTCGGATTTTTAATGAATGGATCCTGCGTCCAGAACTCAACATATTCCAGGTTACTGGTCTCAAAGTCTGTCTGATCAATGGCACGCATAATACCGCCCCATCTGTTGGCCGGTCGTCTGAGTCTTCCGTTGGCATCTATTTCGGTAGTCCGGTATTCAAAATTATACGGTGACCGCTCGGTTGGATAGAAGGCCATGTCGAAGGTCGTGGTGAGTACGTCGGTTATATTGGTTGTGCGTTGCGGAAACAATTCATTGGTATAAACCTGTCGTACCCGAGGATCGCTGAGTTCCTCTACATTTTTTCGTAAGGGATTTCCCGGACTGTTTTTATCTTGTAAGTTGGGTTCGATGTTATACCAGGCTAATTTGGCCCTGTTGAAATTATAATTGATAGAATCAGTTAAAATACTTTCCGGAAATAATGGGTTACCCTGCGGGGTAGAAGCGAGGGTCCATGATACCAATGGGAACCTCAGATCGATGCTGTTCTTTGTACCTTCAAAATCATCAATGAAGCTGAGTCCCTGATCACCTGCACCGATTTGTGCCGGGTGTCCGGGGCGCAAAATGGCAGCCTCTGCATATGCATTCATTGTCGACTTCGTCTTGGTCGAATAGTTGGGTAATTTATCAAGCAGACGGGTCAGCCAGGGCAGGTCGGTTTTATAGCTTAGATCTACACCATACATCGAATTGCGGATTGGATCTTCCGCATACATAGTTTTTGTGAAGAAAGGTCGTTCAGCCAGACGTACTGCTGTAGCGCCAAGAGAAAATTTCTTATTTGCTATGTAATCAACCCGCAGTCCGGTAAAGCTTCGCTGCTGCATACCGAAGCCGGCATTGTTTTCAAAACCTACACTCACGGGTACGTTGGAACTGAGAATACCCGGATTGATGATCTTTACGGTTCCAAGATTATAGTCCACAATAAAATCTGTTCCCTCACGCAGCTGCTGCCCGCCCGCTGTCACCGTTACCGAACCTGGTGGGATGTTGAAGGTATTGAGTGATATCTCAGATCCGCCGGCACTTCCCCGCACCTGTCCTTGCATGACAAATCGGTTTAGGTTAGCATAGGTTTGAGCAATGGCTTTGATGGAATCATACAAAGCATAATAAACATATTTTTTAGTAACGGAAGCCGGCTGTCCGCTGAAAGCCAGTCGTTCCAAATCTCTTCCGAAGGGTTCCAATACCGGAAAGATGATACGCCCCTGTCTCGGCAAGACGGTATATCCATCTACATAGTCAAAAATACCATCTGGCTGTGGGTCATTGCGACCATTCAGCCGATCCAGATTTAAAATACTCAACAGTGGGCGGCCCGTTACATTGGGAGCACCCTCCGGCAGGTATCGCTTCATACCACCACCGGGATCATCGTAGAGGATGTTGAGCTGAAAGCCTTCCTGCTGAATGGAACCAAAGAGATCCAATGAATACACATTCTTCATCATCCAGGTCCAGATAGGCAGATTGATGCGTTGTGAGGTTGCCTTCAACAGTTTGAGGAACAACACTTTTTGAACGCCGCGGGTGGAATCGAGTGCCACATCCTGTGAAAATTCACCCACCTGAAATACCCGGCCATTGTAAGTGTACTGATATGCCACAGCCAATACTTCATCGGGTTGTAGCTGCACATTCAATGATAAAAAACCAACCTGGGAATTGAAATAATATTCAGAGGGATTGAGCTTCCGTGCAAAAGTTTTTTCATAGTCTTCCACCGGACGAAGTCCGCGTGCCAAGAGCAGTGAATTGATTGCTGCCGGGTTACGTGCTGTGGGATTATTTACCAGAGCAGGATATAGATCATTGTTTCCGTTATTGGTAAACTCACTGCTCGAGAGAGATCGAATATTGGTGTTATAAGGACGGGATTCACCCAGATCCATCAGACCCACCACATCACGTGCATCGGTGGTGGCACCTGTTCGGTTGGTTACCCAAACTTCAATCCGTTGCAATTGAACCTGCGACTGAATGACGGGCAGATTCGACATGGCTTTGTTGTAATTGTTTTTAAAATACTCCCCCAATAAGAAGTGCCTGTTCTCCTCATAATCATCCAGCTTTTTATTGAAGTTCTGCGTAGCAGCTCCGCCTTGCAATGCTACCGACTGTCGAATGGAGCGCTGATTCGCTATGGCCCCAGTGATAAATACTTTGCCAAACTGCAATTTGGCCTTGGCACCAAAAAGATTTTGGGCACTGGGTATGAGTGTACTGCGGGACTGAAAAGTTATATTACCGGCCTCCAGCGTTTTGATGATCTCATCATCCATCCCTTTGTAATCAAGTTTCAGCTGATTGTCAAAACCAAGATTAGAAAGGGTGTTGTAGTTGATGGGAAATTTGAGTTTGTCACCGATGCTAGCGTTCACATTCAGCTTCAGGTTCATGTCAAAATCGAAACCACCATTTCGACGGGCCCTTTCCGGCAGTGTGGGGTTGTTCACATTTTGACCCTGGTAGCCGGCCATTACATTCACTTCCCCATTCGGTCGAATGTCTACCTTCAAACCATTCGTGCCTACACCAAAAATTCTATCGAACAGGTTATCATACACCCGATAAGGCGGACGGCTTGTTTTTTTATTCAGCGCAGTAAGCGCATCGGCCCGTTTTTTGAAATAGGCAGCTTCCGATTCGCGTGCACTGATCTTCCAGAATTCATCGAAGCTGAGGGCAGCCGGCTTGCGGTAATAGGTCTTTCCAATCTTCTCCAGCACATAGTACTGACGGGTACGCGGATCGTACTCAATTTTTTTCTTGATAAGGGATGTATCTCTTAAGTCAAATGGGTTACGGCTGGGCAAAGTGAAGCCATCCCCTCTCCTGTCATTGATGGGAAAGCGGGTCGTGTCTTTTCGTTGAGCTACGACATCAGACGCAGTCAGCAACAGTAAAACAGATAAATAAGCGAGTCGGAGCTTCAAATCCAACTAATTGGTTAAGTAGAATTAACGCTATAGAGGACAGTTTATTGGTGAAAAGCTGATTTGAAGTGAATGATTTATAACGATTTGAGTGATAATTTTACTAATTCTTCCAAAGCCACCTCGCCTGTGTGGGTGGACCTTGTTTTTTTGACAGCCTGCTCCGCCATTACCCGACCAATTCCCAATGCCACCAGCGCATTCACCGCGTCGTTTTCCACAGCGTATAAGACACCGGAAACCGGCTGGGTGCTGCCTGAGAATTGCTTACCCAGCTTGTCTTTTAGCTCAACTATGAGTCTTTCAGCTGATTTCTTTCCAATTCCCTTGATGCTCTCCAGCTGACGGGTGTTGCCACTGACGATTGCCGTAGCTATTTCCCGGGGTTCCATGCCCGAAAGCATCATGCGCGCCGTCGAAGCCCCCACACCTGAAACGCTGATTAAGTGCAAAAACATATCCTTCTCATCCGTATGATGAAAGCCATATAATGTTTGAGCATTTTCCGTAATGTGTAAATAAGTGTTGATCAGCCCTTCACTCAATTGACTTATTGCAGAATATGTATGAAGGCTGATTTGGACCTCATATCCTACACCCTGAACATCGACCAAAACCCGGGAGGGGGTTTTTTGCAAAAATTTTCCTCTGAGAAAAGCGATCATACCCCTCAAAAATAAGTTAAAAAAAGGGTATCTCTTGCAGGCAGCGGGTGGATTGCCAGGGTAGATACCACGCTTTTTTCATTTCTTTAACAGCCTTCTTTAACAACCGATCAGGAAGGGAAAAATAAAGGTGAATGGATCGCTGCCGGTTAAGCGATGCCCGGCATAACATAAATTGACGGATATTTGCTCACCATCTATAAGAAAAATACATGCAAAAAAGAGCAAGCATCACAGCAATCGGCGGCTATGTGCCAGAGACAAGACTGACCAATGCAGATTTGGAGAAAATGGTCGATACCAATGACGAGTGGATAAAGACCAGAACCGGTATTTCTGAGCGCCGGATACTACGTGAACCCGGTAAAGCGAGCAGTGATATGGCTGTTCATGCTGTAGAGGAATTGCTGAAAAAAAGAAATATATCTCCCCTGGAAATTGACTGTATTATTTGTGCCACGGTTACGCCCGATATGGTATTTCCTGCAACAGCGAACCTGCTCTGCGATAAAATCGGTGCGAAAAATGCCTGGGGCTTTGATCTCGCTGCTGCCTGCAGTGGCTTTTTATTTGCGCTGACAACGGGTACCATGTTCATTGAAAGTGGACGATATAGCAAGGTCATTGTAGTAGGTGTTGATAAAATGAGTGCCATCGTAGATTATACCGACCGCGCAACCTGTATCCTATTCGGGGATGGTGCCGGTGCAGTTTTGTTGGAGCCAACTGAAGAACCGGGCATAGGAATTAAAGACAGCGTATTGAAAACAGATGGCAGCGGCAGGGAATACCTGAATATGAAAGCAGGCGGCTCCCTAAAACCTGCCAGCATCGAAACAGTTTTGGCAAAAGAACATTATGCCTTCCAGGATGGTCAACCTGTATTCAAATTTGCCGTGAAAGGCATGGCCGATGTCAGTGCAGAACTGCTCGAGCGCAACGGACTAACAGGTGATGATATACAATGGTTGGTTCCTCACCAGGCAAACCTCCGTATCATTGATGCCACTGCTAACCGCATGGGTTTACCTAAAGAAAAGGTGATGATTAATATTCAGAAGTATGGAAATACTACGGCTGCCACCATTCCACTTTGTTTATGGGATTGGGAGAAGCAACTGAAAAAAGGAGATAACCTGGTATTCGCAGCTTTTGGTGGTGGTTTTACCTGGGGTGCAACCTGGGTGACCTGGGCTTACGACGGCGCCTAAATGCTGCGGCTACACTTTCAAGCGAAAACATGAAAAAAGCTTTTCCCTACACAAGTATCAGTTCCCTGGTGCTGCATACCGGTAAAGAACGGCATGCCGATTTTGCCCATAACACGCCCATCTACGCGAGTTCAACCTTTTCTTTTCCCTCAGCGGAAGAAGGAATGGAACGCTTCGCCGGTGCAGATAAAACCCGCATCTACAGCCGATGGGGTAACCCAACATTCACGGTTGCTGAAGAGATCATCGCCGCACTGGAATCGTTCGGTATTGTGCACGATGATGATACCCCACTCGAATTAAAAGCATTATTGCACGCAAGTGGTCAGGGTGCCTTGACTACTTTATTTCTCAGTAGGCTTCAGGCAGGTGACACCGTTTTATCACACTTTTCACTTTATGGTGGCACCCAGGAATTGATGCAAAAAATTTTAAAAGACAGCGGCATCAAAACGACGCTCATCGACATGCGTGATCTGAATCAGGTGAGGGAAGCCTTACTTGCCGACGAAACCATTCGATTGGTACATCTCGAAACCCCAGCCAATCCCACCATACGCTGTGTCGACATGGAAGCCATTTGCACAATAGCCCGGGAAAAAAATATTCCGGTATCAGTCGATAACACTTTTGCCACGCCCTACTTACAACAACCTTTCCTGTATGGTGCCGACTTCGTCGTTCATTCTACCACAAAATTCTTGAACGGACATGGGAGTGCCATGGGTGGTGTTCTGCTGGGTAAAGACATCGAATTCATGAAGACAAAGGCATGGAAATGGTACGCCCTCCTCGGTGCCAACAGCAATCCTTTCGATGCCTTCTTACTTATACAGGGACTCAAAACCCTGGAACTGCGAATGGACAGACATTGCCACAATGCAATGGAAGTTGCACATTTCCTGCAACAACACCCAGCAGTAGGGCATGTGAATTACAATGGACTTACCTCACACCCCGATTATGCAGTCAGCAATAAACAAATGAAACATCCCGGTGCTATGCTCAGCTTTGAATTAAAGAATGGATTGGAAGCCGGAAAAAAATTCATCAATCAACTCCAACTGTGTACCCGGGCGATTTCCTTCGGCACACCCGATACCCTATTATCCCATCCTGCCAGCATGAGTCACTTTGGTATCCCTCCGGCAGAACGAAAAGTCTACGGCATCACCGACGGATTGATACGCATGAGCGTGGGTATAGAAAATATTCAGGATATCATAACCGACCTGGATCAGGCTTTGATCTGATAATTGTCAAACACTTTGCCACCTATGGAAATTTTGATTCGGCGAGCAGAAAAAAAAGATTGTCTTGCATTGCTGGGCCTCATTCGAGAACTAGCGATCTATGAGCGGGCACCCGACGAAGTAACGGTTACACTTGAGCATTTTGAAGAAAGTGGATTTGGTTCCCAACCAGTTTGGTGGGGTTTTGTTGCCGAACTGGATGGAAAAGTAATCGGATTCGCGCTGTACTATATTCGGTATAGCACCTGGAAAGGACAATGCCTTTACCTCGAAGATTTTCTGGTAACGGAGGAACATCGTGGCAAAGGCATCGGCGCCCGTTTATTTGAAAGGGTTATGCAGGAAGCCAAAGAGAAAGGATTCCCACGTATGGTATGGCAGGTGCTGGAGTGGAATGAACCGGCCCTTCACTTTTATAGAAAATACCATGCAACGCTGGATGGAGAGTGGGTAAACGGCATCATTGATTTTACCGACTAACTCACGCCGTCAACCGATACTTCTTTTGCAATTTTCTGCACCAATCCCTGTAATACTTTTCCAGGTCCACATTCGGTGAAATGGCCGGCACCCGCCGCTACCATGGCCTGCACGCATTGCGTCCACTTAACTGCTCCCGTGAGTTGTTCAATCAGATTTGTTCTGATCTGTGCCGGATCGGAAACCGCCTGTGCCACCACATTTTGATAGACCGGACAAACAGGTGTTTGAAACGCTGTATTGGCAATGGCTGCAGATAACTGCTCGCGCGCAGATGCCATCAACGGGGAATGAAATGCACCACCCACCGGTAATACCAGCGCCCGCTTGGCGCCGGCTTCCTTCATTCGTTCACAGGCAGTTGCTACACCGTGAACAGTTCCACTAATCACCAATTGACCGGGACAATTATAATTAGCCGGCACTACAATTTCACCGGTTGATTCCTGTACTTCCTTACAAATAGCTTCTACCTTATCATCTGCCAATGCCAACACTGCCGCCATAGATGAGGGCGCTTGTTCACATGCCTGCTGCATGGCGGTAGCTCTTATGCTTACCAGTCGAAGCGCATCTTCAAATTGCAATGTACCATTGGCTACCAGGGCAGAAAACTCTCCCAATGAATGACCTGCAACCATATCAGGTTGGGGATTGGTTAAAGAAGCAAATGCGGCCACTGAATGAATGAAGATGGCAGGCTGTGTAATGCGGGTTTGCCTAAGTTCTTCTTCAGTTCCGTTAAAAAGTACATGGGTAATATCAAAACCCAGTATTTCATTGGCCTGCTCGAAATAGCGTCGGGCAGTAGAATTGGTATCAAACAATTGCTTACCCATGCCACTAAATTGCGATCCTTGTCCGGGAAAAATATATGCGTGCTTCATACTATAAGGTATAAAAAAAAGCTACAGTCGATATAACTGTAGCAGCAAATGTCGTAAAAAAAAGAGAATGGTTAGTCCCTACGCTTACTTATCAACCTCAGAAACTCACTACGCGTAGCTACTTTTTCAAATTCACCACAGAAAGCTGATGTGGTAGTAATTGAGTTTTGCTTTTGTACGCCCCGCATCATCATGCATAAGTGCTGGGCTTCTATCACCACGGCAACTCCCAAGGGATTAAGTGATTGCTGAATGGCATCCAGCACTTGCGTGGTTAATCTTTCCTGCACCTGCAGTCGGCGGGAAACAATATCAACTACCCTGGCTAATTTACTTAATCCGGTTATCCAGCCATTGGGTATATAGGCGATGTGTGCTTTACCAAAAAAAGGTACCATGTGGTGTTCGCACATTGAATAAAGTTCAATATCTCTTACAATCACCATTTCATTTACCTCTTCCTGAAACCGAGCAGAGTTCAGAATATCAACGGGGTTCATGCTGTAGCCCTGGGTAAGATACTGCATGGCTTTGGCAATCCGCTCAGGAGTTTTTATCAATCCTTCCCGATCTGCATCTTCTCCGATTAATTCCAGAATAGATTTGTAATGCGTCATAAGACTTGTAGTCACAGACTCATCATAGTGTTCGGTTTTTTTGTATGCCATAACAGTAATTTTTAGTATTTATTCGACCGGGTATTCAACGAAATTTCTTTCCGTTTCATATAACCGAATGTGCAACTCGTAGGCTTCCCCCAGTTTGGGCTTCAGAAGATCGTAGATAACGACTGCGATATTTTCAGCTGTAGGGTTCAAGTGAGCAAATTCTTTGGTATCCAGGTTAAGGTTCTTGTGATCAAAGCGGTCAATCACCCTCTCTTTGATCAAATCACTGAGTACCTTCAAATCTATGACGTAACCCGTATCGGGGTCAATGGCACCTGTGACTTTCACAATTAACTCATAATTGTGCCCATGGAAGTTTTCATGACTGCACAAACCAAATACCGCCTTATTCTTCTCCGGCGACCAGGCAGGATTGAATAAGCGGTGAGCAGCATTGAAATGTTCTTTTCGATAAACCGATACGCGCTGTGCCATATAATATAGATAACTGAATAATCAGTTGAATTGTTCGCTCCCGGCCTCAAATAAGCAATTAACCGAAATATTCTACATAAATCCGGGGCGTCTCATATAATTTGATGCCATGCAGTTGCACTTCTTTGGGCAGATGCAACAGCAATTGATTCCAAATTCCAATAGCCAGATTTTCCGTACTGCACAGCTTTCCCTGCAAGAAAGGTACATCCAGGTTCAGGTTTTTATGATCCAGCTGCTCTGTGATATGTTCCTTGATAATTGTACTAAGTTTTTTAACGTCGTAGACAAAGCCCGTTTCCGGATCAGGTTCTCCCTTCACAGTTACATATAGCTGGTAATTATGTCCATGCCAGTTTTCATTGGCACAGGCACCAAAAACAGCTTCATTCTTCTCCCTTGACCAATTCGGATTGAATAACTTATGCGCTGCATTAAAATGCTCTAAACGGGTTACATATACCATTCCCATCGAATATTTTTGCAAAGTTACGAATTGCTTACCATTACGTACAGATATAGACCAGACTGTTTCAGCCTTTTTTCTGAACTTTGTGCCATGTATGTATTGGTTGTAGCGGCTACTCCCGGGGAAATAACACCCGCCATGAATTTTTTTCATGGTAAAGGGACAGACCATTTTCAAGTAGAATTTCATTGCACCGGTGTTGGACTCACAGCAGCCTCTTTTGAAATTACCCGACTGGCACTTAGTAAAACACCCGATTTAATCATTCAGGCTGGAATCGCCGGGTGCTTCACCCCTCCACCCGCCCCGGGTGAAGTAGTAATTGTAGCGACAGAGGCGTCAGGCGATATGGGTGTATGGGAAAATGGTAACTGGAAGAATATGGCTGAGCTTTCATTGCTCCATCCTGATTTACCACCTTATGAAGCCGGTGCGCTTCCTAACCCATACCTGGCTGCTTTTACTTTTTTAGGTCTATCGCATGCCACTGGTATCTCTGTAAATCAAATCACCACCGATCAAAAGATGATGGAACAGCTGCAAAAAAAACACCCTGCCCCACTTATTGAAAGTATGGAGGGCGCGGGACTGCATTATACCTGTCGTATGTTACAAATTCCATTTTTACAGCTGCGTGGTATTTCCAATCTCGTTGGAGAAAGAAACAAAGAAAATTGGAAGATCTCGCTTGCCATTGAACAGGTGAATCAATCTCTCATCCGACTGCTCACAAGGATTGCCACCGAACCGTTTGATTTATCTTCCAAAACCACCAAATGAAACTAACCATTGGCTTTTCACCATGCCCCAATGATACCTTCATCTTTGATGCGATGATAAACGGACTCATCGACACCCCCGGTTTCGAATGGGAACCAGTGCTGGAAGATGTGGAAACCCTGAATCGCTGGGCACTCGATGGAAAACTGGATATCACAAAGATCAGTTATGGCGTGCTGGCAGATATTCTTCCTCAATATGGTATGCTGAACAGTGGGGGTGCGATGGGTATGGGTGTTGGGCCACTACTGATTACATCAAAGGAAAATAGTCAACTATCCATAGAAGCGTTGAGTCAGCTCCCGGTAGCTATTCCAGGCGAACATACCACAGCGCATCTCTTAATGAGTTATGCCCTGCCTTCCTTTCAAAATAAATCTTTCAGGGTATTCCATGAAATTGAAGATGCCATTCTCAGTGGTAGTGTGGGTACTGGTGTCATCATACATGAAAACAGGTTCACGTATGCTGCGAAGGAACTTCAACTGGTAAACGACCTGGGCAGTCATTGGGAACAAAGTCTGCACTGTCCGATACCATTAGGTGGTATTGCAATGAGAAGATCTTTCCCGGCAGCATTCCACCAGAAGATAAATGCATTTATCAAAATGAGTTTGGAATATGCCCGCCGGCAGTTACCCACATTAGGCACATATGTTCAGCTGCATGCGCAGGAAATGGAAGAGGAAGTTCAGCGCAAACACATCGAACTATATGTAAATGAATACAGCACCGATGCAGGGATAGTTGGAAAAAATGCTGTCACCACTTTACTGGAAGTACAAAACCGTTTACGGAGTCAACAACATCCCAACCCATTCCCGATTTTCTTGCTCTAAGCAATTACTCCCCTTTCAATGCTTTTCCATACACTTCGAGTGCTCGCTTACGGGCAACATCATGCGGTACCATGGGAGCCGGATAAGTTAACTCCTGCCATTCAGGCACCCAGTGACGAATGTAAGCTTGTTTCGGATCAAATTTCTGGGCCTGTAAAGTGGGATTGAATACCCTAAAATAAGGGGCAGCATCACAACCGCTGCCGGCAGCCCATTGCCAACCGCCATTATTGGCTGCCAGATCGAAGTCATTGAGTTTAGCAGCAAAATAAGCTTCTCCCCAACGCCAGTCGATCAGCAAATGCTTGGCTAAAAAAGAAGCCACAATCATCCGCACCCGATTGTGCATATATCCGGTTGCATTCAACTGCCGCATACCGGCATCAACGATGGGATAGCCGGTTGTTCCCTCACACCAGCGCTTGAATTCATCTTCCTGGTTTCTCCAGGGAATACTTTCATAGGCTTTTTTAAATGCCTGCCCCTTTCCAACACGCGGAAACTGAAATAAGATCATGTGATAAAAATCACGCCAGATTAATTCATTCAGGTAAGTAGCACTCAATTGCTGTGCACGTGTTGCCAGTTGACGTATGCTGATGGTACCGAATCGCAGGTGAATACCCAAGTGGGAAGTGCCATCGGGCAAAGCCGGCAGATCACGTTTTTCACGATAATGCTGAATCACAGCATCTGCAGGAACGGATGGTGGAAAAGGGTCGCCTACTGGCTCGAATCCAATTTTTTGTAAGGTGGGCAGTGCCACCGGAGACTGTTGATAGAATTGTTGCCACTTTTTTTCAGCGGGGAAAGCTGGGATGCCGGTGACCTGAAGTTTAGCGCGCCATTTATTGGCATAGGGTGTGAATACCGTGTAGGGTAATCCATCATCTTTAACCACTTCACTTTTTTCAAAGATCACCTGATCTTTAAAAGTATGAAAAGCAATACCCTGCTCCTGAAGCAGAGAGCCAATCGCTTCATCCCGCTCAAGTGCATAAGGCTCATAATCATGGTTGGTATAAACTGATGTAACCTGGTATTTTTTCAAAAGGGCTTGAACTACTTCACTGGGTTTGCCGTAATAAACTTCAAGTGAACTCCCCTTTTTTATCAGGGTTTGTTGCATAGCCTCGAGTGCCCGATGAATAAACTCGACCCGTCTGTCTTGCTTGTTTTCGAGCATATCCAGGATATGACGATCAAAAATAAAAATAGGCAAAACGGGCTCTGTGCCGGAGAGTGCTGCATAAAGGGCTGCATTATCGAATAAACGCAGGTCGCGACGAAACCACATGATGCGCAGGGAAGTTTTCAAAAGCGATGATTTTGATACACAACAAACGATAAGAGTAATGGTTGAGCGGCGCCTCGTTCCACCAACTATTTATTCCACAGCGGGCGTATATACGTGTAATACAGGTGGGCAGCTGCCGTACCCGTGTAATGATTATTTCCCAGACTTTTTACCCACCGAATACCCGACATTACATTCGTCAAAATGATTTCCTGCGCCTGATCCAGGTCTTCCGGTGTAAGGGGTAACTCTTCCACGGGAATGCCGTCCTTCTTCAATTGACTGAGCAGGTAGCGCCGCATAACGCCGTTGATGGGCCCTTCCGATAAGGGAGGTGTTCGCCAACTTCCATCTAACAAAATAAAAATATTCGACAACGTAGTATCAGCAATGCGTTGATTTACATTCAGCACAACCGCATCATTACAATGCATATTCTTTGCCCAACGGGCTGCCATGGCATAAGGCAAAAAATTAGCGGTCTTGCAGGCTGCAAACCGATCGCAACTTTTTCGGGCATCGGGATAGATGCCGAGATCAATTCCATTGGTGTGGATCTTGGGGGTGACGGCAGGGCCAGACCAAGATTGAATCATAAAATGAGGGGCTGCTGTATCAGGATCATACAATCCTCCCTCACCCCTGAACACAGTTAATCGT
>Ga0208853_1000178_pt1 | contig 19041 bp, 18 predicted proteins | sample LakMenEpi03Oct11_FD_150667 | JGI IMG/M metagenome (GOLD analysis project Ga0208853, IMG submission 150667) | Freshwater microbial communities from Lake Mendota, WI - 03OCT2011 deep hole epilimnion (SPAdes) | ecosystem: Environmental > Aquatic > Freshwater > Lake > Epilimnion/Euphotic zone ... | reverse complement strand
AGCTTTGTTATGTAATACAGGTAAATATAAGTATCCATCACTACTCCAAAATGTATCATTTTTTTCTCCAGCAGGCATCCAATTTTTAAAACAAGCACTCATTATTCGTTTTATTTTATTTTTATCAATAGTATAAAACTCTAGATCTGCAGTTGACTCATAAGGATTAGCATGAATACAAATAATATTCTTTTTATCACCCGAGATAAATGGATAATCGAGGAAAGACAATTTTACTTCGCCTGTAATTTTATCAATTAACTTATAATCATATTCTTCCCAATAAGTACCTAAGACAAGAAATGAGTTCAATACATTAATTTTTCCAATGTAATAGTATAATTGAATGTCTTCTTCAGCTTCTGGCTTATCAACAAACTTAACAGTCTTCATTTGACAAGGAAGCGTTATAATGCCGTTTTTCTTTTTATGGACTAAAGTATCTGCTATTAGAAAGGAAACTGCCTTTTTCTTTTTTGCAGTGTAAAGCTTTTGGTCAATCAATTCAAAGCTTAAATATTTGGTAAGAGGAACATCTTCGTTGTAATAAGTAGTGCTATCATTTTCAGTGAGATTGGCTATGATGTTCAAATCTGATTGTACCAATACCTTTTTATTAGCATGTATAGTATCGTTTTGTGCTACCAAGTAATGGCTTATAAACAAAACAAAAATAAGAATACAGACTTTTTGGTTCATCTAAATCATTTTGTTAAAAATGCCTTTAATTCCTCATAAGTACCAATCTTTACCGAAATTTTTTCTTTCCCCAATACACTTTCAATTTGTGTTGGAATAGGCAATTTTAAATTTAATAAAGGTTCAACTGTATCCAAAAATTTTATAGGATGTGCTGTTTCTAAAAATACACCAACACTGTTGGGTTGCTTTTCCATTTCTTTTTTCAATCCCAAATAACCTATAGCGCCATGAGGTTCAGCTATGTATTTTGTTCTTGCGTAAATGTCTTGCATAGCAGCTTCTGTTTCACCATCGGTATAGCTATAAGAAGAGAAATCTTTCTCAAATTCATTTAAATCGTGGTGGTACAACTCTTGAATTCGGATGAAATTACTTGGATTACCCACATCCATTGCATTAGAAATGGTGGCAATAGAAGGTTTTGGGTCATAGTTTCCTTTTTCTAAAAAGCGAGGCACGGTATCATTGGCATTGGTAGCGGCTACAAAATGGGCAATTGGCAATCCTAATCGTTTTGCCATAATTCCAGCGCATATATTCCCAAAATTACCACTTGGACAAGAAAGAATAATCGGTTTGTGGTGTTTTTTTAATTGTTTGTAGGCAAAGAAAATATAGAACATTTGAGGCAACCATCGCGCTATGTTAATGGAGTTTGCCGAGGTTAGGTTTTTGTGTTTCAAACTGTCATCCAAAAATGCTTTTTTTACCATATCTTGACAATCGTCAAAAACACCATTCACTTGCAATGCTTTTATATTTTGACCCAATGTAGTCAATTGACGCTCTTGTATTTCACTCACTTTACCTGAAGGATACAATATAATTACTTCAACGCCTTTTACACCCAAAAATCCGCTAGCAACCGCGCCACCAGTATCACCAGAAGTGGCTACCAAAACCGTAACTTTCTTATCATCATTTCGGTTAAAATACCCTAAACAACGCGACATAAATCGGGCACCAACATCTTTGAACGCCATGGTCGGTCCGTGAAATAATTCTAACGAATAGACATGGTCTTCCACAGCCACACACGGAAAATCAAAGCAAAGTGTTTCGGCTATGATGCGTTTCAGTTCGGCTTCTGGAATTTCATCGCCTACAAATTGTTTGATGGCTTCAAAAGCGATTTGCTCATGAGAAAGATTTTCAATATTTTGAAAGAAAGAATCGGGTAGCCGTGTAATACTTTCTGGGAAATACAATCCTCTATCGGGCGCTAAACCTAGGGCTACAGCTTCTTCAAAGCTCACTTTTGGGGAATTGTTATTTAAACTAAAATATTTCATTTTTAAGTACGATTTAGGAGGTACGAAGTAAGAAGTACATTTTACTTTGTACCTCGTACCTCATACTTCTCACATTATTTTCACTCCTTCTGCATTAACTTTCGAAATGTGTATATCAAATGGAATTCCAGTATCTAAATAGCTATTGCTCATGGCATAGGCAACTTGTTCGGCAATGGTTTGTCCTTTGCATAATGCAAAAATAGATGGGCCAGCTCCAGATATTCCGGCACCAAGCGCACCTGCATCAAGTGCGCTATTTTTTACTTGGTCAAAATTCGGAATTAATTTTTTGCGCAAGGGCTCAATAATTACATCTTGCAAGGAACGACCGATGAGTTCATAGTCTTTGGAATACAAACCTGCTATCAATCCACCGAGATTTCCCCATTGGGTAATAGCATCTTTAAATGCAATTGTTGGTGACAGTATGGCTCTGGAATCGGAAGTTTTTACTTCAATGTGAGGATGTAAAACTACAGCGTAAATTTCGTCAGGGCTATCAATTTTAATAACATCTAAAGGGTTGTACCCACGAACAAGAGTAAAGCCTCCTAAAATACATGGCGCTACATTATCAGCATGTTCAGAACCACTAGCTACAACTTCGCCTTTCATGGCAAAATCAACTAATTCGTGACGTGTAAAAGGTCTTCCCAAAAGTTCATTGATGCCAAAAACAGCGCCAGCCGCACTAGCAGAAGAACTTCCAATACCGCTTCCTGCTTTTATTTTTTTATGGATTTCGATTTCAAAACCATATTCGATAGAGACCCGATAAATCGCGTCTTTACATAAAGCTAAAGCAGCAACTCCGGCAACGTTTTTTTCGGTTTCCATTGGCAAATCAGCACCAGTAATCTTGGTTATTCTTATGCCTTTTTCCGCCACTTTTCGGATGACCATTTCGTCACCAATACCTTCAAGGCACAAACCCAACACGTCAAAGCCGCAATTGAGGTTGGCGATAGTAGCAGGGCAGAATACTTTTATTTCAGTCATTTGTTAGGTTTAAGGTTTATGGTTTGTTGTTTATTGTTAAAAATTAAAACTATAAACAATAAACCACAAACATTTTTTATATATTTCCAATTCTAATCACATCAGCAAAAATTCCCGATGCCGTTACGGCAGCACCAGCACCAGCGCCTTTTATTAATAAAGGTTGGTCAACGTAGCGGTCGGTGTAAAACTGTACAATATTGTCTTTTCCTTCCAAATTGTAAAACGGACTATCAGATGGTATGAACTGCAAACCAACGCTGGCTTTTCCGTTTTCAAAAGAGGCAACGAATTTCAATCGGCTGTTTTTGGCTTTAGCTTCGGCTAATAAATTGTCAAAGTGAGCAGCGTTGGCAGTTAATGATTTGAAAAATGCTTCGTTGTTCGTTGTTTTCATACATTCCTTCGGCAGGAACGAATTGTTTACAATATCTTCCATTTCCATTTCGTATCCACTTTCACGAATTAGGATTAATATCTTCCGAGCTACATCAACACCACTTAAATCAATTTTTGGGTCAGGTTCTGTAAATCCTTGAACGCCTGCTTCATTTACCACATCGTGAAAGTTGTAATTCTCGCTAAAATTATTAAATATAAAGTTCAAACTTCCTGATAAAACAGCGTTAATTCTATTTACTTTATCACCCGATGCAATCAAATGTTTCAGCGTGTCGATGATGGGAAGTCCAGCACCAACATTGGTTTCAAATAGGAAAGGAGCGTTGTATTTTCGGGAAAGGTTTTTTAGCGTTTTATAATTTTGGTATTCCGATGAACATGCAATTTTATTACAAGTCACTACGGCAACATTTTCTTTGAGGAATTTATCGTAGATATTGGCAATATCATAATTGGCAGTAATATCAACGAAAATGCTATTGCGTAAGTTTAATTCCTTTACACGAGATATAAAAGTAGCTACATTAGCTGTTTCGCCTTGGTCAACAGTAGTTTTCCAGTCTTTTAAATTAATTCCTTCTTCGTCAAAAACCATCTTACGAGAGTTGGACAATGCTATGACACGAAGGTTGATTTTTAGATTTTCTTTTAGGAATTTCTTCTGTTGGCTAATTTGGTCTATGAACTTTTCGCCCACATTTCCAATTCCCATTACGAATAGGTTTAACTGTTTGGTGTTGTCTTCAAAGAAACGTTCATGTAGCGTGTTTAGTGCTTTTTTAACGTCTTTTTCATTAATAACAACAGAGATATTTCTTTCGGATGCTCCTTGTGCAATGGCACGAATATTGACGTTGTTCTTTCCTAAAGTGCTGAACATTTTACCGCTAATGCCTTGGTGGTTTTTCATGCTTTCGCCTACGAGAGCCACGATGCATAAATCTTTCTCTACTATACTTGGGTCGATTTTAGCTTGTGCAATTTCCAATTCAAAAGCTTTGTCTATAGCAGTTTTAGCTTTATCAGCATCGGCGTTCAAAATACCAATACAAATAGAATGTTCCGAGGATGCTTGAGTAATAAAAATCACATTGATATTTTCATTTGACAATACTTCAAATAAACGTTTGGAAGAACCAGCCACACCTATCATTCCTGAACCTTCAAGCGTAAGCAACGCAATGTTATCGATATGCGAAATTCCTTTTATTGGATTGTTTGTGGTTGCTGGATTGTTGGAAATCAATGTTCCATAAGCTTCGGGATCAAAAGTATTTTTGATAAAAATAGGAATACTGTCTTTCAAAACCGGTTGAATGGTTGGCGGATACAAGACTTTTGCCCCAAAATGAGACAACTCCATGGCTTCTTGATAGGATATAGTTCCTATTGGCTGGGCTTGTTTTACAATCTTTGGATTGGCGGTAAACATGCCGTTGACATCGGTCCAAATTTCTAAAACATCCGCTTTTACGGCTGCAGCAATTATTGCCGCAGTATAATCAGAACCGCCACGACCAAGCGTTGTTATATTGCCATCGACTGAGGATGCGATAAAACCTGGGAATAAAACGACCTGATTAGTATTGCTTTTGAAATAATCCGCAATCAGTTTATTGGTTATAGCAAAGTCCACATTGGCTTTACCAAAATTAGAATTAGTTTTGATCACTTCGCGACTGTCTTTGAAAGTAGAGTTGCTTACTTTTTGTTTCAGTGCAACTGCAATAATCTGAGAAGATAATAATTCGCCAAATCCTGCCACAATATCTGCGGTTCTGTTGGATAGTTCACCTAAAAGATAACAACCATCAAGCAACGTTTTCAGTACATTGATTTCATGGTTAATCGTTTCGATGATGTCACTTTGTTCGCTCAAAGGGATTAATTCGTCGATAGCTTGTTTGTGTTTTTTCTCGATTTGACTGACGATGTCTTTATAACTTTTATCTTTTGAGGAAGCCGTTTTACCAGCTAGTATCAGTAAATCGGTTACGCCACTAAAGGCAGAAACTACCATAGCTAGTTTGTTTTCTTTGCTTTTGTGGGTAACAATTTCAATGGTTTTTGAAATATTAGTGGCATTGGCTACCGAAGTACCGCCAAATTTTAATATAATCATGATTGAATTATGAATTGTAAATTATGAATTAAAAGTTTTTGTCTCTCTAAATGAAAGTGCATAAAAAGCGATTATATGAAAGATCATACCCCAAACGGGGTTGTAGTTGTTGTGGTAGCAACAGTTATTGCAGCTAATAAATTAGTTATTTTTTTGAAAGGGTATTTGTTAATAGCTCTCCACATGGTTGTCCAAAAATAGTATTTTTTGTTTAGTAAAAAAGTTTTAATAACATTTTTATTAAAATCTCATTTTATATGGGATGCCAAAAAAATAATGTCATTTTTTCTTAAATATATTCTGTTTTATTACCAATATCACAATAATATAGTCGGAGCAAAACTTGTTTATTAACATTTGTTTGTTGAATTTTGGTGCTTTAAAATCAACAATAATGGAGCATTCGCATTACATAAGCACTGAAGTATTGAGTTTAGAGCAGTTAAAAGAGATTATCACGCAAAATAAAACCCTTTCCCTCTCCGAAGAAGCTAAAGTCAATATTGAAAAGTGTAGAGCATATTTAGACCAAAAAATGGCATCGAACGATAAACCAATATATGGTATAAACACGGGATTTGGTTCGTTGTGCAATGTGAAAATATCCAATGAAAACTTGTCTCAATTGCAATCCAATTTGGTTAAATCGCATGCTTGTGGCACAGGCGATGAAGTGCCAAGTGAGATTGTAAAATTAATGTTGTTATTAAAAATTCAATCGTTGAGCTATGGCCATTCGGGTGTTCAATTGCAAACGGTGGAACGATTGATAGAATTTTATAATCATGATATTCTTCCAGTAATTTATACACAAGGTTCGCTAGGCGCAAGTGGCGATTTAGCACCTTTAGCCCATTTGTCTTTACCGTTGATTGGCGAAGGCGAAGTTTATTTTGAAGGTAAAAAAATCAAGTCCTCGGAAGTTTTAAAACATTTCAATTGGCACCCCATAGTATTACAATCCAAAGAAGGTTTGGCATTGCTAAATGGCACTCAATTCATGAGCGCTTATGGCTGTTTTATTTTGATAAAAGCCATGAAATATTCCTATTTAGCGGATTTAATTTCAACAATTTCTTTAGAAGGTTTTGATGGACGAATAGAACCATTTAATGAATTAATTCATTTTATTCGTCCACACAAAGGGCAAATAGTTACTGCTAGTCGTGTGAATGAATTTTTGTCAGGAAGCCAAATAATTACACAAGAAAAACAACACGTTCAAGACCCATATTCATTTCGTTGTATTCCGCAAGTGCATGGTGCTTCAAAAGATGCGATAGAATATGCCAAGAAAGTTTTTAAAACCGAAATCAATTCGGTTACTGATAATCCAAATATATTTATAGAAAGCGATGTGATTATTTCAGGGGGAAATTTCCACGGACAACCGTTGGCTTTGGCTCTCGATTTTTTAGCAATCGCTTTGTCTGAATTGGGAAGCATTTCCGAAAGAAGAACCTACCAATTGATATCGGGTTTACGCGGTTTGCCAGCATTTTTAATTGACAATCCAGGATTGAATTCAGGTTTTATGATTCCGCAATACACAGCAGCGAGTATTACAAGTCAAAACAAACAGTTAGCCACTCCAGCCAGTGTAGATAGCATTGTTTCGAGCAACGGACAAGAAGATCATGTGAGTATGGGAGCGAATGCTGCCACCAAGTGTTTGAAAATCATGGAGAACTTGGAACGTATTTTAGCTATCGAATTGATGAATGCTTCTCAAGCCATTGAATTTAGACGACCATTACAATCGAGTAATTTTATTGAAATGTTTTTGAAATCATATCGAGCAGAAGTGCCATTGGTAAAAGAAGATAGAATATTGCATTATGATATTCAAAACTCCGTGGCGTTTTTGAATAGTTTTATGATTGAGTTGGAGGATTAGATAGCTAATTTTGCCACTTGATTAAATGAAAAAGAAGAGATTTCAGTTTGATTTTTGGCATGTTCAATAGTCATCGATACTACTTTACCATCAGCATCAAGTTCATTTAACGTGTTTTCATTAATATCTTTAGTTTCAACAATTTCGTTATCGTTGAAATAGACTAAAAGCGTGTCAGTATCTTCAAAATAAGTAATTTTCATCGTTTTAAATTTTAAAATTTCTATCAAAAAAAGCGTTGTGAATAGTTTCTTTATCTTATAAATAATAATGCGTAAATATTTTGCATTTCATTAATATAAGCCCAACGTTTTATCCTTCCATCTGTTTGAATTTCTTCAGAAACAGGATTGTTATAAACATATTCAATCCATTTTAATTCAATATCTTTTCTATCCTCTCGTTCTCGAGTGACCAAAAAATATTGAGTATATTTCATTTAACAATATTTAAAATTAATAAAACCAAAATTAGTTAATTTTATTGGTATATTTAAAACAATATTTTACAGAAGTTCCATTAGTAAAAGAAGATTGAATATTGGATATGCAATTGCCTAATTTAGAGTTGCTTGCTATTTATTTACTACATAGTTCAGTGTATTGAGTGCAGATTTCTCTGAACTAAGCAATGAGTTTTCAATAATTAAAAAACTTTATTTTTGCTTGGACAATTTAAAAAAGTTGTTTAAACTTTTGAATACATACAAGTTAGCAGAAATTTTTTAACTCTACAATATGAAATTACTTTTAAAAATTACAACCTTACTTTTTTGTGTTTCACTTTATAGCCAAAATAACGTTTTATACAAAGGGGAAAATATCAATGAATTAGATGCAAACGGAAACAAAATTGGAATTTGGAAACTATTTGATGAAGACAATGGAGTAAAAATTATCACTGATTTTTCAAACCAAGAATTTCCTATAACTAATTTTTTTAAAAATGAAAAGCTAATAGCTACTTTTGATCAAAATAAAAGATTAGAAATTTTAAAAGACAATAAAATAATTAAAGTAGACTATTTCTATAAAGAAAATGGTGCTCAAACTTTAATATATCAAAATGGCAAGGAATTAGAAGATGAGTTAATAAGTTATTTTACACAAGCAGCATTTGTAAAAGCTATGTTTTATGGAGGAATAAATGAACTTTTTTCTTTTATTGGTAATAACTTCAACAACAATGGACAAAACGGAAGTGTAAAAGTAAAATTTGTTGTTGATAGAAATGGTTCTCCAACTAATATTGAAGTAGTTGAAAGCTCAAATCCAAAATTAAACGAAGAAGCAATTAGAGTAATTTCTATTTCTCCTAGATGGCAACCAACTCATCAAGGCGGAGATTTTGTTAATACTCCATTTATGATTCCAATAAATATAAAATAAAACTTCTGCTAACTCCATTTTTCATCAATGGCAAGTCGTCTGGAGCTAATCAGGAAATAAGCTGGTGAAATAAAATTTTAGTTAAATTTGTTTGGTCTGTGCTGAAAGTCGTCACTGAATGAAAGCAAAGGGAAGTCAAACAGTCTAAAAAACTAAAACAAGTCTGAGAGAATGGCATATTTGAAATTTTTTAAAGATGGGTGTCTGAATGTAAAAACTCTCATAACGGGTTTTAAGAGAGACAGCCTTTATGTGAAAGTAAAAATAAAAATTAAATGAAAAACAAAGCGAGACATGGTTGCCTGACAGCTTGGTTAATCTATTTAATATTTACCTATTCAGTTATGTCTCTAATACTTTTCTTTAATTCAGGAAAAGCGCCAGAAGATACTACTGAAAACATGGTTTTACTTATGGGTTCAGTTGGGATTTTGAATATCTTTTTTTGTATTTTACTTTTTTACTGGGTCAAATTAGGTTTTTGGGGAATATTAGGAACTAACCTTATATCATTAACTATCCATATAATAAACGACTTTGAAATTTCTCATTCGATTTTTGGTATGTTTTGTTTGATAGCTCTTTTTGGCTTATTACAACTTAAAAAAAATAATGTTTCAGGTTGGAAAAACTTAGAATAGAAAACCCGCACATAAAAGCCGTATCTCACAAATACTTCGTCAGTCCGCTTCGTTCGGATACGAATTTTTTTTGTAAGTCCACGTTTGCGTTTCGCAAGAATTTTTATCTTTAGCGGTAAATAAAAAGTTCCGTTGTTCACAACTAAACGCTAGCCGAGAACAGTTTTGCAACAGCTAGTTGGAACGCAAATAAATCTTCAAAAGTAAATTTCATTTAAACAAATAAAATGTATTTTTGACTTATGAATGATAAAATGCAAATAGCACAAATTTTTATAATTGATAAAATAACCGATTCAATATTGAATACTATTTCTGGGGATAGTTTTCAAACAGAAGTTAGTAGATTGACATCTATTGATTTAAAAATTATTACGAAGAATAATAATTGGAATTTTGACTGGAAATCAGAATTTAATAACATACAAAAAGAAGTATATAAATTAACCATAGTTAATAATTCAAAAATTATTCAAGGATTATTGAGTATAACTATTGAACAAGATCATATTTATATGAATCTTCTCGAAAGTTCTCCTTTTAATATTGGAAAAAATAAACTATATGAAGGAGTAGCAGGAAATTTAGTTGCTTTTGCTTGTAAAATTTCATTTCAAAAAGGTTATGATGGATTTGTTGCATTTACTGCGAAAACAAACTTAATCAAGCATTATGAAGAAAGTTTAGGTGCATTTCATTTTAAAAACCAAAGAATGATTATAGAAACTGAGGCATCAAAAAAATTAGTAAAAAAATATTTTAAATCATAAAAAATGAGTTTAATAAAAGAACCTAAAGGTATTGATTTTATAATTCAAAGTCCACCATTAACAGAAAAGGAAAGAAATGAAATCAGTGAATTTATTGCATCACGAAAAGCAAAAAAAAATATTGTGAAAAAAATTCCTAAAACGAAAGTTATAGTTAAGAAATAAAAAGCTAATCCCACAAAAGCCGCTCACAATTACTTCGTCAGTTCGCATGGCAAATAAGCGATTTTGTATTAAATTCAGGTTTGCATTACACAAGAATTTTTATCTTTAGCGGAAAATAATCAGTTGCGGAGTTCTCAACTGCGTGAAGAGGAGTAACAATAGATCAAAAATTCCGTTAGTTAAAGAAGGTAGAATATTGCATTATGACATCGAAAACTCTGTGGCGGTTTTTTAATAGTTTTATGATTGAGTTAGAGGAGTAAAATTTTGGCATGAATTTGGTTAAGATTATTATAAATTAATTTTATGAAATCTACTAAATATTTTATTTTCATTTCATTTTTTATATTTTTTGGAAGTTGTAAACAAGCTGATGTTCCATATTTTGGTATTGAATTTTTATTTAAAGAAACTCAACCAATAAACGATAGAGAACTTAATCATTTCCCAAATAAATTTATTGGAAATTATATTAATCAAGATTCTACATATCTAATAATTGAGAAACAATTAATTTATTATAAATGGAGAACCAAAAACAATATCAGTTTTTCTGAATTTAATTTATTTAAGGATAGTTTAAAAATTGTAAATAATAAAATATTTTTTGATGATGAATTTGTTGAATTCAGAAAACTAAAAGATTCGGTTGAAATTATAGACACTAACTTTGACACTCTTTTTTCAATTTCAGAATCAAACAAAGCAAAAAGAATTAAAGGTTCCATTATTTTAAATACTAAGGATTCTGTTTACTGGAGAATAAAATTTTTAACATTAAACAAAAGCACTTTAAGTTTAATGACATTAGTTTCTGATAAAGATCTAGAAAGAATAGATTCTTTATCAAAAATTAAAGTACAAAAGATAGATTCTTCAAAGAATATAATTGAATTGACAAAAACTGAATTCAAGAAAATGTTAACCTTAAAGAAATTGGGATATATTCAAGAATATAAAAAGTTAGAGTAACATACTCAACAACCCCAAAATAGCTGGAATACTTTGTACAAAAAATATTCTTTTAGAAACTGTAATTGCACCGTAAATCCCAGCAACTAAAACGCAGGATAAAAAGAAGATAGCCACGTTTTTACTCCAAGAAACATCTGTTATGAATAAAGACCAAATTAATCCCGCCACCAGAAATCCGTTATACAATCCTTGATTGGCAGCCATGACTTTCGTCTTTTCAAATTGATCCGCAGGTATGGTTTTAAAAACTTTGCGACCTCGAGTTGTCCAGGCAAACATTTCCAGCCACAGAATATACAAATGGATAAAGGCAACAAAGCCAATCATTATTTGAGTGAGTAGTGACATGATTTTACTTCTATTTTAAAATTTTTCTCAATTGCTTTAATCATTTCTCCAGCGATGTCCTTATTGGTGGCACCTTCAATACCTTCTAAACCCGGAGAAGAATTGACTTCCAATAATAATGGTCCCTTTGATGAACGAATGATATCAACACCTGCTACTTTTAAATCCATAGCTTTTGCCGCTTTGATGGCAATCTTTTTTTCATCACTTGTGGGTTTAATAACACTTGCTGTTCCGCCCATGTGAATATTGGCTCTAAATTCGCCGGGAGCAGCTTCACGCTGAATAGCAGCCACCACTTTTCCATCAACGACAAACAAGCGTAAGTCTTTGCCATCAGCTTCTTTAATAAATTCCTGCACCAAAATATTAGCATTCAAACTTTTGAAAGCATTGATTACTGATTCGGCAGCTTTTTTGGTTTCTGCCAAAACAACCCCTTTTCCTTGTGTTCCTTCCAATAGTTTAACAATCAAAGGAGAACCGCCAACCATTTTGATCAAATCATCGGTATCCAAAGGCGAATTGGCAAAACCTGTTGTGGGAATATCGACACCGTGATGCAACAATAATTGAAGCGAAAACAATTTATCTCGTGATTGAGTTATGGCTGCCGCCGAATTCAAACAATATACTTTCATAGCTTCAAATTGTCTTGTTAAAGCACAACCATAAAACGTAATACTCGGGCGAATTCTAGGAATAACAGCATCAAAATTATCTAAAATTTTTCCACCGCGATAATGAATTTCGGGTTTGTCGGCATCTAGTTTCATGTAACATTCTTTGATGTTCAAAAAATGCATTTCGTGCCCACGCATTTCTCCCGCTTCCATAATTCGCTTATTGCTATATAATTCAGGATTACTAGCTAAGACGCCAATTCGTAGACCCGATTTGTTTACAATTGCATCGATATACAAATTTTTCAGGGTTTCACTTGTGGTTTGTCCCAGTAAATACTTTTGTTCCGGGTCCACTAATATTCTGCCACTCATAGCTTCTCTTCCCAATAACATTCGGAAACCCATAGAGTCACGATTGGTGAGTGTCATTTCAATTTCCCAACTATCGTTACCAATTTTCAAAGTTGTTTGAATTACATAGCGTTGTTCTCTAAAGCCACTCGAACTTTTGACAATGCGTTTGTCAACCAGTTTTGCTTGACAATGAATTACTGTTTTTAGATTATTCTGAATGGGATTGATGTCAAATTTCACCCAATTTTCTTCCTCTTTTAAAAAAGGAGCAATATTAATAGCATGAAGTGCAGAAGTTTTGGCACCTGAATCGACACGAGCTTTTATCGCAGGAATTCCTATTTCGGGGAAAGAACACCATTCTTCGGAACCTAAAATGATTTTGTTTTGTGGCATTGTTATAAATTAAAAAACCACAAATTCACGAATAATTTAAACTAAATTTCATTCGAGGATTTGTGGCTTGTATTTAATATTATTTTATTTGTAATGACCTTTTAGGGATACTATTTCTAAAATTTCAATTATATTTTCTTCGACAATTTGATAAATTATTCGATGTTCATCATTGATTCGTCTAGACCATTTTCCAGAAAGTTCATATTTTAAAGGTTCAGGTTTTCCAATGCCATAATAAGGATGTTTTATAATGTCTTCTATCAATAAAACTATTCTTTTCTGAATTATTTTATTTCCAGATTTTTTCCAAAAAATCAAATCTTTTACTGCATCTGGAGTATATCTTACTTCCATAAATCTTCTAAAGCAATACTAATACCTTTACCATCCCTCAAATCTTTATCGCCTTTTAAAATTTTTGCAACAAATTCTTTATTATAAGGACTTTTAGAATCTTCTTCCATTTCGATATTGAGCGACTTTGCCAATTCTTTTAATAGAGGTAAATGTTTTTTTTGAACTTTTTTGAATTTAATTTCCATAACAACTCAAATTTAAAAATTATTAACTCGTTGGTTTTTCCGCTTTATGAACTGTAACGGTTAACTCTTGAGCCGTTTCGTCTAAATCCATATAGATTTCATCGCCCGAAGCTATTTTGGAAGTAATAATTTCTTCAGCCAAAGCATCTTCGACATATTTTTGAATAGCTCTTTTTAATGGTCGAGCACCAAATTGTTTGTCAAAACCTTTTTCAGCAATAAATGCTTTAGCAGTATCCGATAAATTGAGCTTGTATCCCAATTCTTCTACTCTTCCAAATAGTTTTTTCAATTCAATTTCGATAATCAAATCGATGTCATGTTTTTCTAATGGATTGAAGACGATGACGTCATCAATTCTGTTTAAAAACTCTGGAGCAAATGTTTTTTTCAAAGCATTCTCTACCACACTTTTTGAATGTTCATCAGCTTGCGCTATTTTGGCAGCGGTACCAAAACCAACACCCTGACCAAAGTCTTTCAATTGACGTGCGCCAACATTAGAAGTCATGATGATAATGGTGTTTTTGAAGTCAATTTTTCGTCCTAAACTATCAGTCAAATAACCATCATCCAAAACTTGTAGTAACATATTAAATACATCTGGATGTGCTTTTTCAATTTCGTCTAAAAGCACAACACAGTAAGGTTTTCTTCGAACTTTCTCGGTCAATTGCCCTCCTTCTTCATAACCAACATATCCCGGAGGTGCACCAATTAATCTTGAAATGGCAAATTTTTCCATGTATTCGCTCATGTCAATTCTGATTAATGCCTCTTCTGAATCGAATAATTCTTTAGCCAAAACTTTAGCCAATTGTGTTTTTCCAACTCCTGTTTGTCCCAAGAAGATAAAGGAACCAATAGGTCGATTTGGATCTTTCAATCCAGCACGATTTCTTTGGATAGAACGCGATATTTTCATCACGGCTTCGCTTTGCCCTATTACTTTTCCATTTATCAATTCTGGAAGGTGAGCCAATTTGTTGCTTTCTGTTTGTGCAATTCTGTTCACGGGAATTCCAGTCATCATCGAAACTACATCGGCAACATTGTCTTCGGTTACTTTGATACGATTACTTTTAGAATCTTCTTCCCATTGTTCTTGAGCAATTGCTAAGTCTTTTTCTAAACGTTTTTCATCATCACGTAGCTTTGCTGCTTCTTCATATTTCTGTTTTTTGACAACAGAATTTTTAAGGTCGCGCACTTCTTCCAGTTGACGTTCTAAATCCAAAATTTGTTTTGGCACATCTATATTGGTAATATGCACTCTGGAACCCGCTTCGTCCAAAGCATCAATAGCTTTATCTGGCAAGAAACGTTCCGACATGTATCTGTTGGTCAACTTCACACATGCTTCAATGGCTTCGTCAGTATAAACTACGTTGTGATGGTCTTCGTATTTGTTTTTGATATTGTTTAATATTGTTATGGTTTCTTCGACAGAGGTAGGTTCCACAATTACTTTCTGGAATCGTCTTTCAAGCGCACCATCTTTTTCAATATACTGACGGTATTCGTCTAGTGTTGTAGCACCAATGCATTGTATTTCTCCTCTTGCTAAAGCGGGTTTGAACATATTAGAAGCATCAAGAGAACCTGTTGCGCCTCCAGCACCAACAATGGTATGAATTTCATCAATAAAAAGAATAATGTCGTCGTTTTTCTCCAATTCATTCATGACTGCTTTCATTCTTTCTTCAAACTGCCCTCGGTATTTTGTTCCAGCAACTAATGAAGCTAAATCTAATGTCACTACTCTTTTATTAAAAAGAATTCGTGAAACTTTCTTTTGAATAATTCGCAAAGCTAATCCTTCGGCAATGGCAGATTTTCCAACGCCAGGTTCACCAATTAGCAGAGGATTGTTTTTCTTTCTTCTACTTAGAATTTGAGAAACTCTTTCTATTTCTTTTTCACGACCTACCACTGGATCGAGTTTTCCTTCTTCGGCCATTTCGGTCAAATCGCGACCAAAATTATCCAAAACTGGAGTTTTCGATTTTTTATTGGTTTTATTTGCTGGATTGTTAAAACTACCTTCTTTCAAACTGTCATCTTGACCTGAGTCATCATTATACGATTCATTTCTAGGCAGATTGTCTGTAAAATCATCTTCGTTTGGTGTCATATTTAAATATTGTTCTTTAACTACGTTATAGTCTATTTTTAGACGGTGCAATAGTTTGGTTGTTGGATCATTTTCATTTCGTAAAATACACAAAAGTAAATGAGCTGTACTAATTGAATTCGCTTGAAATACTTTTGCTTCTAAAAAAGTAGTTTTCAAAGCTCGCTCTGCTTGACGAGTCAAGTGTAAATTTTTCTTTTCATTGCTAATTTCTACATTTGGATTGGCAGGACTTAAAATCTCTACTTTTTTTCTCAAATGCTCCAGATCTATAGATAAGTTATTCAAAATTGCAATCGCTTTACCATTTCCATCTCTCAGGATACCAAGCATAAGATGTTCTGTACCAATAAAATCGTGCCCTAAACGAAGGGCTTCTTCTTTACTGTATGTGATTACATCTTTTACTCTTGGCGAAAAATTATCATCCATATAATTATATTATTGGTAACGTAAATTTAGTTATAATCTATGATTCTAACAAAAATCATTCCGTCTAAAAGTACTGTCAGCTAATTGACAAAAAAAATGTCAATAAAAAAAGTAGTAAGTCAAATTATTTATTAACCAAAAAAAGCCCCAATTTTGTTAATAAATCTTTGAAATTTGTAGTGAAAAATAGGTTGTGTTTTTTCTAAATAGTCTATATTAGCACGTTTTGAATTTAAACTAATTTTTATAAATAATTTATACAACTATGTCTGACGGAGAAAAGTTAATTCCTATAAACATTGAAGATGAAATGAAATCTGCCTACATCGATTATTCGATGTCGGTTATTGTCTCAAGAGCACTACCCGATGTGCGTGATGGTTTAAAACCAGTTCACAGAAGAGTGTTATATGGAATGTATGATTTGGGTGTTTTTTCAAATAGAGCTCATAAAAAATCAGCAAGAATTGTTGGAGAAGTTTTAGGAAAGTATCATCCACATGGTGATACCTCAGTTTATGATGCCATGGTTCGTATGGCTCAAGAATGGAGTTTGCGTTATTTGTTAATTGACGGTCAAGGTAACTTTGGTTCGGTTGATGGCGATAGTCCTGCAGCAATGCGATATACGGAAGCTAGAATGAAAAAGATGTCTGAAGACATAATGGCAGATATTGACAAGGAAACGGTTGACTTCCAATTGAATTTTGACGATACGTTATACGAGCCAAAAGTAATGCCTACCAGAGTGCCGAATTTACTAATAAATGGTGCATCGGGAATTGCAGTCGGCATGGCTACGAATATGGCACCACATAATTTAACAGAAGTTATCGATGGAACATTGGCGTATATTGATAATAACGACATTGAAATTGATGAATTAATTTCGCATATCAAAGCACCCGATTTTCCTACCGGTGGAATAATTTATGGTATGGAAGGCGTGCGTGAAGCATTTAAAACCGGAAGAGGAAGAATTGTTATTCGTGCCAAAATAAGTTTTGAAGAGTCTAATGGAAAAGATGCTATTATCGTTTCTGAAATTCCTTATCAAGTCAATAAAGCTGACATGATAAAGAAAACTGCCGACTTGATCAATGATAAAAAAATTGAAGGTATCTCCAATATTCGAGATGAATCGGATAGAAACGGAATGCGTATCGTTTATGAATTAAAACGTGATGCGGTTCCCAATGTAGTTTTGAATACGCTTTATAAATTTACACAATTGCAATCTTCTTTCAGTGTCAATAATATTGCACTGGTAAATGGAAGACCACAGATGTTGAACGTTAAAGATTTGATACATTATTTTGTAGAACATCGCCACGATGTGGTTACCAGAAGAACCCAATTTGAATTACGCAAAGCAGAGGAAAGAGCACATATTTTAGAAGGTTTAATCATCGCTTCTGATAATATAGATGAAGTAATTGCTTTAATTCGTTCCTCTAAAGATGGTGACGAAGCTAGAACTAAATTGATTGAACGTTTCACTTTATCTGAAATTCAAGCACGTGCAATTGTTGAGATGCGTCTAAGACAGCTAACAGGTCTTGAGCAAGACAAGTTGCGAGCAGAATATGAAGAAATCATGAAGTTAATTCAAAACTTGAAAGACTTATTGGCTAGTAAAGAGTTGAGAATGCAATTGATCAAAGACGAATTAGTAGAAATTAGAGACAAATATGGCGACGAACGTCGTTCAGTTATAGAATATTCTGGCGGAGATGTAAGTATAGAAGATTTGATTGCCGATGAAAACGTGGTCATCACTATTTCTCATGCGGGTTATATTAAACGTACTAATTTATCGGAGTACAAAACACAAAATAGAGGAGGAGTTGGACAAAAAAGTGCAGGAACAAGAGACCAAGACTTCTTAGAACATTTGTTTGTTGCCACCAATCACCAATATTTATTATTCTTTACCCAAAAAGGAAAATGTTTCTGGATGCGTGTGTATGAAATACCAGAAGGAAGCAAAACAAGTAAAGGCAGAGCTATTCAAAACCTAATCAACATTGAAAGTGATGATAAAGTAAAAGCATTCATTTGTACACAAGACCTCAAAAATGAAGAATACATCAACAGTCACTATGTTATTATGGCGACCAAACAAGGTCAAGTGAAGAAAACACCATTGGAACAATATTCTCGACCACGTCAAAACGGAATCAATGCCATCACCATTAGAGAAGACGATGAACTAATGGAAGCCAAACTAACCAATGGTGAAAGCCAAGTGTTAATTGCCGTAAAATCAGGAAAATTAGTTCGTTTTGAAGAAGAAAAAACACGTCCAATGGGAAGAACCGCATCAGGTGTTCGCGGCATTACTTTGGCGGATGATAAAGACGAAGTGATAGGGATGGTATCTGTGAACAAAGACGATATTAATGACACCCAGCTTTTAGTGGTTACTGAAAACGGTTATGGAAAACGAACTAAATTGGTAGATGAAGATGGAGAAGATGTTTACCGTATTACTAATAGAGGAGGAAAAGGAGTAAAAACTCTTAATATAACTGATAAAACTGGTGCTTTGATTTCTATCAATGCAGTAACTGACGAAGATGATTTGATGATTATCAACAAATCGGGATTGACCATTAGAATGGAAGTTTCTGATTTGAGAGTTATGGGTAGAGCTACTCAGGGTGTTCGTTTGATAAACATCAAAGAAAACGATTCCATTGCAGCAGTTACCAAAGTAATGAAAGAAGACGAAGTAGAAGAGGTAGCAGGAGAAAATGTTGATGGCGATGACATCAACGATGAAAGCGAAACAGAATCTTCGGATGACAATAATGAACCACAAGAATAATTTAAAATAATACAATATGA
>Ga0208853_1000177_pt1 | contig 19043 bp, 20 predicted proteins | sample LakMenEpi03Oct11_FD_150667 | JGI IMG/M metagenome (GOLD analysis project Ga0208853, IMG submission 150667) | Freshwater microbial communities from Lake Mendota, WI - 03OCT2011 deep hole epilimnion (SPAdes) | ecosystem: Environmental > Aquatic > Freshwater > Lake > Epilimnion/Euphotic zone ... | reverse complement strand
AATGAAAATAAATAAAATAGAAAGTTTATTGAAAAATTATTAAATTGAAAAAATGAAAACAATATTTATGAGTTCAATCTTTCTAATGCTTTTATCATGTAAAGTGGATTGCGAAAAGATAGCAGAATTGCATAAAATAGTTGAATACAATATTATTGTAAAAGAACTTCCGAAATCGTCAGGCAATGATTGTGGAGTAATTGGTAAAGATTTGAAAACAGGAAAGAATATTGTACATGAGGAAGAAAATAGATGGTTTTGCAGATTTTATAAAAAAATAGAAGCAGGAGATACAATCGTTAAAAAGAAAAATGAATTATGCTATTCAATACATAAAAAAGATACTATTTTAAATTATTATTGGCGATGTGAAGATTGATCACTGATACAAGCAAAACCGTCCTAGAAACAACAAATTGAAGCATAATGAAAAACCTAATTAAATTAATATTTTTCTTTATTATATTAGCACTTCATTCTTGCAATGAACCAACTACAAACAAAACCGTTAAAAAAATAACCCTAGCAAAGTATTTAGCACTAAACTTATCTGGACAAGTTTATTTTTATGCACCAGAACTTGACAAGAATACTTGCGAAGCATTTGGAGAATGCGATTGTTGTTCTGGTAGTCTTTTATTTCTTAATGACAATGACTTTTTGACCATAGACGTTTGTGAATCGGACGATTGGTATTACAAAGGGAAATATAAAATTAAGAATGATATTGTAGTTCTTACCTATGACAGTTTGATGGTTGAGAAAAACTATAACTGGGAAAAAGAAACCGATACAATTGGGACTGTAACAACTGAATATATTATTAAGACTTCAAAAACTGATAAAAGGATTTCAGTTTTGAAACGTATTGTTTGTGATAAAAATATATGCTTCAAAACTGACGATAAGCGAACAAACTATGTTACTCTCAATAAAAAACAGAAACTCTCGGACTTAATTAAGCAACTCAAGGACGAGGGCATTTGGGAGAAACTTGAAATAAAATAAACAACTCCACAAAGAATTCTATAAAAGCTGCGCAATTCCGATGGCTTTCGGAATTGCGGATCGGGGTAAGCAAATATAATAAATTGTAACTTTTTACGTTTATATATCGAATATATGTTTTGTTATAAATTTTGAAACAACAATTATGTAAAAATTTAACGGAATTTTATAACTTATTAATATAGTTTGTTAATAACTTTGTATTTAATATTAAACTAAATATTACAAAAAATAAGCAAAATTACATTTCATCGATATTATTTGTGTTTTAATAGACTAAAAAAATTAAATTTAATGTTTTGTTTATACATTTGTAATATCAAAAAAATCAATGAAAATTACTCCAAGTGAAATTTACTGAAGCAAATATTGAAATTAATAGACTTGATGGAAAGCTATCTTCTATAACAATTGATATGCCTATATGGGATAAAATTGTTGAGGATGAATTTATTTCGGTTAACATTCCTTTTTTAGGTATTAAGACCTTTGCTAAAGATGAGTTAGATGCCCAAGAAGCCATTAAAGAATGTGTAAATCTTTTTTGTGTAACAAGTGAAAAATTCGGTAGCGGATTGGAAACTGAACTAAGGTTATTAGGTTGGGAATTTATATCAGAAGATAAAGGGTCTGTAATAATGTCATTCAACACTTCGAATGTAATATTTGACCAAATTATGGAAACAGGTGACAAATTTGTTGAAACACTTGAATTAACCTGTTAAATGTCACATCCCACAGTAGACATTAGCTTTATCGATGAACAGATAAGAGCTAAACAAGTACTTGAGCCAAACGGATATTTTAAGGTCGGTAGGTCTCACGCATACATAATTATTGGTCATAAACCTCTCCATAAACGCAGAATTGTGATAAGAGAATTTGAAGATGATAAATATGATGAACCACAAGTAAATTTTATGCAAGCCACAGGAACTGCTATAGTTTGGGGATTTATGCGAGAATTGTTGGATTGGTATGAGGAAAATAGAGATTGGAAAGAGGGAGGTCATTTCGTTCCACATTAAAAATAATAGAAGCCCCTAACTGGGGCTTTTTTGTTTAAATATCCTTGTCCTCAAATAAATCCCCTTGATATGTTTGCCCAGCTCCAAAAAGAGTTCTATAAAAGCTGCGCAATTCAGATAGCTATCGGAACCTGACTTTTCACTTTTTTTATTCACTTTAAAATCAGATTTAAAACGAAGCTTTTGCGTGGTTTAGCAACAAATTAACAATCCGCCATATTCACCGCCACAGCCAATCCGCCTTCGGAGGTTTCTTTGTATTTAGAGTTCATGTCTTTTGCCGTTTGCCACATCGTATCAATCACTTTATCCAATGGTACTTTGGCATTTTTAGCATCAGTTTCCATGGCGAGTTCTGCCGCGTTAATGGCTTTGATAGCTCCCATAGTATTTCGTTCTATACACGGAATTTGAACCAAACCGCCTATTGGATCGCAGGTTAGCCCTAAGTGATGTTCCATAGCGATTTCGGCAGCCATTAAAACCTGTTCTGGCGAGCCGCCCATAACTTCACAAAGTGCAGCAGCAGCCATAGCAGAAGAAACGCCAATTTCTGCCTGACAACCACCCATAGCAGCCGATATGGTAGAACCTTTTTTGAAGATACTGCCTATTTCACCCGCTACCATCAAGAATTGTTTGATTTCTTTTTCGCCAGCGTCATGATTTTCAATCACTAAATAATACATTAGGACGGCTGGTATGACACCTGCACTTCCATTAGTTGGAGCAGTGACTACTCTTCCCAATGCAGCATTAACTTCGTTTACTGCTAAGGCAAAACAGGAAACCCATTTTAAAATTTGTCTAAACTTCACTTCTGTTTTTCGAATAGTTTCTAACCATTCTTGTGGAGTTGAGTAGTTTGCCAAACCAATCAAACCTTGATGCATATCAAAAGCGCGTCGTCTTACATTTAAACCACCAGGCAAAATACCTTCGGAGTGACAACCGATATACATACATTCGAGCATGGTTTCCCAAATACGAATTAGTTCGTTATGCACCTCGGCTTCGGGACGCATGGAGATTTCATTGGCATATACAATCTCCGAGATTAATTTATTCTCAGTTATAGCATATTGCAGCAAATCAGCGGCATTTTCAACAAGAAAAGGAAAGGCGCATTTTATGACTAGTTTCTTTTTGGCATTCACCCTTTCTTCTTTGACTACAAATCCGCCACCGATAGAGTAGAAGGTAGAGGTATATTCTGTAACATCCATAAAATAAGCTGTAAAAGTCAACCCATTAGCATGAAACGGCAAAAAGTTTTTATTGAAAACAATATCGGTTTCAGCATCAAAAGGTATCATTAGTTCGTTAGCTAATTTGATTTGATGTGTTTTTTTAATTGTTTGTACAATACTATCAATGTTTTTTACAGGAATGTATTCTGGGTCTTGACCACTCAGTCCAAGCATCACAGCATAATCTGTAGCATGTCCTTTTCCGGTGAGGGAAAGCGAACCGTATAAATCAATTTTTACTTTGGTAGTTTTGTCTAACAGGTTTTCTGCTTTTAGTTCGTTGAGAAAACGTTCTGCGGCTCGCCATGGTCCGAGAGTATGGGAACTTGATGGTCCGACACCTATTTTTAGCATATCAAAAACGGAGATGCATTCTTCCATTACTATATCGATTTAGTTAGGCAAATATAGATAAATTAAGATTTTGCTATCGCTTTTTATTATCATAATTAATCGTATTTTTGACTTATAAAAATAAATTATGAAAATCGTTATATCTCCAGCCAAATCTTTAAACTTTGAAAAAGCATTACCGACTATGAGTTTCACTGAACCACAGTTTTTAAAACAAGCTGCTACTATTCAAAATACGTTAAAAAAGAAAAAACCAAAGCAACTTTCTGAGTTAATGGATATTTCAGAGAAATTGGCCGAATTAAATTGGCAACGCAATCAGGAATGGGAAACACCTTTTACTTTGCAAAATTCCAGACAAGCTGTTTTTGCTTTTGATGGTGATGTGTATGCAGGATTGGATGTTTATAGTTTACCATTAGACAAATTAGCCGTTTTGCAGGACAAACTCCGAATTTTATCAGGATTGTACGGTTTGCTTAAACCGTTGGATTTAATGCAGCCGTATCGATTGGAAATGGGAACTTCTATTGCCATTGGGAAAAACAAAAACTTATATGAGTTTTGGGAAAAGACCATTACCAAATCTTTAAATGAAGAATTACAAAAAGGAGAGTTGTTTATCAACTTGGCTAGTAATGAATATTTCAGTGCTCTTGATACTAAGACTTTGAAAGTTCCAGTTATTACTCCAGAGTTTAGAGATTATAAGGACGGTAAACTTAAGATGATTAGTTTTTTTGCCAAAAAGGCAAGAGGTATGATGGTTCGTTATATCATTGATACCAATGCAGAAACTATCGACGACCTAAAAGGATTTAACTATGAAGGGTATACTTTTGACGCAAACTTGAGCAAAGAAAATTCGATTGTGTTTACAAGATAATTTAGGTGTATAAATATTCTTGATGCTCTCTAACAGTTTCTTTGGTAGCTTTTTTTTGTTCCCTAGCTATTTCTCGAATGGCTTCAACACCTTTTTTGGCACAACGTTTTACTTTGTATAGCCGCGAAGAAAAGGAGTGAAGCTTCTCTAAATCTTGAGGAGAAAGTTTAGTTTCTATTTCGTTTACAAAATCATTAAACTCTCTAATAACAATTTTGTTTTCGTCATAATCAGTTTTTAAATCGTCAAAGAGTTCGTCTATTTCTCTGCTAACGTCTTTGCCTATTTCTTCACTCTTTCGGCAGAGTTCGGTGATTACTTTTTTTTCATGAGTATTAAAAAGTCCCATAATAGTTTGGTTTTAGTTGTTGGTTTGACAAGTAAAAACAAATTTAGGAAAATGTATAGTAACAATTGCAAAATTGTTGATAACTAACTAATTAGCTAAATAAAATTAATACAATTATCAAAATAAGAACAGTATAAGTGAAATCTATAGCAAATGTTTAATTATTTGTATATCAATTTATTATTTTATTTTACTTAAAGTGAATTATACATATTATTTTTATTAAAATGAAATCCGTTCTTTGAAATGTATTGGACAGAACTACCGCCAATAAAAGCGCCTTTTTGATGTTTTATTGCTTATTCTGAAGCCAGTTATTTGAGGATTTTTCAAATTTATATTATCAATTCACTCAAAATAGTTCATTTGATTTTCATCAAAACTATCCTTATTTTCATCGCACTACTACTTAATTAATGTTGTAAACTAATACTGCTGGTTGTGGTATTTAATATCAAGAATATCAGTAATTTTAGATTAATTTATTATCCAATTTTTTAAAATTTGTTTACCAAAAGGTGTTAAAATACTTTCGGGATGGAATTGCACTCCTTTTACATCAAGTGTTTTGTGACGCAACGACATGATTTGTCCGCTTTCATCTGTTGAGGTGATTTCTAGAACATCTGGAAAATTATCATTATTGACTACCCAAGAATGATAGCGACCCACATCAAACTCGTTTGGTAGTTTGTCAAATAAAGCTTCATCAGTAACCGATTTTGTTACTTTGGTAGCAACACCATGAAAAACCTTATCCAAGTTGATTAAAGTACCGCCAAAAACTTCGGCAATGGCTTGTTGCCCTAAACAAACACCGAGAATACTTTTGCTTTCGGCATATTTTGAAATAACCGCTTTTAATAATCCAGCTTCATCGGGAATTCCGGGTCCAGGTGAAAGTAGAATTTTGTCAAATTTTACTAATTCATCCAATTCAAATTCATTGTTTCTAAAGACAGTTACTGATACATTCAAATCTTCTAAAAAATGAACCAAGTTGAAAGTAAAACTGTCGTAATTGTCAATAATTGCAATTCTTTTCATGGTATAAAGTTAACTACATTAAATTAAAACAAGAAGTATTGAGCTTGGATATGATCATGTATTCATTAAAAAACCTCGAAAATGGCTTTCCGAGGTTTGAATTTTTTAAAAATTATATAATCTAATTAGAACTGTAGGGTAACAGCTAATTCGAATTCGTCATAAATAGCTTTATCTCCAATGCTTTCAAAGAAGCTTTTTGAACCATATTTGATGTCATATTTTGTTCTGTCTACTTTGAACGTGGTTGAAGCAGTATTTCCCTTAACATTCATATCAAAAGTTACAGGTTTTGTAATTCCTTTGATGGTTAAATCGGCTGTAACAGTGTATAATTCTTTTGATTTTGTAGCAATAGTTTTAAATTCAATTTTTGCAGTATTAAATTTATCAGTTCCAAAAAAATCATCTGCTTTCAAGTGATCTTCTAAATCTTCTTTTCCTTCTCCTGGTTCTAAATCGGTAACAGTAATGGAAGCCATATTTACTGTGAAAATTCCACCGGCAAGTTTGTCTTTTTGGAATACTAAAACACCATCTTTGAAATTAATGGTACCCGAATGTTTTCCAGTTACTTTTTCTCCAACCCAGTTGATTTTACTTTTTTCAAGGTTGATTTTTTTGTTTTGTGCAGAAACAGCAGTTGTTCCAAAAGCTACTAATAATGCAATTGCAATTGTTTTTAGATTTTTCATTTTTTTAATTGTTTTAATTATTGATTATAAATTGATAAATAGTTCTTCATTTGATTTACGTACTTTGACATAATTTTGTGTCGCATCATCTTTATGACGGTATCCAATAGTTGCTAATACACTAGCGTTTAAACCTAATTGTTTTAACCCAAGAATTTCATTCACTTTATCGGGTTCAAAACCTTCGATAGGCGTAACATCTATTCTTAATTCGGCTGCTGCATTTAACAAATTTCCTAGTGCTAAATACGTTTGTTTAGAAGTCCAAGTATTTCTAACGTCTTCTGAAAGTACACCAATTTTTGACTTCATAAAATCGCCATAACCTTTCAGCGCATCAGCTGGCAAACCTCTTGTTTCAGTAGTTAAGGATAAACTAACATCAATATCTTTATCACTAAAGTTTGTCATATTTGCAAATACAATTAGTTGCGAAGCATCTACAATTTGAGATTGTCCCCATGCTGCAGGTTGAATTTTTGCTCTTAATTCAGGGTTTTCAATTATAAAAACCTTGTAAGGTTGTAAACCATATGAAGAAGCTGATAGACGAATGGCTTCTTTTAAAGTTTTTAGGTCTTCTGTTGATACTTTTTTTGTACTATCAAATTTTTTGGTAGCATAACGCCAATTGGCATCATTAATAAAATTGCTCATTTTGTAATTGTATTTATTTTATGTTTCTATATTTTTCTAGTAAATAGTTTAATTTCTCCAGCTCTTCTGCTTCTAAATTAGCTGCAAAAAAATGTTCGTGTTCTTCAACTTTTGGATCTAAGTCGGTAAGAATATCTAGCCCTTTTTGGGTAATTAATACTTCAATTTTCCTCCTATTATTTGGGCAAACTTCTCTCGTTACATACTTTTTAAGCAATAGTTTGTCAATCAATCGGGTAGTGTTACTATTTTTAGCAAGCATTCGCTCTTGTATCACACACATGTTAGCAGGAGAACCTTTTTGACCACGAAGAATTCTTAATACATTGTATTGCTCACTCGATAAATCATTAGGTTTTAAAATCTCATTAAACTTATCATTGATAACATTTTGAGTATACAAAATGTTAAGAATTACTTTTTTAGCATCCTTTAATGTTATGTTTGATTTTATTATTTCTTCAATTTTCATTATAACCATACAATAGTTGTAGATACAAATGTAAATAGTTTTTTATTTGTATATACAAGTGTTATGTTATTTTTTTGTTAATCTTTTAAAAGATACTATTTTGAGGCATCACCAATCCAATTTAAACTAGTAAAATCGTTATATTTGTTTTTCAAAAAAAAATAGAAAATGAATTTATCACAACAAGATTGGAAATCAAGATTAGAAAGAGATACGAACTCGGTAGTTTTGGATGTTAGAACGCCAGACGAGTGCAGCGATGGTATAATTCCTAGTGCTATAAATATTGATATTTACAAAGGACAAGGATTTATACATGCAGTTGAAGAGTTGGATAAATCCAAGAATTATTACGTGTATTGCAAGGCAGGAAGCAGAAGTGCTCAAGCTTGTCAAATAATGAATGAAATGGGTTTTGATCACACTTTCAATCTCGAGGGAGGATTTATGAACTGGAAAGGCGATGTTGCTTTTTCTATTGAAGAATAACTTTTAATTATGAATATTCCAACTTCCAAAAAACCACGAGTTATAATTATTGGTGGTGGTTTTGCTGGTATTGCCTTAGCCAAAAAACTTAGGAATAAAAACGTTCAAGTGGTTTTACTTGACAAACACAATTACCATACATTTCAGCCGCTATTATACCAAGTGGCAACAGGTGGTTTGGAAGCAGGTTCTATTGCCTATCCCATTCGGAAAGTGATTCAAGAGTACAAAGATTTTTATTTTCGATTGACTTCGGTCAAAGAAATTGATACAGTAAATCAAAAAATAATTTCAGAGATTGGCGATTTGCATTATGATTATTTAGTAATTGCCACAGGTTCAAAAACCAATTATTTTGGGAATAAAGATATTGAACGCTATTCGATGTCCATGAAAACTATTCCACAATCCTTGAATATTCGGAGTTTGATTTTAGAGAACTTTGAACAAGCTGTTTTGATAAAAGATGAGGTAGAACGAAACATGTTAATCAATTTTGTGATCGTTGGTGCTGGCCCAACAGGTGTTGAACTTGCTGGAGCTTTGGCGGAAATGAAAAAAGCCATTCTACAAAAAGATTATCCCGATTTGGATATTGCCAAAATGCAAATTAATCTCGTCCAAGGAGATGGAAGAGTTTTGGACACAATGAGTGAAAAATCGTCAGCCGCAGCTGAGAAATTCTTAGTTGATTTAGGTGTAAAAGTTTGGAAAAATGTACGGGTTACCAATTATGATGGAAAAACAGTGACCACAAATTCTGATTTGACTTTTGAAACCGCTACCGTTATTTGGGCAGCTGGAGTTCAAGGGGCAAAAATTGCTGGTTTGGATTCAAAATCATTAGTGGAAAGAGTTGAACGAATTCGGGTTAATCAATACAATCAAGTGCTGGGGTATGAGAATATTTTTGCCATTGGTGATATAGCTTCCATGGAAACCGAATTATTTCCTCAAGGTCATCCCATGATGGCGCAACCCGCCATTCAACAAGGGAAATTATTGGGTGAAAATTTGATTAAACTTATAAATAAAAAACCAATGACGGCTTTTGAATACAATAACAAAGGATCAATGGCAACCATTGGACGAAATCTCGCCGTGGTCGACTTGCCACGTTATCATTTTAGTGGTGTTTTTGCTTGGTTTGTATGGATGCTTGTACATTTATTTTCCTTGATAGGTTTTAAAAATAAAGCGGTAGTTTTCCTCAATTGGGTTTATAATTACATCTGGTTTGATCGAGAAGGCCGATTGATTATTCGTCCTTTCAAAAAGAAAAATTTTAATTCGTTTACGAGTGATGAGGTTTGAAAAGGTTGCAAGTTACGAGTTTAAAGTTTTGAGTTTTTATTCAACATCAATACTCATTGAAATATGAAATTATATATCAAAATATCATTTCTTCTAATTCTATCTTTGCTATTGTCCTGTAAATCAACTCAGCTAAATTCCAAAAAATCGCCAGTTTTATTAGACATAGCAAAAGAAACTGATGATAATGCTTTTGTAAATCTCAAAAACTACAGTAACGATTTTGTGTATGATATGAAATACGCCACAGACGATAATTTTCTCAAAGAAAAAGTGTATCCGTGTGCCGAATGTTTCTTGCGAGTAAAAACCGTGAAGTCATTGCTCGAAGCCAATAAAATGTTTTTGGCAAAAGGGTACAAAATAAAACTATACGATTGCTACCGCCCAAAAGCCATTCAGAAAAAGATGTTTCAACTTGTTCCCGATGCTAATTATGTTGCCAATCCAAAGAAAGGTTCTATTCACAATCGTGGTGGCGCAGTGGATATTTCATTAGTAGATTTCAATGGTATTGAACTAGATATGGGAACCAAATTTGACTTTTTCGGAAAAGAAGCCAGTCATAATTATTTGAGTCTTTCGGATACAGTTTTGGCGAACAGAAAGTTATTAAAAGAAATAATGCTTCAAAACAACTTCAAATCTTTCGACTCCGAATGGTGGCATTACAATTTAAATGGAAGCAATACCGATAAAGTGGAGAATCTAAAATGGAAATGTGAAAATTAATCTTCGATGCATTTTAAATAGTTGATGAAGTAATTCTCCGGTTCGTATTTCTTTTTATCCATTTCGGAAACAAATTCCGTTTTAAAAGGATAATCTATCGTTTCTCCGGCAAATTTTACTCTCATAAAGGTTACAGGTGATTTTTTTAAATCCTCATAATTATCTTTGGAAAACACAAATAAACCACTTATAACTCTTGTATTTTTGTTTGCATCATTTCGAATTAATGAGCCACATGTATCATTTCCAACATATAGCAAAGTAATAATTTTTCCATTATTTAATTGAAGATAAATTTTTGAATTTTTATCAAAACATACCGCTTTAACAAAATCAAAACTGCTCGATAATTGCTGGGTTTCTAATCCTAAAACGCCATTATTGCTTGACAAGGCAAAGAAAATATTGGTAGAATTTCCGGCAAAGCTTCTCTCAAAAATCATGTGTTGTTTGGTTAATTTATATGTTCCCAAACTATCAGTTACATTAGTGTCAATTTCGCAAGGTTTTTGTGCCAAAGCAACTAAACTAGTAAACAGAAATAAAGTAAAAAACAGGTTCTTCATGGGTTATTTTAATTTGTTGCAAAGTAAAACTATTTTATTGTTATTCACATCCGTTGTAAAAAAACAATATACATTTCCTCCAGCCGCAATTTTCCATTTTTTTCTAATAGCTTCAACGGTGTCTGGAAAATTTCGGGTGGTTACATTTGCTTTGCTATTTTCTAAATGGAACTTCATTTCAGCTTTTGAATAATTGATGCATTTTTGGATTTCAAAAATTCTACCCGGAAAATCAATCAAATTATCCGAAGTATACAAATGAGAATGTTGATGCAGTTTGTCAATTTTATATTGCATCGCAATTTCATCAAAACCGCCCGATTTCATTATAGCTGCATTGGGTTCGTAAATATATTTTTTGGGCATATTATACGTTACCAATTTTTCAGAATCATACATAAATGAGAATGCTTCTGTTTTGTCTTTTAGAATATTGGCGGTAACAATTTTTATAGATTGTGAATAGTTTTTTTCTAAAATCCAAAGCAATTCTTTAACTTCATTTTCAACGGCTACAATATGAATTGCTGAAACACTTTTTAATTCAGTTAATCCAGCAGTGATATCAAGAATTGGCGCTGTTTTTATCATAATATTGGAATTGTATTCAAAGTAGAAATCCAATAGTTCCGGAACATTGGGTAAACAATCTTTGAGCATAAAAACTTTTCCTTTAGAATCATTTCTTCGAGACGGATCAATATACATCCAATCGAATTTTTGATGTAGAGTTGCTAAAGTCTCTAAACTTTCTCCCGCAACACATTGAATGTTTGTTGCATTTAATGGCTCAAAATTATGCTTTACAATTTGGGTAAGTTCCTCATTAATTTCGCAATGAATAACTTCATTTATTTTCTTTGAAAAATAGTAATCATCCACACCAAAACCGCCTGTTAAATCGATTAGTTTTTCACCTGAAACGAGTTGCGATTTGTATTCCGCTGTTTTTTCGGAAGAGGTTTGTTCGATACAAATTTTAGCAGGATAAAGAATATTTTCGGTTACAAACCAAGTGGGTAGTTTGGATTTTGCTTTCTGCTTGCCGTTGATTTGGTTAAGAATTTGTATCCAATTTACATCGGGAAATGGATTTTTTTGCAACGCTATTTTTGAAATATCATTCTCAAGGTTACGGTTAATAAATTCTTGAATATCAGGATTTAAAACTGCTAAATCCAAAATTAGATATTTTTAGTAAGTAATTGTATTAACTTGTTTTCGGGAAAAAACTCTTTTCCAAATACCTTCAGAATGGTATATAAAGGAATGGCGATTATCATCCCAGTAATTCCAAATAAGAATCCAATGATTAAAATTACTAGAAAAATTTCCAATGGATGAGAATTGACGCTTTTAGAAAAAATAAGTGGTGATGAAATGTTATTATCAATTATTTGAACCACCCAAAAACCAATCATTACGTAAATGGTAACGGGTAAAATTTCGGTTTGAAAATCACCTCCAAGATGGCACAACATCGTCAGTATAGCAGCAATAACGGATGCTATTAATGGGCCTATATAGGGAATAATATTTAAAACGGCACATAAAAATGCAATCACTAAGGCGTTTTCAACACCAAAAATCAGTAATACACAAAGATATAAGATGAAAACAATCAATAACTGTAATAGCAAACCAATGAAATATCGTGATAAAAGATGATTAATTTTGTTTAGCGAATTTAAAATTCTTTCTTCTTGATTATTGGGCATTAAATTTTTTGCATTGATGGCAAACAATCTGCGTTCTTTCAAAAAGAAAAAAGTAATGAACATTACGGAAGCTAGTCCAATTCCAAAATTACTTATCATTCCAAGGATTGAATTGAAAAAATTTGTTAGAAAACTAAAATTAAATTCAGAAGGAATATTCGCTTCACTAAAAAAACTGGTAGAGTCTATATTGTGAGATTCTAAGAAAGCGCCAAATTGATTTTTTAATACTATAATGTCTTTTTCAATTTCGGCTGTATTTAAAAGAGATAAATTTCGTCCTTGGTCCAAAATTAGCGGAACAAACAACATGATTAATCCAGCTATAATTGACAGAAAAAATAACAACGTTGTTATTGTAGCAGCTACATGGTTGAATTTTAATCGGTCTTTTAAAAAATCTAAGATAGGATTTCCGATAAGTGTTAATATTAAAGATACTACCAAATAGATGATAACAGATTGTATTAGATATAAAAAATACAAAGCTAAAGCAGCCAAAACAATAATCCCAACTCCTTTAACTATACCTAATGCAATTGTTTTTGAATTTACCATAGCTTTAATTTTTAAAAATATAATTCAAGATATTGGTTCCCATTTTCAATGCTTTTTCACGAACTTCTTTGGGGTCATTGTGCACTTCTGCATCTTCCCAACCATCGCCCAAATCACATTCATAGGTATAGAGCAAAACTAATCGATTATCAATAAAAATTCCGAAAGCTTGTGGACGTTTGTTATCGTGCTCATGAATTTTTGGTAAACCATTGGCAAAAATAGTTGGCTTTTGAAAAATAGGATGATTACCTGGAATTTCTATTAAATCGGTAGCAGGAAAAATTCGTTTGATTTCTCTTCGAATGTATTGATCCATTCCATAATTATCATCAGCATGAAGAAATCCACCCGACAATAAATAGTTTCTCAAGTTCAAGATTTCGGAATCACTAAAAACCACGTTACCGTGACCAGTCATGTGTACAAATGGATAACCAAAAATATCGGGACTTCCAGGTTCAACGGTTGCTGGTTTTGGTTTTATATTGGTGTTTATGGTTTGATTGGCGTACTTTATTAAATTGGGTAACGAAGTTGGATTAGCATACCAATCGCCACCGCCGCTGTATTTTAACAAAGCAATTTCTTGTGAAAAGCTAATGGAAGTAATCAGTAATAAAAGGAATACTATTTTTTTCATATATCAATTTCAAAAATCAATATCAATTTCAAAAATCAAGTTCAATATCAATAAAAATTTCAATAATCGTTAATCATCAATTTTCATTTTTGAAAACGACACTATGACAAGCCACTATAGCTGCTGTTTCGGTTCGTAAACGTGTTGCTCCCAAAGATACAGGAATAAAATTATTTTCGATAGCCAATTCAATTTCTTTAACAGAAAAATCACCTTCGGGTCCAATTAAAATGGTGACATCTTCATTTACTTTTAACTCTTTTTTCAATGATTTTTTATCGGTTGCTGAACAATGTGCTATGAATTTTTGCCCTTGGTGTTCTTGTTTTATAAAATCTTTGAAAGCAATAGGTTCATTTAATTTCGGCAAATAATAGTGTAAGGATTGCTTCATGGCCGTTTCCAAAATCTTCTGAAATCTATCGGTTTTAATCACTTTTCGTTCGGAATGTTCGCAAATAATAGGTGTGATTTCTTGTATGCCAATTTCGACGGCTTTTTCTAGAAACCATTCGTAGCGTTCGTTCATTTTGGTTGGCGCAACAACTAAATGCAAATGAAATTTCGGTCTCGCTTGTTTTTCAAAAGAAGTTATTTTAATATTACATTTAGTATCAGATGCAACCGTTATTTGGGTTACAAACAAAAAACCTAAACCATTTGTAACATGCAAAATGTCGCCTTCTTTTTTGCGCAACACTTTGATGATGTGCTTGCTTTCTTCTTTGTCAAAAACAAAGGAAGTTGCGGTTTCGGTTATGGATGGATTGTAGAACAGTTGCATAATTTAAAACTCAATTCGTGCTTTTGAAATCGTTGATTGATCAACAAATTTATCGTGTAGAAATTTATGATAACCCACAATCCCAATCATAGCAGCATTATCGGTAGTATATTCAAATTTTGGGATAAAAGTTTTCCAGCCAAATTTGGTTTCGGCTTCTTTTAAGGTTTTTCTAATTCCTGTATTTGCCGAAACGCCACCGCCAATAGCAATTTGGGTAATTCCAGTTTGAGCAACAGCCATATTTAGTTTTTCCATCAAAATTTCAATAATAATATTTTGTACAGAGGCGCAAATATCTTTTTTGTGTTCTTCGATAAAATTCGGATTTTCCAATACATTTTTTTGAACAAAATAAAGAATTTGTGTTTTCAATCCCGAAAAGCTAAAATCCAAATTGGAAACTTTTGGTTTGGTAAATGTATATTTTTTTGGATTTCCTTTTGCTGCAAATAGGTCAATTAATGGTCCACCGGGATAAGGAAACCCTAATATTTTGGCTGTTTTATCAAACGCTTCTCCCACAGCATCATCGGTAGTTTCGCCTATGATTTCCATGTTGAAAAAATCGTTGACTTTTACAATTTGAGTGTGTCCACCCGAAATTGTCAATGCTAAAAAAGGAAAAGTGGGTTTGTCAAAACCTTTTTCGTCAATAAAATGAGCCAGAATATGAGCGTGCATGTGATTAACGGCAATAAGAGGAATATCCAATGCCATTGCCAATGATTTTGCAAAAGACGTACCCACTAAAAGTGAACCCATCAATCCTGGACCTTGTGTAAAAGCAATGGCAGATAATTGATTTTTGGTAACATTTGCTTTTTTTAACGCCATATCAATTACGGGAACTATATTTTGCTGGTGTGCACGGGAAGCCAACTCGGGAACAACGCCTCCATATTCTTCATGAATACTCTGCCTTGCCACAACATTAGATAGCACTTTATTGTTGCACAAAACCGCAGCTGCAGTATCGTCGCACGAACTTTCGATGGCTAGAATAAAAACTTCTTTGTGATGCATAAAAGGCACAATATTTGGATTATATTTGACATTTTAATAAGAAAATCAAATGTAAACATTTTTACAAAGGTAATTTTCTTTCCCAAGTCGTAATTATAATTGGAAAAAATTAAAACAAATAGCGGTTTTAAAAAATTTCGAAAAATTCTCTTTCGCACGATTGTTGTGCTGATTTTGCTATTGTTACTTATCGGCATTTCACTTTCGTTACCTTATGTTCAGACTAAAATTGCTCATTATGCAACCGATAAAATCAATAAAGAGTATGGAACCAACATCAATATTGACGAAGTGGCCATCACTGTTTTTGGTGGTGTAAAGATGAAGAAAGTATTGATTTTAGATCATCACAAAGACACTTTGATTTATGCTAAAAGAATTAAAACAACCATTTTAGATTTTAAAAATCTGATTGATGGTAAGTTACAATTTGGCGATTTGCATTTGGATAACTTTGAGTTGAATATTGTTAATTATAAAAAGGAAAAAGAAACCAATTTAGACAAATTTATTGCAGCATTTGATGATGGAAAACCTGGTTCTGGTAAGTTTTTATTTCAATCTAGCAATGTATACATAAAGGAATCTCGTTTCTCAATGATGGATTACAATAGAGAAAATCCTAAAGATATTGATTTTACTCAACTCAATGCCAATTTGAAAGATTTTAAAATTAAAGGCGCAGATGTTTCTACTAGTATTAAGCAACTGTCATTTAAAGATCACAGAGGATTATTTGTTAAAAATTTGATAGCTGATTTCACCTATAATAAGAAAATGATTGGGCTTGAAAATCTAAATTTAGAGACAAAAGAATCCGTTTTTAAAGGAAAAGTCATATTAAGTTATAACAGAGACAATAAAGATTTTAGCAATTTCAATAACAAAGTAATCTTTGATATTAACATTGAGGAATCCTTCCTGTCTACCAATGATATTCGTTATTTTTATAAAGAGATTGGAGAAAATCAAACGTTCTTTTTGGATACCAAATTAAAAGGAACATTGAATGATTTTTATTTAACTGATTTGTATCTCTTGGATAAAAAAAATTCGGTTATAAAAGGCGATATAAATTTAAAAAATTTATTTTCTCGAAGTCCTGGTGCTTTTTATATGAAAGGAGATTTTAATAAAATCACCTCAAATTATTCTGATTTGACTAAGTTGTTACCTAATATTCTTGGAAAAAAACTTCCTAGTTCTTTGCAAAAATTTGGTCAATTTACATTTGTTGGAAATACTGAATTATCTCAAAAATACATTAATGCCAATTTTCTAATGAATACCGCATTAGGAATTATTGAATCCGATTTACAAATGACGGATATTGATGCTATTGATAATGCCAAATACAAAGGAAATGTAATTCTTGATGGTTTTAATGTTGGTGCATTGCTGAACAGAAAAGATATTGGGAAAGTTTCATTAAATCTATCGATTGATGGAAAAGGATTTACTCAAAAATTATTGAATACCACCTTTGTTGGCGATGTCGATAGAGTAACCTATAACGGCTACACTTATACTAAAATTATTGTGGACGGAAGTTTTAAACAACCAATTTTTAAAGGAAAAGTATATATTAATGATCCAAATTTGTTTATGGATTTTAATGGTCTAGTTGATTTAGGTAAGAAAGCAACACGCATTGATTTTCAAACCAAAATTGATTATGCAAATCTTCAAAAATTAAATTTTATTACTGATTCCATCTCAATTTTTAAAGGAGATTTGACCATAAAAGCCAATGGAAATTCTATCGATAACATGATAGGTGATGTTGTCCTAACAAACGCCTCTTACCAAAACAAAAAAGACACTTATTATGTTGATTTTTTAAATGTTAATTCTGTTTTTGATGAAAAAAGAGAGCGAACTATCACTATAACATCTGATGATGCGATTGAAGGAAGTGTGGTTGGGAAATTTCAGTTCAATCAGTTACTCAAAGTAGTAGAGAATTCTCTGGGAAGTTTATATACTAATTACAAACCCAATAAAGTTGGAAGTGGTCAGTATATAAAATTCAATTTTACAATATTCAGTAAGATTATCGAAATATTTTATCCTGATATTTCGATAGCCACAAACACTATTTTGAAAGGAAATATAAGCTCAGACGCAAAAGATTTTAAATTGACTTTTAACTCGCCTAAAATTAAATTTTCTGATAATGAAATGGATAACATTTTGTTAAAAGTAGACAACCAAAATCCATTGTATAATACGTTTATTCAAATGGACTCTATTAAAACAAAGCGATATAAAATTAGAGATTTTAGTTTAATTAATACTATTTCAAGGGACACCTTATATTTTAGAACTGAATTTAAAGGTGGTAAGCAAGGACTTGATTTTTACAATTTGAATTTATACCACACAATCAATAAAGAAAATAAAAACGTGGTCGGTTTCAAAAAATCAGAGATGCAATTCAAAGATTATCTCTGGTATTTAAACGAAAAAGAGGATGAAGAAAATAACAAAATAGTTTTTGATAAGAAGTTGAGTAATTTTTCGTTTGAAAATATTATTTTATCTCATGAAAATCAAAATATTAATTTTTCGGGAACTATTAATGGCAATAATTCAAAAGATTTGCAACTCACCTTTGAAAATGTAAATTTAAATAAAATCACACCCGATGTGGAAAAATTTAAGTTTGATGGTAATTTAAATGGAAAAATTAATTTTAAACAAAGTAGCACTGTTTTTCAGCCCACATCCACTTTAAACATAGGCAATTTGCATGTTAATGATGTTGAATATGGCGACTTAAATTTAGATATCTCTGGAGATGAATCACTAAGGAAGTTTTATGTCAATTCATCATTAGACAATAAAAATGTAGAGACATTTAAAGCAAGTGGAAATATTGAAATTGTAAACAGTCAGACATTATTAGATCTTGATTTCAGTTTTGATAATTTCAATTTAGGAATTTTAGGGAAAATTGGTGGCGATGTTATTACTAATATTCGTGGTTTTGTATCCGGAAATGCTAGAATTGAAGGAAACGTAGAACAATTAGATTATAACGGAAGATTATTTGTTAATGATGCAGGATTAACAATTCCTTATCTCAATACGGATTACAAGTTTATCGATAATACCATTGTAGATATTACCGAAAATAAGTTTATTATTAGAGAAACTTCCATTTCAGATACAAAATTCGATACAAAAGGAACTTTAGGCGGCATAATAAAACACAAACAATTTGAAGACTGGCAATTGGATTTATCTATAAACTCTAACCGACTATTAGCATTAAACACAGTAGATTATGAAGGTGCTGCTTTTTATGGAGATGCATTTTTTAATGGTTCGGCCAATATAAAAGGCCCAACAAGCGCTTTGATGATAACCGTTAACGGTGAATCTGCAAAAGGAACCGAAATTAAAATACCTATAAATGACGCAGTTGCTAGTGATGACAATAACTATCTGCATTTTTTAACTCC
>Ga0208853_1000175_pt1 | contig 19170 bp, 15 predicted proteins | sample LakMenEpi03Oct11_FD_150667 | JGI IMG/M metagenome (GOLD analysis project Ga0208853, IMG submission 150667) | Freshwater microbial communities from Lake Mendota, WI - 03OCT2011 deep hole epilimnion (SPAdes) | ecosystem: Environmental > Aquatic > Freshwater > Lake > Epilimnion/Euphotic zone ... | reverse complement strand
CTTCGAACACCCGGTGCACCACCCAATGCCTCTACTTCAAGTCCGGTATCTTCACTAAAACAATTCCTGCCTGTCAACTGATAAATGACCTTTGATTTTTCTGCTGCATTGGCGGCTATGGTATCGTGCGGTTCGGGGATATCTATCTGAATGCCTGCTTCCGATAACGTGACGATCTCGAAGCCAAGTCCGATTATACTAGTTATTTCATCTGCCTTGTGCCGGTTATTACTGGCAAACAAGAGGGTAGTGGGATCAGTCATATTATGTGCTGATAAATGAAGAAAACATTTTTTTCAATATCTGCCACAGCTTGTTTTTCTCTTCTTTTGATGCCATGCCTTCACCGAGCATGGTACGAAGCGAAGCAGCCTGAAGGAGTTGGCAGTTGTCATACTGCTGTAACTGGTAAGCGGGTATCGAAAAGGGTAATTCAATATCAGCTGTGCTGACCTGAAACAGTAAAAGAAATTGAGGTTGTAAGCGTTCTTTTAATTCACGATAGGTAACTTCAGTCTGCGCCAGATTGACAAGGGCAACGTCAGCCATACTTAAATGACAAGCTTTAAGAATACCACTGAGAAGGGTAAATTCTTCCTCCGGCAAGAAAGCCACATCGGTTTCGTTTACCAGAATGGTTATTCTCTTTAAGTGGTCACCCAGCACTCTCCATTCTTTACTTTTTTTTACTGGGGCAGCCGGCTCCTGTTTTTTAACAGCAGTTACCGGGTCGTCAATTAGTACAAGGTCCTTTTTGAACCATTCTGCCAATAAAAAATCCGGTAGGTGGGTATTGTTGGGCATGTTTTAAAATAACAGTCGTTAGTTTTCTATTTTTTTGTTTCTTTGCATCAAAATTAAGGGTATGACGGATGCGGAAACCATACAAATTATCCGTGTTGAAAAAAGCGGATTAGAAAAGCAGGATTGGAACAACCTTCCCTTTGGAAAGGTGTTCACCGACCATATGCTTGAAGCTGACTTTATAAATGGGCAATGGTGCAATATCTGCATTCGTCCTTATCATAGCCTACAATTATCACCTGCTACAGCTGTTTTTCATTATGGTCAAGCCATTTTTGAGGGTATTAAGGCATATAAAAATGAGCAGGGTAGGGTAGCCGTTTTCCGGCCGGAAGAAAATTGGAAAAGGTTCAATTTATCTGCCGCGCGCATGGATATGCCGGAGGTACCAGCATTTATTTTTATGGAAGGCATGCGTCAACTCATCGAACTGGATGCGGCCTGGGTACCATCTTCCGTTGACCATTCAATGTATATCCGTCCATTCATGATTGCTACGGATGAAGTGATTGGGGTGAAACCTTCAGAGACCTATAAATTCATGATCATTTTAAGTCCCTCAGGACCCTATTACGTTAAGCCCATGCGGATCTATGTAGAAGAAAAGTATACCAGGGCTGCACCGGGTGGAGTTGGGTTTGCTAAAAATGCAGGAAATTATGCCGGCAGTATGCTGGCCACTAGCCAGGCGAGAAAAGCGGGCTATGACCAGGTATTATGGACCGATGCATTTGAGCACAAATATTTACAGGAAGTTGGAGTGATGAATGTTTTTTTTATGGTAGGTGATAAGATTATAACTCCATCTCTGGAAGAGGGTACTATATTACCGGGAGTTACCAGAAACAGTGCTATTGATATTTTGCGTGATATGGGCTATCAGGTAGAGGAACGTCCGATCAGCATAGATGAATTAATTGCTGCTCATCGTTCCGGACTGGTTAAAGAAATTTTTGGAACCGGTACAGCCGCTACCATCGCCTTCATACAAGAGCTTGGTTATAGAGATTATTCCATACAACTCGATATCAATGAATGGAAGGTAGCACCTGCTCTTCGCCAACACATGAGCGACATCAAGAGTGGCGCCGTTCCCGATAAGCGTGGCTGGCTATTCCCAGTGAATTATTAGAAGATATATCATAGTTGCATCAATTCTTCAGCCAGCTACCCATTGCTTGAAAAGTCTGCTTACTGTTTTTTATCACCAGTTGATAGATACCCCGAGGTAACTCATCTACTTTTATTTCAATACTTTTTTCTGGCGGAACAGGAAGCTTCAATGATTTTACCAATTGACCAAGTTGATTGAATAGGCTAATGTTGATTTCATCTTTGGGCCATATAAGACATCCTACATGAATCTTTTCACCCGCAGGCACCGGCCAGATGCGCAGTAAAGGTCGCATGATACTATTTGGAGCATTGCTGAATGACTCCGGCATCAAAATAGAAAAACGATTTTTTCCCTGACTCAGGGAGTCCGGTGTAACATAAAAGTCGATGGTCGTATCCTGACTCAATGGATACCAGTTTCCTGAATAGTTATCAGTCAGTTGCCACCCAAACGCTTTCCTCCAATTTAATCTTTTCACCTTCAATTGATATTTTCCGACGCTCGCATCCTGTATACCCAGCTGAAAACGGCTGTTTATATTGAACGGGCGTTGGTCATAGGAAAGGAATTGTTGATCATAAGTGGTAAGAAAAAAATTATGACTCGGATTTTTTATCTTGATGCCATCATGAACATCAAAACCTGATTGAGTTCGTTGGTTTTCCCGAAGGGTGATTTGGTCTATAAATAGGCTATCACGTAACCAATCAATGATCATTTTTTGCGCCGTATCACTTTCATCAAACAAAGACAAGGTTGTGCCCCTGATTTTTGCTTTTTCGGGAATGAGGATCCTTTTTTCATTTGTATTTCCCCTTAATTGTATTAGCATGCTGCCAAAAGCAGGTATGATATTATTTTCAGTAAATGGGTGGCAGGTGAAACCACCTGATATACCCTGCGTCAGGTTCCATTTCCAATAAAAGGGGGCAATACTATCTGACAAATTAAGCAAGGCAGTATTGATAGCACTTAGGTAGGGATTACCCAGTATTCGGAGACCCCGGGTTGTATCGGAAAACTTTATTTCCTGATCACCGGTATTGATGAAGCCAGCGAATGGTATTATAATTTCCTCCTTTATTTGTTGTTCCGATTGAAGCCAGTTGGTAGCATCATCTAGCCCCTCACCCTTTTTTCCCCGGAGTAACCATGCAATACCTTCAGTAGGGTTCCAGCCGTTGGCGCTCGACCCCTGCAGTGATGTGAATGGTTGCCAATTTAATTTCTCTCCGCCTATTTCTGTTGTACTTCCTACAAGCTTGAAAGCAGAAGGTAATTGAAGGGGTGAAACAGAAAACTGACTGTCAGTTAAAAGGTTTCCAGTAATATCAACATAGTTAATCATTGATTGGAGAGGTATTGTGTGCGCGAAGGGATGACTGGTCATTTGATATTGTCTTTTCTTGCCAGGTACAGGATAGTTAACTTTTATGAGCCCTTTGATGGAAGTTCCCTCAGCCGAAGCACCTATCGACGCTTCTTTTTTCATTGTCAGCAAATTACCGATTAATAAATCACCTGACTGCAGGGTAAGTAGATCTTGAATTTCCAGGGAATCATTTACCACAGCACCCATTTTATTCCTCAGTAGCAAGGTTCCCAAGGTTCGATTTTTAAAAACAGAACCGGAGATACTCCTTGTTTGATTTCCGGCAATAATCAGCGTTCCTTTTTCGGCCTGCACTGACCCTGGATTCCCTTTTACGACACCTTCTATTTGCAGGATGCCTGTTACTTCAAGTTTCCCACTATCCCTCGTTTCCAGGTGTTGGCAGAAACCGGTTGTTCGGATGCTTGGTGAAAACAATACACCACCCGGTATTACTACCGATTGTTCGGGCATAGGTACCGCTTGCAGACACCAATTGTCAGCGAGGTTCCAATCGTCCGATTTTGTTCCTCGCCAGAGGCCTTTACCCATGACGGGGAGTATACTTATTGGTGAATAGTTCTTGCAGGGGCCTGAACTTACCAGCCGTCTCAACCAGGTAGAATCTTTTAAGAATTTTGGAAAGTAGTTGCTTATAGAATCCTTGTCGGCTGTTTTTGAAAATGTCAGATCAGGGCCGAGAGCTGATTCCCATTGATAGGAGAAGAAGCCTGTTCCTCCAATTGGGGATGAACCTTTTATTTCTTGCATTGGTTCACCCGCACATTGTATGGCCGGCGTTTCAACATAGTTATTTTCTATTGCAGGAATGTTTACGAGATAGATCCATTTAGAGGTATGATGTATGCCATCTGAAAGAATGAGTTCAAGTGAATCTGTTTTTAGTTTTTTTTCTCCTGCTCTGAAAACCGAAATTTTTATTTGCCGATTAGCGCCATTTGAACTATAGGTTTCCGGATCAAGTACAATTTTTCCTTTGCCAGAGTAGAATCCTATTTGTAGGGTAATTTTTTCTCGCGGCTCCTTGTTTGAAACATCTGCAATTCCATGAAAAAAAAGCGTTGTATCAGACGAACAGCTGTATAGAATAGTATCATGGGGCGATGAAAAGACAGGTGCCATTGCGTCAATGAGAATACCCGATTGATTCAACTGCGTCTTCCATTTAACCATCGCCTTATTTCCAGCTTCATCAACTAGTTGACTATTGGACCGGAAAACAATACCCAATGGAATGATTCCCTTTTTATCCCAATCGCCCGGCTGCACTATGTATTTAAATTCCAGCGAGCTGTCTGATACGGTACTAAGAGCAACCTGTGCTGATTTGTTTTCCAATTGCAACAACAATTGAATAGAATCTGATTGCCCGGTCAGTCTGATTTTTTCTGAAAATGTAAATTGAAAGACCAGTTCTTCACTTTGTTTATACATGCCTGCAGCCGGTAATTTGATGCTTTCAATGCCGGGAGGCATCCCATCTACTTTTATTGGCTTTGTGGGTTTTGTGAATATAAAATCAAGCGATGCAGGATTTCCGGCATTATCAACTATGCGACTGCCATTTAGGGTCAGGGCAGTTCTCCAGCTAATACCAACAAAATCTGATTCACCCTCTTTAATGACATAGCCAAATGATAAGTAGTTGTCTCCCGATTTCATCAGAGCAGCCTGTCGGTTATTTCCTCCTATGTTAATCCATAGGTAAGGTTTTTTATCTGGTGGTGTCAGCACAATATTTTCTGAAAAGTGGAAGTGCCACATCAGTGTATCACCTATACCATAGAGGTTGTGAGCCGGAGGATTGACCGAACTGATAAAGGGTATCTTGGTATCTATTTCATCAGCTGTTTGATCAATGCTAAAAACGGTTTTTGTATTTTGGTTGCCGGCCGCATCCGACAGAGTTAATTCAGTAATTATCGGTGATGCTGGCGGTATATGTAGGTCGCTGGCCCCTAAAATTACCCTTGACAAGTAGGTGGAATCAGTTATTTTCCGCCAGTGGTGAATGGATAATCCTGCCAGTGTACCTCGGATGAGTTCGATGAAAGTAGTATCGGTTTCTATCAATACATTCAATTCAATCGTATCTCCAACTTTAAACAGTTTATCAGGGATGGAGATGCGTTTAATCAGAGGTGGGGTTCTGTCAATGGTTGCCTTACCGACAGCCATTAGTGGGGTATTATAAACTGGCAATTGATTTTTTCTGGGACCCCGGAAAAGCAGATGTATTGTTCCATCCCCTTTCCCCGTGTTTACGATGATGGTGAAGGATGTGCCACTCCCTTGAATGGCAGTAATTTTCGCCTCCCTACTACCCGATGTAACTAACTCAAAATCTTCGATAGCAGGTGGCTCAATTGGATGTGCAAATTGAAGTTGAAATAGTACGAAACTATCATTGGTGACGTATGTGTTTGATAGTTGGAAATGCGAAATAGTGGTAGGTGTGAAAAAGGAATAGCTGTTTCCTGTAATCAGCCGGTCTGATTGTTGGATAAATCCTCTGGCATAGAGCCTGGATGCCGGAATGAGATTAGATAAAATTACTCGAATGGTATCGCTTTTAGATGCATTCAATGGCACGGTAACAGCCCCTGTAAATTCGGGTGACTTTGACCATTGTATACCAAGGGTTTGTGATGTATTTACCCCCGGATGTAGAATGATTAGATCCAGTTCAACTTGATTAACAGCTGTAAGTCGGTGAGCTAGAATACTGATCTCAGGTGGTATGGGTGGGGTAGTAATAGAAATAGCAGTACTGATGATGGATCCTGCCTCGTTAGTAGCAATCATTCTGACCCAGTATTTTTTTTCGGGTTGCAAGCCTGTCAATTGCCCCCTGCTTATGATGCTCTCTGTCCAGCTATTTACTTCATTCGGTACTGCGCCTGCTGACAGAGGAAAATCAAATGATGGGATGGTATCCCATTCCCATTCGATTACTGTTTTGCTGCCACCAGGATAAACTTTTGCAGATAGGTTTGCATTTTGAGGGGATATAGAATCGATTAGTATAGAATCTATGACAGCTAATTTTGGCTGCCAGTTGGCGCTCAATTGAAACATATCAAGTGCACAGATATCATCGTTGCCGGCTTCATCCGGGTCGAACCAGCAAAGAAGCAGTTGTTCATTTGGTTTCCAGTAAAGGTGATCGAGCTCGAAACTAATTGGTTGCTGATTTTCTGCAAGATTCCCGTTCAGAGAAGTGGCTCCGCTGGTAAAATGGCGGGAAGAAAAATTTCCAGCCGGATATGTAACCCAGCCGAGCGTATCGATTCCTTGCCAGCGGCCTGTCTTCACTTTCAGCAGCCAGTTATTTCTTCTGCCCGATCCGCCCTTACGCCATTGTTCGACGATGGCTGAAACTGAGATGCTGTTGAGTGTGCTTCCTGTCAGGTTCACCAAAATCAGTCCGAAAGCGTAGGAGCCTCCGGATGTAGCAAGACTTCCAAGTGATCTTTCTGTTTGGCTGCCGATTCCTGCGCTCACCACACCATGGCTGGCTGCTGTGCCACTACCGATATAAAAACTGGCTTGGGGACTGCTTCCAGCTGTTTGCAGAAAAAACCAGCCCGGAATTCGGGAGGCCTGAAGGGGAGGGGTGGTAAAGTCGTGGGGACCTTTTCCTGATAAAGCAAAGTTTCCGGAAGCCGGCAAACTATCGAATGTTTGGGTATAAGTAGCCGCTGGCATATTATATGGAATGGGCCTGAATTGAGCCGAAAGTTGGCTGAAAAGAAAAAGGAAAACGCCCAAAATGGCTGGTATCCGTATCATAGGATTGGCTGATTTTGGCGTCTAAACTAGTTTTCCGGGGGTGTTGCTGTATCAGCAGCAGATAATTCAGTTAAAAAGGCCTCTTTTTTCAGGCATTTTTACCTATTGTTTTTTTCCAATTTTAATTGGGTGTTACCCCCCAGATGAGGGGCTGGTTTCATTATCAGAGAGTTGCTGGCCGGGTTTTCGCAGGGAGATATGGGGTAAAACCGGGGTTATTCGATAAAACTTTTTGATTTTTCCGAATCTACTATTACCTTTGCCGTCCGAATTTTAAAAGGAAAATAATGCCTACTATCCAGCAATTAGTTAGAAAGGGCCGCGAAATCATCCGGGCCAAAAGTAAATCCAGGGCTCTGGATGCTTGTCCGCAGCGCCGTGGAGTTTGTACCCGTGTTTACACTACAACCCCTAAGAAGCCCAACTCAGCACTGCGTAAAGTGGCTAAGGTTAGGTTGACAAATAAAGTTGAGGTGATTGCATACATCCCCGGTGAAGGTCACAACTTGCAGGAGCACAGCATTGTTCTGATTCGTGGTGGTCGTGTGAAGGATTTGCCCGGTGTGCGTTATCACATTGTTCGCGGAAGCCTGGATACAGCAGGTGTAAAGGATAGAAAGAAAAGCCGTTCTAAATACGGTACTAAGAAGGAAAAGGCTAAAAAATAAACCTACAAACTTTAATAATTAACGCACATGCGTAAAGCACAAGCAAAACGATTACCACTGGCTCCCGATGGCCGTTTTAATGACAAACTGGTTACCCGGTTCATCAACAACCTGATGTGGGATGGAAAGAAAAGTACTGCTATCAACATCTTTTATGATGCGGTAGACAAGGTTTCTAAGATTACCAGTGAAGAAGGATATGAGATTTGGAAAAAAGCCATCGCCAACATTACTCCTTCAGTTGAAGTGCGTAGCCGCCGTATCGGTGGTGCCACTTTCCAGATACCGACGGAAGTACGGCCGGACAGAAAAATTTCATTGAGCATGAAGTGGCTGATTCGCTACAGCCGGGAACGCAATGGTCGTACCATGGCTGACAAATTAGCCAATGAGATTGTTGCCGCTGCAAAGGGTGAAGGTGCTGCTTTCAAAAAGAAAGAAGATACCCATCGTATGGCTGAAGCCAACAAGGCTTTCTCCCACTTTAAAGTTTAATTGAACGATTAAGCATAAAAAAAGAGTCCTGAATCTCAGGACTCTTTTTTTTAATATGAATTGATTTTTACCGGGTTCTATTCCTGTTTTCAAAAGTAATCCACATAAATAGTGTGCACTAAAATCGGAGCTATCATTAATATTTGTACCTTTGCGGCTCAAAATCAGGGCCTGTAAATAACGCAACCCAATCATTTAACAAAATAAGCTATGGCTGACTTAAGATTACAACGAAATTTTGGTATTGCCGCTCACATCGATGCGGGCAAAACAACTACTACCGAGCGTATTCTCCGCTACACCGGTATGATTCACAAAATTGGTGAGGTACATGATGGTGCTGCTACGACTGACTGGATGGAGCAGGAAAAGGAAAGAGGTATTACCATTACTTCTGCTGCCGTTAGTTGCGAGTGGAAATTCCCGACAGTACGCGGTACTGCCGACAGCAATACAAAATCATACTATTTCAACATCATTGATACACCTGGTCACGTGGATTTTACCGTGGAGGTAGAGCGTTCTATGCGTGTATTGGATGGTCTGATAGCACTGTTTTCAGCAGTAGATGGTGTAGAGCCTCAGTCAGAAACTGTTTGGCGCCAGGCTAACCGTTATCGTGTGCCCCGTATCGGATTTGTAAATAAAATGGACCGCTCCGGTGCAGACTTTCTCATGGTGGTAAGCCAGGTGAAAGAAATGCTGGGAGCTAATGCAGTACCGTTGCAGTTACCTATCGGAGCTGAAGATAATTTCATCGGGGTAGTCGATCTGATTACGATGAAGGGAGTTATCTGGGATATGGAAACGGAGGGTATGACTTTCAAAGAGATACCAGTGCCCGATGATATGAAAGAAGAGGTAGAACACTGGCGTGCTAAATTAATTGAGGCCGTTGCTGAATATGATGACAATCTGATGGAGAAATTCTTCGAAGATCCTAATTCCATCAGTGAAGCAGAAGTTCATGAAGCAATCCGTAAGGCTTGTATTGACCTGAGCATTGTTCCTATGATGTGCGGTTCTTCTTTCAAAAATAAGGGAGTACAAACTGCACTTGATGCCGTATGTCGCTACCTGCCTAGTCCGGTTGATATTGACCATATCACAGGTACCAATCCCGATACCGGTGAAACCATCATACGTAAGCCGGATCCCAAAGAACCATTTGCTGCACTGGCATTTAAAATCATGACCGATCCTTTCGTGGGTCGTCTGGCATTCTTCCGCTGCTATTCTGGTCACCTCGACGCCGGTTCCTATGTATTGAATGTGCGGAGTGGTAAGAAAGAGCGTATCAGCCGTATCATGAAAATGTTTGCAAATAAGCAAAACCCCATTGACTTTATTGAGGCGGGTGATATTGCTGCAGCTGTAGGTTTCAAAGAGATTAAAACGGGTGATACCTTATGTGAAGAAGATCATCCGATTACATTAGAGAATATGTTCATCCCTGAGCCGGTTATATCTGTAGCCGTTGAGCCTAAGACGCAGGCGGACGTAGATAAAATGGGTATGGCCATCGCTAAGTTGGTAGAAGAAGATCCTACCTTACGTGTAAAGACTGATGAGGACACCGGTCAAACTATTCTTTCTGGTATGGGTGAATTACACCTTGAGATCATTGTAGATCGTATGCGCCGGGAGTTTAAGGTAGAAATCAACCAGGGTAATCCGCAGGTTGCTTACAAAGAGTGCTTTACCCAGGCCATCGAGCACAGAGAGATTCTGAAGAAGCAGACAGGTGGTCGTGGTAAATTCGCTGATATCTATTTTGAAATCGGACCAGCTGACCAGGAGTGGTTAACTGAGAACCCAGGTAAGGCGTTCCAGTTTAAGAATGATATTTTCGGAGGATCGATTCCAAAGGAATTCCATCCAGCCATTATTAAAGGATTTGAAAGTTCCATGTCTACCGGTGTATTAGCTGGCTATCCGATGGAAACCATGAAAGTGCGGATTTTTGATGGTAGCTTCCACCAGGTTGACTCTGACGCCATGTCATTTGAATTATGTGCTAAAGGTGGTTTCCGTGAGGCAGGCAGAAAGGCTCGTCCAACGTTGCTTGAACCCATCATGAAGGTAGAAGTAGTAACACCTGATCAGTACATGGGTGATGTTACGGGTGACCTGAACCGCCGTAGAGGTATGCTGGAGGGTATGGACAGTCGTGGTAACCTGCAAGTGATCAAGGCTAAAGTACCTCTTAGTGAGATGTTTGGCTACGTTACGCAGTTGCGCTCACTTTCTTCCGGTCGTGCTACTTCAACCATGGAATTCAGCCACTATGCACCTGCTCCTAATAACATTGCTGAGGAAGTAATTGCCAAGAGCAAGGGAAAGGTGAAAGTTGACGATTAATCCTGTTTACAATTACGGATAATAGAAAGGCCCCTCATTGAGGGGCCTTTTACATGCAGTAAGTTATACCGAATTACTTGCAGTAATTATTTAGTAGACCTTCAGCGGCTGTATATCCTTTTGACTTAGCGATTTTCAAGAGGGCACATGCTTCCTCTTTTCTCCCCAGGTTGATGAGGGCAGCAGCTTTGAAATATTCTGCCTTGCCGTCGTTTGATTTTTTGGCGAATACCTGATCAAACCAGAATAAGCTTTTTTCCCATTGCTTCATATTAAAGTAACAGATGGCAATGTTTTCATAAACGCCATAGCTGCCATTACTGATTTTGGTAGACAGAATAAATTTATCAGCGGCGCCAGCAAAGTCACTCTTATTGAACAAGGCGGTTCCCTCATTAAAAAGTTGTTGTGCTTTGACTACATTTTTCTCCTGCTCTGCCAGTTCCGGTACATTGCCTGGGGGCAGATTCGTAACAATCTCGTTTTTCCTCACGAGGAGTGAGGAGTCATTCGGAAAGAGTTTTAAGGCACTATCAGCCATTTTCAGCAGCGGCACGGTGGTGCGTCTGGGTCCGGTTGTCATTTTAATATTGATCATACCCTGCAGATAAAGATTCCAACCCAGCGATTCTTTTCCTCTGTATTTAACAAACTCATTAAATGCTCTTTTTAAGGTAATAGAGTCTGAGGTCTTTACACACACGGCTACCAGTGTTTGGTAATAGGTTTTTGCCCTGGGTTTGGTGAAATACGCCAGCGCGGCATATTTCATTGCACTATCACCATTGTTTTCTGCAAAATAAACGTCGGCTTTTAGGAATTCACAGTACATAATATACGGATTGGCCTTGATGCCCCTGTCGAGATACTGAATGGCTTCTTTGTAGCGCTTATTTTCATAGAGGTACCGACCTAGGATGCCATCAATGGGCTGGGCAGAAGAAGTAACATTCGGCATACTTGGAAACGCATTGATTACATTGTCGATGGGTAATTTGAGGGGCTCGTTTTGTAAATCTGCGATTACCCTGTTTTGAACTACCAGTGACTGATAAGTAAGGAATGTAACATATGCGCTGGGAAGTAATAAGATGATGGCGATAAAGGAATAGATGTATTTGGGGTTTTCGGATTCTTTCTTTTTTGATTCAGTTTCCTCTTTTGATTCAGTTTGCATGCCGGTATAAGCCATCAGGTTAACTGCTGCGAAGAAGGCAAAAAATAGCTGGTTGACCGGACGTTCAATGGGGAAGTTGAAAAAGGCATCAATCCCATAGCCAATCATGGCAAGAAGCGAGAAGAAAGCAACAATTTTATTTTCCTGTCCCGCAGTGGGTGAAGTAATTACGCGATACGAATAAAAAGCTATCGTCAGGAAAAGCCCGAGATAAAGCAGTCCGCCCGGTAACCCCAATTCAGCGAAAAATTCAAGGTAGTCGTTGTGGGCGTGAACGGGCACGGAAAGATCGTCTACCAGTGGATTCGTTGGGGGTATGCTGGCAAATTTCCAGTTGCCATAGCCACAGCCCATGATGGGATGCTTGATACCATACTCAAAAGCATGTTTCCAAAGGAAGAGACGTTGGTTGCGGCTGTTATCATCAGCTGAATTGATTGAAGATATTCTTTCAATTGCGCTAGTTACTCCATTATTGCTTTCATCAACAAAACTTGTCTTAGCTGCACTTAAAGATATCAGCGATAAGAAGTAGGCGACGATCAACGCAACTACAATACCACCCCCATTAAACAGAAGGACATCCTTATTTTTTTGACGAACATATTGATAAATACAAAAGCCGAGGTACAAGAGAAATATTACAATTAATGCTAAATAGGTTGTTCTCGAGTTGAGTAAGAAAATCAGCCAGATGGTGATCACAAAGACAAAGAAGTAGAATAATTTTTTGATTCCACCGGAATGATAAAAACCATAAATAACAAAAGAAATTTTTGCCAACAAGCTGGCTGCAAAAATATTTTTATTACCAGCATTTCCTTTCATTTTAAGTATGAGGGATATTAGATCAAAATTGCTCATTTGAGAAAAGAAGACGAATAGCTCTTTAATTGACTGATACAATACTATACTCGATAAAATAATGGTCAGTGTACCGAAAAGGTGTTGTCTTTGATAGAGTAAAATTGAGAGATTAAAAAAAGCAACTATGGTGGCAACAAATCGCACATAGCAAACCCAACCCTCTGTAGCATTGATGGAGAAGAAAACCGAAATACCTGCTAAAAAGAAAAGAGCAGTGTAGAGTTTAGAGAAAAGCAGACTGAAAATATGGTTGACTGCTTCAGCGTATTGTCCTTTATTATTGAGAAAATAGGCTACAATCAACATGTCTAACAAAACTAGATAAACCCATTGTGGTCCCTGGTCATCTGTAGCCCCCAGGTTGGGTATGAACTCTACCACAAAATAGAGACAGCAAAACAGGATTGTAAGTAGATCGGCCGTATTACTTAATTTGAATTGTCTGGAGGGGGCAGCTGCTGCCATCACTGCCGGGCCAGCCGGCTCCTGTGCTTTCGTCGATGTATACTTTTTATTCTTTTTCATAACGACTTCATTTATCGAAACAACTTCAAATGGATTTTACAAGGTTTTCATGATATAAAACTTCCGTTTCAATAACGTAGAATCACCGGGGAATATTTTTAGAGCACTGTCTGCTAACTGTAACATCTGATTGGTCATCGCTGAAGGTTGATAGCTTACTTTCACATTCGTCATTCCCTCTAGGTAGCGATCCCAGGTGCCGGGCAAAGCTGGGCGCTTCGCGATAAACGTGTTAAAAGCTTTTTTAATCATATTGGTATCTTTCACTTGCACACTGGCGGCTATCAGCAGGTCATAGTAATTTTTTACCCGGGGTCGGTGAAAGAAAGCCTCCGCCGCATATTTTTGTGCACTATCCGGACGATTGGTGTTAATGTAAATCAGGGCTTTAAGAAACTCGCCATATTTTAAGTGTGGATTGGTATATTGAATTCGCTCAACATATTTCATTGCTTCCTCTGTTTTGCCATTTTGACCAAGGTACCTTGCTTTAATACCATCTAATGGTAGCGTCGAATACCCAATATTGGGCATGGAAGGGAAAGCGTTCACGACGTATTCGGGTGTCAAATCAATCTTTTCCTTGTCCATATCAATCCTTGTTTTTTCCTGGATAATCAGTGACTGATAGGTTTGAAAAGTAATATAGATCATGGGTAGCATGATAATCATGCAGGTAAAAGCAAATAGCAGGGCTTTATTGCCGGTTGACTTGTCTGTATGTTCACTTGTGGCGATTGCCGCTGTTTCGTTTTTCGAAAATTGGATAGTAGATAGGCAAATGGCTGAAACAAGACTGAAATAAATTTGATTAATCGATCTTTCAATGGGGAAGTTGAAGAAGGCATCGATGGCATAGGCCAGCAGTCCAATAGCCGACATGACAATGATTGGCTCGGCAGCTCTGTTCTTTCCCCGCCAGATAAACTGAACAGTCGTTACTGCAATAAAAAGGAATAGGCTGATGTATATAAGTCCACCTGGTATACCCAGTTCAGCAAAGAATTCAAGAAAATCGTTGTGTGCATGTAAGGGTACGGACAACTCATCGAATATATCTTTCGAAGGCTCTATGCTTTCGAGTTTCCAGTTTCCATAGCCGGCGCCTAGTAGTGGGTGTTTTTTTGTATAATTAATGGCATCTTTCCAAAAAGCTAATCGCTGATTTCGGCTAGCATCCTTATCCGAAACAATTGTTCCTATCCGCTCAGTAACTGTTCCAAATTTCTCTTCTGTAGGTGATTCTTCCCCAATCTTATACTTTGTTGATCCAGCCAAGCCTTGTGCTATGGTATAACTAATTACAAATGGAATAATCAGTAATCCGATTTTAACGATGTGTACTTTAGCTTTATCTCTCCTAAATTGAATGAGTTCATAGATTGCTGTTAATATAACTACAGCGATTAAACCTAGGTAGGTGGTTCGTGAGATCAAAATAAATATGATTAACGTTCCTAGCGTAAAACCTGCCATACAAAGCATCTTTCTAAATCCGGGGAGATGTAGAAGGCCATACAATGCAAAAGGTATTTTGATCATCAGACTGGCAGCATAAATATTTTTATTGCCAGCATTACCCCGCATCCCTAATACGATTTCAACAAAACCCATACTGCCCATCTGTGAAAATAGGTAACTGAGGGATTGGGCGGATTGCAGTATAAGTAGACTGACCAATATCAATGTGAGGATGGAAATAAATCCCTTATTACCATAAAGTAGCATATAAAGATTAAAGAAAGCAACGATGGTTGTTATCAATCGGGCCAGGCAGACCCATGTTTCGGTAGTATTAAAAGCCCAGGTAATCGACAAGACCGACCAACCAAGGAAAGCAAGTAAGATATACGTATAAGCGCTTCCGAATAGATTCCTTACGGCCTGCGCGTAAGCTGCATAGTTGTATAATAGGTAGACCAAAACGAATGTATCAACAACGGCAAGGTATAGCCATTGGGGCCCCATGGTGTCATACGACCCCAGGTTGGGTATGAACTCCACCAACAAATACAATAGGATGAAACCAATTGAAATCCAGTGTTGCAGTGAATGCGACGATGATTTTTCGGGGGCAGGGGTGGAGGGGGTGGACTGGGCTTCCTGGGTCCTTTTTTTATGCTTTTTGGCCATAGGAGTGGTAATAGCGTAAAAATATCAAAAAAAGATGGTCTATGAACTGAACACTGCCTCTTAAAGGATAACTCTTATCAACAAGGGGGTATAAATGGCCGCTCGCCTGCATTTTTTCAACAGATCTATTCATATAGGCATATATACATTATTTTAATAAGTAATTTGACGAGGTGATTAATTGAGTAAAATAGACTTTAAAGGCAGAAAAATTTTTCTATTTAACCCCTTAGTATTACCTTTGCCCTCCCAATACGAAAATGGGTATAGGAATATGTCTCAAAGAATCAGAATAAAATTGCAGTCTTACGATCATAATCTGGTAGATAAGTCTGCTGAAAAGATTGTAAAAACTGTACGCAGTACAGGTGCGGTAGTTACGGGGCCTATTCCGCTGCCAACCCACAAAAAAATCTTCACTGTACTCCGTTCACCACACGTGAACAAGAAGAGTAGGGAGCAGTTCCAACTGGCAACGCACAAGCGTTTGTTGGATATTTATACCTCTTCTTCTCGTACGGTGGATGCACTGAGCAAGTTGGATTTGCCTTCGGGTGTTGAGGTTGAAATCAAAGCCTGATAAAAGATCAGTCTTTGTTGAAGTAGTAGTAAAGTTCTTATCATAATGTCATCTTTCAAATCTGCCAACGGCGGACTAAAAAAGCGCTGACATAGCCTAAACTCCCGGGGTTGGTCGGGAGGTAACATATAAACAGGCCCTTCGAGGTTTGTTTACTGCCGGTACTTCCTCTTTTCGAAACGAAAAAACACAGGAAAAGGTCGGTGGCGAACGAGGATTGAAATCTGCTTTCATCGGCAGATTGTCCTTTATAACCTGCGCGGGGCATTAAACCGCGAACGATGAAAGGAATTATTGGAAAGAAAATCGGGATGACAAGTGTCTTCTCGCAGGATGGCAAGCAAACTGCTTGTACCATCATTGAGGCAGGACCCTGTACAGTTACACAGGTAAAGTCCGCCGACTCAGACGGCTACGCCGCACTTCAGCTGGCATTTGGCGAAAAGAAGGAAAAGCACGCTACCCAGGCTGAAATCAATCATTTTACCAAAGCACAGACTGGACCAAAAAAATTCGTAAAAGAATTTCGTAATTATTCTATCCCCAAAACTTTGGGCGAAACGGTAACCGTTGATATTTTCTCCGAAGGTGAATCTGTTGAGGTAGTGGGAACAACCAAAGGAAAAGGTTTTCAGGGTGTTGTAAAGCGCCATGGCTTTTCGGGTGTGGGTGAAGCATCTCACGGACAACACGATCGTTCACGTGCACCAGGTTCTATTGGTGGCTCTTCTTACCCCTCACGTGTATTCAAGGGAATGCGCATGGCTGGTAGAATGGGCGGAGACCGCGTAAAGATGAAGGGTCTCAAGATTGTAAAAATTTTCCCTGAAAAAAATTATATCCTCATCAGTGGTTCTGTACCCGGACATAACGGGTCTATCGTTCTGATTCAGAAGTAATCACCTATCAATCGTTAAAAAATGCAAGTAGACGTTTTAAATACCAAAGGAGAAAAAACCGGCAGAACGGTTGAGTTACCGGATGATATTTTCGCCATCGAACCCAATGACCATGCTATTTATCTGGCTGTTAAGCAGTATCTGGCTCAGGGTCGTCAGGGAACACATAAAGTAAAAACACGTGCCGAAGTAAAGGGTGCCAGTCGCAAGCTGCACAAGCAAAAAGGTACCGGTGGAGCCCGTAAAGGAAATATCCGTAATCCATTATACAAAGGCGGTGGTACCATTTTCGGTCCTAAGCCCCATGACTATGGATTTAAATTAAACAGAAAAGTAAAAGACCTCGCCAAGATGTCTGCACTTTCATACAAGGCAAAAGAAAATGCGGTGTATGTTATTGAAGACATCGAGATGGATGCCCCTAAGACGAAGACCATGATGGGCGTTCTGGAAAGCCTGAACATCGCCGACAAGAAAACTCTCATGGTGTTACCGGAATACCAGGACAATCTTTACCTGAGTGCCCGGAACATTCCGAACCTAGGTAGTCGTCTTCTCTCTGACATCAATACCTACGAATTGATGAATGCAGATGTACTGCTGCTGCTGGAAAATACGGCTAAAATTCTCACGGAGGAAGTGGCTGCTTAATTAAAACATGTTCTAAACTCATTATTATGAAACTCAGCGAAGTATTAATAAAACCCATTGTTACCGAAAAGGCCAATGCGCAACAGGAAAAACTCCGCAGATATGCTTTCAAAGTTGATAAGCGTGCCAACAAACTGGAGATAAAAAAGGCTATTGAGGAATTCTATGGTGTTAATGTGGTGGATGTAAACACCGTCGTAGTTCCTGGTAAGAACAAAACCCGCTACACAAAGGCCGGCTTCATCAAGGGGATTAAAAGTCCTTACAAGAAGGCACTGGTGACTGTAGCCGAAGGTGACAGCATTGATTTATACGCTAATATTTAATAAGGTCTTTCCCGGCCAAACGGGGAATAAGAATGGTAAGCAACTACCGCGAAAGTTGATTAAAAAGTAAACCGCTTCGGCGGGAAAATGAAAGAAAAATGGCACTGAAGAAGTACAAACCGATTACAGCAGGAACAAGGTGGAGAATTGGTAACGCCTATGCGGAAATTACCACCAACCAACCTGAAAAAAGTCTGTTAGAACCACAAAAAAATACGGCTGGAAGAAATTCCCAGGGTCGTCGTGTTATGCGCTACATGGGTGGTGGTAATAAGCAGCACTATCGTATCATAGATTTCAAGCGCAACAAACGTGACATCAGTGCTACCGTATTATCTGTTGAGTACGATCCCAATCGCACCGCTTTTATCGCATTGTTGCAGTACACAGATGGCGAAAAACGTTATATCATTGCTCCGCAAGGTATCCAGGTCGGTGCAACCGTTATCGCCGGCGATGAGGTAGCGCCCGAAATTGGTAATGCACTTCTGATGAAGAACATGCCATTGGGTACCATCATCCACAACATTGAATTACAACCGGGTCAGGGCGCCAAACTGGTAAGAAGTGCCGGCTCCTCTGCTCAGTTAGCCAATAAGGAAGAATCTTATGCTGTTCTCAAAATGCCTTCAGGCGAATTGAGAAAAGTATTGATCAATTGTTATGCAACCGTAGGTGTTGTTTCAAACAGTGATCACAACCTTGAAACTGCAGGTAAAGCCGGAAAGAACCGCTGGAAAGGTATTCGCCCCCGTGTAAGAGGTGTTGCCATGAACCCGGTAGATCACCCAATGGGTGGTGGTGAAGGTAAGGCCTCCGGTGGACACCCCAGAAGCAGAACCGGTAAGTATGCCAAGGGTGAAAAAACACGTACGCGCGGTAAGGGTAGTGATAAACTGATTATCCAGCGCAGAGACGGAAAGAAAATTGCCAAATAAATACAAACCAATTAACACATAACACATGGGTCGTTCGATTAAAAAAGGTCCTTACGTTGACAACAGTCTGGAAACAAAAATCATCGCCATGACTGAGGGCAGAAGCAAAAAGGGTGTGATCAAAACCTGGAGTCGTCGCAGTACCATTACGCCGGACTTCGTAGGTCATACTTTTGCTGTTCACAATGGAAATAAGTTCATTCCGGTGTATGTAACGGAATTTATGGTTGGTCATAAATTGGGTGAATTTGCTCCCACCCGTAATTTCAGAGGCCACGCCGGAACAAAAAAATAAACACCCGGGCTGACAACTAACATCTAACCCGACAGCTCAAAAAAATAAAATGAAATGGAAGCAGTAGCAAAACTTAATAATTATCCTACAGGCCCGCGCAAAATGCGCTTACTGGCTGATGTGATCCGTGGTATGGATGTAGAGAAGGC
>Ga0208853_1000171_pt1 | contig 19424 bp, 19 predicted proteins | sample LakMenEpi03Oct11_FD_150667 | JGI IMG/M metagenome (GOLD analysis project Ga0208853, IMG submission 150667) | Freshwater microbial communities from Lake Mendota, WI - 03OCT2011 deep hole epilimnion (SPAdes) | ecosystem: Environmental > Aquatic > Freshwater > Lake > Epilimnion/Euphotic zone ... | reverse complement strand
GTATAGTTAGTGAGGTAACCCGACAGAGCGACCAAAAGATTCTATATAAATTAAAAGTAGATGAATTTACGCTTAATAAAAGAAATGTTACCGCACAGCCTACTGAATATGCCAAAAAACTGATGCGGGAAAGCAAGCTTACCACGGTACAGCCTTCCGGAAAAACCATCAGGAAAAATAATGACACCCTTTCTGTAAATAAAAATATTGATGATGTGTTTCAATCGGAATTTGAAAACGAAAAGAAAGACAGTACTTATACGGCTCCATTAATAAGAAGTATCGCCCCTCTTGAAGAAGAAGAAAATTCCGTGCTAGCTTCGGCAAAACTTTATCCTTACAAACCGAAAAAGTTTTCAGCAGATTTAGGATCGATTGGGTTTAACAGTGCGGTGCTCATCAACCGTTATCAAACCTATGGTGGAGGAGGTGGCCCGATCATGCTGAACGGAAGTACTGCATTGAGTGGCCTTGTACGTTTGAGCACCTCCGACCTGTTGGATGATATCAAAATATCCGGTGCATTCAAACTCGGCACAAACCTGAAAGACAATGAATGGCTGCTGAATTACCAGAACCTGAAAAGAAGGATCGACTGGGGCTTAACTTACTATCGCAATGCAGTAACTGCCGGTGCGGCGCTGGTAGACGGACAGGGTAATATTGTAGCCATCTATCCTGCCAGATTGTTCACAAATCTTTTTCAGGGAAATATTTCCTACCCTTTTGATGTTGCAAAAAGTATCCGGCTAAGTACCGGTATTCGTTCAGATAACCTTGCTGTTTCTTCAGTAGATCAGATTAGTGCAAGCCTTGAAAACCAAAAAACACTTTATTCGGTTACACACCTCGAATTTGTTTATGATAACAGTCTTGTAAAAGCTACCAATATCATGAATGGGTTGAGGTACAAGGTTTATATCGATTGGAACCGTCAGGTGAATGAGGTACAATTTGCAGAAGGACCAAACACTTTCAATTTCGGATTTGATGGAAGATATTACTATCCCATTTACAAGAATTTCATCTGGGCAGGAAGAGTTGCAGGCGATTTCAGTTGGGGCAATCAGAAATTCATTTATTACCTGGGAGGTACAGATGGATGGCTGATGTTTGGAGACAACATTAAGAACGGACGTGAACGTTACTTCAACTCTGCCAATCGCCCTGCCAACGACCAGAGTTATGCATTTCAAAGTTTGACCCTGAATATGCGTGGCTTTATTCAAAATGTTGCGAATGGAAATAATGCTGTTGTAATTAATAGTGAGTTTCGATTACCGATCATGTCTACCTTTTTTGATAAAACTGTAAATAGCGCGTTCCTGCGCGATTTTCAAATCACCCAGTTCATCGATTTAGGAACAGCATGGAATGGTGGCTACGGTTCCATCAAAAGGCCAACCACTTCTTATTCCAGCGGTAATGTAACTGTTCGGAAGAAAGCCGGTGGTGTAGGGCCTTTTGCGGGTGGCTATGGCTTCGGTGCGAGAAGCACCTTGTTGGGCTACTTCATCAGATACGATCTAAGCTGGCCGATGGTTGGCGTTTTTAAAGGGCGGCCTATACAGTATATTTCATTAGGGTTAGATTTTTAGGAATTGCATTTAAAAAAGCCGGAGAATAATTTTTCCGGCTTTTTTATCATAGAAACTATTTGCTAACGTTTACTAGTAATCGAAGTTCCCCCACTTGTTCTCGCAACAGATTCATCCACATCCACCCATGAATCTTTGCAGATCTCTTGCCGCGAATGATTGCTTCATAAAAGGAAGGCCAATATTCCGGCATCGTAAAGAACCCATATAGAACAGTAGCGGCAACGGGTATAGACAAATGTCCATTACCCAGCATAAAACACTGTAAACAAACCTCACCCTCTTCAGTAGTGTCGTATTCGAGGATAATATGTTTGATATCATGTCTTGCATAATTAGAAAGCAGCGGGAGGTTTTTTTGTAAGAGAAAATCTGCTAATGCTTTACCCAAAGTTCCCTCATCAAATGAAGCCAGGCTTGTAATTGAATGAGGAAAAACCTCTGGTTTTCTTATTTTTTTTAGCAAGGGCAATGCCAACCGATGGGTTAGAAATACCAAAATGGATTCCCGAAATTTTTTTATTTTTTTCATATGAATTATCATTTTATTGGATGTTGTTAGCAGGTAAACCGGTATACCAATTAACTTTTCTACTAGCATACATAATCAATGCCAGTACAACAAATAAACCTATACTGCCAATTAACAATGCGGTGTCTTCGAGATTGATTAATATATAAATGAAGCCATACAGGCAGCTTATGAGGGTACCGAACAGCAATGCCGTTTTCCATTGTTTGAAGTGATTCCTCGTATAAAAAGTGATGAGTAAAATGGTTGCAGTTGCTGCAATCAGATAAGACCATGAAAAAAGCATAAACTCGCTAATCGCTAAAAGCAAGCTGTAAAAAATTACCAGTGCAAAACCAACCAATACATATTGTACCGGGTGAAAAGGTTTTTTCTGCATAAGCTCAATAATAAAAAATAGCACAAAGGTTAACCCAATAATCAGTATTGCATATTTAACACTTCGCATGGTTTTATTGTATTGGTCGGCAGGTTGCACCATACTTACACCAAATGCCAAAGAAGAAATTTGATTGGTGCCTGTTACATAGTTCGTATTGTATGGCAAATTTGCCTGATTAAAATTCCATTGTGCAGAAAATCCACTGTCTTTTACCTCACGCATAGCCGGCAAACTATTGCCATTGAATGAAGGATTAGGCCAAGATGATTGTATTTGAAAATTGCTATTGGCAGCCAAAGGAAGAAATTGCAATTGCTCACTTCCCCTACATTTCAAAAGGAGATTAAAAGATAGACCTGTTTGTAAAATACTTTCATCCAAATCAATTGGTGCAGATAAACCTGATTTTCCTATTTCACTGGCTGCTAAGCCAATATGAAGGGGATAAGATTTATTACCCAGCTTAATAATCAATTCTTCTTCAATACCTTTTAGGTCGGATAGGTTAAAACAAATTCTCGCTTTCTTAAAATCAAGGTCGCCGGGATTTATCTCCGGTGACCATTGCACTTTGAAATTGCCGGAAAAATACGCCTGTGTTTTATACAATAATACTTTGTAGATAGAACGAAGCCTTGCTTCCGGGTATAACTTCGTATTTACATCCAGCTGCTCGGGCAATAAAATCATATAACCGGCATTTGGCAAATCTGGAGCCGTTAATTTTGCCTGATCGATATAAGGTATCATCAGATAAGGTCCGGATAGGGTTTGTGAAGCAGCCCATTTGCTACTTACTTCTTTTACAACTTCCTTTTGCCGTTGTTCGCGTTCTGTTACCAGATTTTGAATAAAAAACGCAGGGATGTTCATGAGTAGAATCAATCCTGCCGTAATCATTCCCTTGATGAATACACGGTTTGGTTGCTGAGCGGGTGAAGCGGGTAATTGATTTGTGTCCATATTTTTTGTTTTTATTTCAGTTACTAATGAAGTGAATGTTATTGTTGATCCTGACTCAGGATACAAATAGTTAAAAAGCGCATTTCGTGTTATGAACGTGGAGAAAAAAGCAACTATGAATAAAACTGTCGTTATGGTAAAACATGAGAAAAGGAATGACAGGTCTGGAGAACGGATTCGAAAAATAAACATCAGGTTGAATGAAGCGCCCAGTAAACCATAAAGAAATGCGATAAAAAGTTGTATGGTTATAAAAGCACTATATTTATTTCGTACTCGGTATACTTTCAATAAAGGCAAAAACATAGCCATCATAACAAATGCGGGAAAGCTGCACAACATGGCTACAAATAGTATCAATGCAAAAACTTCTAAACCTTCGATCTGTGAAAATTGGATACCTATAAAAACCACACAAGTAGCAAAGAATACAGTGCAGATCCAAATCCTGAAAGCAAGGATAATGGGTTGTAAATATTTTTTCATTTTAAAAGTACTTTGTATTTCAAAGTATATGGATAAAAAAAATCATTTCGTAGCTCTGATCATTTTTTCAAGCGCGTCTAAATGGGCTTTAAATGCCTTTTCTCCAAACTTTGTGATTCGGTACATGGTATTTGTTTTGCGACCTATGAAACCTTTAGATACAGAAATAATGTTTTGCGCTTCTAACGCTTTCAAGTGGCTGGCAAGATTTCCATCAGTTATTTGCAATAATTCTTTGAGTTCATTAAAATTCATATCTGCATTCACCATGAGGGTGCTCATGATGCCAAGACGCACCCTGCTGTCGAATAATTTATTTAAATGATCAATGGGATTTTTCATAGCTTTTTTTTGCCGTTCGTTTCCTGATAAAAGCAGTATGCTCAGGCGTTTCGATCGTAAATCCACCACATGTAAACCCCATAAGCAATATGCAAGATTCCAAAGCCTGCTGCCCAAAAATAAAGCCCGTAACCTACGAACCAAAGATTAATTATACCCAATACTAACTGGGCATAGCCAAGATAACGAACCTCTGGCAGGGTGTATTTACTGGCATTAATGAGTGCCAGTCCATAAAAAATTAAACAACCCGGTGCCACCAATCCAAATGTTCCAAAATGCAGCATCCGGAAAATAAAGATAGCTCCGGCCAGTAAAGGAATACACATATTAATCATTAACCGTTTGGCTGTTTTCCCCCACAAGGGAATTCCCTGTTTCCTGCTTTTCACCCAGGTAAAAAAGAATGCACTCAATAAAGCGGATAAAAAGGTAGCTGCTGCAATCCAAAATAACCAGGTATTGAGAAGGATGCTATAATCTTTGGCTAACGCTTGTACGATGGCAACGTTTTCGTTTATGATATAATCCTTATAGCCATACACATAGTCGTAACTAACTGCAGCGCCTGTAAGTGCACAAATTCCGGCACTGATTCCGCTGAGTCCGCTCAAACTTATAAATCTACTGCTCTGCTCCATCATTGAGCGTATATTTTGCAGGGTTTCTAAGGATTGTTGCTGCTGGTCCATAAAAGTACTTTGAATTACAAAGTAAACAATCCTTTACCTTATAACCAAAATAATTTTTTATTTAACAACTCTTTACAACCGATGCGGGTGAAGGAGGCAGCTGCTATAACTTGTTTAATACCTCTATGATCAATTTACAGGCAAGCCTGATATCAGCATCATCTATATTCAATGGAGGGGCAATCCGCAAACAATGGCTGGCAAATAAGAACCAGTCGGTAAATACACCCGCTTCAATCAGGGCATCAATCACTTTCTTATTCTGCTCAAAACTTTCAAAGTATACCGCCATCATCAGGCCCCGATTATTTACTTTCCTTATCAAAGGATGTTGAAGAAGTTGTTGAAACAGTAATGCTTTTTGAGCAACAGATTCGATGATCTTCTCTTCAAGCAATACTTCAAAGGCTGCTAAACCTGCAGCACAACTCACCGGGTGACCACCAAAAGTATTGATATGGCCAAGTACCGGATTGTAAGCGAGTTGATCCATCAATCGCTTATCCGCTACAAAAGCTCCTAGGGGCATCCCACCACCCAGGGCTTTACCTAGTAATAAGATATCAGGCACTACCCCGAATTGCTCAAAAGCCCACAAGGTTCCGTTACGGCCAAATCCACATTGTATTTCATCCAACACCAGCAACGCTCCGGTTTCATCGCATCGCTTACGCAACAACGTTAGCCATCCGTTTTCCGGACAGATAACGCCTGCTTCCGCCTGAATGGTTTCGGCAATGACGCAGGCCGTTTCACTGGTGATTTGCTGAAGCGCTTCAATGTCATTGTAGGGCAATTGAGTGATTCCGGGTAGCAATGGACGAAACGCCTGCTGCCAGTATTCGCTGCCCATTACACTTAATGCTCCCTGAGTACTTCCGTGATAAGAATTCTGAAAAGAAACAATCCCGGTTCTGCCTGAGCTTCGTTTTGCCAGCTTCATGGCCCCTTCAGTAGCTTCAGATCCACTGGCGGTGAAAAAGACGCTGTTTAATGATGCCGGTAAATGCGCCGCTAGTTTTTTCGCATATTGAACCTGTGGATTTTCAATCAACTCGCCATAAACCATGATGTGCAGGTACGCATCCGCCTGTCGCTTTATGGCTTCAACCACTGCCGGATGCCTGTGGCCGATATTGCATACGCTGATTCCTGCAATGAGGTCGATGTATCGCTTGCCGTCGGCTCCCCACAAGTAGCTTCCTTCAGCCTTTATGATATCAATACAAAGTGGTGCCATTGATGTTTGACCCACATGTTGAAGAAACAATGCCCTGTTGTTCATGCAGAAGGTTTGAAAAATAAATACGAATTTAGTGCAATGACAGTAGGCTTTATACATTACAGCTGATTCCTGTTCAGAAAGCAATTGATTTTGTAAACATTTTCAAGAAAATAAGAAAAATATGCCAACCATTTTACCAGTTAAAGGAGTGCTCCCTCAAATGGGTGCCAATTGCTTTATTGCGCCCAATGCAACCATTGTGGGCGATGTACAGATGGGTGATGATTGCAGTGTTTGGTTCAATGCTGTGATCAGGGGAGATGTAAACAGCATCCGGTTAGGTAACAGGGTGAATGTACAGGATGGCGCGGTAATCCATTGTACTTTTCAGAAAACCCAAACCCTGATAGGTAATAATGTAAGCATAGGCCATAATGCCATCGTACATGGTTGCACGATTGCCGATCATGTGTTAATTGGGATGGGGGCAATCGTTATGGACAATGTTCAGGTTGGCAGCAACAGTATCATTGCTGCAGGGGCAGTGGTACTGGAAAATACACTGGTGGAAGCAGGTTCTATTTATGCAGGTGTACCGGCCAAAAAAGTAAAAGACATCAGCCAGGAACTGATAAAAGGAGAAATCAACCGCATAGCAGAAAATTACTTGTCGTACAGCAAATGGTTTACCCAACCATAAAATAAAATCATGATAAATGCGTTTATGCAAACATGTATTAACTTTACTGGATGAAAAAGACACTTATCGCCATCATGGTTATTTCAACTTTAGGGGGCTGTTTCGTCTTCCAGAAAAAAGAAAAATTAGGATGTAAAACAAGCGGTGCAGCTATAGGTGCCGAACGATTGGGTGATCCCAAAGCAGATAAAGCCGCCAGCAAATCTAAATACAAAGGAGGAAAGAAGTTTTAACGTTTTCCCCTCGAATTCAGTAAATACCGATACCCAATTAAAACCCTATATTTATGTCGTACCAATTAAAAACCAAATCGGGAGGCACCGAAGCCGTGATTGATGACAATTGTGGCATTTCTAAATTCTATGCAATTGCACATACCCTGGCTGATCAATTGAGGGTGATTTTTATGAACCAGGTGGATGACACCGAAACCCTTGACTGGGATTTCAAGTACAAAGGGCAATTCCTTACCCTGCATTACAACATTTTTGAAGGTGTAAGTATTTTTCCGCAACAAATCAAGAGTGTAAAAAGCGACAACAAGGCTGTGATCGAGGTAGCCCATTTTCTGGAGCGGCAAGCTTTTTAAACCCATCAATAAGATGGTACTTCAAGGCTATCCAGTATAGACAAGTAACTCACATATCTTTCCGTATGAATGCTGTTGTTATTGACAGCATTTTTTATGGCACAACCTGGCTCGTTGATGTGCATGCAATTATTAAACTGACAATCGTTCATCAACCTGCGCATTTCAGGAAAATAATGGGCGAGTTCCTGCTTGCTGATATCCACCAAACCCATTTCCCGAATACCGGGAGTATCGATAATCTGTCCTCCTCCTTGCAAATCGAACATTTCAGCAAATGTAGTGGTATGCATACCCTTTCCGCTCCAACCGCTTACTTCCTGTGTTTTTAACTGATTGGCAGGAAAGAGGTGATTGATAAAAGTTGATTTCCCTACCCCTGAATGCCCGCTCAGTAAAGTAACCTTTCCTTTAAGCAATGCCATAACTTCTTCAACACCACTTTTTTCCTGAAGACTCATGGCCATTAATTGATAACCTATGGGAAGATAGATTTCTTTGGCGAGTTCCATTCTTTCCTGCCCTTTCTTCCCGAGCAGGTCGGTTTTGTTGAATACGACGATAGCCGGAACATGATACGCTTCTGAAGTGATCAGAAAACGGTCGATAAAACCAAAACTTGTTTTAGGATCTTTAAGGGTGGCAAAAAGCAGCGATTGATCGAGGTTAGAAGCTACAATATGATGCTGGTTGCGGTTGTGAGGTGATACCCGATTGATATAATTTCTGCGTTCATGGATACCCGTTATGACCGTACTTTCCGCATCTGTTTCATTTTCTATTTCAACGATATCACCAACTGCAATCGGATTGGTAGAAGTGATGCCATCAATCTTGAACTTTCCTTTCATGCGCACCTTATGCAACTGCCGATCACGGGTTTTCACCTGATACCAGCTTCCGGTAGATTTATAAACAACAGCCTCCATACCGCAAGTTAACAAACATCGGGTAAACCATATTTCTGGGGATTCCCCTACTATCCAATCAGGGAAATTTTCTGAAAACTGTTAACCGCAGTAGCATTTCAATAAACAGTAAAAAAAGTGCGGCCGCTGCAAAAGGAAAAAATTTATCTTGTTTGCGCACAGAGCTGATCAGAGAAACGGGCGTTTTTTCAAGCATATCGATGTTGCTGTATATTTCGGCGAGCCCTTCATTGTCTTTTGCCCTGAAATACCTACCTCCGGTTTGTGCTGCTATTTCGGTGAGTAGCTTTTCATCAATCGAAACTTTTTCTCTTTCCATCACTACACCTAAAGGCGTTTGGATAGGTTTTGGCGCATATCCGTCTGAACCAACGCCGATCGTGTAAACCCTTACCGAAAAAGTGCGTGCAATTTCTTTTGCCGTTTGCGGATCAATCAAGCCACCATTGTTTTCTCCATCGGTGAGCAAGAGTACCACTTTTGAGGGTGAATTTGCACTTCTCAAGCGGTCGACACTGGTTGATAATCCTGAACCTATTGCAGTACCATCTTCCAGTAAACCATTGCGGATATTGCTGATGGCATTCACCAATACCGAATGATCGGTAGTTAAAGGGCATTGGGTAAAACTCTCTCCCGAAAAAATAACTACTCCGATACGGTCTGTCAAACGGCGGTTTACAAAATCAGTAGCTACTTTTTTGGCAGCTTCTAATCTGTTGGGCGTGAAATCCTGCGCAGTCATGCTTCCGCTAACATCAATGCATAATATGATATCGATTCCCTTCCCTTCCGCTATCTCCTGGCGTAATTCAGTTTGCGGCCTTGCCAATGCGATAATCAAACAGGCTATACTGAAAAGCCTAAGTACAAAAGGCAGATTTACAAAAGTAGTTTTCCAGTTTTGCAAGCCCGGAGCTGTTAATGTAGACATCCTGAGTGATCCGGTACTTTTCCTTCCTGCTCTTGCATACCAGAAAATCATCAGCGGTATCAGGCTAAAGAGCAGAAATACCAGTGGATAGGCAAAACGGATATGGTTAAAATACTCAATCAGCAAGGGTTTGCGCTTTAGAAGTGGAACGATTATGGATCATTGCTATGCCGTCCTTCAACTGAATGGCACAATCATTTGAAGTTTGCGCGTCGGGATGATATCGTGCAAACTTAACGACATCGCATAAACGCAACGGAGATGCCAACAGGGCTACGGCATCCTGAGCAAGTTTATCTTTTCGCATACGAAGCAAAAGGTCGCTAGTGGTATCTTTCATCAGGCTTTCACCGCAAATCCTGCCATAATATCTTTTGAACAGCAACGACAATGCAGTATGGTACGTCAAAAGCCCTGATTCGGAATCCAGCCTGATTTTTCCTGCTGCATCCAGGGCCTCCATGGCTTCATCATAAGCTGATAAATGGTTTCTTTTTAAAGGGGTCTTGTTACTCATTTTTTTTCTCCATAAACGGAATAACCCATAAGCAATCATTAATGCCAATAATACGCCCCCTCCAATATACCACCGGGTGTAATCGGTAAAAGGATGAGAAAGAATAGGACGGATATCACGCAGTACCCCCGAGCTGTCCATGATAGCATAATTAACCCGAACAGCAATACTGTCGGTGAGCAATAGTTTGCGGTTGTTGCCTGCGCCCGTAATCACTGGCATTGCGGGCAGGTACCAGCGCCCGGAATCAAAACTTGTAAATACTATTTCTTGTGTAAAATAAGATTGCCCGTTTTCCTGAAGGATCTTTCCTTCCGATTTTGAAATCTGCTCAAAATGACCAACGCTATCCGGCCACTGCCATTCGCAATAGTTATCCTTAGTGGGCAACAACACTTTCAATCTAAGGTTCACCTGTTCGCCAATAAGAATTACCTGAGGATCCATTACTACCGATACCTGCTGTGATGACCCATTGAAAGCATTTACAAGCACGAGGGCAAAAATCAAAAAAAATATTTGGATATTTATTTTCATAAGAGGTGCTTCCCATCTTGCACCGGGGTTTATTTTCTTGTAAGGAAAAAACGTTGTAAAACTTTTACATAATCCTCATCTGTACGCACATGAAGCAAATCAGCACCTGATTTCAGGAATTCTGATTTTGTTCTTTCTGTGTTATTGAAAAAGTGTTGTTGGTATTGATAGCGAACTGAAGCGCTATTGGTATCGATCCATTGCTGCCTACCTGTTTCGGCATCTTCTACGTATAGCAGCCCTGCAGCAGGCAACTGCATGTCCATTTTATCATAGGTTCTGATTCCAATCACGTCATGCTTGCGCCCGATAACTTTCAGGTCGCTTTCAAATCCGTTATCTATAAAATCGCTTATCAGAAAGGCGATACTTTTTTGTCGGGTAGTATTGTTGAAGAAACGGATAGCCTGCCCCAGGCCGGTTCCTTTTGATCGGGGTTCTACCGTTAGCAGTTCTCTTACGATAAAAAGTGCATGCTGCCTGCCTTTCTGAGGTGGTATATATTTTTCAATACGGTTGCTGAAAAAAATCACCCCCACTTTGTCGTTATTGCTGATGGCGCTGAAGGTGAGCAGCGCCGCAATCTCATTAATCAGGTCTTTTTTTCTTCTTGATGTTGTGCCGAATAGATTACTCGAACTGGTATCAATCAGCAATATCATGGTAAGTTCTCTCTCCTCTTCGAAGAGTTTGGTAAATGGTGTATTGAACCTGGCGCTCACATTCCAATCGATGAACCTTACATCATCTCCTGCTGCATAATCCCTAACTTCCCTGAAGCTCATGCCCTTTCCTTTGAAAGCAGTATGATATTCACCTGTGAACAAGTGTGTAGTGATTTTCTTGCTCCTGATCTCAAGCTCACGGACTTTCTTTATAATTTCAGCAGTTGTCAAAATGTGGATTCATGAAGATGGAAAATACAATAACGATCAGGGTACATCAACCGCCCTTAAAATATCATTGATAATATCAATGCTGGTTACATTCTCCGCTTCTGCTTCGTAAGTAATTCCGATACGGTGCTGCATCACATCGCGACAGATTTCCTTAACATCATCGGGCACCACATAACTCCGGTGATGCAGAAAGGCATTGGCTTTGGCTGCCAGTGCCAGATTGATGCTCGCCCTTGGCGACCCGCCATAACTGATCAATGGTTTCAACTTAGACAACTGATATTGCTCCGGAAAACGACTGGCAAAAACGATATCAAGAATATAATTTTCAACTTTCTCATCCAGGTAAATCTGTCTTACCAGTTCTTTGGCATCTAAAATTTCACGGGTTGACGCCACAGTTTGTATGGCAGGTTGTTGCAACCCGATGGTATTTTGCCGAATGATTTGCTGTTCTTCCTGCTTACTCGGGTACCCGATCACCACCTTTAGCATGAAACGGTCTACCTGTGCTTCCGGTAACGGATAGGTGCCTTCCTGCTCAATCGGATTCTGAGTAGCCAGCACCAGAAAAGGCTCTTCAAGTTTATAGCTGGTATCCCCGATGGTTACCTGCCTTTCCTGCATGGCTTCCAGTAAGGCACTTTGTACTTTTGCCGGCGCCCTGTTGATTTCATCCGCCAATATGAAGTTGGCGAAAATGGGTCCCTTGCGTACAAAAAATTCATTCTTGGGTTGGTTATAGATCATGGTTCCAACCACATCAGCAGGAAGGAGATCAGGCGTAAACTGTATGCGGCTAAACTGTGCATGTACAGCCTGAGCCAGCGATTTGATGGAAAGGGTTTTTGCCAATCCCGGAACGCCTTCTAACAATATATGTCCATTGCTCAGCAATCCAATCAGCAATCGGTCGATCATCACTTGCTGGCCTACGATCACTTTATTGAGCTCATGATGCACACGGTCGATAAAACCTGATGCCATCTTAATTTTTTCATTCAGTAGCCGGATATCCTCTGCGGTTTGTAACATGGGGTTTCAATGGTTTAGTTTCATGCTTTTCAGTATCAACAAATATCAGTAAAAGCAGGCATATCTGATGGTTTCGTTATACTCGCTAATGCAAGGTTATGCTAAATATTTTCCAACAATGGGCATTCTTCTCCCCACTCCAAATGCCTTAGGCGAAACGCGAATGATAGGGCAAAACTGGTTGCGCTTATATTCATTTCGGTTCACCATTCGAAGGATCCTGTTTACCAGTTCCGCATCGAAACCCATCGCCTTGATTTCATCGGGGCCTTTTGTTTGTTCGATATACTGATAAAGGATATGATCAAGCAACTCATAATCCGGCAAACTATCGCTGTCTTTCTGGCCGGGCCTTAACTCTGCACTTGGAGGTTTGGTTAGGATATGAAGAGGGATGATATTTTCATGGCGGTTGATGTAACGGGCCAATTCATAAATCTGAAGTTTATAACAATCTCCAAGTACGCCCAAGCCACCGGCCATATCTCCATATAATGTTCCATATCCGGTAGCCAGTTCGCTTTTGTTAGAAGTATTGAGCAGAATGTAATCAAACTTATTGGCGATTGCCATTAACAGGTTTCCACGGGTTCGGCTCTGAATATTTTCTTCTGCAACACTAAATGGCAGTTGTTGGAATAATGGAGAAAGTATTTGCAGAAAAGTTTCATATATCGGCTGAATCGGAAGTACGTGATAGGGATTGCCGAGTTGTTCACTCAATTTAACAGCATCTTCAATGGAATGGTTGGTAGAGTAAGTGGATGGCATCAACACCGCTGTAACGTTATGCTTGCCCAAAGCTGCAACTGCCAAAGCAAGCGTAACAGCAGAATCAATACCGCCACTGCTGCCGATGATGGCCTTAGTGAAGCCCATCTTGGTAAAATAATCGCGGATGCCTAAAATCAGGCAATCATAGATATGAGAGATATTCAATCCTGCCTCGAGGGTTACCGGATTTAACTCAAGGTCGGGTAAATTGTTAACCGACTCCAGTATTTCCCCATTGATTGTTCCATCCAGGTTCACTTCAAAAGATTGAAGGCTTTCTTCAAAGCTGGGCATTTTACCACAGAGGTTTCCTTTCCCGTCAAACACCAATGAGCATCCATCGAATACAATTTCGGTTTGACTACCTACCGTGTTGCAATAAAACATCGGCAATTGGTATTTAAGCACATTGGCTTTCACTGCGGCTTTACGGTCTTCTTCATGCGTATAGTCGAAAGGAGATGCCGATAAATTGATCATCAGATCAGGCTGATGTTTTATCAATTCATCCATCGGACAAGTCCTGTAAAGTGGATTATTGCCAAGGTTCCAAATATCTTCACAAATGGTAACTGCAAGTTTATACCCTTTATGATGGATGATGTTCCACTCATTCGCTGGCTCAAAATAACGGTCTTCATCAAACACATCATAAGTAGGCAAACATGTTTTATGAACCACTTGTTTTACGGCTCCGTCTGCAATAAAAAAAGCAGCATTAAAAAGATCCTTCCCGGCTATCTCTTTATTCTTACAAGGTGCGCCTACCAGCACAGCGATATCTTTGGCCTCATTACAAATTGCTGCAATGCATCGTTCGCATTGTGCAATGAAATCGCTGAACAATAAAAAGTCGCGCGGAGGATATCCACATACTGCCAGTTCACTGAACACAATCAGGTCGCCACCGGCATCACGGGCTTTACGGATAGCTTCAATGATTTTGTGGGTATTGTATTCAAAATGCCCGATATGATAATTTTGCTGGGCGAGAAATATTTGCATGTTATATATAGGGCTGATTACCTTTATGCTTGTTTAAAATCATTTTAATTTGTAAAGTTAATTTATTCTCATGCGATTCTTCTTAAGTTTAGCAATTGGCTTTTTGTTTTTTTCCTGCCATGATGGCCCAAAAATCCCTGATGTATCTAATATCAAAATCGACCTCAAAACACAACGATTTGAAGTGGAGTTGTTTAAACTCGACACCAACCGGCTTTCGCCCGAGCTGGATCAACTGATTGCAAAATACCCGGGCTTCGGAGAAAATTTCCTGGGCAGCATCCTAAATACCGATCCCTCCTGGAGCACTGATACCGCTTTGCTTTACATCAGGGGATTTCTTCAAAGCTACAGGCCCATATACGATAGCACACGGAAAATCTATACCGATTTCACTTCTTATGAAAAAGAAGTGAGGGAAGGTTTGGCCTTTTTTAAATATTATTTTCCCACTTTTGAATTGCCAAAAAAGCTGATTACCTATATTGGTCCGCTTGATGGTTATGGCGATATCCTTACTGAAGAAGCGCTCATTGTTGGTTTGCAGCACCACATGGGGAAGAATTTTTCACTTTATCAAACCAGTTGGGTGCAGGAAACTTATCCTCAATACATAACTGCTCGTTTCGAACCCGATCGTATTGCTGTAAACTGCATGAAAAACCTGCTCTCCGACCTTTATCCCGAAAAAAAGGATGAAAGCAGTTTATTGGTACAAATGATTGAGAAAGGAAAACGCCTTTATCTTTTAAGTAGAGTTCAACCTTATACAGATGAATATAAACTGATTGGTTACACCGAAAAGCAATGGAAAGAATGTTCAGATCATGAAGCGGCTATTTGGAATTTATTCATCCAGAATAACCTGCTACAAACCATAGATCAAAACATCATCAAAACTTATATTGGAGAGAGTCCAAAAACACAGGAGTTGGGTGAAGCTTCACCGGGAAATATTGGTTCTTTCTGCGGATGGCAGATCGTAAAAAAATACATGCAAAAAAAACCTGAAACCAGTTTGAAGGCTTTGATGGAAAAATCTCCGGAAATGTTGTTTCAGGAAACTAAATATAAACCTTAAGCTGCCTGAAGCCTGATTGCCTGGGCGGCAGGTTTCTTACCGAGTTGGCGCATCACCCTGAAATGTGAACCCAAGGCTTCCCACATGGTAGGATAATAATTGTAAGGAAGATTGAATTCCTTACATTTTGCTTCCACAATTTTACTGATGGCAGGATAGTGCACATGGCTTATTCTGGGAAACAGATGATGTTCAACCTGGAAATTAAGGCCGCCTACAAACCAGGATATGGTTTTATTACTCATCGCAAAATTTGAAGTGGTGCGAATCTGATGTTCTGCCCAGGCTGAATCGATATGCTTGGTGGTATCGAGAGGAATGTGTTCAAATTCAGTATTCTCTACCACATGAGCCAGTTGGAATACAAAAGAGAGTGTTATACCCATTGCTGCATTAGCGATAAGGAATCCACCCAGCCAGCCTGCCCAACCCCAAACTAAAATAGGAATCACAATGAACACACTTGCATAATATATTTTTGTAAGCCAGAAAACAAGGTGATTTTTAAAAGTCATTTTCCAGGCTGCTGTGGTATATATTTTACGACTGAAATATTTGGTAAAGTCCATGATGAAAATCCAGAAAATAGAAGAAAGCGAATATATAAAGGGAATATACAAATGCTGAATGCGGTGTGCCGGTACCCAACGCTGAGACTCACACTGACGGATAATCGGACTTTTAGCAATATCGTCATCTATGCCATCTACATTGGTATACGTATGGTGAATCACATTATGTTTTTGCTTCCAGAAAAATGCATTGGCACCCAAACCGTTTGACGCCAGCAAGCCGATGAAATCATTCAGGCGGGGATAAGGGCTATAACTTCCATGATTCGCATCATGCATCACACTGAAACCGATACAAGCAGCGATGTATCCTAAAAGAGCAGCAAGTGCAAAAGCCAGCCATCCGTTCATATCAACCAGCATCAGTGATAAATAAATTCCTACTGCAGCACCGATCAGGATGAATGTTTTGGAAAACAAACGCCAGTCGCCTGTTTTCTTGATTTTATTTACCGTGAAATATTCATCTACGCTGGATTTCAGACTATTGAAAAACTGGTTGTTGTTATTGTTGAAGGTTAATTTAGACATAAAGGTATTTTCCGTGATTACTGTTAATTGAATGCCGGTTAATTTGCATTTGGAAAAGCTATTAGGATGTAATGGCTGATTCTATTGCTCAATAGGTAAATTTACGAAAATAACAGTTAAGAAAATCAGTTCATTTTAAAAGGTGCCTGAAGCAAAAACGAAGGAATAATAACATTAAAAGTTTTCTTGTTATTAACATTTTCAAGAAGATAAGTACCGTGCATTTTCCCCATTTCTGTGCGAAGGTTACAACCACTGATGTATTGATAAGAAGAAGCAGATGCAATTACAGGTTGTACCCCAACTACCCCCTCGCCTTCTACTTCTTTCACCGATCCGTTGCTATCATAGATACTCCATCTTCTTCTAAGTAATTTTACGGGAAAATCGTTGTTATTTTCAATAGTGATTTTGTAGGCAAACATGAACTCACTGTTGATAGGATTGCTGTATTCAGATTGATAAAAAGTTTCTACACTTATTTTAACTCCGCCAGATATTTTAGAATTCATGTTGAAACGTTTGATGTAAAATAAGTAAAAAAGTCTGCAAGACCTTAATTTTGGGTATCAAATATCTTGTTAAGATTCAGAAAAATGCCCATTTCTACAAAAAAGATGAAATCACGGTAATCTGGAAATCCGGTCTTTGTGCCCATAGCGGAATCTGTTTCAGGGGCCTACCCACGGTATTTGATCCCGGAAGAAAGCTCTGGATAATACCCGAAAACGCTGATCAGAATGAAATAGTTGCACAGGTATTGCGCTGTCCGAGTGGAGCTCTTTCAATAAAAAAGGAAGTAACCTAAACTTTCTTTGCCTTGATGTAGCCGTATTTTTGTAACCAAAGCATTACTTTCTCTCGCTGGTCTCCCTGAATCAGCATTTCCCCATCCTTTGATGAGCCTCCGGTACCACAATAATTTTTGAGCTGTTTAACCAGTACATCTTTATCTTGTTGGCTTCCGATGAAACCTTCAATGAGGGTGACGGCCTTACCGGCCCGATGTTTAGTTTCCAGCCTTATTTTTAATAATTGATCAGCGGCAGGCAAAGTGGTTTCCGTAGGCGATGTTGTTTGATCAGACTGAAACGAAGGATCAGTTGAATATACTATTCCGAAACGGTTATTTGATTTACGGTTCATATCAGGAAGGAAGAATTAAAGCTTTTAAACTGAGGTCTAAACTTTTAGCCTGATGAATGATGGCTCCGCTGGAGATGAAATCTACCCCTGTAGCGGCATACTCACTGATGTTTTCGTAATTGATTCCACCGCTGGCTTCAGTTTCGTATTTCCCCCCGATAATTTTCAAAGCCTGAATAATCATTTCGGGTGTGAAATTATCGAGCATGATGCGGTTGATCCTGCCCACTGCCATTACCCTTTTTAGATCTTCCAAAGAACGGGTTTCCACTTCAATTTTTAAACCGGGCTTGGTATGCTGTACATATTCGTATGCCTTTTCTATAGCTGTTTCAATCGAACCGCAATAATCGATATGATTATCCTTAAGCATGATCATATCATAAAGTCCAAACCGATGATTAATCGCTCCTCCGATTCGCACCGCTTCCTTTTCAAGCAAACGGAAATTGGGTGTTGTTTTACGGGTATCCAGTAAACGGGTACTTGTTCCTGCTAAGCGTTGAACATATTTTCTTGTCAATGTTGCAATGCCACTCATGCGTTGCATGCTATTGAGCACCAGTCTTTCGCATTTAAGGATTGTGTGAACTGAGGCTTCTACTTCAAAAGCTATATCACCGGGATTCATGGCATCTCCATCTTTCATGAACGCCTTAAAAATGATACCGGGCTCCACTTCTTTAAATATAGCAACTGCTATTTCCATCCCTGCCAAAATACCTTCCTGTTTGATTTTTAAAACAGCCCTGCCACGGGTTGAAACAGGTATACATGAAAGGGTGGAATGATCGCCGTCTCCAATATCTTCCGCTAATGCCGATTGTATCAGAAAGCTTAATTTTTCCTGGTTGAGCATAGCGCAAAGCTACGTTTTGGAACGAAAATCCGGATGGATTTTTAAAACATTATCATCTGCTTATTCCCGCTCGAACCGCAATTCCTGAATCAACTGGCGGTCTTCTTTCTGACGGAGGTAAACGGTGGTTCGGAATTTTCCTTTTCGGATTTGGAGTATCCCAATACAATATTGTGCTTTTGATTGTGTGCTTTTATGCAATACTTCGAATGGAAGCACCGTGTGAATATTGAAAAAATCCCTGATCAATACTTCTGCCTGATTGCGATTATAACTGCTCCTGCTTTCAGGCAATAACATTTCTACTGTTTGATCAAAATGCCGGGTTATCCGTGATGCATCTCCTTTACCGAGCCCACTGTATTACTCATCAGATGTTTGTAAAATGGTAGATCCACAAAGAAAAAAACAGACGCAACCCATAAGAAAGGTGAAGGTGGTTTTCATATTGGCATGGAGTTGATTTGCTTCATGTAAAACGCTGAAATTTGCTAAAATTGCAGTTCATTGAAGAAGAAAATCCTATTGAACATAATAAAACCAGTAATTGCATGCAAAAAAGTAACTTTATCAGATGAAAAACAAGAAGACAATCCTGATCATCATGGATGGATGGGGTCTGGGCAAAATCAAGAAAAGCGATGCCATCCAGCATGCAAATGTGCCTTTTGTTACCGGTTTATATACACAATACCCCAATAGTACGCTGATTACCTGCGGCGAAGCAGTTGGCCTTCCGGATGGTCAGATGGGCAATAGTGAAGTGGGTCACCTGAATTTAGGAGCCGGTAGGGTGGTTTATCAGGAACTGCAACGCATTAACGTATCCATACGCGAAAAGGAATTTCATAAAAACCCTGCTTTGCTGAAAGCCATTCATAATGCACGTGATCATCAAAAAACCCTCCATCTTATTGGCCTGGTAAGTGATGGGGGGGTTCATTCGCATATCAACCATCTGAAAGCGATCTTAAGCGTGTGTAAAGAACAAGGTTTGACGGAAGTATTGGTACATGCTTTTACTGATGGCCGGGATACCGACCCCAAATCCGGCATCCGTTTTATACAGGAACTGTTGAACCATATTGGGGAAACC
>Ga0208853_1000169_pt1 | contig 19492 bp, 18 predicted proteins | sample LakMenEpi03Oct11_FD_150667 | JGI IMG/M metagenome (GOLD analysis project Ga0208853, IMG submission 150667) | Freshwater microbial communities from Lake Mendota, WI - 03OCT2011 deep hole epilimnion (SPAdes) | ecosystem: Environmental > Aquatic > Freshwater > Lake > Epilimnion/Euphotic zone ... | reverse complement strand
GACCCCCTTTGGCCCATTTGCCCAATATGGTTTCGAGCCAGGGATATGTTGCATCCGGATAGCCCAGTTGAAAACGGAACAGAACGCTCATTAAGCCTCCCAGTACGGCCCAAAACATACCGGTAATGAGAAACTGTTTGGCGATCATCTTGTGATCCTGGCTAAAAATGTATTTTGTAATGAAGGTCTCGTGATGCGCATGGTGGTCATGATGACCGTGTTCCTCATGAACTGCCACCATCCCTGCTGCCTGTGTCTCCGCTACGTGACTCATAATCTGATGCTTTAATTGTTACTGTTATGATTGATTGCTGTCTATATTACATTTGAACTTTGTCCTTTGTTGTCGTCTTTGCCATACCGATTACTGCTTTAACAGAATCTGCCACAGGCTGAACGGAAGGATCTTTATCGGGGAAGTTGACCAGATATTGTGGTTTTTGTTTAGCCATCCAAAGGTCATACTCTTCCTGATCTACTACTTCGATCACGCCTTTCATTGAATAGTGGCCATTTCCACACATTTGGTCACAACTGATTTCATATACGAAATTGGGATTGCCAGTAAGTTCTTTCATCTCTTTGGTCGTGTACTTAGGTGTAAACCATAAGGTAGTGGGGATACCTGGTACGGCGTCCATTTTCATACGGAAGTGAGAAAGACCTACGTCATGTATCACGTCACGAGAACCGATCACCAGCTTTACCGGCTTACCCTTAACGAGGTACATGGTTTGTTCTGTTACCACATCATCGTGGCTCAGTTGATCATCCCAGATGATACCCAGTGTGTTGGTGGCGGGATCGATATTTTTATAGTACTTCTTTCCGAAAGAAGCATCCTTACCCGGATATCTGTAAATCCAGCCAAACTGCTTACCGGTAATTTCTACCACCATGGCATCACGGGGTGGTTCACCTGTAAATAAAAACCAGTTACGTAAACCCACACCAATCAGTACGGTGAGAACAATGGCAGGTATGATGGTCCAGATAATTTCCAGCTTATTGTTGTGCGGGTAGAAAAAAACTTTCCCTTCATCATTTTCCTGATAGCGGTAGGAAAAGTAAAATAAGATGATCTGTGTGATGATGAAAACGATACCAGTAACGGCAATAGTCAGCCACATCATGGAATCTACGCGCTCACCCTCTACACTGGCCGACTCCTGAGCGAGCAGTGTCTGACCAAAATAAATATCGTTACAATACCAAACACCAATCAAACCGAGTACTAAAAAAACGATCATGAGCCAGGCATTGATTTTATTGCTCTGACGTAAGCCCTTTTGCTCACCTCTCAGTTGGGTTACATATTCACTCGCCTTTGCAATCTGAAAAATGATGATAAATATAAGGCTGATGACCGCGATTGTAAGAAGGATAGACATATTTAATACAGTTATTGCTTTTAAATAGGATACGATGCTTTTAAACCTGGTGTACGATACTTTCCTTCAGGAATGGGTGATACTTTGGAACCAGCGGCTTGGAAGCCAGTGATCTGGAAGTCATGAATATCATAGTGCCTGCGAAGAAAGCCAGCATACCGAAATCTAACCAGCCTAGTGTAACGTGTTCCTTCGAAAGACTACCCATTACCATCTGATAAAAATCGATCCAGTGACCAAAGATGATTAAAACTGCCATAAAAGTTACCAGTGTGTAATTTCTCTTGGCAGAACGCTTCATCAGAATCAACAAGGGACAGATAAAGTTGATGATCAGGTTCAGGAAGAATATTCCTTTATACGGGCCCTGAACACGATGTTTGAAATAAACTGTTTCCTCCGGTATGTTGGCATACCAGATCAACATGTACTGTGAGAACCAGAGGTAGGTCCAGAAAATAGAGAACGCGAACATGAACTTACCTATATCGTGCAGGTGCTCCTGTGAGGTCAATTCCAGGTAACCTTTGTTCTTGAGATAAATTACCCAGAGGGCGACCAATGACATACCGGATACAAATGAACTGGCGAAAGTATACCAGCTATACATGGTAGAGTACCAGTGTGCATCAATGCTCATCATCCAGAGCCAGGGAACAGTAGAACCAACCGTTAATGCAAACCAAACAAGGAAGAGAGCTGCACGAACCGTTCCGCGGTAGATGTAGCGGGCACCCGATTCCTGTGTAAACGGAGCCTCGTCAGCTTCACGGCTGATCTGGCGCATACGCCAACCCAGCAAACTCCAAAGACCGATGGTGAGGGTGGTCCAGATCACAAAGAAAGTTGGATTCAGAAATCCTTTTTTACCACGAAGAATGGGGTCATTCGCTACTGCCGTTGAATCGAGCCAGTGGTAGATATGGTGTTTGTGACCAAGAACTACATATAATAATACCGCAAGGGTAATGGTACCAAATACCGGCACCAGCGTTGAAATAGCTTCCGGAATGCGGCGGAATGACTGCTGCCAGCCACCCATCGCCAGGGTAGTGATACAAATAAAAAACATGCTGGCATTGCAGATCAGCGTCCAGAAAATAGTGTTGTACATCAATGTTCCCCAAAAGTGAACCTGCTCATGCTCATCTTTGCTGAAGCCTTTGGTGAACATGCCATAAAGCAGCGCTGCTCCGCCGATGCCAATCAACGCCAATGACCAGGTTTTCATTTTTCCGGGAATCTCGAATTGGTCTCTGATAGATGCCATTGTAATACTTTTATACGTTTATCTCATTTGCCTTGCCGGCACGAATTTCTTTTACTATTTTTTTGCCGTTGTATCTGTTGCAGCTGCTTTTCCTTCCTGCTGCTTGTCTTTGATGTACTTGATGACCATCCAACGCTGTTTTCTGCTCAATTGAGAAGCATAAGATCCCATCAGGTTCTTACCATAAGCAACGGAATAAAACATCTGTCCTTCCGGCATTGCCTCATATTTTGCATCGCCAACCAATGAAGCCGGCTTTGCAGGATAAGGTCCTGCCCCGTCTTTATACAGGGGGCCATTTCCCTTGAGGTTGGCTCCATGACAAATTCCGCAGTTAATCAAATACAAGCGCTCTGCCTCCTTTGTTTCAACAGCAGTCATCGTCGTAATCGGGTTCTTCACTGCCTTGGATGCTACATAGTTGGTCGTATCACCAGCTGCATCCATCGGAATATGAAATGGCAAATCCTCATCGCGGGCGATGGTACCTGTAACAGTTCTTCCGGTATAATTGATTTTCTTCTCAGCCAGATTGCTGTAGTTCGCATACGATTCATATGCACGGCTGTAAGCCATATCCGGCATGTACACAGTTCCGGGATTGCGCTTCACATCACTGCAGGAAGCCATTACAAAAACGGCAGCCAACAGGAGAATGGTAATTTTTTTACTCATCGTTCAATTATTCTGGATTAAGCAACAACGGTGCTGCTGTGTTCTAAATTTTTTTCTTCCTGATCGTAAGTACCCAGCCACCAACCGGTTTCTGCTACCTGTACGTTGATTTCTAAGGCTCCATTTGATGCTAAAAATGCCTGCAGATCGTCTACATTGGTTTTATCGGTACACTCAATCGCCATCACAAACAGATCATCTGTAGCGCGGGGGTGAAAATGGTGCTTACGCACGAAAGGAGCCAGCTGGCAGAGATAACAAAATGTCAACACCATACCCACTGCTGCAAAAAGTACCGTTAACTCGAAAGTTACCGGAATCCATGCAGGCAAGGAAAAATGGGGCTTACCACCAAAGTTCAGGGGCCAGTCTTTCACCAGGATCCAACTGATACCACCCAAGGCTGTACTTGTTCCGGTAATTCCATAGATGAAGCCGGCCGTGTGCAGACTGGTCTCACGCAAACCCAATGCATGATCAAGGCCATGCACTGCAAAGGGCGTATACACGTCGTGGATCTTGTAGCCGGCAGCACGTACTTTCTTTACGGCCGGAAACAAAACCGCTTCATCATCGAAACAACCTACTACGAATTTCTTTTTTGCCATATCTATATTCCCTTTCGGGAAGTTTAGTGATTAGTAATTAGTGGGCATGTGCATTGTCATGAATAAATTCATCCAACTTCTGCTCTTCAATCTTACCCATTTTATTCTTGAATCCTTCACCGGATGTTTTCAATACATACTTAATCTCCGCAACCGCAATTACCGGGAAGTATTTCGCAAAGAGGAAGAAGCAGGTAAAGAACAAGCCGAATGTACCGAGGTAGAAACCTATCTCCCACTTAGTAGGACTATAATAAACAGACCAGCTGGAAGGTAGATAATCTCTGTACAAGGAGGTAACAATGATTACAAATCGCTCAAACCACATACCAATGTTCACGATGATACTCATGAAGAAGGTCACGAAAATGTTTCTGCGCATTTTTCTAAACCAGAAGATCTGCGGACTCAATACGTTACAAGCCATCATACCCCAATAGCTCCAGCCATAAGGACTGAACAGGTTCGCTCTGCTGTACCAGAAAGTGTATCCCTCATATTTATTCTGGCTATACCAGCCCATGAATAACTCAGTGAGGTAGGCAACACCCACGATAGATCCCGTCAGTACGATGATTTTATTCATCGCCTCGATGTGACCCAACGTGATATAATCTTCCATACCAAACACCTTGCGGGTAATTACCATCAATGATTGCACCATAGCAAATCCGGAGAAGATGGCACCGGCAACGAAGTAGGGAGGGAAGATGGTCGTGTGCCAGCCAGGTACTACTGAGGTAGCGAAGTCAAAGGATACAATGGTATGTACTGAAAGTACCAGTGGGGTACTCAACCCTGCCAGCACCAACGACAAACTCTCGTGGCGCTGCCAGTGTTTGGTGGAACCTGTCCATCCAAAAGAAGCAATACCATATAATTTTTTACGCAAAGAAGTAAAGGCGCGATCCCTTACGGTTGCCAAATCGGGTATCAGACCACTGTACCAGAACAAGAGGGATACGGTAAAATAAGTTGAGATGGCAAATACGTCCCACAAAAGCGGTGAGTTGAAGTTTACCCACAACGGACCACGCGTGTTAGGATAAGGCAGTACAAAGAAAGCCATCCACACACGACCCATGTGCCAAATAGGAAACTGACCGGCGCACATTACCGCAAAGATGGTCATGGCTTCCGCAGCACGGTTTACACCCGTTCTCCAGCCCTGACGGAACAGCAACAAGATGGCAGAAATCAGCGTACCGGCGTGACCGATACCTACCCACCAAACGAAGTTGGTGATATCCCAACCCCAACCGATTGTCTTATTCAGATTCCACTGACCAATACCATAAGTAACATCCCGGTAGATTGAGTAGATACCAAAAAGTAAAAGTGCTACGGCTATAAAGAAGCCGATGTACCATAACTTACTTGGCTTAGCCTCAATGGGTCGAACGATGTCTTCTGTTACCTGGTGAAAATCTTTTTCACCCATCACCAATGGTTCCCTGAGCTGTGATTCGTACTTTAAATGCATTGCCTGTTTTTTATTGTTCCGGACTACTTTCTACTTGCGCTGTGTTGCAAACGAAGGCAGGGCCCCGGTTATTTATGCTTCCTTTATTTCTTCTCCAGTGTTTCTGACTTTCGCCAGGTATGAAACATTCGGTAATACGTGTAATGGCTCGAGCACGTAAAACTGACGATTCGGATTTTCTTTGCGGGTAATGTTGATGGCACTGTGCCCGTCGTTTACATTTCCAAATACAATGGCCTCGGTCGGACAAGCCTGCTGACAAGCCACTTTGATGTCGCTATCTTGTAATGGTCTGCTCTCTTTCTTGGCCTTTAGCTTACTTTCCTGCAAACGCTGAATACAGAAAGAACATTTTTCTATTACCCCTCTGGAGCGAACCGTTACATCCGGATTCAACACCATGCGGGTCAGGTCATCGTTCATTTCAAGTACCACATCATTTACAATACCACGTTGGTTGTCTCCGAAGCTATCAGCACCGGTATAATCAGCCCAGTTAAAACGACGTACTTTATAAGGACAGTTATTCGCACAGTAACGGGTACCGATACAGCGGTTGTAAGTCATTTGGTTGATGCCCTCACTGCTGTGGTTGGTGGCAGCTACCGGACAAACGTTCTCGCAAGGAGCATTGTCACAATGCTGACACATCATTGGCTGGAACACCACATTAGGATTGTCCATATCGCCACTATAGTAACGGTCAATGCGCAACCAATGCATTTCATGACCACGCAGTACTTCGGGTTTCCCTACTACTGATACGTTGTTTTCAGCAGAGCAGGCAACCACACAGGCACCGCAACCATTACATGCATTCAGGTCTACATTCATTCCCCAGCGAATACCCGGACGATCGTAAACAGGATAAATAGTACCCTGCTTCTCGTAATTCTCCAGTCCACCCCATGGCTCCAGTTCTTTCTGGCGCTCATCACGGATTTCTGTAGGATGATGTTTGTATGCAGCCAGCGTCAGCTCCTTCATCACCTCAGTTCTGTTACCCTGAGCTGTATCATAACGACTGTGTGTCTGGGTGAGCGCTACCGGATACGTTTCACCGGTAACAGCCAATTCAGCACTGAGCTGTGTTCTGCTCACCGTGGTTCCGGATAGGGTAGTGAAAGGATAGACATTCTTTCCGGTACCGATTACTGCCTTACCTAATTGTTCGGCCCTTCCGTATCCCAAGGCGATACCAATGGTATCGGGATGGGTGCCTGGCATGATCAAAGCAGGCAATTCAACAGACTGTCCGTTGCAGGTAACCTTAATGACCTTCTTCGGAGGATTTACTTCATAAGCATCTGCCTGTCCGCTATCATTCAAATCAATGCCTAATATTTTTCTTGCCATTGCAGGAGAAACAATCACATAGTTATCCCAGGTAGCACGTGTTACCGGATCAGGCAATTCCTGTAACCATGGGTTGGAAGCACCCTGACCAGCACCGATGGCAATCTTCTCATATAAGTACAATTCCGTTTTATCATTTCGCTTCGAAGCAGAGATGGCTGAAACAGCAGCGGCAACTCCGGCACCATTAAATGAAGCCCCGCCTACAGCAGCAGTGGCCGGATTTAATACACCCTCTTGCAAGGCTTTATCCCAACCGGTTTCTCCACCCAGCTTGGCTGTCCAGTAACTTTTCAGATAAGCCAGATAATCTGACGTATCGCCTGACCATTTCAGCAGGCTATCTTGCCACTGACGGGTTTTGAAGAGCGGGTAGATAGTAGGCTGGATAAAAGAAAGGTAGCCAGATTTAGGCTCCGCATCTCCCCAACTCTCCAGAAAATGATGGTCAGGTACAACGAAACGACAAAGTGCTGTAGTCTCATCGAGCTTAGCAGCAAATGATACAGTTGTTTTTACTTTTTTCAGCGCTTCGCGGAAGGCATTGGCCTGCGGCCAGGAGTAAGCAGGGTTGGCGCCGTGAATCAACAGGGTGCCAACATTGCCGGCATTCATATCATTCACGAGCTGAGCCATGTCGGCATCAACACCTTGACGTACTTGCAGGGTAGTAGCCCAGTTGATGGTAGTGCCATTGGCACCGATGGCCTGATTGATGGCATTCACTACCAGCTGAATATTTACATCATTGCTCTGGCAAACAACCAGGGCTGCCCCTTTAGAAGCAACCAGGGCTGCACCTACTTTTTTAATGGCTTTTTTCAGCTCAGCATCTTCTACACCCGTTACTTCCTGACCATTCACTGCACCCAACAGCGCAACAGCAACGGCGCCGGTTTCAGAAGGACGGATCAATGTTTTTTCGTCTGCATTAGAACCGGTCAGCGAGGGCACACTTTCAAAGTGAATATGGTGGCTCATTTCCGGTTGCTTCTCATTGATTTTTTTACCGGCAGCATACTGACGGGCATACTCAACAGGAGAAAGCCAGGTACCAAGAAAATCAGCCTGAATACTGACAATTACGCGGGCTTTATCGAAATGATAGGAAGGAATGGCTTTTTTACCGAAACTGGCTTCATTGGCCAACAGCATGCCTGAATAAGAGATGGCATCATAGGTAACATGTTTGCTACCGGGATATTTTGCCAAAAATTTATTGATCGCCTCACGCGTGGTGGGAGAATTGATCGTACTGGTTAATACCACAACATTGCCACCCAAGGCAGCAGCTACTTCTTTATCTATGGCCTCAAAAGTGGCTTCCTGACCATTGATAAGAGGGAAGCGAAGACGTGCCGTATCATAGAGGTCGAGAACAGAAGCCTGTACGCGGGCCGAAGTACCATTGCCGGTGATGGGACTCAAATCATTACCCTCAATTTTAATAGGACGACCATCTCTTACTTTAGCCAGGATTGAAACAGCATCTCCATCCTGAACGAATGTGGTAGCATAATATTTAGCTATTCCGGGAACATATTCCTCGGGCTTATTGGCCAGGGGAATGGCTTTTTTTACTGGTATTTCACAACTGGCAGCAGCAGCGGCGGCAGCCGTCGAGAATCCCAGGTATTTTAAAAAGTCGCGCCGGGGTGCCCGGGCGTCGAGCCAACCGTTGTTATCTTCTACAGCAGGCAGCTCTTCCCTGAATTCATCTTTTACATCTTTGTCGTAAGCAGCAGACTGATTCAGCTCACCGAAACTCTGCCAAAGCTTTTTTTGCTCCATAATGTAAACCAGCTCCCCGGGGGGATACATTTAAAACCGTTACTTAATATATTTCAAAACAACTGAGGCACGCATCCCTTGCGGATACGGAACCTGTTCAGTATTAATAATGACATTTCTGACATTCCGTTCCACCAATCTTCTCTACAGTGATTCCACGGGTACTATCTAATTTGCCACTCTTCAGTTCCTGGTGGTATTTTTCATAAATACTATAGAAACCATTGTCTTTAAACTGCACTTTGGTTTCGCGGTGACAATTCACACACCAACCCATACTCAGGTTAGAGAATTGCTTTACTTCATCCATTTTTTGAATTTCTCCATGGCAGGTCTGACAGGCTACCTTTCCGGCATTTACGTGCTGGGCATGGTTAAAGTATACGTGGTCAGGCAGGTTATGGATTCTGATCCATTCGATGGGCTTGGCAGCAGAGGCATCCCAGGGTTTGCCTTCTACAAAACCGGCATATTTATATAATTTCTTGATTTCATTGGTACCATCAACCTCTTTACCTTCCTCGGTGTACAGTTTTTCACCCTTGTACTCATTGATTGCCTGGTGACAGTTCATACAAACATTTACAGAGGGGATTGTCGCCTGCTTACCTTGGTATACACCAATGTGGCAATATTGACAGTTTATCTGGTTGATGCCGGCATGTACTTTATGCGAATAATAGATAGGCTGCTCAGGCTGGTAATCGGTGCTACGACCGAGGTTCATGGCGCCACGAGTTGTGTAATAACCACCGATTAAAAATAGCACGATAGAAAGGAAAGCAATGTTGCTTTTATTTCTAAAGAAAGGTACCGGCTTCTCGGGATCAATGCCTTGCTTCTCATCTGTCATCTTCTTCAGGTTGGCATTCACCTGCAATAAAGTCAGGGCTACCACAGCAAGTATCAGGGTCAATACACCGAAAAGCAGCGAGTTATCACCTTCCTCCGCGGCACCAGCGGCAGCCACGGCACCACCCGGAACAACTGCTCCGGGAGCAGGAACCGACTTAATATAAACGAGCATGGCATCAATTTCCGCATCTGTCAGACCGGGAAACTGGTTCATCGCTACCTTATTATATTCATTGTAGAGGTTATTGGCGTAAACATCACCTGTTTTCAGGAAGGCAGCACTGTTGCGGATCCAGGCATATAGATTTTTTTTGTTGGGCCAACGCTCCTCAACCCCTGCCAGTGCGGGTCCGGTCAGTTTCTTGTGTACCTGATGGCAGGATGCACAATTGGTCTGAAAGAGGGTCTTCCCATCCTGCGCCTGAGAAGAAAAGGAGGCAAAAAAGCCTGCACACAATATGAAAAAAGAGACAAAAAATCGGGTAAGACGATAGGTGGATTGCATAGTCTGTAACGGTGGTTCTTGGTGTGGAAAAAGTTCCGTGAACGGGGGCAAAAATAGTGCAGGAAACTGACAAAATAAAAACGCATCTGTTTTTTTTTGGAATCAAGGATAAATCAGTGTTACAGAAGTTTTGGTAGACGAATCACCTATTTCTCTGTCTACTTTGCATGAAATCGTGCATTTGTCGATTTGTTGGCGGAATGTTAACGTTTTTTTAATCAATTTTGCCGCATGTTCAAGCGGCTGCAACAAAAATGGGGACTGAGTACAAAAACATTCTGGATTGTTTTTTTAGCATTCGGTTTAACTGGAACCACTACAGCCTTTTTGACAAGATATGTCACCCGCTGGCTGGGCATGGATGCCAACAGTGAATGGTATTTCCGACTTGGGGTTCGTTTATTTATGTTGCTAATCGGCTACCAGGTCATTCTGCTCAGTTTCGGTGCCTTATTGGGCCAGTGGGCCTTCTTCTGGAAATATGAAGTAAAACTGCTGCGTAAACTAAAGATACTGCCACCCGAAGCCAATAAGACTTTACTGGCCATATTTGCATCTGGCGCCGGTAGCAATGCCAGTCGCATCATGGAATATTATCATGGCCATGCTACCATATCAGTTGCCCTGGTCGTTTGCAATAAATCGGGCGCCGGCGTCAATCAGCATGCTGAAAAATGGGGTGTTCCCGTATTAATGATTGAAAAAGACCGCTTTTTTCAGGGTGATGCATACCTGGAAGTACTTCGGCAACACCGCATCAGCTGGGTGGTGCTGGCAGGGTTCCTTTGGAAAGTACCCTATCAATTGGTGGCTGCCTATGAAGGGAAGATGATCAATATACACCCTGCTCTCTTGCCCGGGTATGGCGGTAAAGGCATGTATGGAGAACATGTACACAAAGCAGTGCTGGCAGCAGGAGAAAAAGAAAGTGGCATTACCATCCACCTCGTAAACGAACATTTCGATGAGGGCGAAATCATTTTTCAAGCCAGTTGTCCCGTAGAACCCGGCGATACCCCTCAAACCCTTGCAGCCCGTATTCATGAATTGGAACACCGGCACTTCGCTCCCGCCATTGAAAAAGCTATTAACGCTGCTACTTCAAAAAGCTAGTTGGCTTTCGTTCCAAAAAAAGATGGATATTAGAGCTTGGCGTTACCTCACGCCTTTCTAAAACACTTTTATGAAAAAATTTTTGATCTTTTGGCTATGTGCCATGCTGGTATATACTCTGCAGGCACAACCAGCTTTCCAAACCACCACACCGGCTGCAGCCGGCTTCAGTGCGGAACGATTGGCCCGCATTGATCAATTGATACAAGCATACATCGATAGTAATTGGATAGAAGGTGCCATCGCACTGGTGGCCCGCGATGGAAAAATCGTATACCACAAAGCCCTGGGATATGATGACCGATCAAAAGAAAAAAAACTGAGTAAAGATGCTATCTGGCGCATTGCCTCACAGACCAAGGCCATCACGAGTGTCGCCGTAATGCAATTGTTTGAGCAAGGGCGCTTCTTATTAGATGATCCCATCAGCCTCTATATTCCTGCATTTAAAAAGCCAACTGTTTTACAATCATTCAATGCAGCTGATACCACTTTTACTACCGTTCCTGCGAAGCGGGAAATTACCATCCGCGATCTGCTTACCCATACTTCCGGAATTGGTTATGCACAGATTGGCAGCGAAACCATGAATGCCCTGTATTATAAGGCGGGCGTGATTGCGGGCATTGGCATTCGGGGCGGACTGCAACGCGATAATATACTGCGGCTGGCCGCACTACCCCTGGTACATCAGCCGGGAGAAAAATTTACCTACGGTCTCAATACCGATGTTTTGGGCTATCTGGTTGAGGTGGTCAGCGGATTATCACTTGATGCCTACTTCAAAAAATATATTTTTGAACCGCTGGGTATGAAAGACACCCATTTCTATCTGTCAGCAGAGAAAAAAGATCGCCTCGCCATGTTGCACATGAGTGATAAGAATAAAAAAGTAATCAATGCACCGGCTAGCTTACAAGTAAATGGCGAAGTAATAAGGGATTATCCCATTCAGGACAATGGTAGTTTTTTCTCCGGAGGGGGCGGACTGGTTTCCACGGCTTATGATTACGCGCTTTTTATGCAGATGCTGCTGAATGGTGGGCACTTGAATGGGAAACATGTATTGAGCCGGAACAGCATACGCCTGATGACTTCAAACCAGCTGGGTGATAAAAGTATGGGGCGTGCTTCTAAATTCGGCTTGGGTTTTCAGGTAATTACCTCCGCAGATGCGTCGGGAAACACTGTCTCTGAGGGCACTTTCAGCTGGGGAGGGATGTTTGCCTCTTCCTTCTGGATTGACCCCAAAGAGAAAATAGTTGCACAGTTTGTGCTGCAACAATACCCATTCAGTCATGGCGAACTGGCAGAGAAATTTAAGTCAGTTGTTTATCAGGCGCTGCGCTGAATTAACTCGACTTCCGCTCGCAGGTATTCATACCAAGCACGGTGTAGAGCGGACAAAAACTAACCAGCGAGGTAAGTAGAAAAACGCCTGCGAGTGCCAGTGCAATATATCCCCAGGTTCCGGTGATTGTTTTGGTAAAAAAAATTGTTGCCAATACAACTGCAAGGAAGATGCGGATGATTTTGTCGGTAGTGCCCATGTTTTTTTTCATAGCGTAGGTTTGAGGGAATGAAATAATGCCTCAAAGCTATGGGAGAGAAAAGGCAAGAAAAATGACAAAAGTCACATAAGGCTGCTTAGCCCGGCATCCGGGAAATGTATTTTTCAATCTCACGAACCTGGTCAACCACCTGTTGTGTTTTGGGCTTGCAGGCCTTAGCCTTGCGGAAGAATTCTTTGGCAGCTTTGAATTCACGTTTGTTCATGAAGATCTGACACATCGCCAGGTAAGCTACTGCTTCGCTCTCCTTATCGGGAACGCCGGCGCGGATGGCGGCACGCATATAAGATTCAGCTTGTTTCAGGTCGCCTCTTTGTAAGGCCATCATGCCAAGTTGCAGTTTATTCGACCCCTCCGCTTCCGGCATAGCGGCGCCCAGATCGGCACTTTTTTTCAGGTGTTGTTCGGCCGTCGTGAAATCCTGCTTCATCATGGCCAAGTTGCCCAGTACGGTGAAATAGGTAGAGCGAACGGGCTTATAGAGGAGGTTAGGGAACCAGATGGTCTTTAAAACTTTTTCTACTTCTTCGATATCACCTGCTTCCATGGGGCCCTGGATGAGACGCATAGGACCGATGAAAAAATGGCTGGCAATGGCTACAAAACCCAGGAAATACAGCACAAATGAAGGCCAGAAACCGGACGTAACATTTACCCAAATAGCGAGGGCAAAAGCAAGTAGTCCCAACCAGAAACGATAGCGTATGAGTATGTTATAAAATTTCATAAATAGTGTTCAGGCTGGCAAAGATAAGCATTCTAACGAGGGAATGGGCTGGATCAGTTTCGGACGTCATTGATTTCTATGTAATAGCCATCGGGGTCTTGAATCCAGACCTGTTTTACGCCATCTATGCGTGTGGTGATGCGCGATTTTTCTCCTTGGGCATTGTAGTAGGAAATACCTTTTTTTATGAGTTTTTCGATGTAGATAGCAGTTGATTGTACGCTGAAGCACATATGATTATTCAGGAAATAAGCTTTGGGTTGGGGGGCACCTTGAATAATATGAAGAGCGATGCCCGGACCAATAGAGAACCAGGCGTGCTTATTGTCATGGAAGGGTTCCGGTAGGGTGTCAAAGCCAAAGAGTTCACTATAGAAAGAAGCTGATTGCTGCACATCCACCACATAAATAGCCAGGTGGTTCAGACGGGGTTTAGGAATATCCTGTTGTACCTGGGCTAATCCGTTAGAAGGAATGAAATTATATAAGATACAAAGCAGCAGGCAGATAATCCGATACATAGGTGAATGTTGGGTAGGTAAGATACACCAATTAAAGCATCGGAAGATGGGGGTAAAAAATGGCAAATGGCTTACCTTCGCAAAAATTATGACAGAATAATCTTTGGTCCCGTAGTTCAATGGATAGAATAGAAGTTTCCTAAACTTTTGATACAGGTTCGATTCCTGTCGGGACTACAAAGAGGTTGATTTGAAGGTTATTCTTACTTTTAATTCAACCTCTTTTATATTGGAAATAGTTAAAACTGCAGTGAATCCTGCAGTAAATGATGCAATGATTTAGAAATTTAAGTCATAATCAGGTAGTCCAAGGGTAATGGCCTGATGGGCAAGTTTTTGTGTTTTTAGAGAGAAAACAAAGGTGAATGGAGGCGAAGGGGTAGAATTATTGGAAACTGATTAATTATTTAGTTTGATAATGACCTAATGTTAAATTCAACTTTGCCAATGTCTCAATAGGATTCTACTTTGTCTGACGGTTCAAGTGATTTTTTATCCAATTAGAATATTCAAGTAGACTTGGCAGTGTCTCATAAAACCATTTGGCATACTCTTTATCAGTAAGTGCTGAAGAAGATTTATACTTTTCCATTAATTTACCTTGGTTGAATGACCTCCAAATAGCATCTATTAAGTTATTCCCTTTTATAGAAGAATAAAGAATCCAATCAATCATGCCATCATCAGGGCCTGAAATTTGTTGACCTAGCAAATAGCCAGTTTTGCTTAATAGAATATGACAAGGCAGTGCATGTATATTCCAATTGTTATAAAGTGATGTATCAGAACAATGAAGATTAATTCCTACAGGTTGATACTTTTTTATTGCTTTTTTCCAATTTTTTTTAGAGTCTTCAATATTAATATTTATAAAAATGATAGAAGTATCTAAGTGTAAGCTTTTTAAGCGATTTAATAATTGTTCGCGATGTGGGAACTGTCCTAAGCATGGTGGGCAATTTGTCGACCATACATCAATGTAAAGAATTTTTCCTCTGAAATCGCTAAGTGAAAATGAGTTACCCTTATCATCAATAAATTTATAGGTTGGTAAAAATGAAGTCGTATCTGTTTTATATTTATTAACAATATATTTCTCTATAAAGGCTGAGTCAATTGTTTGACAGTTACTTGAATAGGAAAATAAGGACAAGAAAATAAATAGTGCAAATTTCTTCATAGTCATTTCAAAAATAATGAATTTATACTCAAGTTTTTCATGAAAAGAATATGTAAGTATCCCTAAAAAACAGACGGTTTAAAACTTGAGTATTTATCTTAAATTTAAACTGTCATGAAAAAATCTCGATTTACGGAGGCGCAGATTGTATCTGCCCTTAAAAAACAAGAAGCCGGTGTCCCTACTAGGGAGATCTGCCGGGAACTGGGGGTCACGGAAACTACCTTTTACAACTGGAAGGCCAAGTATGGAGGTCTTGAGATCTCTGATGTCAAGAAAATGAAGTCACTGGAAGAAGAGAACGTCCGACTAAAGAAGATGTACGCTGATCTAGCCATGGACAATCAGATTCTCAAGGATCTCTTCACAAAAAAAGGCTGGGCCCTGCCACAAAAAGGCAACTAGCAGAAGAATTGGTCCGTGACCAAGGTGTTCCGGTGAGCAGGGCCTGTAAGTTGGTTTCTTTTCCTCGTTCTCAGTTTTATTATAGCAGTAAACGGGATGATAAAGAGCTAGTGGAAGCATTGCAAGAATTAGCTTTTAAACATCCCTCTTATGGCTTCAGGAAGCTTTTTGCTTATCTAAGAAGGTCAGGCAAGCCTTGGAACCATAAGAAGGTATACAGAGTCTACAAGCTTCTAAAACTGAACAAAAAGCGTAGAGGCAAGCGCAGACTCCCCGCCAGAGTAAAACAACCACTAATACAGCAGGAACAAATCAACAATAGCTGGAGCATGGATTTTATGAGCGACAGCTTGATGGGCATTCGAAAGTTCAGAACCTTTAACGTAATGGACGATTGTTCCAGGGAGGCGCTGGCTATTGAGATTGACACATCGCTATCGTCTAAACGGATCATTCGCACATTAGAACGCATTATTGAACAGCGAGGTAAACCCAAAACAATCAGAACAGACAACGGACCGGAGTTCACATCGAAGGATTTTGAGCTTTGGTGTAAGAAACAGGGGATTGAAAATCAATACATCCAACCTGGTAAACCGATGCAAAATGGTTACATAGAGAGATTCAATAGGCTGTATCGTGAAGCTATCCTAGATGCATATGTGTTCATGGACCTAAATGAGGTTAGATACCTGACAAGGGAATGGATAGAAGAGTATAACTACCACAGACCCCATGAAGCACTGAATAATCTAACACCAAATGAATGGAAAAGGAATCTAGAAATTACCGAAATTCACAACTCAAACACTGTCTGTTAAAAGGGGTACTTACAATTTTCTTTTAAAAAGTGTTATTTCCTAAAATAACACTCGGGATGACTGCCACGGGTTCTAACTTTTGGGGGGATTGAGAGGGGGTAATCAAATTTTATTTAACCATTTACCAATTTGTTGAAGAATAAAATTTCAATTTACTATCTTATAATATATTTACTAAATTTGAATAAACAGATACTTCATTTGGCATATCTACTCAAATTGGTTTTATATGTAAGAAATTGTAGCGAATTTGAAACAGTTACTTTCAACCCAACCCCAACAGACTAAAATCATAAGAGATGATTAATATAAAGAAAATTGACATATTAGACGGACTTGAATTAAAGGAAGCAACGTTTAAGCACAAGCATTTTCCAACACATTTTCATGAGACTTACTCAATAGGAGTAATAAAAAATGGAATTGAAAATTTAAAAATTAAAAACAACAACTATATAGCAACACCAAAAACAATTGTAATCATTAATAAATACGAGTTACATTCAAATAGTTTTTACAACAACGAAAATTGGACATATCAAACTATCAATCTCAATAGTGACGCCTTATCCTACTTAAGCAAGGAAATAAATCAGAAAACCGATAAAAATTTTGTTTTTAAAAATTTAATCGAAGATGATTTTCTTTTCAATATGATTTCCAAGTTTCACCAGGCTTCACACTTCAATTCTTACTCTCAAATAAGTGATATATCAAAACACTTAATTCAAAATTATTTAGTTGTAAATGAAGAAGATAAATTAAATTACCAAAAATGGAGTAATATTATACTTGAAATAAAAAATTTATTGGATTGCCACATGGATGAAAAAATAAATATTGAAAGAATGGCAAAAAAATACTATAAAACATCCTTTCAATTAATAAGAGCATTTAAGGCCCACACAGGTTTAACTCCCAATGCCTATTTGATATTAATCAGACTAAATAAAGCTAAAAACCTTTTAGCAATTGGAAATACAATAATAGATACTGCACTAGAATGTGGTTTTTTTGACCAAAGTCATTTTACTAACTACTTCAAGAAATATTTTGGTGTTTCGCCAAAAAAATACGCCGAGAATTATTCGAGTTTAAAGACCTAATTTATTCTAAACTGCAATATTTTACAAGACTGCTAAATTGATAGGTTATACTTTTGTTGTATAATTTTAAAAAGAAAATTACAATGAAATTTATCTACACATTACTCTTAGCACTTGTAGCTTCAACATCGCTTTATGCACAAAGCGAAAAACAGTTTTCAAAAACCGTTTTTTCAAAAGAAATTTCTTTTGTCCGCACCGATACTGCACATGGTTCACAATCAACAGTTATTGAATATCCAAAGTTTTTGGTGGTGATAGAATTGCCAATGATTGACGAAGGTGGAGGTAGAAGCACTAATCTGGTAGAAGACATCCCTAAAGCTGAAAGATTTTTAAACTTCCTTAAAAAAGAGTACAATAACAAGCCTATAAAATATGTTTTAAGTTCACATTGGCATTTACACAGTCTGTCTGGTATAACTCCATTTTTTAATCAAGGTGCAATTCTTGTTGCTGCCAAAACAAATTGGGAGTATAGTAACAAGAATGGGTTATTTGGTAACACAGATACAAAAGGATTCGAAAATCAAGTTATTCAAATATCAAAAGATACCACTATACTTAACAATACAAACTTTCCAATTTCAGTTTTATTCCTTGATAATACTTACTCGAATAAGCCAACACAGGACTATTTATTTTTCTACATGCCAAAAAATAAGTGTATCCATGCCTCGTGTATGTGTGCAATGATTGAAGTTGATTTTAAGCAAATGCCAGACTTTATGTATAGTGATAGAGTTACGGACTTAGAAGAAGCAATCAAATCAAGAAAGTTAGATGTTGAATATTTATTCAAACTTACTGCCGAGTATGATAAAGATAAAAAAATCTACAAATTACCTGTTTTTACAAAATCATATTTTGAGGAATTTAAACATCGAGGAACCCCAAGAGCTGCTGCTACAGCTAAAGATGTAAATATCTATAAAAACTATGAACTAAGTTATTTACAATTAAATAAAGACAGCATTTTACATTCCCTAATCATGAAAAAAACACCTTCACAAGTAATAAATTCATTAGTTTACACCTTAATAAAGGAAAAAGCTTTTTTGAAAGCTGTACATTGGGCTCAAGTTTTAAATTTATATCAAATCGGAGATTTTGATTTTCTAGACACTTTAGGAGAGGCGTATTATAATGCAGGAGATTTTGTTTTAGCACAAAATATAAGTAACCAATTAGCTTTACTCAATCCTACATTCTCCAATCAATTTAAGGCTTGGGAATTGGCAAAGCAAAAAGGACATTAAAAAAAGGACAGCAGGTAACAACACCTACAATAAATTGGCGGTTCATTGGATAAATAAAGCTTTGTGCATAGAATCATTTTCAGGCTCTCAGAAAAACTTTGAATCTAGTAAAAACAATTCTCCTTATCTTTTCCATACACAAATGCCGACCCTCACAGGTCGGCATTTCGCATGTAATTTGTTACTTTCTAAAATAACATGTCGGGATGACTGCCACGGGTTCTAACTTTTTGGGGGATTGGGAGAGGGTGATACAATATTTAAATACTTTTTACAAAAATGGGGTGCCAACAGTTTTGTGCAGGACTTTCTAGAAGTCCGATTAAGGTAAAGCATGAGTTACCTTACTTTGTTTCTTAATTAAATTTGATTTTGCCTTTTTCTTCGTCACATTAGTTTTGTATTTGCGTATAAAATCACTAATTTCTTTTCGAGCTTTGTCTGTCAATGGATCGCTTGCAATAACAAAATCGACACCTTTTGGTTCTTTTATGTGCCCCATAATGATTATGATTTAAAATATTTATCTATGAGTATTTGTGCTGAATGAGTTGGAATAATCATTCTGTGACCACCCAATGTATAAGCACCTATAGTTTTTTGATAATGGTCTATCAGTTTTGTCTTTGCTGTGAAACCAACAAAACCGTCAAAACCTTTTTGGAAAGAAACTTTGCAAGCATGAGCAACTAAATTTCCTGCAACACCTTCATAAAGTTTATCTTGTCCAATGTTGAATGGTGCATTCTCAAGCAAGTGCATATAAATATGGTCAGTCTCGATAGTTAGACTTAGCAAACCTTGAATGATGTGAGGATTATTAGGAATTGTCAATTTGAAAACTTCCTTTGTATT